>Ga0079305_1000842_pt1 | contig 53391 bp, 56 predicted proteins | sample LMS_cellobiose_e_FD_79183 | JGI IMG/M metagenome (GOLD analysis project Ga0079305, IMG submission 79183) | Rumen-fistulated moose microbial communities from Alaska, USA - LMS_cellobiose_enrichment | ecosystem: Host-associated > Mammals > Digestive system > Stomach > Rumen fluid ...
ACACTGATTTTGAAAGAATGATGGTGGAAGAACTCAAATCCATCGAAACCGGGGCAACCGAGCCCATCGCTTACATTAACGCCAACCGCTATACCCAGCACAATCTGGGCGTGGCCGACGGACTTGCCGGATTCGGCGCAGCCCTTGCTGCCCTCAAGAACTTTCCAGAAGCCGCAAAGGTGAACACCGTGCGCATATTCCAGGATGGCAACTATGTGGTCGCACACACCGATTATAATTTCTTCGGCCCCAAGATTGGCTTTGACATCTTCCGTTTCGAGGACGGAAAAATCGTGGAGCACTGGGACAACCTGCAGGAGACGCCCAAAATGACCAATCCTTCCGGTCACACGATGCTGGACGGCACCACCGAAATCAAAGACCTGGATAAGACCGCCGAAAACAAGGCCCTGGCCGAGAGCTTTGTAAAGGATGTGCTGATGGGCCAGCATCCGGAAAAGATTGCCTCTTACTATGACGGCAACAACTACATCCAGCACAACCCCGGCATCGCCGATGGTCTGGACGGTCTTGGCGCAGCTATTGCAGCGATGGCCCAGCAGGGCATTGAGATGAAGTACCACACGCTCCACAAGGTGCTGGGCAAAGGCAACTTCGTCCTCACCGTAAGCGAAGGCTATCTGGGCGGCGTCCACACCTCCTACTATGACCTCTTCCGCATCGAGAATGGCAAGATTGCCGAGCATTGGGACACCATCGAGTCCATCCTCCCGGAAGACAAACGACTGAATGCCAATGGCAAATTCGGATTCTGAATATAAACGTCTTGAGTGGCTTTGCCGATACCTGCTGGATGAGAATCCCAGGTATCGGCAGATGCCTCTTCCTGGCTCCCTACAGGAGCGTAGGGACCTCTTCCGAGCGCTGATGAATGTGCGGCCGCCGATGCCCGCTTCTGAGGAGTTCCTGCAGGTGCAAGATGAAGAGTTGCAGGTGCAACTGGCGGAGAAAGGCGTGGTGGAGCTTGCAGGTCAATCTCTTCGCGAGTGGCAAGGCGACATTACCCGCCTTAAGGTAGACGCCATCGTCAATGCTGCCAATTCTCAGATGCTGGGGTGTTTCGCGCCCCTTCACCGCTGCATTGACAATGCCATCCATTCCGCGGCGGGCGTACAGCTCAGGCTTGCGTGCGAGGAGATGATGCACGGGACGGAAGAGCCCACGGGCAGCGCTCGGATCACCTCCGGTTTCAATCTCCCGGCAAAGTATGTCATTCACACTGTCGGTCCCATTGTTACCACTTCCCGGCCCCTCCGCCAGCAGGAAGTACAGCTGGCTTCCTGCTATTCCTCCTGCCTGGATCTTGCCGACAGGCATGGTCTTGAGTCCATCGCCTTCTGCTGCATCTCCACCGGAGAATTCCGCTTTCCCAATGACCGGGCCTGCGATATTGCCGTTTCCACCGTCCGTTCCTGGATGGCCAGACATCCTGAGACCTCTGTCAAAACCGTCATCTTTAACACCTTCAAGGACATCGACCATGAACTTTATCAAAACGCCCTTACAAAAGGCTGAATCAGCCATTGCCCAGGCCGATGCCGTCCTCATCGGCGCAGGGGCCGGGTTGTCAACGGCGGCCGGCATCAATTATGACGGTCCCGACTTCGAGGAGGCTTTCGCCGATATGATTGCACGCTACGGCTTCACGGATCTTTACACATCCTCTTTCTATCCGTTCCGGAGCGAGGAGGAAAAATGGGCCTACTGGTCCCGGCACATTGACTATGCCCGCTTCGCTCCTGAAGGGAAACCGCTGTACAAACATCTGCTGGAGATGGTAAAGGGGAAGGAATACTTTGTGATTACCACGAACGTGGACGGCCAGTTCGCCAAAGCCGGGTTTGACCCGGAAAAGGACTTTGAAGTGCAAGGAGATTACGGTCTCATGCAGTGCGCTACGGCCTGCCATCCCAAAAGGTACAGCAACGAATCGCTTGTGAAGCAGATGATTGCACAGCAGAAAGGCTGCCGCATCCCTTCAGCGCTGGTACCCCGGTGCCCAGTGTGCGGCGGGCCGATGGAAATCAATGTCCGCAAGGACCAGTACTTCGTGGAGGACGACTGCTGGCATCAGCAGGCTGAGCGCTACTATGCCTTTTTAGAGGAAACACTGGGGAAAAAGAAACTGACGCTTCTCGAATATGGCGTCGGTTTCAACACGCCCACCATCATCCGTTTTCCCTTCGAGCGGATGGCCGCCTCCTACCCAGACGTAACCCTCATCCGCATCAACAAAGACCACCGCGACTGCCAAACCCCGGGCATCCGGCACTTCATCGGGCTCGAAACCCTATAAACTGAATCAGGCCGAGAAATTCGAATTTACTTGAACGGATTCTTTTTCGCTTTCGGCTTCGGAAGAGCCGGAATCGTTGTTTTGATAAGTGCTGTCAGGTAATCCCGGTCATCCACATCACTGATATAGAAGCAGACTTTGGAACCGTCATATGGCGGCCGAAGGATGACTTCCTTCAGGACAGCCCTGCCGGGCTCTGTCACCTTCACATAGAAGTTGTTGTCGCAGATGAGTCCGAAGAGAACACCGTCGCAATAAACACAGTAGTCTCCCATCATCTTCTTCACGGCAATCTCCCCGGCATTCGAGCACTGATCGATGATGTATTGAACGAAATCTGAATTGCAAGCCATATTATTCGTCTTTATACTCAAAGAAACAGAAGTCTGTCCACCCCGTGTTCTCGGCATAGAGATGCTGCTTGCCCCGATACACGAACCCCAGGCGCTCGTATATTCTGTGCGCAGGTGTATTTGAGGCGAGGGCATCCAGTCGGATTGCTTTCATCCCGTTATCATGCGCCAGCTGTATGGCCTCCCGAATCATCTTTGAGCCGATGCCGGCTCCCTGTTTGTCGGGACTTACGGCCAGGATATGTATCACGGCTACTTCGTCATCAGCCACGTTCCCGGACCAATCAATCGCGTGATAATCCTCGCCCTGGTACATGGTCACCGCCATAGCGCCAACGATGACATCCTGCTCCCTGTACAAGTACAGGCTTCCTTCTTGGATGTAAGACTTGATTCCTTCGGCCGTAGGGTGTTTCCCTTTCTGCCAACGGGCATAACGCTCAATCTCGGGAGTACGCTCCATCACGTCGTCATAGAACGACAGTACGGATGCGTAATCGGTTATGGATGCCTGCTGTAACTTCATGATACAAAGATACGCCCTTGCGGCCATTTCCGCAAGGACGTGTCTTTTCATTATGCCTTTTCCACCGGCACCTGGATAATGGTGAGCCATTTGGCGGGGTCCTCCTGGTTCCAGATGCCATCGATGTAAACGGCGCGGGGAGCACCGACGATCTTGTAGCCCACCTTTTCCAGATAGGCGAAGAGCTCGACATAGTTGTCATAGAGTTTCTCATACGGGCCGAAGACCTTCAGGCAGGCAGCCAGCGGCACGGCCGGGATGTCCTTGAACTTGATGACTGCGGAGTCCGTGCCTTTCTTCGTCACCTTCTCGCAGTACTCGATGTCGATGTCCTGCGGCTTGTACCCGCCGTGCTCAACGGTGTAGCAATAGCCCGGTTCCGGACATTCGCAGCCCAGACGGGCCATCTCCGGACCAATTACCTCATAGCAGAGGCGGCCGAGGTCATCGAAAGAAGGAATGATGGTTCGGTGGCTGGCCACGGTGATGGACGGAAGCGATTCAAAGTAAACTTTTTCCATTTTGTGCAATTTCTTTTGGGAAGCCACCACCGCCTTGAGCATCCGTTTCCGCTCCTTGAGCACGGCCAGCTCATCCTCACATTTCCGAATCTTCTCCTCCAGCGATTCCACCGTAGGGAAATGCTGGTCATCGTCCCACAGGTCCCGGATTTCTTCCAGCGAGTACCCCATACTTTTGAGTTTGGTGATGCTGAAGATCTTCTGTAACTGACCTACGGAATAATAGCGGTACCCGGTGTCCCGGTCCACAATCTCCGGCGTGAGCAGGTCAATCTCCTCGTAATGCCTGAGCGCCCTCACGGTCACTCTTCCCAGGCGGGAAAACTCCCCTATTTTCAACTTGTTTTTACCCATAACAATTCGTGCACTTTTGTTATTCGCCGGCAAAGATAATACGTGCCGTAGGGTACGAGTCAAGAGAAAAGTTAAAAAACCTGCTTCGTTCTGATAAAATGCCCCTCGTGCACGGCGGCAAAGGTGGCGATAGCCGCCGCGATGGAAACTGGAATTAGGGGCCAAAACATTCCCGGCACCGTCAGGAACAGCAGTAATCCAGTCAGTTTGTTGGCCAAAGTGTGAGGAAAACAGAATCGTTTATAGACGATCAGGGCTGATATCTGGTTCACAATCTTGATGATGGCAATTATTCCGGCCCAGATCCAGAGCCACGTGGGAATTACAAGGACAGGCGACAGCCGGATAGCGCAGCAGGCCACGAATAAAATGTCGGATACACTATCCAAAATGGCTCCAGTATTGCTTTCTGCGTGGAGCCTTCTTGACAGCCAACCGTCAACCATATCACTGATGCCCCACAACGCATAGAGCGCCCAGAACATCCATCCGGCCACATCGCAAAACAACAGGCCGATGGAGCCTGCTACCCTGAGCACCGATATGACATTCGGCAATCGCTTCATACCGGATGTCTTACTATTCTGAAAGTGCAACGATCGCCCCCTCGGAGTATCGTATTCACGATCCGGACATCGAACCGACTGTCAGGTTCAAGTTGCGAAAGAATAAATAATATGCTTTGCCGGGAACATTCGCATTGCTCCGGATTGCTCCTGAGCCCGCACTTCACCTTGGGGCACGTGCATTCCAAATAACTCAGTTCATAAACTTTCCCCGGCTCAATCACCTTGCCTTGATACGACTTGCTATTGTACCCTTCCGAGTAAATCCTGTCGAAATCCCCTCCATACTTGGCATATATTTGCTGATGGATCGGGAGGACATGATCCTTTACGCAATCTATAGCCTCTCTTCTATAACCCATATAAATAGATTGTTGCTTAATCTATAAATTCATCACTTCGCATCCTTGCTTTGCGTAGTAGGCCAGCATCTCCGGCAGTTTCTTCAGGTCGTAGCTGGTGATGCAGTCAGAAAGGACGTGTACCGTGTAGCCTGCTTTCCGCATGTTGAAACAGGTAGATTTCACGCAGGCCGTAGCGTCGGCTCCAGCTATATAGAACTCCGTGATGCCTTTATGAGCGATGAAGGCGGTGAAAGCTTCGCTCGTGAGGGCGTTGTTTTTTGTCTTTACGAAGATATTGTCCGACACTACCTTCATCTCAGGCACCAGTTCCTCACCCTTCGTTCCAGGCTTAAAAGTCCGCGTGCCTGCCGTGATGTTGTTATGTTTGACATACACGATGTGCATCCCCTCAGCCATAGCCCATTCGATGGCAGCATTGATATGGGCGATGATTTCCCGATAGTGCTTGGTGATGTCGTTCTGGATGTCGATAACGACAAGTGCTTTGTTGCTCATTGTTTCTATTATAAATACGGTTTGTCGTCCAGCGGACGGGTGCAGCCCCATTGTTTGGCGAAATAGTCGAAATTATTGCGTACAAGGCGCTTGATGAATAGCTTGAACAGAAGATGGACAATCCATGGATTCTTCTCGGGGCCGGTGAATTTGCGGGACTCAGAGGTCATGAAACTTCCGTGAGCAGCAAACGACTGACCCATTTCGGTGTATCCATCTAGTTTCTTATCCATTGCCTTTTTCATCTTCTCATCGTCACGTAAACGGATCAGGAAACTGCCGCCTTGAATCAGACAGCCACCGTAGGTACAGCCCAGCTGTGAAGGTAACGATTGCAAGAATCGCTCGCAAAGGCGCAACTGATGCCCTTCGTCGAAGCCGCCATGCAGGATAAAAGACATTAGCGCTGGTTGCCGGCGTTCAGTTGGCAGTGACTCAAGAAACTCTAACATGATACTCGGCACACACTCCACATAGAGCGGCAGGGCGAAGATAATCTGCTCGTTGCCCATGAATGCGTCACGTGCAGCATCCCATTCCCTGCGGTCCGACAGGGAATATAGCTCATAGCTGGCTCCAGCAGCCTGGAGCCCTTTGCCGAACGACTGGATGATCTTGGCCGTGTTGCTAAGCTTCTGTACACGCGGACTTCCATTGATGATGATTACATGCATGGCTCTCCCTCCCCCATTTTAATCACACCCAACGGCTTCCCGGCAAGGTTTGACGCCACGCGCCGACTCCATTCTTCAAGAAACTCCTGGTCGGCCTCACCTTTATACAGCAGACCGAAGTTCAGCGGATGGTAACGCAGTTCGTGACGCTCCGAGCCATCGCGGAACTCGATGTACATATTCAGCATCGGCACAATGCGGTCCATCACCAGCTTGCCGTGCCAGTCTACGAATCCAAAGCGCGTATCAGAGACCAGCCACAGATTCTCCGCGCCAACCAACTTCTTGATGATGCCCTCATAGTCATCTTTGATGGCGCACACGCCAGGCGTCTTCAACCAGCACATATTGCAACCCATGCAGTGCGCAATTCTCTTGTCGGAGGTGTTGAGAACCTCAACTTCATCGCCTTTTATCAGGGTGCCAATCTGTTCAGAAACAGCATCTCCCTCTAATGTGTTCAATACAATTGTCTTCATCAGCGTCCTTTGTGTTTCTCTTTCTTCCTTGTCTGCATATTCTGCTGATTCCAAGAACCATGGAGCACTCATTCAATCACAAAACTACGAGGATAGAAATCACTGTAGAAGCGGCCGTCGGTGGCGGTGAACTTCAGGACGCAGTAGTTCGGGTCGGTGACGCCGCCGGGATAATACTGCTCGTCGCCTTCGCGCCAAATCATCTCCTTCGAGGTGGCATCCGTCAGCACCTCCATAGTGCCACGTAACATCATTCCTATGAAACCCTCGGCGTCACAGAAATAGATACTTGCTTTGGGGTTCTCCTTGTAATGGGCTACGCGCAGGGAGAAGGTGTTGGTGGTGAAATAGAACACTTTAATGCCCTCACGCACACGTGGCGAGAGCATTGCCTTAGTGCACGGATAGCCTTCATCATCCACGGAAGAAATGAAGGCAATCGGAAGTGTATCGGCCATTTGACCGATGAGTTCCTTCACTCCGGCCAGGGCGGGATTCTCCGGCATAGAATCCGAAAGTGTCAGCTCTTTGCGCCAACGTTTCAGATGCGGAAAATACATCTTCATCTGGCCGATGTACTCTTCCTTGGTGATGGGCTTCGGCAGCCCTTTGTTCACCTCGTCCACGAACTGGGCGCAGTGTTCGATCATCTCATCCATTGTACAATCCTGCAGGAACATTCCGTCCTTATAGCAGTACCTGCAGTAATCCTTATTCTTACTCCCATCGGCATTGGTGCCGAGAACCTCCTCTGTGAGCGGCATTCCGCAGCTCTGGCAATATTTCATTTCCATATGTTCACTGCTTGTCCATATATTAACGGTTGCAAAGTTAGTGTAACTTACGTTCCGAAATAATAAACCGATATGGACAATAATGTGGACAGTTGCATTTAATTCACGAAATCCGGTTGGACATTAACGCTCCTTTGCTTATTTTTGTGATGACCTGATACGGAACATCTATTATGGCAAGACCGGTTACTGTCACAAAAGAAAGAATCCTTTCCGCATCCCTCGATTTGGTGCGCTCCGGAGGTCCCTCTGCCCTTACTGCACGAAGTCTGTGCGCCCGCCTTGATTGTGGTGCCAACGCCATTTTCTCCTCCTTTGGATCTATTCAAGGTGTCCGGGACGCAGTCCGAGAGGAAGCTCGGAAACTGTATCAGAAGCGGGTGGGCGAAGGGTTTGCGCTTAATCCTCCTTTCAAAGGCTTTGGCATAGCCTTTATCTGGTTCGCCATGGACGAGCCGCATCTATTCTCTATGATTATGGAATCGCAGTCGCAACCCGCTTCCTACAAGGATTACATTGATTCCCACGTAGGTTTCAAGGCGGATAGCCTTTCTGCGATAGCAGACACCTTCGGCCTGCAAGGCAAAGATGCAGAAACACTCTATTATCAACTTATTTTGGTAGCTTTGGGCCTTGCTTCAACCTGCACAGGCGGAAAAAGTCCGCTCACCATCCAGCAAGCCAGCGAAATCCTCGGCAAGAATGTCAGGGCTTTCCTGATGGTTATCCGCGCCGGGAACGATGAGCGGGAAGGTTTTATCCCTAACGCCGGCGGAGGTCCTGGCGGCGAAGTCGATTCTTATGTGCTGAAGCGTGCGCTTATGGGGCAGAATCACCTGCTGCAGGAACTTCGCGCCCATCCCCGCTATATTATGGATGAAGAATGGATCGAATTGGAACGGATGCTCCGGAATTCAAGCGATCTTACGTCTAAATCTCTCCGGGAAGCGCACCCCGACCTGACAAAGGGCGATATCCGCACCTATATCCTCTCACACCTGCAATTCTCCGTCTCCGAGCAAGCCATCCTGCTGGGGATCTCCCCTGCCTCTGTTACCAAAGCACGCCAGCGGCTTAAAGCAAAACTGTTAACTCATTTTCAGGTGTAACTGGCGAGAAAGACAGAACCGCTGACAACCTACTTGGCATACAGCCCCATTTTCATCTTCAGACCTTGTTCAGGAGTGCTCCAGCTGTGGTAAATGGCAGGGGCATAAGATCCGATGAGGATCAGAACCTTGTCATTCGTGTCCTTCGAGAACATATAGCATACCGAGTAGATGGTGCTTTTATGCTCCCTGACCAATTGGGTGAATCGTCGTTTTCAACCACCATCCTAAACCACAAACGGGTGTCAGGATTCTACTTCAATTCAATTTGCATACCGCAGGCAAACTGCTGCAGACGGGAACCCAAGACAGACTGCAGTATACGGAAAGCGCCGTTTCCAGTGCAGTGGCCGGTCAGGAAAGAGACCTGGGGATAACGAGAGGCCAGGCGTTCGGCCAGTTTAGTGAGCTGATCCTCAGATTCAAATGAATACACACCATTTGAGTCCAACAGGTGGAAGCCGCCGATTATGGTGTCTACCGGCCATGGACAGGCCTCCAGGATGTTATCCAAGCCGTTGTGTGCGCAGCCGGTATAGAGCAGACCATCCACATAGATGGCCATTTCTTGTGAGAAATCATCCGGGACAAGACAGCCTTCCCGACGGACGGAAAGAAGCCGGTTGCCCGAAGGAAGCGGATGTCTTTGCGGAATGCGGGCAATAACGTGCATTCCGTCCGCGAGGGTCATGGTGTCAGTCACGGATATCGTCCGGCCTTGCATTTGAGCCAGCGGCCAATCGCAGAAGATGGAATGCAGCCCTCCCCTTTCCGAATAAAAGCGGCCGGATACCGCATCGGGTGAGACGATAACCTTTGCCTTGCCGTTAATGTCCAGGAAAGCCCTCAGGCCTCCGATATGATCGGAATGGCCGTGGGAAAGGAAAACATAGTCCACATCGGAAAGGTCGATACCCATCAGGGCGGCATTGGCTGCAAAAAGCCCGGAAGCGCCGGTGTCCATCAGGATCTTGGCAGACTGTGTTTGTAACAACGCGGAAAGGCCATGTTCGCATCCGAAGCGGCCCGGATACGCAGTACGGTTGTCTGACAGGATGCTGATGATTCCACTCATAATGCAGTCAATTGTTTTGTCTCCATTTGGAAGAGCAATTTGACCAATCCAGATTTATAAAAGCAAATTTACAAATTAATCCAGATTCTCAAGGAACATCAGATGAAGTGCATTTATCCTTCACTTATTTCTTCCATACCAGCAACGCAGACCCTGACAGGGCCATCCATTTAGCCTCCCAGGGTGACATGAACCGGCCGTTGTCCGTGGGGATGAGCTTCGCCTGCTCATAGCCGAGGTCCTTGAGCTTCATCACGAAGGATTGCATATCGCCGAATTTATCCTTTGAGAAGATATCGTGGATGGCGAAGGTCCCTCCTTTCTTCAGCACGCGCAAGGTCTCCAGCAGTATCGCCTTACGGTTATGGCTGGGGATGTTGTGATAGACATAGTTGGACGTGACGGCATCGAAGGCCTCGTCATTGAAATCGAGTTTCAATGCGTCTCCTTGTGCGAAAGCAGTCCTCTCGGCAACTTGACATATTCCGCAACGCCGTCGATTATCTGACGGGACATCTGCCGCTTCCCGTCATAAGAAAAGGCCCTGTACATAAGCACAGTCCAGATTGTTATCGCGGCCAAGACCAAGGTAATGATCAGCAGGAGGATCTTCAACCAGCCGACATCAATAATCAGGGGCTCGTAGACTTTCTTCATTTTACGGCTGTTACGCAAAGCCAGTGCTTGGATTCGTTTCGATGGACTAAGATGTCCTTGAACCCCGCCGCGGTGAGATGGCTTTTCAGTTCATCAGGCGTGTAGGTGTGCATCCCCTCAATCATCTTCTCCCATTTCTCATTGTTTCCGGACAGACCGTCGTCCTCGTTGACAATGAGGAATATTCCTCCTGGAGAGAGTATGCGCCGTACTTCTGCAAAACTCTTCTCTATTTCAGGCCAGAAATAGACCGTCTCGAAGGCGGTGGCCATAGAGAAGGCATCATCCTTAAACGGAAGGCTCTCAACGCTCGCCTCCAGCACCTTGCAACGGCCTTGTGCGATTGCGTCGGCATTGACCTTGCGGGATTTCTCCACGGAGACGGCCGAATAATCCACTCCGGTCACATTAGCGTGAAGGCTACGGTCCATAAGGCGGGTTAAGTTGGCTCCGCCGCCGCATCCGATATCGATGATCTCCCCTTTTGTGGGGACATTGGCAAAGTCCAGTCCCCAGGAGGCCATTGCCGCATGAGAACTGCCGTTCATCCCGGCAACCATCATGCGACCCCAGAACCCTTCCGGCTTGCGGGTATTGCTGAAAATCTTGGAAAGAATGCCCATAGTTAATTCTCCTTGCAGATTTTTATGGAATTAATGGCCATCAGAAGCGCCAGGATGAACATCATCGGCATGATGAGCAACTGGACCGGGTTGAAAGCTTCCAGCAGTTCGCTCATATGCAGCAGTGTAAACAGGGCCATGAAGCAGGCAAGCACGGCATTGATGACCTTGGCGCTCTTGCCTCCATACACCATCAGGAGGATGCCGACAACCGGCACAAGATAGGTCAGGCACACCATGAAGGACATCATGCCCACAGGGGCTGGACCCTGCTGGGCGGCGATGCTCTGCCCCCAGAAAGCAGGAAGCGCATCAGCGAGTGAATGTGCAAGGAAACCAAGGATGGTGAGAATCCAGAATAGGATGATTTTGATTGTCTTTTTCATAGCCATAACAGTCTTTGTTAACGACTGCTAAGTTACGGCACCTTCCGCTCGATCTAAATCCCAATTAGTGGCGATTCAGAAGCATCATTTTGCTCGGCGCCACTTGGAACTCTTTCTTGAACATCCGGGTGAAGTGCTCCGGGTATTCAAAGCCCAATGCATCGGAAACGGTGGAAACTGTCTGGCCGTCCAGCAACATCCTCCTGGCTTTTTCCATTAGATAGCGCCTGATGTACTGTGTAGCGCTTCCTCCCGTACGGGCGTGGACAAGATCGCCGAAGTAGTTGGGAGAAAGACACAACTCTCCGGCACAATAACGCACTCCCGGCACACCGACGCTGACCTGACGGCCTTCCGAATAATATCTATCAAGGACCGATTCTATTTTCCTCCCAAGATCGTCCTTCACCTGAACTTTGAACTGGCGCTCATAGAAACGTGCCGAAAGTTCAAGTAACAGGGAAATATACGAAAGTACGATACGCTTCAGATGAGGATCCTCCGGATATTCAATGAGTTCCTTGCGTATGGCCGCTATGCAGCGCTCCAGGCGCAGCCACTCTTCCTGGGTAGGCAGCAGAGCTTCATTGCTGTAGTAGGAGAAGAAATGGTAATCCTTGATGAGCCTCTCCAGAGTGGTGCCCTGCAGAAGGTCCGGATGGAAAAGCAGCACCCAGCCTTTGATGTGGATAATCTCACCATTATCTATGACTCCCCCCTTTTGCCCCGGTGCCACGCACATAAGTGAACCGGACTGCACCTTGTGGGATCCGTGCCCGTACTGGATGGTATAGGGACTCTCTTCCATAAGGAAGAGGCCATAGACAGCGTACTCGCACAGACAGTGGCGGCAACTTTCAAGCTCATCATAATGGATGACGCTCACAAGTGGATGCAAAACGGGAGCGCCTACGTAGCGGGCGTAATCATTGACGTTTTGTACTGTAAGCACCTTTTCCACGGTATAAATTTACGTATTTTCCGTAAAAATGATAGATTCTTCTGTAAATTGGTTAAGTTCAAAAAGAAAGAAAGTCCCGACCTTTGTATCAGTAATAAAACACCTGTTATGAAAGAAACTAAAATAGCACTTGGGACCTGGGCGTGGGGCACAGGTATGTTCGGCGGAGACACCGTATTTGGAAGCAACACCGATGAAAAGAACCTGAAACCAGTCTTTGACGCCGCAATGGCTGCGGGGTTGAACCTTTGGGATACAGCCACTGCCTATGGTATGGGCGAATCGGAACGTATTCTCGGGCATCTTGCATCTGGCTACAAGCGAGAAGATGTGCTTATCTCCACCAAGTTCACCCCGCAGTTGGCCGAAATGTATGATAACAATGTATCAAAGATGGCCGAAGCATCCCTGGAGCGGATGGGACTGGATTACATTGATATGTACTGGATCCATAATCCTATGGATGTTGAACGCTGGACGCCGGGGTTGATTCCTCTGCTAAAGTCTGGGAAAGTACGTAAGGTGGGCGTTTCCAATCACAATATAAAGGAAATCCGTAGGGCTAATGAGATCCTGGAAGAAGCCGGTTTTAAAGTAAGCGCCGTGCAGAACCATTTCAGTCTGCTTTACCGCTCCTCGGAGAAAGGGGGCGTTCTGGATTATTGCAAAGAGAACGGTATAGAGTTTTGGGCCTATATGGTATTGGAGCAGGGTGCTCTGTCTGGTAAATATAATGTTCAGAACCCTCTTCCCGAGGGTAGCGACCGTGGCCAGAAATACAACCCCATCCTGGGTCAGCTGACGGCCCTCACAGATGCTATGACGGAAATCGGCACCAAGTATGGCCTTTCCTGCTCTCAGGTTGGCATTGCGTGGGCCCTTTCCAAAGGCACAATGCCCATAATAGGCGCCACCAAACAACGTCACGTCCTGGAGGCTGCCCAGGTGATGGATACCGTGCTCAAACCTGAAGAAATCACCCTCCTGGAAACCCTTGCCGATGCTGCAGACATCGATACCCGCGGCGACTGGGAACATACAATGGAATAAATATGAGACGCTTATTGACGGGATTGATTCTAATGACACTTTCAGCACAAGCAGGCCTGGCGCAGATTGACCTTCATAGCCATATGATTCCGGATTCCTACCTGGCGGCCGTGAAAGCGCACGGAATGGAAATGGACGAAGGTTTCCCGATCCCATCCTGGAGCACCGAGGAGCATCTCAATTTTATGGACGAAGCCGGAATCCAGACTTCGGTCCTCACGATGCCCATTTCGACAGCCTTGTCCTTCAAGTCTTCGGCTATCCTGGACATCCATATAAGCGGATAGATGAAAGCTGTAGGGATTCCCAGCAGATAAGCCACCCAGTATCGCTGGGTTCTCCGGCCAAGGATTTCATCGAGTTCCTCCTGCAGGCCGCCAAACGGCATATACAGCAGGAAAAACAACCCGGCCGTAAAGAAATCTATGAATCCCAGCCAGAATCCAGGCCTGTTTGTATGCTTGAATCTCATCTTAGACTGATTACAGCAAGTCCTTGTATTCTTCCTTGCCAACCATCATCTTTTGGGCATAGGAACAGAGAGGGTTGATCTTGATGCCTTTTTCGCGAGCGGCTTCGATCACCTTCAGGACAAGCTTTTTGGCTATTCCTCTGCCACCGTACTCCTCGCGTACGCCGGTATGGGTGATGATCCACGTGTTACCGGAGGGAGTGTATTCACATTCGCCAATCAGTTTATCTCCGTCATATGCCGCACTCCTGTTCAGCTCTTCCTCATAGACAATTGAGCCTGCAAAATCACTATAGTCAACCTTTATCCTATTCATATGTATTGTACTGTATCTGATACAAATCTAAGTAAAAACTTGTATATTAGGACAGATTTACTTCAATACCGATATGAATAAGGCACTGTTAATTGTTACCTCCGCTGCAATCCTTGCCGCCTGCCAGGCTGGTGAGCCACAACTGGGGAAGGCTTCCGTGGATAAGGTTCTGAAAGCTATGACCCTTGAGGAAAAAGTACATTTTGTAATAGGCACCAGCCAGAATATAGTTCCCGGCGCTGCGGGAACAACATATTCCATAGAGCGCCTGGGCATTCCGTCCATAGTACTGGCGGACGGTCCTGCCGGCCTGAGAATAGAGCCAATCCGTGAAGGGGACGCCAACTCCTACTATTGTACGCACTTCCCTATCGGTACCCTGCTCGCTTCCACCTGGAACCAGGAACTTGTAGAGCAGGTTGGTACTGCAATGGGAGAGGAAGTGCACGAATACGGTGCCGATGTGTATCTGGCCCCGGCGCTGAACATCCATCGCCATCCACTTAACGGCCGTAATTTTGAGTATTATTCTGAAGATCCGGTGATTGCCGGCAAGACGGCCGCCGCATACGTGCGTGGCGTCCAGAAAAACGACGTGGGAACGGCAATAAAGCATTTCGCATATAACAACCAGGAGACGAATCGTACCGGCAACGATGCAGTAATCAGCCAACGCGCTCAGCGCGAGATATACCTGAAAGGATTTGAGATTACTGTCAAGGAGGCACAACCCTGGACGGTTATGACCTCCTATAACAAGATAAACGGCACCTACACTTCCCAGAGTTTTGACCTGGTAACTACCGTCCTGCGTGATGAATGGGGATTCAAGGGCGCCGTGATGACCGACTGGTACAGCGGTGACGATGGCGCCGCGCAGATTGCTGCCGGCAACGATATGCTTCAGCCCGGTACTGAACTCCAGTACGAGCAAATAATGGCAGCCATCCAGGACGGTTCTCTCACTGAGGCCCAACTGGACGTATGCGTCCGCCGATGCCTTGAACTGGTGGCCCGCAGCCCCAAGGCCAAGGGATATGCCTTCGGCAATAATCCTGACCTTACGGCTCACGCTGCCGTGACTCGCCAGAGCGCGCTCGAAGGTATGGTGCTGCTGGAGAACAAGGGCGTCCTTCCTCTCAATGGAACTGGCAAGGTTGCACTCTTTGGATGTACTTCCTACGATTTCATTCCCGGCGGCACCGGATCCGGCAATGTCAACAGGGCTTACACCGTATCCTTGCTGGACGGCCTCAAGAACGCCGGTTTCACCGTGGATGAGAGCAAGAAGGATGCTTATCTCAAGCATATTACCGATGAGCTGGCCGCATACAAGGCCTCTCTCCCTAAGGACGGCTCCGCTGACTTCTATCCTGTTCCCCGCCCTTCGGAACTTGACCTCTCCTCCAAGGAACTCGCAGCCTCCGCAAAGAGCAACGACCTTGCAATCATAACCTTTGGCCGCAACTCCGGAGAATTCTTCGACCGCACCCGGGCTGACTTCTCTTTGTCCGATAAAGAGCGCAAGATACTCAATGACGTTACCGCTGCTTTCCACGCCGCTGGCAAGAAGGTAATTGTAGTGCTGAACGTGGGCGGCGTCATAGAGACCGCTTCCTGGAAGAACATTCCCGATGCCGTGCTTCTGGCTTGGCAGGCCGGCCAGGAAGGAGGCAACTCCGTGACTGACATCCTTACAGGCAAGCAGAGCCCTTCCGGCCGCCTGCCAATGACTTTTCCTGTTGACCTGATGGACGCAGGCTCTTCCGCCAACTTCCCTATCGATGCCGATACTGGAGTGTACTTCACCAACCGCCGCGTGGACATCGGACAGAAAGACGTGGACCGTACTGTTTACGCGGAGGATATCTACGTGGGTTACCGTTGGTTTGACAAGAAAGGGCTGGAGGTATCATATCCATTCGGCTACGGCCTCAGTTACACTTCTTTCGAGTATTCAGAACCGTCAGTGAAGGCATCCGGAGATGGCTTCGAGGCAAGCGTAAAAGTGACCAACACGGGCAAGATGGCTGGCAAGGAGGTTGTTCAGTTGTACGTGAGCGCTCCAGCAGGCGGCTTGGACAAGCCTGTGCGCGAGCTCAAGGCCTATGCCAAGACGCGCGAACTTAAGCCTGGCCAAAGCGAGGTGGTGACAATGAAAGTGGACGCCTACAGCCTTGCATCCTTTAACGAGGGCAGCTCGGCCTGGGAGGCCGCTGCCGGCGAGTATGCCGTAGCCTTCGGCGCCAGTTCCCGCGACCTGCGCCAGACCGTTCCATTCACACTGGCCCAGGCAAAGTCCTGGCCCGTTCACGATGTCCTGGCCCCTAAACAGCCTGTTCAGAAACTTCAATAATGAGTGCTAAAACAAATACTTATCTAGAATCTAAACCGCGCTTTGAGATCCTGGATGGCCTGAGAGGCGTAGCCGCCCTGGGCGTGGTGATGTTCCATATAATGGAGTGTTATCCATCCGAGATATCCAGGTGGGTTATGCCGCACGGCTTTATGTCAGTGGATTTCTTCTTTGCCTTAAGTGGACTTGTCATAGGTTATGCCTATGACGACCGTTGGGACAAGATGACCATCTGGGGCTTCTTCAAGCGCCGTCTCACCAGACTCCATCCAATGGTTGTGATGGGAGTGCTGATAGGTATTTGTTTTTTCTACTATTCCGGAGGACCAACCTTTGATCTGATTGATACCGCGCCTTGGTATATGGTGCTGCTGCAGGCATTGCTCCTGATGCTGATGATACCGCTGCCAAGTTCTATGGACATCCGAGGATGGGGCGAACTCACCAGTATCAACGGCCCTATATGGACACTTATGTACGAGTATGTGGCCAATATCTTTTATGCTCTTTTCCTGCGAAAGACCGGAAAGGTATGGCTGGGTATCATTGTAGCGTTCTGCGCCTTGCTTTCAGCTGACCTGTGTCTGCAGCTCAACCTGTTCGGAAACCTTGCCGATCCCAATTTCCAATACACCATCAATGGCGGATTCATCTGCAATCCTGAGCATATATACCGCGCTATGGCGCGCCTGATGTTCCCGTTCACAATGGGACTGCTGCTTTCACGCATCGGCCGTTTCATTTCTATCAAAGGAGGTTTCGGAGTGGCTTCTCTGCTGATCATTGCAATGGTTTCCACCCCAATGCTTACTGGCCTGGGTCCTGTTTATGAAGGCATCTTCGAGCTCTGCTGCATACTGCTTCTTTTCCCTGTAATCCTTTCCATTGGCGCCGGAAGCAAACTGCAGGGAGAACGCGCAACCAAGATATGCACTTTTGTGGGACAGCTCTCATTCCCACTCTACATAACGCATTACCCCATCCTGTATATGCATTTCAGTTGGGCGGAGAATCATATGGACGCACCTGTAGGTACGCACGTAATGGTGGGAATTGTTACCGTCTTGATGTGTATAGGTGTTGCCTGGGCTTGCCTGAAACTATATGACGAACCCGTCCGCAACTGGCTCAAAGAACACTGGCTTAAGAAGAATCAATAATACTTGTCCACCCCGCCATCCAATTATCAGTTTGTTTTGTGCGGTACTCCTGATGAAATGGGCCAGCCGCCTCTCGAATTCCTCAGGGCGTTTCCTTGCGGCACGTGGGAAAGAATGTCGGTCTTTTCATCGGATACTTCTTTTTCTGTGCAAATAATTGTAATTTTACTTAATTCTTTGAAGAAATGGAAATAAACGTTTATTCTCAGTATTTCAAGGCCCAGGCATCCTTTTCCCGCGTTGAGCGCCGCGGTGCTCACGTCCTGCTGATATCCAACTCGGAAGCCGGAATGATTTCATACAAGGTTGCTGTCTCCTTCTTCCCTCACCGCGACCCGGAGGATTTTGCAATATCCTATGACGCTTATTTCGAGAAAGAGATATTCAACGCACCCGGACGCAGGTCCAAGAAGCGCGAAGCCGCTTTCCTGAATTCCCTCCGAAGCGAAATAGATGCGCTAGCCGCCGAACACGGTGCCAGCGTAGACTGGGAGCATCCGCTGAACGAAGCCCGAATGGGTTGATCAGCCTGCATTACAGGATAATTTCCATCGTTGTCTTTTGAACTTTCATTCCCATTTCCCTGTAAAAGGATGAGGCCGGGGAGTTCCCTTCCCAAACGTTCAGGGTAATGTTGTAGCAGCCGATGGAGCAGGCATAGTCACGGACAAACTCATACAAGGACTTTCCGATATGCCTGCCGCGTGCCTTTTCGTGGACGCAGATATCATCTATATACATTGTCTTGACGTCTTGCAGCAGCTTGTCGTCCTTGACTTCCGTAATAAGACAGAAGGCGTGGCCAAGCACTTCCCCGTCGTCATATACGAATACAGGCTTGCTGTCATCGGAAAGCAGGGCTTCAAGTTCCTGCTCGCTGTACTTTGTAGTGTAAGGCTTGAAGAGGTCCGGACGTATTTGGTGATGCACCATATCCACCTGGTGCAAGAGCTCGATGAGGCCCACGATGTCGTTTTTATTTGCCCTTCTGATCATAATACTCGATGTTGGTTTCAGACTCTGTTCCTGGAGTCAATACATATGGTCACAGGACCGTCGTTGACAAGTGCAACCTGCATGTTTGCGCCGAACTCTCCGGTGCCCACCGGATGGCCTATCGAATCGGACAGCGCCTTGCAAAATGACTCATATAGCGTGATTGCCAGTTCGTGGCCTGCTGCGCCTATGTATGACGGACGGTTGCCTTTCTTTGTCGAAGCCATCAGCGTGAACTGGCTCACTACCAGCGCCTCTCCCCCAATCTCCACTACGCTGCGGTTCATCACGCCGGCTTCGTCGTCAAAGATTCTGAGTCCGGCCACCTTGCGCACAAGCCAGTCAATATCCTCAGGCCCGTCCTCAGGGCTTATTCCAAGCAGTACGAGCAGTCCCTGCCCGATGGCCGACCGCTCATTCCCGCCAATTGTCACGGATGCTGACGACACCCTTTGGATTACAACGCGCATAGCAGTAGTCTTTTTGCAAAAATAAGCAAAAAAGACTACCCTTACAACGCGTTGTACTGATCGTCCGTCACAGGCTCCAGCCACTCGTTGGTCGCACCCTCCTGCACGTCTTTATGGTAAGTCAGATGCTGGAACCAGGAGTCTTTTGCAGCGCCGTGCCAGTGCTTGACTTCTGCCGGAATGGCGATGATGGTTCCAGGTGTCATCTCTACTGCTTCCTTGCCCCATTCCTGGTACCAACCGCGTCCGGAGACACATATCAACACCTGTACCTGTTTGTGGTGGATGTGCCAGTTATTGCGGCATCCGGGCTCAAAAGTCACGTTGGTAAAACCGCCCTCCATTGGGGCCAGATAGCTGTTACCGGTGAAATACTGGGCGTATGCGCTGTTGGGCTCGCCTTTAGGCCATACGGTAAAATCTACAGTTTTGTATTCCATTGTGCTGTTGTTTGTTCTGATATACTTTGCATCGTTGGCGGTCAAGTCCTCCGTGGCCCGGTGGTAACGTTCCGCTCTCATAGTAAGGTCATACTTCTCACGCAGCGCGGATATGGTTCCCATCATTGGCGTCTGATGATGGGCGTCAAGCGCTTCCTGATTGGCCCAGCTGTCAATAAGCAGGACGGTTTCCTGATCATCCTTTGAAAAGAAGTAATCGTACCTAAGGTTGCCTTCCTCCGCCCGTATGGCATCCACGGTTCCACTGGAAATCATCTCTTCCACGAACTTCCTTACATTACCGTTCTCTCCGGAATAATAGAGGTTCATAGTTATAGGGACATCCTTGCAACTCATAATTGAAATTGATGCCAGCAGTATGGTAATGGCTTTTTTAATCATAATGACAAAGTAACTGTTATTTTTCCTTGTCCGGCTTTAAGGAAGGATTCCAATTCTTCCTTGGTCCCGTATTCTATCTTTCCAATCCTGGTGTAACTCCAGGAATTGCTGCCGTAGAACAACACAATCTGGTTGCCGCCGTACAGGATCACGTCGCCGGCCTGGGTGGTAATCTGGCTGTTGCTGGTAGGAAGTGACCTGCCTGGCGCCCCTACTTTCTCAAAGCCACCGTAGTCTTCGGCTTCATAAATGATGGGCGCTTCCCGCAGTGCCGCAACCAGCGCTTTGGTGGCTTTATTATCTTCAATTATCACAGGGAGAGTCTTTCCGGAGATTGTAATTTTAATTTTTTCTGGCATAGGAACGTTATCTGTCTGCTCTTCCCTGGGGCTGTCCGGAATTGTTGCATCCGGAGCCTTCTCACAGGAAAAGATTACTGGTAACAATAGAGCTAAAAAATTGATAGCCAACGCGCGGAACATATTACTTAAGATTGGTTTTGAAGAAGGTCTCAATCTTGTCGTATGGGATTACACCTGCCACGTCGTCATAGAGGTCAACGTGTGAGGCTCCGGGGATAATCATCAATTCCTTGTTGGTACCGGACATCAGGCTATAGGCATATTCGCTGAAATAACGGCTGTGGGCCTTCTCTCCGTGAATGAGAAGGACTGGATTCTCTATTTCACCCGCCCAGGCAAGCAAAGGCTGGTTCAGGAAGCTTTGGCAGCCAATTACATTCCAGCCGTCATTGGAGTTGCCGCTGCGCTCGTGATAGCCGCGTGGGGTCTTGTAATAAGCGTGATAGTCTTTTACGAACCAGGGCGCATCCTCCGGAAGAGGGTCTACAACGCCGCCAGCACGCTCATAAGTTCCTGAAGCATAATCTTTTGTGCGCTGAGCAGCAAGGGCTTTGCGCTTTTCCATCCTCTGAGCGGGAGTGTCTTCGCTTGCGAAATAGCCTTCGACATTCACTTTGCTCATATCGTACATTGTGGAGGCGACAGTTGCCTTGATGCGCGGATCCAGCGCCGCGGCGTTGATTGCCATTCCTCCGAAGCCGCAGATGCCTATTATTCCGATGCGCTCGGGATCCACCAAATCGCAAGTGGAAAGGAAATCGACGGCTGCAAGGAAGTCTTCGGTATTGATATCTGGCGATGCCATCCTGCGCGGCTCACCGCCGGATTCTCCAGTGAACGAAGGGTCGAAGGCTATGGTGACAAAGCCTCTTTCCGCCATATGCTGCGCATACAGGCCGGACGACTGCTCCTTTACTGCGCCAAAAGGGCCGCTCACCGCTATCGCAGGGAGTTTTCCCTGCGCATTCTTTGGAACGTACATATCTGCGGCCAGTTCAATACCGTAACGGTTGTGGAAGGTGACTTTGCAGTGGTCTACCAATTCTGATTTTGGGAAGGTCTTGTCCCACTCCTGTGTTAATGTTAGCGTGCTCATATCTTTTGGGTTTTTATTGCAACTGAACAGCATCAGCGATGCTAGTATAATGGGTAAAACAGTTCTCATATTCAGTGTTTTTGCAAAGTTAGATACCCGGCAGGAGACTCTTTTACCGATTTTTGTCCAATATTTACCAATATCGCAGATAGTTGGATAAATTAACCAAAATATCTACCTTTATAGACGTTATGAAGAATATCCTCCGAGTTGCAAATCCCAATGACTACGCCAACTATCTGGGCGCCCCCATACTGCATCCGCTGGTAAGTGTAATCCATTACGACGAAGTGTCCCCAATACACTCCAGCCTGAATCGCTATGGAGTCTACGGCCTCTTCATCCAACGCAATTTTCCAAAGAACCTTACATACGGAATGAAGATGTTCGATGCCGCCGACGGCTCTATCATTGCCGTGGAACCCGGCCAGATTGGAGGAAAGGAAGATGACGGAGAAGGAATATACATCAGCGGCTGGGTACTGCTTTTCTCGCCCGAACTACTTCACGGGACAGATTTGGAGAACAAGATGAAAGACTATCATTTCTTCTCCTACTTTGCCACGGAAACCCTCAAGATGGAACCATCTGAATGGAGCCGGATTACTCAGATGCTTATCCAGTTACGGCACGAACTTCAGGAGAATGCAGACTCCCCGGCACTTCGCCCGGTGATACTTGGGTACATACGTCTGATTCTGGAGTATTGCAACCGGATTTATCTGCGCCAGCTTTCCAAGGAAGACAAGGCTTCGGCAGATATTCTCAAACGCTTCCATAACTTGCTAAGGGAATACTATCAGAACGGCAGGCAACTGGAACTGGGCGTTCCTTCTGTCCGGTACTGTGCGGGAGAACTGGCTTATTCAGCCCGCTATCTGGGCGATGTCATCCATAAGTCCACCGACGGGACTGCCATTGGCTACATCCATTCCTTTGTGGTAGAACAAGGCAAGAATCTGCTGATGAACGGCAACAATATTGGCGAGACAGCCCATTTGCTTGGATTTGATTTCCCGCACCATTTCACCCGCCTGTTCAAGAGGGTCACAGGCATAACTCCCTCGGAGTTTCTGGGAAAGTAAAGATTCTTTCCCTATATTTGGCTTTGCATAGATATGGAACTTGTCCTTCATAAAAAATCCTTTTCTGAGTTGACTACAGTCGAACTCTACGAACTTCTCCGAATCAGAAGCGAGGTATTTGTGGTGGAGCAGAACTGCGTATACCAGGACCTGGATTATGACGATCAGAAGTCCGTTCATCTATGGTTGACAGTGGACGGCAAGGTGGTGGCGTTATGTCGCGTGTGCCCCGCTGGGACGCATATCGAAGAGGTGTCAATAGGCCGTGTAATCACGGCGGAAAGAGGAAAAGGCTACGGGAAGCGGATTATGCTTGAGGGAATCGAGGCTGCAAAGGAACGCTTCGGCGCAAAGCGCATAGATATTGAAGCTCAGGAGTATGCCAGGGGCTTCTATGAGCAAGTTGGGTTCAGACAGTCCTCAGAGCCCTTCATCCTTGATGGTATTCCCCATATCCGTATGACCTGGATGTCAGAAGAATAATGACAGAAGTAGAGATAACGATTTAATATGTTTGAAGTTACATTGATATCAGATAAGATGGAAGGAGGCATCCGCAAGGCTTCTTTCCTGACTTGTGAGGCTGTATGCTCCTCTCAGATAGACATTGAATTGGAAGGCGACACCCTTAAGAGCGTCCGATATACGGGAGGATGCAACGGCAACCTCCAGGGCATAGGAGCACTTGTGGCCGGAATGAACAAGGATGAAGTCATAGAACGCCTCTCCGGCATCAACTGCAAAGGACGCGGAACAAGCTGTCCTGACCAGCTTTCCCGCGCCCTTAAAATGCTGTAGTTTCTATCTATAAGAGAGCCTGGAGTTCTGATTCCAGTTCTGCAGGTGTCACAACCGGCTCAAAGCGGGCTACCACCCTTCCCTTCCTGTCAAGAAGGAACTTGGTGAAATTCCATTTGATGTCCGGGTTGGATGCATAGTCCGGATTGCCTCTGGACAGCATAGCGTCCATTGCCTTGCCGGTATCGCTGTCGCCAAAACCTGCAAATGGTTTCTCAGAATAAAGCCATTTGAATATCTCGTTGGCATTGTCTCCGTTGACATCTGATTTTGCCATCAGCGGGAAGGTAACGCCGTAGTTCAGGCGGCAGAACTCTTCTATCTCTGCATTGGAACCGGGCTCCTGATGGCCGAACTGGTCACAAGGGAAACCGATAACTACAAGTCCTTTGTCCTGATATTTCTTGTACAGTTCTTCCAGACCGTCGTACTGAGGGGTAAAGCCGCATTTGGATGCGGTATTCACTACCAGCAGAACTTTGCCCTTATAACTGGCAAAGTCCACTTCTTCTCCGGCGTTGGACTGGGCCTTGAACTGGTAGATGGATGGAGTTTTGTTGCAGGAAAGCAGGCACAGCGCGGCGCAGGCAATCCCAAGTAATCTGCGGAAAGTCATTGTATCTAAAGAATTATTGTTTGTCGCTTAGTTGGTGAATGATGTCGTCCAGCATCCGGAATAATCCGGGAACTGTTTCAGGTGTGACGCTATCGCAAAGGACGGAGCTGCCTATGGCTTCAGGGACGTTCTTGAGCTTTTCTTTCAGCCCTGTCCCCTTCCTGGTCAGTTTCACTATCATCTGCCTGGCATCTTCCTTGCCCTGGGTGCGGGAGAGCACTCCCTCGGCCTCCATTCGTTTGAGGAGCGGGGTAACCGTGTTGGTTTCAAGCATCAGGCGCTTGGCGATGTCGTTCACCGGCTGGGAGTCTTTCTCCCACAGGACCATAAGCACCAGATACTGAGGATAAGTCAACCCGTATTCCGCAAGCAGCGGATGGTATGCCTGTGTAATCAGGCGCGATGCCGTATACAGCCTGAAACAAAGCTGGTTGTCCAGATTGAAACGTCCGTCCATTAGAGCATTTCCTCGATTTCCTTCTCGAATGATTCGGGCTCTGCCACAGGAGCGAAGCGCTTTACAACGGTTGCGTCGCGGTTTACAAGGAACTTGGTGAAATTCCAGAGGATGTCGCTTTCCTTCTCAACGCTCTTGCTGAGGGTCTTGAGCATTTTCTGGGTGGCCTTGGCCTTGAAACCTTTATACTCCTCTGAAGGTGCGGCTGCCTTGAGATATGTGAAAACAGGATCCTCTGCAGGGCCGTTCACATCTATCTTCTTCATAAGAGGGAATGTGACACCGTGGTTGATACGGCAGAATTCAGCTATCTGCTGGTCATCTCCCGGCTCCTGGTGTGCGAACTGGTCGCAAGGGAAGCCAAGGATAACGAGCCCCTTGTCCTTATACTTCTGGTAAAGTGCCTCCAGACCGTCATATTGGGGCGTAAAGCCGCATTTTGAGGCCGTATTGACTATTAAGAGTACTTTTCCCTGGAACTGCGCGAAATCCACTTCTGCGCCTTTATTTGAGATTGCTTTTAAATCATAAAACTGTGACATGGCATAAAAATTATATCGTTTACGATGCAAATATAGGCAAATATATTTATATCGCAAACGATATTATCAAAAAAGTATCCAAAAACTTATTTGGGGATAACTACGTTAAGACGTTCCACCTCAATCTTTTCCCAGACGTGTTCCTGGACATATGGCTCATTAGCCAGGTAGTTGTCAAGTTCTTCCCTGTTTTGGAAGTCCATTATAAGGACGGATCCTTTCATTTTCCCATCATCATCCAGAAGGCCTCCGGCGCAAACGACGTGAGCGCCCAGCCTGGCCATTCCTTCAAGGTGACGGGGACGCACAGCCATTCTCTTTTCTAGCATCCCCTTTCCGTCGTAAGCTTTGACTATGAACTGCATAATTAATCTGTCTTGAACTGTTCCAGGATCTGCTCGCAGATGCTCTTCATTCCGCTTATTGAAGGGTGACCGTTCTGTTTTTCCACGTCGTGGAGTTCAATGAGCTGGACGTTGTAGTGCTGGCAAACGGTACGCATTGACTCGTTGATCTCTTCCCTGAGTTCAGAGTTCAATAAAGAGCAGAGCTGAGCCTTTGGATAGCGTTTCTGGAGTGTTTCAAGAAGCAGCGCAAGTGCGGGACGGAAGAATTTGCAATCCTCTTCCGTAATGTTCTCGTATTTGTATTCTCCTACAGGAGAGTTTGCCCAGGCATCATTGGTGCCGCCAAAGACAAAGATGATATCCGGATCTCCAAGAAGGTCAACACGGCTGTTGAATGATGTCGCTGCAGTATTCCTTCCAAAGTAACCGGTGTTGCATATTGTGGTACCTCCCCAGGAATCGTTCTTTTCCAGCTGATAGCCCTTTGCCTGGATGTACAGGCTCCACCAGGTCTCCTCAACGTTCTTTACATCGTTGTTGTTGTCAGGATAGAAGGTAGCGTAATTGTCAGGGATATAGCCCTTATAGGTAGAATAGGAGTCTCCAAGGACGGAAACTTTCTTTGTTTGGGCAGACGCCGCAACCGTTGCGGCAACCAGCAGGGAAACAAGCAATATTTTTTTCATTGTATAAAATAATATGGTTGACTATTTAATCAAACAAATATAATAATTTCAGCAAAGGTTTTTTACCTTTGCTACGTGATAAATTTCAGCATAATACGTGCCGCTTCCGGAAACACTTTTTCCGATGCCCTTACTTCCATATTCTCCCGCCTGGGACAATTCCTCCGCCTTGAGGCGGCAGAAGGCCGCTGCCCAACATTCATCCGTTTTTTCCTGAGCGATGCCCAGAACCAGATTTCCGCACTCAGGGGCCAGTTGGACCAATGGCTGCAAACGCAAGCCGGCTCTCCTGCCGTATCCATAGTTGAGCAGCCCCCGCTGGATGGCAGCCGTATTGCCGCGCTGGTGAGGACTTCGTCGGAAAAAGAGGCTTACCTCTTCCACAGCTTTAGGCTGAGCGAGGAAGAGGCCGCCGGGAAGGACTCCTACGCGCAGTCCAGGATTCTTTTTGGCCGATACCTGGATATCATCAAACCCCTTGGGCTTGAACTGAGGACACACTGCGTCAGGACCTGGATTTACGTGCGTGACATTGACTCGAACTACGCCGGCCTGGTGAAGGCCCGCAACGATGTCTTTGCCCTGGAAGGACTCACCCACGAAACGCACTACATTGCATCCACCGGAATTGGCGGTGCAACTGAAGGCCGCAATCCGGTTGTCGCCATTGACTTCCTTACCCGCCCGGATATCATTGAGTCCGACAAGACTTACCTGAAAGCGCTCTCCCACCTCAGCCCTACCCACGATTACGGAGTGGCTTTTGAGCGCGGCGTCAAGCTTTCCGACGGCCAGATCTTCATAAGCGGCACAGCCAGCATTGACAACAAGGGGCAGGTACTTAACCAAGGCAATGTCCTGGCCCAGGCGGACCGCCTGCTGGATAATATTTCGCACCTTCTCCTTGAAGGCGGCTCCAGCATTGACAAGGTGCCCTATTTTGTCATCTACCTTAGGGACATCTCTGATAATAAGGTTGTCGATGCCTATATGCAGGAGCGCTTCCCTACTGTTCCGCGCATCATCCTTGAAGCGCGCGTATGCCGCCCGTCCTGGCTCATAGAGATGGAATGCGAGGTCGCCTGACCAGTGCACGGTGTTGAAATCTTGGGGATAACTATTTTGCCGTAAGGCAATTCTCTTTTCCCTTTGCCTGTAAATTTGTATCCCGGTTAAATCTAATCGGGATTCCAATGAAGACAGTTTTAGACGGTACTAGCCTGCAGCCCATAGAGACAATGGGCTCCTCAAGCTTGTACAAGCTGCATATTCCTCACTTACATAACAATTATTATCTGCTCAGCGGCAAAGGCAGCCGGGCACTGGAAGCATTTCCGGAAGTGGTAGGTTTCCCCTGCTACACCGCCCTGTTGGATGAGATGGTCGATTCTTTCAATTACCTCCGTTCACTGGGGCTTGGGGAACAGATAGACCTCTTCACCATACTCAGGGGTGGCTTGAACTATCCTCTTGAGGAGGCGGCTTACCGCTGCGGGATGCGCGTACACGAAATCAACTTTGTTTCCTGCGAGCGGGTGATAGAAGACCACGTCATAAAAGGCCTGGAAATTAAATATGACAAGATACGTCCTTCCAAAGGCTGTGTGATGGCCATTGGTGATATCCTGGCAACCGGCGATACCTTCCGCTACTGCTTCAGCCATATGCTCAATCAGTTCCGTGAGGCTAAGGGCAGCATCCGCCGCATCATTTTCTTCACCATTGGCGGAACGCGCGCATTCGGCCTCATAGAGTCAATGGCGGAAGAGCTGAAGTCGCTCTTCCCTGGATTCCAGGGCATTGACTGTTTCTTTTTTGAAGGCGCGTTCACAGTCTATGAAGACAAGGGCGTGAGCGGCATCAACGTGCCCAACATTGACTTTGGATGGAAAGGCGGCATAGTAACGCCTGAGTTCCGCCGCTACATTGTGGACAATCCCGATGCCCTTCTTGAGAAGTGCATAATCTATGATGGCGGTGCCCGCCGATACGAGATTCCCATCCATTTCGACGAGGTCCTTGAATACTGGGAAGGCATCCGCGAACGCGCAGGCCTCATTGACGTGCGCGCCCTGGTGGAGGAAAAACTGGGATACGCCGGACCTGTGGATTATGAAAAGTGGCTGGATATCACGCACCTGCGAGGCCTCCAGGGGCTTGAAAAGCTCTGGGCGGACGAGCAGGCGCTGCTGGAGCGCCGCGTAGATCTGGGAGCTCTGGCGGAGCGCAGAATAGCATCGATTTACAATCTGAAAAAATCATATGAAAAAGACTGACGTTGACTACACCGACCGTGCGGTGGACCGTGCCGGCCGCAAATCCAACCTGAGTATGTTTATGGTGATGCTGGGCTTCACCTTCTTCTCCGCAAGTATGTGGGTGGGACAGCAGCTCGCCGCCGGACTTGACTGGTGGGGCTTCGTATGGGCTCTCCTCCTGGGAGGCCTCATCCTTGCCGCCTACACCGGCTCGCTTGGCTTCATTGGCGCAGAAAGCGGCCTCTCGCTGGATATGCTCGCGCGCCGCAGTTTCGGCGCCAAGGGCAGCTATCTTCCCAGCGCTATGATCAGCTTTACGCAGATAGGCTGGTTTGGAGTTGGCCTTGCAATGTTCGCCATCCCGGTGGCAAAGGAACTTATGGGCCTTGACGTTACTCCTGACCATATGCCTTGGCAGGGCTACCTGCTGGTAGCCATCGCAGGCGTTCTGATGACGGCCAGCGCTTACTTTGGCATAAAGAGCCTTACAATAATCAGTTACATTGCCGTTCCGGCAGTAGCCATTCTTGGAACCATCGCAATGATCCTTGCCGTACGCCGCGGCGATATGGGCCTTATAGAGCAGTTCTCCCAGGGCACCAAGGACCTTGGAGTAATTGCAGGCGCAGGCCTTGTCGTGGGCAGCTTCGTCTCGGGAGGAACGGCCACGCCAAACTTCACCCGCTTTGCCAAGAACGCCAAGGTAGGCCTCTGGACAACGGTGGTGGCCTTCTTCATTGGAAACTCACTTATGTTCCTCTTTGGAGCCGTTTCCAGCATCTATGCCGGAGGTAACGACATATTTGAGGTGATGCTCAACCTCAATCTCTTCTATCTTGCAGTGCTGGTTCTGGGCCTCAATATCTGGACTACAAACGACAATGCTCTGTACACCGGAGGACTTGGCCTTTCCAACATCTTCGGTCTTTCCAAGAAGACAATGGTGATCATTTCCGGAATCATTGGAACGGTGGCCGCAGTTTGGCTGTACTGGAACTTCTGCGACTGGCTCAACGTTCTCAACTGCACGCTGCCGCCTGTGGGCATCATCCTCATCCTCCACTATTTTATGAACCGCAAGGCATACGCCCAGGACACCCTTCCGGAGAAGAAGGTGGACTGGTTTGCCATTGCCGGCGTTGTTCTTGGCGCAGTGGTGGCCAACCTTGTGAAATGGGGATTCCCAGCCATCAACGGAATGGCGGTGGCAGCCGTATGCTTCCTTATCGGCCAGAAGTGCAGGAAGGCAGCCTGAAGCGGCTATTCACTGTAATTGTGGTCTATAGTTATCAGGACCTTTTCACCCGGGAGCAGTTCTTCAAGTTCCCGGGTTAATTTTTGGCATAGCGCGGTCTCGTCCCTTACCGTCAGGTCCGGCACAACATCAACTGTGACAAGGTTCTCTTTTTCAGAATAATAGAAACCGTGGATCTGCACCAGTTCCTTGTGGGCGGTCAGTGCGCGCAGAACCTTGGTCTGATAGTCGCTGCGCTGGTTCTGGCCGGTGGCTACGGCGTAGACGCCTTCGGTCATTATAATACCGTGCTCCTGATACATCTGGAGAGTTATCTTGCGCGTGAGACCGTGGATGTCCTGGGCGGTAAGCCCGTCATCCACGCTCACGTGCAGGGATCCTATCATTACGTCAGGGCCGTAATTGTGAAGGATAATGTCGTAGACGCCGTGAACCTGGTCGTACTCCATAACCTCTTTCTTTATCTGTGCGATCAGTTCAGGAGAGACTCTGGAGCCCAGCAGCTCGCCAACGGGAGATGCCAGCATTTCAATTCCAGCCTTTATGATCAGGATGGAGATAAGAGTTCCAAGGATTCCGTCAAGGGAAACGCCCCATAGGAGCATTACACCTGCTGAGATGAGCGTTGCCAGGGTGATGATGGCGTCGAAAAGCGCATCGGAGCCGGAGGCTATAAGGGCATCGCTCTTAAGCTTGTTTCCCTGCCTTTTCACATACCATCCAAGGAGTAACTTTACAACTATGGCCACAATGATAACTATGAGCGTGGCTGTTGTATAATTGGGCTTTGTGGGCGCAAAAATCTTCTTTACGGACTCTATGAGCGATGTAACTCCGGCGGAAAGCACAATCACGGCAATGATGATGGCGCTGAAGTATTCAACCCTGCCATAGCCGAACGGATGCTTGCGGTCCGCCGGCTTCTGGGACAGTTTTGTGCCTATGATTGTGATGACGCTGGAAAGAGCGTCGCTGATGTTGTTCACGGCATCCATCACAATTGCTATACTGCTGGAAATGACTCCCACAATGGCCTTGAATGCGGCCAGCAGCACATTGGTGACTATGCCTACGATACTTGTCCTGATGATTTGTGCGCTTCTGTTCATAGTATTCTAAAGTTTAGTGTTTCATTAATGAAATGATTATCTGTAACTGAATGCCCTGTAGGAATGCGGCTTGATAGTCATAGCCGGATTTGCGGACTCCCCTGTCTCAAGATCAGTGAGAGAGAGTTGCCCGTGGTTGCCTACAAGCCTGATGTCAACCGGCTGGTCGTTGAAATTCTCTACTATCACTGTCTTGTTGTCATAGAGGAAAAGGCTGACCTTGGAAGGTCCCTCCAGATAGAGGTCAAGGCCCTTGCTCATATTGCGGCGGATGGTATTGAGTACTCCCGCGGGATAATCGTACAGGTTGCCAAAGTCATCCGGGATGGTCAGCACATACAAAGTGCCGTTGGAATAAGTAGCGCGGTGCAGGATTGGCCACCCGGAAACGCCGTTGGTCAGAGGGCGTCCGGCGCTTACTACCTCCCAACTGTCGTTGGTCAGGTAACGCACCTGAGGGATAAGGATGTCTTTATCGCTCTTGCCGTAACGGCCGAAATCGTTGACTATGGCTTTGAGGTCGTCGCACTGAAGTTCGCAGATGTCGGCAATCTTCTCAGGAACCATCTTCAAGAGGCCTGTGGTGATGAACACGTCACCGCCACCCTTGAGCTGTTTCTCAATCTTTGCAGTAAGGTCCGGATCCGATGCCGCCTGTGCCGTCAGAAGCACTGTCTTTTGGCCCTGAGGGAAGGCAGGATACATATCCATTGGAAGACCAATCATTCCAAGGTAATTCTGCAGGAATTCCTCTCCCGGGGCGTGGTATATTTTATACGAGTTAATTCCTATGGGGTTTCCAAGCTTGCCTACAAGGTCGTCCGTCTTGCGGAGGACTACGTCGGCTATGCGGGCCATTGTGGTAGGAGTGACCGTCTCCTTCCCGTTCTGGAACGGCGCGGTCATCTGGTCATAGTTCCAACTTGTTCCCTGATCTTGCCAAGGAGCGCGGAACGAAGGGTTCAGCTTGACATCCAGCAACTGGTTGTAAGCAAAGAGCATAACGTCACGGCCTTTTGCAATGGCAGTGAGGAACAGCTGCTCCGCATAGCGGTCCATACTCATAGTTATTCCTCCGGAATCAACCCAACCGCCTCCATTGCGACCTCCGGAGATGTTCTCAAAGTAGCGCATTATGTTGTAGCTGAGATAGTTCTGCAGGTGCTGGTTGCCTGCGGGATTCCTGGTCTCAGTTCCTGTCCATACTCCGTCAAATATCTGAGGGCCATACTCCAGGTTGAATCCAAGGCCCTGGAAATGATCGTACCAGTTGGGGTATTTGATTATGACCTTGACCTTGGGATTGACCGCCTTGGCCGGGCCCACTACCAGATTCCGGCCTGCTTCATTCATCAGTTCCAGCCTGTACTGAGTCCAGCTCCTGTCCCCTTTTGCAAGGATCTCCACATCCTTCTTGCTGCTTGTGAAGAAGAAGTCGTCCAGGAGGAATTCGTCAAAGTGGCGGGCCGTGTGCTCAGCCACCTTCTGCACCCAAGCCCTGTCTTCCGGATTTGAATAACTGAATGTCTCAAAGTCATTGGGCTCGCTGATAGTGTAGGTGATTCCTCCAGCCACTTCTATCCCCTGTTTTTCAAAGAACTTCTTGGCCTTGTCAAGCGTTGCGTCGTCCACAAGGCGCATATCCCTGTGGGTTTCCAGGTAAATCTTGTCAACGTCCAGCTGACTGGAGATGGTCTTCCAAGTGGACTCCAGCCACTGGGTATCCTTCATCTTCTCTACCTCAAAGGCCCTGACATAGACAGACACCTTTAAATTCTTGTGTCTTGCCGAGGCAGTGAACATTGCGCACAATGTCAGGACGGCGCAAAGAAACAACTTAAATCCCTTTTTCATAACAGATTGTTTATTTATGGATAGTGTATACGAATATAGCCATAATCAGGCAATTATAAAAGCAAGCCGGGATTCTTTTCCCGGCTTGCGATTGAAAAACTATCTGGTATCGATCAATTATTCCTCGTCCCAGTTGGATACTATCTCAACCTTTGAGAAGTCGCTTGACATCTTGAATACGGGGGAGAAATTGTAACGTTTGCTGGCATTCACGCTGCTTCCGGTTGCAACGGCACCTATCCGAAGATAGTGGTCCCTCTTGTAGGCGAACTGCATTCCGCTGTCAACGGTAGTATCTATTGACAGCTCAATGACTGTCTGGCCGTCCGCAGTCTTGATCTTGGATTGTTTTGTAGATTTCTGGCCACTGACGTTATTATTTCCGTCACTTACCCACCTGTCGGTGAACGCAAAGAAAGCCACGTCGACATTAGGTGTCTTGGAGGCGTCTTCAACCTCCACCTTGAACCTTGCCACTATCTTTGTTCCCTCGTATGTGATTTGAGGGTCCAGAATGCGGGCATATGGGGTAACCGTGAAGTCAACCTTGTTTGCTCCTTTCTCAAGTGTGAAAGCCTGCGTGAGCGGATAGAAATTCTGGTCAATAGTCTGGATCCTGTACTTGCCTGCCCAAGCGAGTTTGTTACGGTAAGTACCATTGCACTTGACGTACCAGGTCTGCGCCTTCTCATTGTCCCAACCTTCCTCATAAATGGAAATCTTGGAGCAGTTGGGAAAAGCGAACTGCATCTGCTGTCCTGTCTTGCTGTCAAGGAATGCGCCCTCAACCTGGGCGTCCCAACCGGCCTGATTGTCAAATACGAACCAATCGCAAGATGTAGCAAGAACGAACAATGAAAGTAATACTAATATCTTTTTCATAACATTAATCCGTTAATTATTCCTGTGAAGGGTTAGGTGTAAGGTCATTGATGTTAAAATTGGGTATGGCCCCATAGTAATCCAGAAGGTCTGTATTGAGACCTGTGGCGGAAAGGTTTACATCTCCGTGATACAAGTTTACACGGGCGAATATGTATTTGGGAGAGCCGTCACGAAGGTCAAGCACCGGAAGGATCGTGTGTTTCCTGTACTGATTGCCGGACCTGGTGTTCAAATACTCGCGGCGCCTGTAAAGTGTATAGCTCTCGTGTCCTTCAAATGCAAATTCCACCCTGCGCTCGTGAAGTACGTTCTCAAGCGTGAGTTCTACGTCATCCGTAAACGCAGCCCTGTGGCGGATGTCATTGAGAACCTCCTTTGCCTTTGCGGCATCCCCTTTTCCGCTTTCAGCGACTGCTTCGGCGTAGTTGAGAAGGATTTCGGCATAACGGATGTCATACCAAGGGTTCGTTGAATACTTCAGCGCCTGTTTGGGATCCAGGAACTTGCGGATTCCAAAGCAGGAACTCCAGAAATAAGCGTGGTTGCTGGTCGCTCCCTTTCCAATCTCAAAGAAGGCACTCATTTCTGCCTCGTTCTTCGCTCCCAGACCGTAGTATGTGACATCGCCTACTGTAAAAGGACTGTTTTCATAAAAGACGGGATCTTTGCCGTCAACCCAGATGCCACCTTGCGCAACTATTGTCTTCCCACGGAAATCTGCTCCCGGGTACAGGACCCAGGCCTGGAAACGTGCATCCTTGTTCTGGAACGGGTCCTGGGGTCTGGCGTACTCGACGAAAGGCGCATCTTTGTCAAAATTGGATGCAGCATTCACAATCTGGGAGAAGAATACGTTTTCTTTCCCGTCGTTACGTGTCTTGACCGTACCGTCCTTCCTGGCACCGTTGCCGTCGTAGTCATCGAACAAGTCAACCATATCGGAAGTTACGGAATAGTTGCCCCAGCCTCCGTTTGTGATAGTCTCGTGAGCCTGATTTGGAGAATAATTGATATCGAAGCTGTTTGTCGCATCAGCGAGACCGTTGTTGTAACTCTTGCCAAAGATGAACTCACAGTCCTGACGTTCCTGGAACAATTTGGTCAAGTTCTCTTTTGCAGTTGAGACGGAAGATGTAGCGCCTCCGAAAAGGGAGAACTTTCCGGAATTCATAATCTTGTCACAGGCCTCGATGCACTTGGCATAGTAAGTGTCCGCATATGAAGACTCCATATAAGTGAGTTTCTTTTCTACGGCCTTATACTGGCTTGGAATGGATTCCTTGTTCCAGTATTTGCTTACGGAAGCGGCATACAGGGCGACGCGGGACTGCAGACCAAGGGCAGCCCACTTTGTAGCGCGGTACTTACCGTCGTTCCTTTCTTCAGGGAGGAGTTCAGCTGCCTTGTCAAGTTCTGAGATTACAAAATCCCAAGTTTCTTTTTCGGTTGAACGCTTTACATACAGTCCTTCGTTCTTGTCTCCGTCATAGTATTGGTCAAGAGGTTCTGTGACGATGGGAACTCCTCCGTAACGCCTTACCGCTGCAAAATAGCAGTATGCCCGGACGAACAGGGCTTCTCCAAGCATTGCGTCCCTGGTAGCCTTGTTGATTGCCTTCTTCTCAAGGGCGACATCCACCTGCTTGATGAAATAGTTGATGGAACGCATCTTCTTGTAATCCCAGAAGCCTGTGACATCAATGGAGTAGTCTGCTCCCTTTGAATAAGAGGCAAGGGTAGTGTTCAGGTCCTTGGTGTTGAAGGCACTCATAGGAATATTGTTATACACATCTGAGAGAAGAGCTTCCATACCGGCCTGACTGCTGGTCATATCTTCCTCGGACATCTTTGAAAGATCTCCCTCCAGGCTGTCGAAAAGCTTATCGCAGGAGCAGAGGCCAAGACCGAGGATTATGGCAAATGTATATCTTAATATCTTTTTCATATCTCAATATGTTTAGAAGCTGATACTGGTTCCAATAACGAATGTCCTGAGCAAAGGGGCACCGGAGGCACCACGCCTTGAGCTCTGGTATGTCTCAGGGTCCCAGACCTTTACTATCGGGTTACAGATAGTGAGCAGGTTGGTTGCGCTGGCGTGGATGCGCACACTCTTGAGATGGACTTTGCTCAGAACCGATTTGGGGATCGCATAGCCTATCTCAAGGCTCTTGAGACGGAAGAATGAATTGTTAACCCAGGAATAAGGCTGAACAAAACGATATGTAGCGTTCGATGTCGCATCCTCTGCTCCTGTCGCAGGTGCGAGGGCAGGCCAATAACCTGGTACCCAGACTGACTGGGGGTCACGTGGATCCGTGTATCCGTCGGCCAGTTTGTAATGGTCCAGATGATTTACAAAGAGCGTCTTGCTCCATCCGTATCCCATTCCTCCGGACATCTGCATATTCTTGTGGGTGAGCGCAGCACCGTTGAAAGTGGCACTCAGGTCAAAGTTCTTGTACTCGAAGAACAGCATCAAGCCGAACTGAAGAGGCGGGTTGCCTTCCTTCCAGGAGTAATAACGGTCTATAGATGTGATTACACCGTCTCCATTGCGGTCATCTATCTTGTACATTCCGGGGACCATCTCAGTCATATTGCTCTTCTTGCTGCTTGACGCAGAATAAAGAACAGGATAGTCAAAGATGTCCTTCCAGTCCGTAAACTGTCCCTTACCGTTCCATTCATAATACTTACCCTCAAGGGCATTGTCCCAGCGGCCTTCTGTATGCTTCTCGAAATAGTCCTGTGATGAAGTATATATGGCAGACCTTTCAGCCTCCTGGTAAGTGTCCCGTTCCCTTGAGAAGGTTGCAGTTGCAGTAATGCGGTAATTGAAGTCGTTGAAACGCATCCTGTGCGAGAGTTCCAGGTCTATACCTACATTTTCCGTAGCATCCAGGTTAAGGTTCGGGAGGTCTATTCCGTACATATCAGGGACGGTATTGGACATCGTGGCCGACTTGCCGGTTTGCTCCCTCCAGAACCAATCCACGGATCCTCCGATTATTCCCCGGTTGATCTCCCAATCGAAACCGAAGTCCCTCATATATGTCCTGGTCCAAGAAATCAGGGTCTGGGCAACTTTTGTACTGTTATATCCTGAAACCTGTGATCCGTCGTTGAATACGTAACCTGAACTTGTCTTGTTATACCCAAGCAGATACTGATAGGCGGCCCCCTGGTTTCCACCGGAAATACCGTCAGACCAACGGAGTTTCAGATTTGTCATCCAAGGGAACAGGTTCTGGAAGAATTCTTCCTGCGACACGCGCCAGGCAAGTGAATATGAAGGAAAGAAAGCCCAGCGGTAACCGGGAGCATAGAAGTATGAGCCGTCATACCTGGCCATCACTTCCGCCATATATTTGCCGTCATACTCATAATTGATACGTCCAATGTAACCGGCCTTGGCGCTGCTGCTTCTGGTTCCGCGGTTCTCCTGGCTGTTTACGTCCGCAGCACTCAAGGTATCGTGAGTGTAGAAGTCACCGAATTTACGGTCGCCCCTGAGGTCGCCGGCCCACCCCAGGGTGGCTTCGGTTGCCGCCATAGCGCCCAGAGTGTGTTTACCGAATGTAGTGGAATAATTAACCTGGAACTTTCCGTAAAGGGTCTGTCTCTTGTTCCATCTCTCGGTAATGGCGTTTTCGTCCTTGTTGCTGGACACATACTCATCAGTCTGCCAGTCATATAGCGGGAAAGCAAGGGTCAGCTGACGTGTCTCCCGATTTTGGAAGTCGTAGGAAACCTGTCCCTGGAATTTCAGTCCCTTGAGGAACGGAGCGGTGTAGGTGGCCGTAAGGCTGTTTGTGAAGGTATTGTTCTTTGTCTTGTCATATCCGTTGGCTCCGTTCAAGGCTCCGATTGCATTACGGCTCTCGTTACCTGAGTTATAGGACCAATGGGTTGGATTGCTTGGGACATTCCAGGGAACATAACGCTCTGAATAAAGCCCTCTGGTGTAAAAATTCTGTGCCGCATTCTGAGGAGTACTGGTCCTGTCGTTCCAACTGAGCGAAGACTGATACACTATCTTGAGGTCTTTGGTTACGTTGGTTGTGACATTGCCCTGCCAGGAAAGGCTCTTGTAACCAAGTTGCGGGCCGTTAAGGATACCGTTATCATCATTGAATGACACGCTCAAATAATATTGGGTCTGATTGTTTCCTCCGTTCAGGGACACCTGGTGGTTCTGCTGGAAAGAGTATTTCCTGTAGAACTGGGAATACCACTTGTTGTCCGTCCAGCCCTCGTCGCCGTTAATGTAATGGTCAATGAGATCCTGCGTGTAACGGGGCTCTTTTCCCACATTGGCGTTCATCTCATTGGCAGCCTTGAACCAGGTGACTATGTCAACCTCATCAGGAAGTGCCGTGGGAAAGCCAAATGAGAACCTATTGGAGTATTTGACCGTAGGGGCCCCTATGGAACCCTGCTTTGTGGTGACGATGATGACTCCATTCTCCGCGCCCATACCGTAAATGGCGGCAGATGCGTCCTTGAGGACGGAGATGCTCTCGATATCCTCCGGATTAAGCTGAGCCAGCACGGCAGAGCTGCTGTTGGAGTAAGAAGTGTTGTTCTCCTGGGATCTGCGGGGAGCCGTCCTTACCAGTCCGTCAACGATCACTAGCGGTTCGTCATACCCACGAAGCTTGAGGTCAGTATTGAAGTCTCCGGCATCTCCAGTCCTCTGCCTGATGAGCAGTCCGGGGACCTTTCCCTGAAGGGATGCAAGGACATCGGTCTGCTTTGTAGCAGTAAGTTCCTCGCTCCTGATGTTTGATATGGCACTTGTCAGGGATGTCTTCCTCTGTGTACCGTATCCTACGACAACGGTCTCTTCTAGTTGTGTGACGTCTTCGCGCATCATTATGTTGAGCGTAGGCGCAGCTGTCACTTCCTGGGTGGCATATCCTATGGAAGATATTTCCAGCACTGAGCCTGCAGGCACCACAAAAGAGAAATTACCGTCAAGGTCAGTGGTTACGCCATTTGTGGTACCCTTGACCATAATGGCTGCGCCAATTACAGGCTGGCCATCCTGGTCAACTATAGTACCCTTTACGGAGACCTGGTTCTGACCGAAAACTACCGGTATGCTGAACAGCATACATAATAAAAGCGGTAGGAGCCGCTGAAAGAGTAGTTTCTTCATTACAATAAATAGTAAATTAGTGTTAGTAACATATTATTAAAAACAAAGTGTCGTTTGTTAATTCCATACAAATGTATTTAATAATTTTTTTTATACAAAAAGTTTATATAAACTATTTATTAAAAATGGACAGAATATTGCTATTCTGTCCCCAAAAAATTGTATGTATCCTAACAGCTGTAAATCTTTCCGCAGGTTTCTTTACCAGTCAGGCTGCTATTTCTTTTTAAGCAGGATGCAGGCGCCTCCACCTGGGGCCATCAGGACCCTGAGAGTGGACTTTGAGGTGACTTCGATGGTTTCGCTGTGGGTGGATTCGCGGTTTGTCCTGTAATCTGCGCTTGCGCCATCGGTATTGACCGTTGCAATCCATTTTCCTCCGGGGAGGAATGACAACGGAATGGAGACTGCGCGCGAGGATTCATCCGTTGCGGCGGCGACCAGGAAGTCTCCGTCCGCGTTCTGGCGCATCATCACAATGTACTCTCCTATTTCTCCCGCCAGGGTGCGGCTTTCTTTCCACGGCTGCTTCTCAGCGGACAGGAACTCAAGCAATTGGGGATACTTATGATAGTATTCCGGGATGTCGGGGATTACGGTGGCGCCGGACCAGGTTATCATTGTACGTGCAATCTCTGAAGTAGCCGTTGAAGGAACCTCCTGGCTGTTGTCCTTTCGGGTAGTCCTTCCCTGGTGGAGCTCCATAAAGCCATTATTCATATCAAGCGGTCCCGCAAGCATATTGACGAAGACTGATGTCACGAAAGTCTTGGGCTGGAATATCTGCCTTCCGTCCAACTGGGCCTTGCAGTATTCGCGGGTTATGGCATTTGGCCAGGTGCGCATCTGTCCGAAAGGATGGACAGGATAATCGTGGTAGTCTACCAGAAGATGGTGCTTGGCGCAGAGGGCCGTTATCATCTGGGTGTTGCGGTTCTTTTCCAGCGGGGTGCCGTTCATAAAGCCGTACTTGACGCCGGCAGCGCCCCATTGTTCGTACTGGGCAAGAGTCTCCTCTATGGGATAGCGCCTTCCGGCTACGTCGTTCAGATAAAGCCAGACGCCCACTCCCCTTTCCTGTCCGTATTTTATTATACGCTGAACATCCTTTGCCTTCTCTCCATTTACAGGGTCCGAACTTGCAGCGAACTCCGGTCCGTACCAGTTGGCATCCAGCACCAGATGGCTGAAGCCCTGCTCAGCAGCAAAGTCAATCATACGGGTCCAGGAATCGTAGTTCATACCGTAATGGTATCCTTCCCAGACAGCTCCGTCAATGCGCCAGTCCCAAAGGGCCACGCCTGGCTTAACCCAGCTGAAGTCACCTGACGGCTCCGGATTCAGCAACTCAATGATATGAGAGTCTACCAGGTCTCCTGCCGTGTCACCACACATTATAACACGCCAGGCGGATGTATAAGGTTCGCTTGCCGCAATCTTTTCAGGAATCACTTCAAATGCGGTGGATCCTGACTTGGAACGGAGCCTCATAGGCCAGCAGTCTGTTCCAAGGAAAGCCTCGTGGATGGCAAAATAGCGGTTTTCGGAGGCTTTTACGGTCATCACGGGCAATCTCTCCCCATTGGACTCGCTGAGCTTCTCAGGGCCTATATTGTGCCTTTCTCCGTTATAGAACCAGGCTGTGTAGTCGCCCGCAAAATTGAACTGGGTCTTTTCGCTCATCTCTCCTGCAGGAAGGCCTGTGAAACGGAAGGCTGCGCCGTCGTTGTAGACGCGCACCTGTAGTGAACAGCTGCCAAGGCCGGCAAACTGGAGCGTGAAATCACGCTGGTTATACCTGTCCGGCACCTCGGAGCGTTTGCCCCAGAGAGGCTTCCATACTTCCCTGACTCGAACCCTTCTGCCGGCTGGTGCCAGTGACTGTGCTTTTGGAGATGTGCTTTCTGATACCGAATAGCCTATTTCAGACCAGTCGATGGCCACTTCGCCACCCTTTGACAGGGTGTACTGGAGTTTTCCATTGGCATCTACGCCCACCGTAAAGACCGTCTTGCGGTCCGGGGACTTTAACTTGTACGTCTCCCCATCGAAACGGGGGGCCAAGGCCAGAATGAGAAAAAGAAGCAATTTCATATTTGCTAATATACGAAAAATAAGTACTCGCCGTTATTTTTGAAATTATTTTATATATTTGTTTCATATCGAATAATCACCATCAAATGAATAGAATCCACTTTTTCCTCCGACTGGCATTGATCTCAGTCCTCTCGTCCGTACTGGTCTTCTCAGCGGACGCACGTAAGAAATCAGGTCCCAAGTACGTATTCTTTATGATTGGAGACGGTATGGGCATCAATCAGGTGTACGGCGCACAGAATTACAACCAGGTAACCGGTGACGGCCCCAAGTTCATTAACTTCACCCAGTTCCCGGTCCGCACTATGGTCACCACATTCTCTTCCTCTTCTCTGGTAACTGACTCCGCAGCCAGCGGCACAGCCCTCGCTTCAGGTGTCAAGACATACAACGGAGCAATTGGCCTGGATCCTGACCACAAGCCCATTCCAAGCATTTGCGTGTGGGCTCACAACAAAGGCTTCGGCACTGGCGTTGCCACCACTGTAGGAGTCAATCACGCCACCCCTGCAGCCTTCTATGGCCACGCAGACAACCGCAACGAGTATGAGAAGATTGCTAACCAGCTCATTGAGTCAGACTTCATAGACTTTGCAGCCGGCGGCGGATTCATCGTTGAAAGAAACACCGGACACGACTCCAAATACTTCGAAGACAAGGCCAAGGATGCAGGAATTACCGTCCTCTACGGCCGCGACCAGTTCAAGAACCTTTCTTCGCAGAAGGGACGTGTAATTTGTGTCGATACCAATTACTCATCCACAGATGTCAACTTTGCAATGGACCAGCAACCCGGAGAAACCACACTCTCTGACTTTGTTGCCGCCGGAATCGATTACCTCTACGGAAACTATGGCAAGAAAGGCTTCTTCTATATGGTGGAGAGCGGTGAGATAGACGGTGCAGGACATAACAACGATGCCATTTGCAACATCAAGGAAATCAACGACTTTGCCAAGGCTATTGACGTTGTCCTTGATTTCTACAAAAAGCATCCGGACGAGACCCTTATCCTCATCACCGCAGACCACGAAACAGGCGGCCTTGAACTTGGAGACAACTATATTATGCATCCGGAGCTCCTCTACGGACACAAGAAGAGCGAAGGCGAGATAAACAAGCTTTTCCGTGAATTCGCAGGCGTTGGCCCGGACAGGAATCCCCTCCCCAACCGCAGGATACCTACATACCAGGAGATGCAGGCCTTCCTCAGCGAGCACCTTGGACTCTGGAGCACCATTGAAGTTTCCGAGGCTCAGGAAGCCCATTTCAGGGATCTGTATCACAGGGCATTCGTCCTTAACCAGACGGAGATGGTAGAAGCCCTGTACTCAGTCAGCAACAGGATTGTATCCGACGCAATTGTCTATGCCGACAGACAGGCCGGATATATCTGGACACACGGCGGTCACACAGGTTCACCTGTAGGACTGTATGTCAAGGGCGCAGGCGCAATTGAATTTATGGCCGTTACGGACAATTCAATGATACCTCTGACCATCAAGAAAGTGGCCAATTACTAGACAATGTATCAAAAAGATATAATAGCCCTGTAGCAGATTGCTACGGGGCTTATTCTTTGATGGCAACTGTCATCACACCGGAGCTGAGGGAGGTTTCAAGGCCGAGGATACGACGGTCGTTTCCAGTGGAGCGCCATACGGTTATTTCTTTTCCGCTGCCGTTTTCCATCAATCCGCCGTCTATCATCTTTAGCAGGAAGCGTTCTGCTCCGGGATACTTGTCGGAATCAGCACCCTGGTTGGTCAATGTGGCGGCCACATATTTGCCACCCATAAGAAGGTGCATTGACAGCGGGCTGTTGGCCGGAATGTCGTGATAACGGACATATACCAGGAGTGAGAGCAGGTCCATTGACAAACCATCCATTGTATAGGTTTTTGTCACCGCGTCTTGCGGAGGGCGCTGGAATACAGAGGTGATGGTCTTGGTCTTGCTGTCGTAGACGCATTCGAATTTGCCTTCCTTGCCGCCCTTCTTGACAGGATTGAAATAGTATACGGGATCCTGCCGGTCCTGGGTGAGGTATGTGTCGGCAATGTACTCGGCATCCATAAAAAGGCGGAATATGGATGAGGCGCGGATGGCTGCGTGCGAATGAAGCACCGCTTTTCCGTCGCGAGTGCCTTTTTCAAAGGAGATGGTGGCATCGGCCACCTTGCTTGTGATGCCTGCCATTTTGTAGCGCACTTCGTATTGCTCGTCCCCGAGCGATTCCGCCGGAATTGAGTTTGAAGCCGGTGCGGAGAGCAGGGCGGAAACCAGCAAGATGGCTATATTGAATACATTGACCATAATCACATACAAAGATAACAACTGCCGTTCAATACACAAATCGTGCTTGATTGAATAATGGAAAATACTTACTTTTATGCCTGACAATGAAGATTGGATACGAATGAACGTCAATATGAAAAAGGTGTTATGTATAGCGGTTATGGCGTTGAGCGCCTGTACCCCGGTTCACAAAAGCGGATTGACCCTGCACTATGACCGTCCGGCGGAGTTCTTTGAGGAGGCGCTGCCAATTGGCAACGGACGCATCGGCGCAATGGTATATGGAGCGGCGTCCGGAGAGGAGAGGCTCTCGCTCAACGACATCACACTTTGGAGCGGCGAGCCGGACAAGGGCGCTGAGCATCCGGATATGATAAAGTTTGGCCTTACGGGGCAGGGTGTGGAGACGCTTGCGGCCGTGCGCGAAGCGCTTTCGCAGGAGGATTACCGGACTGCGGAAAAGCTGCAGCGCGGCCTGCAGGGGCATTATTCGGAGTCATATCTGCCGCTTGGAAACCTGCGCATAAAGTACCTTGATTCAGAAGAGGTGAGCGAATATGAAAGGAGCCTGGACATCTCGCGCGCGGTAGCGGAAGTGCGCTGCAAGAAAGGCGGGAAGCCTTTCGTTGCGGAGTACTTCGCGTCTGCGCCGGATTCGGTGATTGTGGTCACGATCAAGGCATCGGACATACAGGCCGATGTAGCGCTGGACAGTCCCCTGTCCCACAGCGTGGAAAGCCGCGGAGGCGAGTTGGTGATGGACGGCTATGCGCCGTGGCACGCGTATCCCAATTACTATCGCGGGCCGCGCCTGGAAGGACCGTTGGATGACCCCGGACGCGGAGTTCATTTCAGGACCATAGTGGCGGCAAAGAATAAAGGAGGCGAGGTTACTTGCGAAGGAGGCGTCCTGAAAATCCGCGGATGCAAGGAGGTGGAACTGCGCCTTGTAAACGCAACCAGCTTCAACGGATTTGACAAGGATCCTGTCAAGGAAGGGCTTCCATATAAGGAATTGGCGGACGGCGCGGCAAAACGCGTTACGGCCGTAGGCGCAAAGCAGTTGCAGAAGCGCCATATTGCGGATTACAGGTCATTTTTCGACCGTGTAAGCATTTGGCTGGGTGATACTCCGGACGAGGTTAAAGCGCTCCCTACGGACGTGCAATTGAAGCGTTACACGGATTTGGAAGAGAACAATCCTGAGTTGGAAGCGCTGTATGTCCAGTATGGCCGGTATCTGTTGATATCCAGTTCAAGGACGCCGGGCGTTCCTGCCAACCTCCAGGGCCTCTGGAACGAGAATATGGTACCGCCGTGGAGCGGCAACTATACGCTGAACATAAACGTAGAAGAGAATTACTGGCCGGCGGAAGTAGCCGCTCTGGGAGAGATGCACCGTCCCCTGCTGGACTTTGTACATAATATCAGCAAGAATGGAAAAAGCGTAGCGCGGGATATGTACGGCGTCCAGCGTGGCTGGAACGCAGGGCACAACTCAGACATTTGGGCAATGGCAACCCCGGTTGGACTGGGCGACGGAACTCCACAATGGGCCAACTGGACAATGGGAGGAGCTTGGCTTGCAACCCATCTTTGGGAACATTATCTGTTTGGAAGGGACAAGGAGGCTTTGCAAAATGATTATCCCGTGCTGAAGGGTGCTGCCGAGTTCTGCCTGGATTTCCTTGTTGAAAAGGATGGCGAGTTGATTACAAGCCCCGGAACATCTCCCGAGAACGACTATATAACGCCTGACGGATACGTAGGCTCTACCCTCTACGGTGCCACGGCTGACCTTGCAATTGTCAGGGAATGCCTCCAGGATGCAGTGGCAGCTGCAAAAGAGCTTGGCATTGACGCTGACTTCATCAAGGAAGCGGAAGCCGCCCTCGCCCGCCTGAGGCCTTATCATATAGACCAGGAAGGCAAACTGCAGGAGTGGTATTACCCCTGGCGGGACCGCGATCCCCAGCACAGGCACCAGTCCCATCTGTTCGGCGTTTATCCGGGACATCAGATTGAAGCTGGTTCGGCATTCGCCGATGCCGCGCACCGCACGCTGGAGATCCGTGGTTTTGAAACCACGGGCTGGAGCTGCGGCTGGCGCATCAACCTGTACGCCCGCCTTGGCGACGGCGAGAACGCATACCGGATGTTCCGCCGCTTGCTCCGCTACGTCAGTCCTGACCGCTATCGCGGCGAGGACGCACGCCGTGGCGGCGGAACCTACCCCAACCTCCTTGATTCCCACAATCCGTTCCAGATTGACGGGAACTTCGGAGGTTGCTCCGGTGTACTGGAAATGCTGCTCCAGAGCAGTGCGGACGGCACGGTACAGCGCCTTCCGGCATTGCCAAAGGCCTGGCCGGAAGGCCGTGTAACCGGCCTCCGCACACGCGGCGGGCAAACAGTGGACATATCCTGGTAAAATGGCATCGGCTAAAACAAAGACGCTTGCCATCCTGCACACCGCGGTTTTCCTTGCGGGATGGACGGGAATATTCGGCAGACTTATATCACTGAGTGGACTTCCCCTGGTGTGGTATAGGATGATGGTCAGCCTTGCAGTGCTGGCAATCGTTCTCCTTTTGATGGGGAAATTGCAGAAAGTGTCCCGCAGGCAATTCCTGCAGATTGCAGGATGCGGAGGAATCCTATCCCTGCACTGGGTGTTCTTCTATGCCAGCATACAGGCTTCAAACGTTTCTGTTGGGGTTGCTTGCATAGCCACGTCCAGTTTCTTCACTACCCTCTTCAACCCCATTGTAAACCGCAAGCGCATACAATGGGTTGAAGTGCTGATCAGCTTCATAGCGATAATCGGCGTACTCTTAATTTTCACGCTTGACATACGCTACAGGCTTGGCATAGCCCTTGGCCTTCTGTCCGCCGCACTTTACGCCCTGTTTGCTTTGTTGAACGTGAACGTAGCCAGAGTGACCGGAAAAGACAGCGCCAATATGCTCTTCTATGAACTTATGGGAGGCGTATTATTCCTCACTCTCATAATGCCTTTATTTTCCCGGATAATATCCCCTGAAACCGCAATCATCCCCGGGAAGACTGACATCCTTTGGCTATTGGTACTGGGATCGGTTTTCACAATACTCCCCTTCCTTTTCCAACTTCACGCCCTCAGGTCCCTGTCCGCTTTCACGGTCAGCCTTACATACAACCTGGAGCCTCTGTACAGCATTGCATTTGCCGCCATACTCTTTGGTGAACAACGGGAAGTGGGCTGGTCCTTCTGGATTGGAATGGCCCTAATTATAATATCCGTGATAATCCAGACCAGAAGGGTCCTTGGACAGAAAGGTTAAGCCTTTTGATTCTTTGTGGGCTCCATATGCAGGGTAACTATGGTGTCAGCCCCAAAACGGTCCTTTAGTTTCCGCTCAATCTCATATGTGATCTGATGTACGGAATTGAGCGTCATCTCGCCGTCCATCCTGATATGCGCCTCAATAGCAACTTTGTTACCTATATGGCGCGTACGCAGGTTATGCGGCTCTGACACTTCAGGGAAAGAAGAGATGATCCCCATTATTTCAGATTCCTGGGCTTCTGAGAGGGATTCGTCAGTGAGCTCGCCAAGGCTTGGCCGCATTATCTTCAATGCCACTGCTATCAGCATTGCTCCCACCACAATTGACGCCAGAGGATCAAGCACAGTCCAGCGCCCGCCAAGCAGCACAGCTCCCGCTATTCCTATGGCTGCGCCAATTGATGATAGCGCATCGCTACGGTGATGCCACGCGTTGGCCACAAGGGCCTGCGATTCCAAATCGCGTCCCTTACGCGCCGTATACTGATACATCACTTCCTTGACCACTATGGAAATGACTGCCACCCAGAGTGCCAGTCTGCCAGGGCTCTGCAAATCCGCCCCGCCAAGCCAGGCGGCGAACTTGCTTGCTCCTGACACTATTATGCCGATGGCTGCGCCAATAAGCGCAATGCTTACCATAAGGGATGCCAGGGTTTCAAACTTCCCGTGGCCGTAATCGTGGGAAGCGTCCTGCGGCCGCGCGCTGATTCCCACGAACAGCAACACTATGAAATCCGTAAGAAGGTCCGACAGCGAGTGCACGGCATCCGCTATCATTGCCGAACTGCGCCCCACTACCCCAGCAATAAACTTAACAATGACAAGGAGCACGTTTCCCGCGCTCCCTATCAGTGTTATCCTGCGTATCTGGTCTTCCCTTTCCATTGTCATGTCCCTGCGACGCTCCTCCTATTTTATGAAGTTGGTGAAGGTGGTGCGCTCGGACGGGCCGGGCATAGGCTTACCGCCCGTGGCCTTGAGAAGGGCGGCCATATTGTTTGCAAGGGTGCGCATTGTCTGCATTCCCTCTGCATCCTGGGCTATCTGGCCCTGGGACTGGCCGTAACCTATGTTCCAGTACTGAGAGGTGACAACAGGCATATTCATCATCATAAACGGCATATTCATAGTCTGGAACGATGCCGTGGCGCCTCCCCTGCGGCACACTGCGAAGGCCGCCGCGGGCTTGCCCGAAAGGGCGCCGCCGGCGGAGTAGCAGAGCCGCTGGACAATGGCCAGCACCGCGCCGTTGGGCTGGCCGTAGTACACCGGCGAGCCCACTATCAGGGCGTCTGATTCTTTCATCTTTGCCGCTACCTGGTTGCAGATGTCATCGTCAAAAATGCACTTTGGCTCCTGTGACTTGCATTGTCCGCAGGCAATGCATCCGTGTACAGGAGCGTTGCCAATCCAGACAATCTCGCTGTCAATGCCGTTTTCCTTTAACTGGGCTGCCGCCTCCTGCAGGGCAGTTGCCGTATTGCCGTTCTGATGGGGGCTGCCGTTAATCATCAATACTTTCATCTTCTTAGTGTTTTGGGCGCACACCGTGTCCACCAGCGAAGCTGCCGCTACCGCTGTGGCGGCTATCGCCGCTTTCTTAATAAACTCTCTTCTAGTTGCCATATTGCAAATTAACTGGATACCGGACTAAAATCGTTTGTAGCCTTCCAGGTTGGCCTTGACGGTTTCCCATTTGTAGTAGGGGCCCACAAATGGCTCCAGGCCGCGGAGAAGGCGCTCCTGCTCCTGGTAGAGGAATTTGACAAGTACGTCTCCGGCTTTGTTCTTATAAAAAATCATCTGCAGGTTGCTGGCCATTGGAATGTTCCAGAATCCCAGCCATTTGTCGCAGATCTCATCCACCTCAAGCCTGTCGCCCACACCTTCTATTCCAAGGTAACTTACCAGCGCCATCAGCGGATAATCGTGGCCGAAGCGCAGGTCTGCGGCGTAATTGCCCGTCCTGATTGCCTCATCCGCCTTGTTTACGATGTCCTCTACGCAGGACTTGGCCATTTCCACGCGGTCCAGGCCCGCATCTACGGAGTTGCAGTGGCCAAGGTAAAGGAACATATTGTTCGAAGCCCAGCGGTTGTACACTGCGTCAAAAGGCAGTACGCTGTAGATATCGTTCTCAATGTCAAAGTCTTCCGCTACAACAGCCGTATTGAAAACGTCGTCTGTGAAATGGCGGGGGCTTGTGACAATCTTGCGGGCTGCAACCTGATCGGTGAAGAGGCGTGTAAGGACGCCAAGGGTGTCGTCAGGAACATTCTTCATATAGTCCCTGCTCTTCATCATTGCCCTGCCGGTCTTCTGCTGCCATCCTTTCTCGTTGTCAAGGTAGTCCATGAACTTCTCTCCCGTGTCAAGCCTGATCTCCAGCTTTGGATTCTGGCGGATGAGCGAATTGGTGAAGGAGTTCATACTGATGATGCACCTCTGCACTGTACTTGAGAAAGCGCGGATATTCTTCTGTCCCTTGAACACCTGGGGATACCTCTCGAACATACGCTTTGCAAGGGCTGCGTGCTCGCGCGAACCTCTCTGGGAAAGGCGTCCGTCCATCCCGTCCCAGCCCGCAAGCACCTTGCGCGCGCCGTCCAGCACCATCTCTCCGTCTGGAGTGAGGATGTTCATAGCCTTTCCAGCCTCAAGAACGGAAATGACGCCCTCATAAGCACTGCCTCCCCAGTTTGAGCGCGAGCCGTGACGGCCATAATGGCTTATGTAGAACGGCTTGTACCCTTTTGGAGGCTTGGTGTCCCTGATCTCCGGGAATTCATAAGAATTGAGGTTGTTGCCGGCGCGTGTGCGGTCTTCCTGAAGGGCGCGGACTGCGGCCTCGGACCTATGCGTCTGCGCAGATGCAGAAACTGCAGCAAGTGTGAGCAACGCTGCAATGAAGATTATGCTCTTTTTCATTTTCAATGATAAAATATATTATGACTAAGTTAAACAAAATTTTTATATTTGACCCAATTGAACATTTAATCTAACTTTTCAAATGAAGACAAAACTGATCGCATTGTTCTCTATGGCTCTGTTGCTGTTCTGCAGCTGTAACAGGACCGGAGACAAATCTACACTGAAAACCTGCATCTTCCCGGGAGATTACCCGGATCCGTCCATAATGCGTGACGGCAACGATTACTATATCACCCACTCTTCCTTCACCTACTTCCCCGCCCTGCTCATCTGGCATTCGACGGATCTGCTTCATTGGGAGCCGGTAGTCCGCACGGTCATTGACGGAGACTACTCCATCTACGCCCCGGACCTCTGCAAGGTGAACGGAAAGTACTACATCTACTACCCTACCAGCAGCGGGGAGAACTACGTTGTAGTGGCCGACAAGATTGAAGGCCCTTGGAGCGATCCTATCAAGCTTGACGTAGGCGGAATTGACCCCGGACACGCTATTGATGCGGACGGCAACCGTTACCTCTACACCAATAACGGTTTTGTTACACCGCTTACTGCAGATGGACTTGCAGCATCCGGAGAGCGCCGCAAGGCATACGACGGATGGGAGTTCCCGGCCGACTGGGAAACAGAAGGAAAATGGCTCGAATCACCCAAGATTGTAAAGCGCGGAGACTGGTTCTACCTGATAACCGCAGAAGGCGGAACCGCCGGCCCCGTCACCAGCCATATGTGCGTAGTGGCAAGGAGCAAGTCAGTCCTGGGCCCTTGGGAGAACAGCCCTCACAACCCTCTCGTACACACCTATTCAGGCGATGAGGCCTGGTGGTCAAAGGGCCACGGCACCCTCATCGACGACCCTGACGGCAACTGGTACATTGTTTATCACGCATACCGCAACAATTACCACACACTTGGCCGCAGCACAATCATAGAGAAAGTAGAATGGACCAGCGACGGCTGGCCGGTTCTTGCCCAGAAGAACGGCGCACTGTGGGACAACGATGGCCTCCAGGAGGACTACAGTTACCTCAGGCAGTATGACAATCCTATTATGTGGGCAAAATGGCACGACGGATTCCTTGACGGAACTCTCTGGACAACCACCGCAATTGACCCGTCTTATGAAATCACGGCAGAATTCTCAATTCCGGCAGACAGCTCCGCAGGACTCTATCTGTTCTATAACGAGAACGCATACTTTGGCACCACCGGAAACAGTTCGGACCTTGCCATCCGTATCCGCAACGAAAAGAATTCCGCAAGCCTGTGGGTAAGGACCTCGGACGGGCAGTGGATTTCCGTATCGGAAGGAGTTGACGTATCCTCCTACCACCACAACAAATACAAGGGATTCTTCGCCCTGCGCCCGGCTTATCTCCTCAAGGGAGAAGCCACGCTCAAGTCATTTGAGTACAAGGTGTTAGAGTAAGTTGACCTTCTTTGCCACCCGGCAAGGATTGCCATAGGCGACACAATCTGACGGGATGTCCCTGGTAACTACGCTGCCAGCCCCGATCACGGTTCTGTCGCCTATTGTCACACCCGGGCATATGGTTACGTCGCCGCCAATCCAGCAGCGCTCCCCTATATGAACCGGACGGCACATTTCCCATTTGTCGCGGTCATCGGCCTCCAGCGGATGCTCAGCGGTGTAGATGTGAACACCGGGAGCTATGAGAGTCTTCCGGCCTATATATACGCCGCCGCCGTCTAGGATTATGCATCCAAAGTTTATGAACACGCCCTCCCCTGCAAAAATCAGGTTGCCATAGTCGCAGTAGAAAGGAGGCTCCACATAAACGTCTGGAGCCGAGTTTGGAAGCAGCTCGCGGGTGATTGCGGGCATTGTGGCATCGTGATACTCTGTGATATTGAGGCGGCGGAGGGTCTTCTTGACTTCGTCACGCCAGGCGTACATCTCCGGAGTGTGGGCGTTATAGGGTTCGCCATTTTGCATATGCCGCAATTCATCCTGCAGCGCCGCATTCTGCATAAGTTCTTCTCTTCTTGTCATCGTAGTACAAATGTAATAAAAGGAATTGTAAATTTGTAAAGCAATGACCACTCTTATGAAACGCATCCTAACATCCCTTCTCCTCTTAATCACGGCGGTTACAGCCCTGGCTCAGGGCCTTTCCCCAATGGAGCAGCTTAAGGCAGACCCCAAGAAAGCCTACGGCAACGACTACCCGTACCAGTCCCAGGCAGGGAAGATGACTAAGGCGCCACCCGGCTATAAGCCGTTCTACATCAGCCTCTACGCAAGGCACGGCTCCCGCTATTACTGGAACGAAACCTTGTACAACAACCTTGACACCCTGCTCACCACCGCTCAGCAGAAAGGCGTCCTCACCCCTGTGGGAAAGGCATTCTACGATAAGTTTATGAAGGCGAAGCCGGAACTCCAGACAGGAGTCAGCGAACTCACCCAACTGGGTTGGGAGCAGCACCAGGACATAGCCCGGGAAATGTACAACCAATTCCCTGAGGTATTCAAGAAAGGCGGCTACGTATGGGCCATTTCTTCATTGTCCCGCCGTTGTATGCTAAGTATGTCCGCCTTCTGCCAGGAACTGGTGCAGTGCAATCCAAAGATTGAGATACGCGAACAGACTTCCCGCTTCACGCTGGACGCAGTTGTCCCTGACGATGAGGAGAACCCCATAAAGCACCACTTCCCCTCTCCCAAGCCTCGCTACGAGAGCCATATGGACGGCTTCCCGCGTGACAATTCCCTTCAGGACAATATCATCAAGCGTGTTTTCACAAGCACGGAAGGGCTTCCCGGCAGTATGAGCAGTATGGCAGGAAACCTTATCAACCTTTACACCTCTCTCCCCAACATTTATTACGAAGGGATGATGGACGGCATCATCAATGACGATGAGATTGTCGCCCGATGGGAATCCTCCAACCTGGGATCCTATTCCTGGGTGTTCGGGAAACAGTATGATATGATCCCCATCCTCAAAGATATCCTTTCCAAGAGCGAGGAGGCCATCCACGGAGGCCGGCACATCGCTGACCTGCGCTTCGGACACGACAGCTGCATAGGACCATTGACCGTGCTTATGGGAATCAACGGAGCTGACGAGGACCCGGAGGACCCGTACCAGGTGAAGAACATCTACCAGAACTGGGAAACCTGCAAGGCAAGCAACATCCAGCTGATATTCTATCGCGGAAAGAAAGGTCCGGAAGACGTGTTGATCAAGTGTCTCCTTAACGGCGCAGAGGCTTCCCTCCCCGTCCCTACAGATATTTTCCCCTACTATAGGTGGTCAGATTTCAGGGACTTCTACACTGCTCGGATCAACAGCGTGAGAGAAAACTAAAACCTTTTATAAAACACATATTATAATATAAGGTCAACCCTTGCATCGCGAAATGCAAGGGTTTTCTTGTTACTTTTTTCAATAAAAGTATTCTTTTTATGGTAATGATTTCTTAAATTTGCCATTATTTAAGTTACATACCTTAATAACCAACTACTTAAATGAAACAAACGATTCTTAAAAGAGCTGCTCTTTTCCTGTCGTTGATTATTATGGGCTTTTCTCTTAACGCCCAGAACGTCAATATCAGCGGAAAAGTAGTAGACAACAACGGAGAGCCCGTAATCGGTGCCTCCGTAGTGCTCGTTGGCAACACTACAGTTGGTGCTATTACCGACATGGACGGTAATTACCGCCTCTCTGTGCCTGCCAACTCCAGTGTTACTGTCTCCTTCATCGGTTATCAGTCCCAGACTGTTGCCGTGTCCGGCAGATCAGTTATCAACTTCACTCTTCAGGAAGACAATGAGTTCCTTGAGGAAACAGTGGTTATCGGTTATGGTGTACAGCGCAAGAGCGACCTCACCGGTTCCGTTGCATCCGTAAAGGAAGCAGACCTTTCCTTCCGTTCAACTTCAGATGCAGCTGCAGCCCTCCAGGGAAAGGCAGCCGGTATCCAGGTAAGCAACGCATCAGGTGCTCCTGGTAAGGGATCTGACATCCGCGTCCGTGGTGTATCATCCAACGGCCAGTACGGACTTGGTCCTCTTATGATTGTTGACGGACTTAAAGTAGACAACATCCAGTACCTTGACCCTTCAATGATCGAGTCAATCGAGGTTCTGAAGGACGCCGCATCAGCCGCCATCTACGGCGCACAGGCTGGTAACGGTGTAATCCTCGTAACCACAAAGAGCGGAGCAAAGGCTACTGACGGAAACGTATTCTTCCAGTATCAGGTTGACCTCAACCGCCTCGGTCACCGTGCAAAGGTTATGAACGCTGAGCAGTACATCGACTGGATGACC
>Ga0079305_1000843_pt1 | contig 53343 bp, 34 predicted proteins | sample LMS_cellobiose_e_FD_79183 | JGI IMG/M metagenome (GOLD analysis project Ga0079305, IMG submission 79183) | Rumen-fistulated moose microbial communities from Alaska, USA - LMS_cellobiose_enrichment | ecosystem: Host-associated > Mammals > Digestive system > Stomach > Rumen fluid ...
AAGGAGAGCGGATCAGGCATATTTTGAACAAATTTGAAAAAACGTCAACCCCAAAAAATAAAGGACATGAAAAATGAAAAAGTTTTCTTTGCATTTTACCTTGATCGAACTCCTCGTAGTGATCGCGATCATAGCAATCCTGGCCGGCATGCTGCTGCCCGCGCTGAACAAAGCGAAACTCAAAGCACAGGAAATTTCCTGTAAAAACAACCTCAAAGGTATGTTCCATCTGTTCAACAATTATTCCTCCAATTTCAAGGAAATGATTCTGCCGGGCTTCGCCATCGGCAGCACGTTCTGGCATCAGTATCTGATCAACAACGGCGATGTCAAATACAAGAGCGTCGTCTACAAGGGAAAAACCTACCGCAGCGTCGGTCTTTACAACTGTCCCTCCAATGACCGCTATTCCTATTTCGAGGGTACTTACAAATGTTTCCTTTCCTATTCTTACAACAACTATCTTTCCGCGTTCGGCAATACGGCGACCGGTCCGATCACGGTCGGCTCCGGCGCCACACGCCGCTGGAGGAAGCTTTCCGAGCCCAACCCGGTCGTCAGCCAGACCACGCTGTGGACCGAAAAATGGAGATGCACCTTCCCGGTCAACTCGGCGAAAATGAAGTATGCGCCCGATGCCACGCGCGGACTGCTGTTTTATACCGGCAACAATTCCATGTCGATTTTCTCCGATAAGGCTCATCCCTCCGGAGCCAATCATCTGATGGCGGACGGTCATGTGGAGGCGATGAATTATGTGCTGGTCATTTCCAACAGCAATTATCCGAGCATCTGGAACGTTTCCGCGACCTATCCGATCAAAAAGGTTTACACCAATCAATGATTCGGGGAGCTGCTTGAAAAATGAGGTTTCCGGGGAGTGTTCTCCTGATGTTGCTGCTGGGCTGCGCCTCGGCGTTTTCGCTTGGCGCGGCGGAAAAAATTGTTCCCTGCCGGCGTTACCGGGCCGAATTCGAAATCCGCGTCGCGGGGAAATATTATCCGTTGGACTGGTTTTGCATCGGCGTGAACGTGACGTATCCGAACGCGGAACTGGTGTTTCAGAATGCGAAAGGGAAAACGGTTCATCAGTTCCGTGCGATGCGTTTCCATGCGTTTTCCGACTCTTTTACGCAGGGCACGATCGAATTCTACGTGCCGGAAGGTGCGGCGAAAGTCGTTCTGCGGAAAAACGGCGTCGAACTTCGGAATCTCCGCATCGTTCCGGTCCCCGCGGGGAAAAATCTCGCCCTGCCGGTCGATTACCGGATCTCCGGACAGTTCGTCAAAAACGAAATCGCGCCCGGGAAGGACGGTTCGGGGATTTTCGACTGCACGACCGGGAACATCTGTTTTTATCCGGTGCCGGTCGAACCCGGCGCGAAATACCGTCTGACCGTGAACGGAGCCAAAGGCGACAAATCGAGCGGGCTGGTGATCCGGACCTATTTCTTCCGCAACGGCAATTCGGAGAAAAGTCTGGTCGCGGGCAACAAGGAGCCCATGCGGATCGGCGGAAAGAAAACGAGTTTTACGACCACGTTCCGAGTCCCGGAAAACGCCCGCTGGTTCCGGCTCTTCTGCATGTGGGGCATCGTTTACGATTATCGACTGGAAAAGATACAATAACCTGAAGAAAGGATTTTTCCCAGCATGAAAAAATGGACATCCCTGTGTCTGGCTGCGCTGTCTCTGACCGCGTTCGGAGCCAAGGTGAAAATCGCGAAGGACGGGGAAGCCGTCAGCCGGATCGTGATCGATCTGGATGCGCCCGTCACAGTGCAGTATGCGGCGCGCGAACTGCAGAATTATTTCCGGCAGATCACCACCGCGCGGCTGCCGATCATGAACGGTCCCGGCGGCTGGCAGGTCACCTCGATCATGCTCGGAACGATGGATTCCCCGCTGATTCAGCCGGTCGTCAAAAACGATCCGAAACTGCGGAAGCAGCTGGAAGGCAACGACGGCTACGCGGTCAAGGTCAACGGCAACAAACTCTACATCTTTTCCTCGTGTCCGCGCGGCGTGCTGAACGGCGTGCATCGTTTCGTTCTCAAACACACCGATTTCATCTGGGTGCGTCCGCTCAAGGAACTGGCGGTGTTCACGCCGAATCCGAACCTGACGCTGGAAGTGACCAGATACGTCGATCTGCCGGAATTCCGGGTGCGCAGCTGGGCGGCGAACGGGCGTGTACTCTACCGCAGCGAGGAATATGAAATGTACGTTTCCCGGCTCGGCTGCAATATGACGTTCGACCTGCAGCCCGATGCGCTGGGCCGTCGGCTGGAACACGGGTTCCGCATGGAATACGGCGGCGGGCACAACCTCGGCGCGATCTGGCTGCCGAAGTTGAAATTCGGCAAGACCCATCCCGAATATTACATGATGATCAACGGCGAACGCCGCACCTCGGGCCGTGTTCAGTTGTGCTACACCAATCCGGAGATGTGCAAGGCTTTCATTGCCAACTCGCTGGAAGTGATCTCCAAGCTGCCGCCCCGTTTCTCTCGGGTCAACATGATGATCGAGGACACCCCCGCGTGCTGCGAATGTCCGGAATGCATGAAACCGATCACGCTGCCGAACGGGAAAGTCCTGAAGTCGACCGATCCGGCGTTCCGTTCCACGCAGTTCTTCCTGTTTCTGAACCAGGTCGCCGCGGCGGTGAACGCCAAATATCCGAAACTGGAAATCAAATGCTTCGGCTACTTTTTCACCGCGATCCCGCCGGAGGTCCCGCTGCACAAGGCCATCTGCGTCAGTTTCTGCCCGTATGTCCGCAACGACAAGGAGACTCTCCACGGCAAGACCAACGCCAAATGGCTGGAACGCACCGTGAAATATGCGAAGATGACCCCGAATCTGATCTGGCGCGAATATTATTACTCCGGCGCATTCTTCCCACGCGCGCAGGCCAACATCATCGCGCAGGACCTGCGCTTCATTAACAAGCTGGGCATCCGCATGATTTATTCCGAAGCCTCGTTCGCGGACCGTCCCAACTACATGAAGGAGATCGGCTGCACCGAAAACGAGGTGTTCTCCATGTGCGGACCCGAATTCTGGACCATCACCCAGCTGTTCTGGGACCCGCGTCAGGACCCCGATCAGCTCCGGAACGAATATATCCGCCGCACCTACCGCGAAGGCGCGCCGGGCGTGCAGAAGTTCTTCAAACTCCTCCGCGACAGCTGGCTCAACGATCCCTCCGCGTCCGCGTTCAACGACGATTTCCGGCGTTCGATGGGAAAATACGTCATCGACAAAAACCTGAAGCAGCCGTGTCTGGATGCGCTGGCCGAAGCGGCGAAGACCGTGAAGGACCCTCGTTCGAAAGTGCAGCTGGATGAACTTCGCAAGACCTTCGACCGCTGGCTGCAGCTGGGCGTGGCGGGGAAAGTCGCCGAACAGAAAGTCCCGAAAGTTTCCGGCCACGAGTTCCCCGGCTTCGATTTCGAGTCCGGCGCCTGGAAGAACGCCGCCTCCCTGCCGCCGCTGGTCGCGATGGGCCGGCCGACCGTCAAGGCCGAGGAACCCACCGACATCAAGCTGATGTACAACGGCGACATCCTCTATGTCGGTTTCCGCTGCACGGTCAAAGGTCCGATTGATGCGAAAAAGAATTTGAAGTTCGACCAGTGGCCCGGCGGCGACCATGCGGAAATCTTCATCGCCAACCGCAAGGACGGCTATTGTCATCTGGTGTTCAACTGCTACGGCTGTCGCTATGACGCCCGCTGCACCGACTCCGAATGGAATACTCCGGTCCCGTGGGAAGTCCGGACGCAGGTCAAAGACGGCGAATGGCGCGCGGTCGCGGCCATTCCGCTGAAAGCCGTCGGCATCGCGCCGGAACAGAACAACAAGGTCTCCGCGCTGTTCTACCGGGCGCATCCGCCCCGCGGTCCGAAACAGCCGACTCGCCACACTTCCTGGGGCGGCGGCAAAGTCCATTCGCCCGACGGGTTCGGGGAACTGGTGTTCTTGCTGGAACCGTGATTTGATTCAACCCGGCCGAAGGCGGAAAAACTGATCCCCTGAAAACCGGCGCGGTTTTCTTTACGCAAAAAAACGGAGCATGAGAAGTTTTCCCATGCTCCGGATTTTTGTCCGCGCGGTGTCAGCGAATGACTTTGATCCCGTTGATCCGGGCGTAGTTTTCGATCAGTTCCAGATTGTCGCCGTAGGTGACGATATAATGCTGGCCCATGACGTTTTTCAGGAATTCCTCCGATTCGCCGCTGTCGAAGAACACTTCGATGCTCGGCAGCTGCGGAGCCGGAGGCGCCCAGCCGGCTTCTTCCCAGGTCTCCGGGGTCTTGGCTTCGCCGCGGACCGCATGGAGCACCAGTTCGCCGTCCACCTGTGCCAGACGCACGATGGTGACGCGGCCGGTTTTGACCTTGGAGACGTTCAGCAGACCTTCGCCGAACGAGCCGAATGCGTTGGGCATGACGGTGATGCCGCCGTCCGTGACCGAGGCCGGGACGTAGTCGGGCACGCCCATCAGCGCGCTCTTTTCGGTGAACTCGTAAAATTCCATATACGCCGGAGAAACGCCGGTCAGATATTTCATGATGAGTTCCGTTACCGCACCGTAGGAATCGTTTTCCGGCACGGACGGGATGTCCATTTCATCGTGGAGCAGCGTGAGCGCGCCGGCGGGGGCGAACTTCATCAGTTTCTTGACGCCGTCGACGTCGCAGAACGAGAAGGCGTCGTAGCCGCGTTCTTTGATCTTTTTCTGGAATGCGAGCGAGAGCCGGACGGAATTTTCGATGGTGCCTTCTTTCGGATCGCGGACGAATTTCCAGTTTTTGCGGATTTTGGCCGCGCCGTCGGCGATTTCAGCGTCGGTGATGCCCTGAATGAGCTCCTGAATTTCCATCAGGTCGAAGTGTTCGATCTCGGCGCCGATGGTGCGCTTGAGCAGATTGCCGTCGTAGAGCGTGCCGAACAGCCGCATGTCGCGGTAGCCGCTCATGCCGATGAACGCATGGTGCATCATGGCGGTGGCGGAGGCGGCGCGCAGGAAACTGACCGCTTCATCGTAACGCGGCGCGGCGTCCTTCTTGTTCACCAGATACTTGAAGTTGTAACCCATTTCCCGCATCGGGGCGCGGAGCGCGGTGGTGCCGGCCTGGTCGGCGGTGGTGACGAAGTGTCCGTTGGCGCGCCAGCCGCTGAGACCCCACAGCAGCATGGGTTTGTGCTTGAAGGGTTCGATGACCTTGATGACCGCCCAGGTGGGAATCCAGCCGGCGACGCAGACCACGAGTGCGTCGAAATCGCCTTTGGAAAGTTCTTCCACGGCGCGTTGCGCCTGTTTCCCTTCCGGATCATCGCTGACCGGTGCGGTCTCGACCAGTTCGACCCCGCGTTTTTTGAGTTCGTCCGCGGCGGTGCGGCAGCGGCCGTCGATAAATTCGCGCGGGGTGTTGACTTCGCCGAATCCAACGAATCCGGCCCGGATTTTCCATGCTTTACGGATCATGATCTACCTCCGAAGGTTGGCATTATGAGTTGATTCAGTTTCCGATACTGTTCGAATGATTTCTGATAGACCGCGACCTCGCTGCCGGGCGTGACGCGGGCGGAGATCTTGACCATGCGCGCAACGGCAGCTCCGGTGTCGGCAAAATCGCCGCAGGCGACCGCGCCGAGAATCGCCGCTCCGAGCGAGGTCGCTTCCTGACATTCCGTCACCGTGACCGGCAGGTTCAGCACGTCGGCCTTGATCTGGAGCCAGAGCGAACTGCGCGAGGCGCCGCCGAGCGAACGGATTTCGCTGATTTTCGCGCCCATCGCCCGCAACGCTTCCACATTGTCCCGCAGCAGATACGCTACCGATTCCATGATCGCGCGCGCCCAGTGTCCGCGTTTGTGCGCCAGCGTGATGCCCCACGCGGTGCCGCGGGCGTCCGGATTGCAGTCCGGGGAGACCGCGCCCGCGCAATGCGGCAGCAGGATCAGACCCTCGCTTCCGGCCGGGACCGAGGCCGCCGCGGCGTCGAATTCCTTGTAGCTCATCCCGCCGGAAAATTCATCGCGGAAATGTTTGAGCAGCATCCCCGCGGTCGGCGCCCACGGCAGCAGCACGAACGAACCCGGCACGAAACCCAGATAGGTGCTGAGCCGTTTCTGTTCGTCGTAGACCAGCGACGGGAATGCCGCACAAAGCGCCAGCGTGCAGCCGGTGGTTTCCGAGATCATGCCCGCGCCCGCACAGCCGCTGCCGAGGTTGCCGCAGACATGATCGATCGGCGCGGCCGCGACCAGCGTCCCCGGCGCGACCGGTGAATCGTTGGCGACCGCTTCGCCGATGACTTCGCCCGCGTCCTTGAGTTCGGGGAGATTCTCTCCGGAGATTCCGAGCGCTTCCAGCATGGCCGGATCGTATTTCCCCGTGCGGAGGTCGTAATAGAGTGCGGACGGCATCAGACCGCGGCAGGTCGCGTATTTCCCGGTCAGTTTATGCACGATGAAATCTTCGACCATGAGATATTTTGCCGTTTTGGCGAAGACTTCCGGTTCATGACGTTTCAGCCACAGAATCTTCGCCGCCGGCCAGCAGGGGAGCATTTCGGTTTGTCCCGACATCCGGAACAGCGCTTCGCGGGTGAACTGCTTTTCCAGTTCGGCGGCTTCGTCCTTAGCGCGGTTGTCCAGCCAGACGATTGCCTTGCGGACCGGTTTCCCCGCCGCGTCGGTGAAGATGAGGGTTTCCGCCTGACCGGTGACGGCGACCGAACGGATGGTCCGGGGATCGATCTTCGCCTGTTTCACGGCTTCGGCAATCGCTTTTTTCGCGGAGACCCAGTATTGTTCCGCCTCCAGTTCGACGATGTCGGGGGAGGGCGTTTCGAGCGTGTATTCAGCGAGGCCGCTGCCGGCCATGACGCCGTCCGGGGTGAAGACCGCCGCCTTCACGCCGGTGGTGCCCATATCCAGTCCGAGATAATGATTCATGGTTTATTTCCCTCCCGAAACAAGTTCGACCTGGTTGAGATTCAGCCGGGAGACGAATTTGGAAACGATCGATTCGCTGCCCGGTGTTTCAAGTGTGATTTCGCTGAAACGGATGCGGTCGATCCACGTATTCCGATTGCCTTGCAGCAGAATCGGTTTTGCGGACCGGATGCGGAAATTCGAGAAGGTCATCCGCCCGATGTATTTGAGCTTGACCGGCTCTTCCACAAAAATTCGGATCGGATACCGGCCCGATTCGATCACGAAGTCGCTGAAGGAGATTTCGCTCAGGTTCATGAAGCCGCCGTCGTTCCATTTTTTGCTCAGATAGCGCACCGGATTGTCGATGTTGATCCCGTTGCCGCGTCCCCGGAACGTGATGTTGCTGAAGGCACAGCGGCGGATGGTGTCGTCGCTGGGACACCCGATCCGGATTCCCTGACACCAGCTGTCCAGCACGCAGTTGGTGATGACTACGTCCTCGCAGACCGCGTGATCGTCCGGGAATTTCCGGACGGCGCGCACGATGATGCAGTCGTCGCCCGTGCGGAAGAAACTGTCGCTGACCGTGACCCGTTTGCAGCTGATGATGTCCAGACCGTCGTTGTTGATCATCTGCTGGCAGCCGGTGACGCGGATGCGGTGAACGTTCACGTCTTCGCAGTTGAGCAGAGAGAAAGTCCATCCGGGCGAATCCACGAACGAAACGCCTTCGAAACGCACGTTGCGGCAGTCAAAGAACTGCACCATGCGCGGCCGCGGATGCGGCGGCTTGGGGAAGAACCGGTCCGGCGGCACGTTCGTGTCGTAGAACTTCGGCCCCTGACCGTTGATTTCGCCCTGACCGGTGACGGCGATATTTTCCGCATGGAGCGCGGCGAGCAGGACCTTGCGGCTGCCTTCCGGCGCGATATTGACCAGTTCCGGGTCGCGGACGTCGTCATATTTGTCCGGCGTGTCGTATCCCTGGATTTTCGAACCTGCGGGAATATGCAGTTCCACATTGCTTTTCAGGCAGATCGTGCCGGAGAGATAGACTCCGGGTTCCAGCGTGACGCGGCCGCCGCCGGCCGCATGCGCCGCGTCGATCGCCGCCTGAATGGCCGCGCCGGTTTTTTCTTTCGGCAGGTAGTCGCTCATTTTCTTTTCCCGCATGATTTCAAGCTTGCTCGAACAGTTTGTTGATCTCGGTCACGGTGGTGTCTGCGAGCAGAAACCCGCCCTCGGACCCGACCTGCCCGTTGATGATCAGTCCGCCGTAGCCGCCGAATTTTTCGGCATCCGGACTGGGCAGATACCCCGCCGGATGGTCCGCGCCCGCCGCCAGCTGCACCAGAAAAGTCTGCTCCGCATGGCTTCGGGCCTTGATGTTCTGTCCGTAATACAAATACAATTCGAACGGATTGGATGCCACGGCGATATCGCCGAGCCGAATCACATTCATATCGAACCCGACCGACGGCTCCTGATCCTGAACCTGATAACGCCTGATGACCGCTTCGGCGTTTTTGATCAGCACGAAGTGATGCAGTTTACTGTCGTAGGGGCCGGGACCGTTGATCTTCTCATTCGCATGGGTTTCCGCGCAGAACGCTTCGAACGCCTCCTTTTTGGGCATGATCGCGGTCAGACGCGCCAGTTCGGCCTGCGCGTTCCTGTAATCGGTGTAGGAAGCGCGGCGGCGCGGCAGCGTCACGTGCATGGCCGTGTGCTTGAACACCGGCGCGTAATCGATCTTGCCGGGTTCGGCGCTGACCACCGCGGTCCGGAGCCTTTGGGCGATCTCGACTACGCCGTCCTCGTGCCAGAAATCCGGCTCGGTGGTGTAGTGACGCACCAGATCGCGCGGAGACTGGCAGCCGGCGGAACTGACCTGATAGAGCGTGTGGAAATCTTCGCCGAAATCCTTTTTCAGCAGTTCGCGGGTCGCCCCGGCGAAGTCCGAAGAGATTTTATAAGTCGCTTCCATGACCTGCGAGGGACATGCCACGTTCAGGAACATGCCGGTCTTTTTCCCGGCTTCGTCGAAGGTGAACAGCATGTCCACGCCCGAATCCTCGCCGGCTTCCATGCCGATGAAATCGGGCCGGGTGGTGTCGCCGTACATTTCCGCTTTACCGTTGGCGTAGACCGCGCGGCGGCAATGACCGACGCGGGCAAACCCGAAGGCGCGGGCAATGCCGCCGGGCTGGCGGTTGTGCCAGGCATCGACCAGATTGCGGGCTATGATCGGGATGACGAATTCCACATATTCTTGCGGGGTCAGCTCCTCCTGGTCGCGTTCCTGCCACACGTTGGAAAGACCGACCGGGGTCGCCGACGGTCCGTTGTGGGTGTGGATCGCAGACAGGAAGATTTTCTCCGGATCGATCTCGGGTTCCAGTTCATGGACCATGGTCCGGATCCTGCGGTGAAAATCCTGCTGGAAATTCACCAGATCCAGGGATGCGGTCAGGAATTGTTCCGAACCGCAGCTGAACGCCGCGGCTACCGTTTTCAACCGGGAATGGATCCCGGTCGCCGTACGGCTGTAATACTGGCCGTACAGCGCGATCTTCTTGTCGGTGACCGGAGTGATGTCTGCTTCACTCCATCCGATCATGAACTTTTCCATGTAGACGGACTCCTTTGGTCAGAACAGTTTGTTGATCTCGTCGACGGTGATGTCGGCGAGCTTGAAACCTCCTTCGGACCCGCACTGGCCGTTGATGATCATGCCGCCGTAGCCGCCGAATTTTTCACCGTCGGGACTGGGCAGATACCCGGCATGGATCGAGGCGCCGGAGGAGAGCTGCACCAGGAAGGTCTGCTGCGCTTTGCTGCGGGCCTTGATGTTCTGTCCGTAATAGAGATACAGTTCGAACGGGTTGTTGGCGATCGCGATGTCGCCCAGCCGCGCCACCAGCATGTCGAACGACATGGTCGGGACTTCGTCCTGCGTTTCGTAGCGGGTGATGACCGCCTGGACGTTCTTGATGCAGACGAAATGTTCGGTCTTGTCGTCGTAGGGGCCGGGGCCGTCGAGTTTTTCCGCCGCGTGGGTGTTGTCGCAGAATTCCTTGTAGGCGGCGTCCTCGGACTTGATCGCCACCAGACGCGCCAGTTCGGCTTTCGCCGCCTTGTAATCCTGATAGGACGCTCTGCGGCGGGGCAGGGAGACGCGGAGCGTGGTCATCTTGAAGACCGGCGCATAGTCGATCTTGCCGGGTTCGGCGTTTTTGACCGCGGTCAGCAGACGGTTGGCGATGACCGGCACGCCGTCTTCATGCCAGAAGTCCGGTTCGGTGGTGTAGTGACGCACCAGGTCGCGCGGGGACTGGCAGCCGGCGGGACTGATCTGATACAGCATGTGGAAGTCTTCGCCGTATTCCTTTTTGAGCAGTTCGCGGGTGGCTCCGGCGAAGTCCGAGGAGACTTTGTAGGTGGATTCCATGACCTGGGAGGGACACGCCACGTTCAGCAGCATGCCGGTCTTTTTGCCCGCTTCGTCGTAAGTGAACAGCATATCCACGCCCGAATCCTCGCCGGCTTCCATGCCGATGAAGTCCAGCCGGGTGGTGTCGCCGTACATCTCGGCGGTGCCGTCGGCGAAAACCGGTCTGCGGCAGTGTCCGACGCGGGCGAAGCCGAAGGCGCGCGCGATGCCGCCGGCCTTGCGGTTCTTCCAGGCGTTGACGAGATTCTGCGCCATCACCGGCACCACGAAATCAATATATTCCTGCGGCGTATAGACGTTCGGATCGACTACCGCTTTGGCCACGCCGCCGTGGGCGCCCTTGACTTTCATCGGGACTTTCGCCGCCGGGGCGTTGTGGGTGTGGATCGCGTTGATGAAGATATTGGCCGGATTGATGGCCGGTTCGAGTTTCACGACCGCTTCGCGCACGGCCTGCTGAAACACTTCCGCCACGCCGCCGTTGTCCATGGAGGCCAGCAGGAAATGCTGATCGCCGGAACTGAAGGCGACGGCCACGGTTTTCAGCCTGGAATGAATCTCTTTGGAGAGCCGGACGTAATACTGTCCCGCCAGAGAGATGAATTTGTCCGTTACCGGAGTGATGTCAGCCTCGCTCCATCCGATCATGAGTTTTTCGTTCATACCGATAAATCCTTTCGTTGGTTGGTTGCTTTGATATCACGGGCCGCCAGCAAGACCAGCGGCAGTAAAAGCAGAAAGAGAACGACCGAGCCGATGAAGACGGCACGGATGGTGCCGAACATCCAGATGATCGTGCCGCCCAGCGCGGACGCCAGCAGGACGCCGACCATCCGGAGACTCGCCGCCACCCCGAGCAGAGTTCCGTGCTGTTCCGGGGGCGACAGTTTTGCCAGCAGCGACTGTAATGCGGGATCGAGTCCGCCCGCCGTCAGATAATGGGCGAACCGTGCGCCGCCGAGCATCCAGAGATTGAAGGAAAACGCCTGGACCAGCATGGTGAGCGCGGAAAGCAATACCGCGGGAATCGCCACCGCAGTCGGGGAATATTTGTCGCAGAGCCGCCCCATGATGATGCCGGAGAGCAATCCGCCCCCCCGCGGCGACGAGGCTGATGAGACCGGTATTGCGGATCGCTTTTTCCGGCGTGCCGACTGTGCTGACGAAGAGCGAGACATACGGGGTGTCCAGCTGCCGCGCAATGCTCATCGCCACGAACAGCGCCAGCACCACCCAGACCGCGGCGGGAAGTCCGCGAATCTTGTCGCGGAACGGCACCTTTGCCGCTTTTTTATCCGGCGGGACAAAATGTTCCTTTACGAAAATATGCGTGATGACGCCTCCGATCAGATACATCGCGCCGCAGCCCATGAATCCCCAGAAATAACCGAACAGGTCGACGAAGAACGAACCCGCCAGCAGTCCGATCATATTGCCGGACCAGACCGCCGTGCTGAGCAGTCCCAGCGCCAGCCCCTGGTGTTCCTTCGGCGTCGTGGTCACGATCAGCGTCTGTGCCGCCGTGACCGAGCCGGAAAAGCAGGAGATGAAGAACCGGATCGCAATCAGTCCGATTACCGATGGTGCGAAATAGAGCAGCGGAAACAGCACGAACGAGACATAATACGAACGGAGCAGCATCAATTTGCGCCCGAATTTGTCCGCCAGAATGCCCCAGACCGGGGTCGAGAACACATAACTCAGAAATCCGAAGAAGGTCAGGGCCGAAACCCACATGCCGAGTTCCTTTTCATTCGTGATATGATATTTGTCCCGCATGAACAGCGGGATGAACGGCATGATCGCGGAATATCCTGCCATGCACAGAATCTGTCCGATCCAGGTGCAGACCAGATTTTGCTTCCAGTTGATTGTTCCCAGCGGTTCCATTTTCGCTTCGAATTTCCTCCGTCAGACCTTGATCCAGCTGCCGGAAGCCGCCGACTGTTTGATTTTCGCCAGCAGTTCCTGAATGCGGATTCCCTGTTCGAGCGAGGGGTCCGCGGCTTTCCCTGCGGTCACCGCGTGGAGGAAGGAATAGTAACAGTGAATGTGACCGCGCACCCAGCCGATGACCGCTTTCGAGGCGGGAAAGACCGCGGGTTTGGCGTAACGCTGGCCGCAGTCGATGGCGGTCCAGCCGCGGACGCCGCCGAACGGGGCGCCGTCGGCCGTGTTGTCGTAAAAATACAGCCGGTCGAGGTCCATCGCCTTGAGCATGAGCGCGCCTTTGGTTCCGTGAATGGTGAACGTGATTCCGTCCTCGGTCCCGGTGGCGATCTTCGAGGCGGAAACCGTGCCCAGTGCGCCGTTTTTCAGCCGGACGAGCGTCACCAGATCGTCCTCGGCGTCGACCTTGACCATTTTCGACGGGTCGTCGGCGGAGGGACGTTCGGGGTAGACGATCCGCGTGGCGGCGGAGACCGAATCGAAATCGCCCAGCAGCCATTGCAGCAGGTCGAAGATGTGACTGCCCAGATCGGCCGCCACGCCGCCGCCCGCCGCTCCGGAAAGTTTCCATTTGAGCGGCGTTTTCGGATCGGCGCTGCCGGAGTGCGGGAACGAACCGTGAAATTCCAGAATCTCGCCCAGACGTCCTGCTTCGATCAGCTGTTTCGCCCGGATCGTGGCCGGGAAGAAACGGTACTGAAGCGTCATCTGTGAAATTCCGGAATAGGATTTCAGCGCCTCGGCGATCTGCGCGGCTTCCCCGGCATTGGCACACAGCGGCTTGTCGCAGTAGATGTGCTTGCCGTGTTTCATGGCGGAGAGCAGCTGCGCCAGATGCTTGTCGTTCGGGGACGCGATGTCCACGACGTCAATGTCCGGATTTTCGGTGATTTCCCGGAAATCCGTCACCGGCTTCGCTCCGAGGACCGAGGCGGCCTTGCGCGCCGTTTCGATTTTCGAGGTGCAGACGTGGGTGATCTCGGCGGAGAAATCCGCATCGTCATAATAGAGCGGAATATCGCGGACGGCGCAGGCGTGCGCACGTCCGATATAACCGAACCCGAGCAGTCCGATCCTGATCTTTTTCACGGTGCGGTTCCTTACAGGGCCACGGTGGAATTGTTTTTCCAGCTTTCCAGCGCGGCGGTGAAGAGTTTGTGGGAGAGCGCGGCTTCTTCCGGGGTCACGCAGGAGACGAATTTGCCTTTCGGCTTGCCTTCGGTGATCTCGGTGACGAACGAGGCCCACATCTGGAGGATGCTGTCGGTGAATCCGAATTCGAAAATGCCGCCGGTGATGGTCTTGAACGCGGTTTCGTAACCCATGTCGATCTGCTGCACGGCCTGATCGCCGCCGTTGTATTCGAGCACTTCCAGTCTCCGCGGATTCTTGCTGGTCCATTTGGCGCAGCCCTTCATGCCCTTGACCTCGAAATACCAGGTATCGGTCTCGCCCGGGGCAATGCGCTGGGTCTTGATCGTCAGCGGGAAGGCGTGTCCGAACTTCGGGTCTTCCACTTCGCACAGCAGCGTGGCGTTGTCCCAGGTGACGCACGGCACCATTTTGCCGTCTTTGCCGGGCCGTTCCTTGACCAGTTTGGAGAGGATGGCGCGGACGTTTTTCGGGATGAATCCGGCGCGGAACGGGAAGTGGCAGGCGTGCATTCCCAGGTCGCCCATGCAGCCGTATTCGCCGTTGAATTCGATCATCCGCTTCCAGTTGATCGGCTTCATCGGATTGAGGTCGGAGGAGTGCAGAAAGCCGGAATTGACTTCGATCAGGGCGCCGAAGAAATCGCTTTCGAGCAGATGTCCGATCCGCTGCATCGGGGGATAGAACGGGAATTCGGAACTGCAGCGCACGATCACTCCCGGATGCGCCTTGATGCAGGCCATAATGGCGTCGTTGGCCTTCTTGTCGATTCCGAACGGTTTTTCGCCGAGCAGATGCCGGCCGGACTTGATGATGTCGCAGTAAATCTGTTCATGCAGATTGTGAGGCACGGCGCAGTAGACCGCTTCCACTTCCGGATTGGCGAGCAGTTCCTTGTATTCGGCGGTGATCTGCTTGATGGTGGGGAAGTTGTCCTGATACCAGGGATAGAGCGCGGGATTCTTGTCGCAGACGGCGACCAGTTCGGGTTTCGCACTCATTTCGGTCAGGTGACACCACCGGGCGGTGGCGCTGGCGAATTCGCGGCCCATCAGGCCGGCTCCGATAATTCCGAATTTGATTGTTTTCATGGTTCGTTCCCTTCTTGAAAAATGTATTTATTCCGTGATTTTACCGTTGATCGAATTTTTCCGACCGAAATCGCAGCGGAACAGCTCCACCTCCGAACAGCGTTCGGTAAGAATGCCGTATTTCCAGTTCGGCGAATCGGTGTCCCAGTCGATCCGGACATCGCTGAAGATCAGTTTTTCCACATTGGCGGCATGGAAGGCCGCGGGCGCGTTTCGGGCGGCGAATTCCCCGTAGAGCAAACCCTCGCCCTCCTGCACGTCCTCACCGCCGTAATAGCGGAAATGCAGTCCGGAGAAAGTGATCCCGCGGATGTCGCCGCGGCGGTTGCTTTCGATCAGATTGGACCAGCAGGCGGAGCCGTTCAGATTGCGGAAGACGAGGTTCCGGATCGGTTTGATATCTTCGTCGTGCGGCCCGCGCACGTCGCTGCATACGGCGATCGGCCGTTTCACGTCCATCTGAAAATCGCTGAACAGGATATTTTCGATGGTGACACCCTCGGAATTGCGGCTGTAGCGGGAATTGATCTGAATCCCCGTGCGGGTGTTTTCCATGATGATGTTCGAGATCGTGCAGTTGCGGATGACGCCGTTGCCCACGCCGATCCGGAACGCATTGCAGTTGGTGCCGAGGATGCAGTTGGTGACCGTGACATATTCGCACGGACGCGGCTGTTTGAGTCTCTTGTCGCTGCCGCGGAGTGTGATGCAGTCGTCGCCGGAGTGGATGATGCAGTCGCTGACCGTGACGAAACGGCAGCAGTCGATGTCGATTCCGTCGCCGTTCGGGGTGTGGTAATCGTTCCAGATCCGCACGCCGCGGACCGTGACCTGTTCGCAGCCGTGCAGGAAACAGGTCCAGTAGGGGGCGTGGTTGAGCGCGACATCGGAGATGCGGACATTGGTGCATTCGCAGAAATAGATCATCTGGCCGGGCCGCCATTCGCCGAGTTTGAATTTACGGGGATAGTCTTCGTTGATTTTGCCGTAGAACGCCTGCCGGTTGCCGTCGATCGTGCCGCCGCCGGTGATGGAGACGTCATGCTGTTCCAGTGCGACGATGAAATGGGCACCGCTGACGTTTTCTTTGGAGAAAACCGCGTTCTGCGGACAGAAATCGTCGGCATTGTAGTCCGCTTTGTCGGGACTGGCCAGCAGTGTGGCGCCGGGTTCCAGATGGAGTCCGCCGCCGGACCTCAGATAAAGCGTTCCGCTCAGATAGGTCCCCGGCGGGAAACAGACCACTCCGCCCGCGTCGATCGCTTTCTGGATCGCGGCGGTATCCTTTGTCCTGCCGTCCCCGACGGCTCCGAAGTCACGAACGTTTCGCATGGATATCTGCTCCTGTGTGGAATTGATGACACCGTTCCCGCCGTCCGCGGGTCCGCGAATCCGGCAGGAACAGAAAACAAGCGTGAGGACGACCGCGGGAACCAGAAGCAGTTTCCGGAACATGCGGACCATCCTCTCTTTCGCTCTTGAATCAGCCGAGCAGTTCCTTTTCGGTTTCCGCGATGGCTTCTTCGATGATGTCCATGCCCTTGAGGGCGACTTCGTTCGGCATGATGATCGGCGGGCTCATGCGCAGGATGTGACCGGCCGGAACCCAGGCCAGACCTTTGCCGAAGGCCTTCTGATAGACCATCTTGCCGGCTTCGTCGAACGGGGTCTTGAGCTTTTTGTCCTTGACCAGTTCGATGCCGAGCAGACAGCCCTTGCAGCGGGTGTCGCCGACGATCTGGTATTTCGTGGTCCAGTCGGCCATGCGCTTTTTGAAGAGGACTTCGAGTTCCTGCGCGTGTTCGAGCAGACCTTCCTCTTCGATGACTTCGAAGCAGGCGAGGGCGGCGGCGCAGGCCATCGGGTTGCCGCCGTAGGAGGTGGAGGCGCTGATCTTGTCGACGGCGTCGGCGTAGGGTTTGCGGACGGCCATGCAGGTGACGGGGAAGCCGTTGCCGAAGCCTTTGCCGAGCGTGACCACGTCGGGCAGCACGTTCCAGTGTTCGCAGCAGAGAATCTTGCCGGTGCGGCCCATGCTGGTCAGCACTTCGTCGGCGAACAGCAGAATGCCGTGCTCGTCGCAGAATTTGCGGAGTTTCGGGAAGAAATCATCCGGCGGCATGATGGAGCCGCCCCAGCCCTGAATCGGTTCCAGCACGAACGCCGCAACCTGACCGGTGGTGGATTCCTTGATGAACTTGTCGTAGAATTCCAGATACATTTCGGTGTCGAGCGTGCCGTCGGGACGGGTCCACCACGGACGATAGGTGTCGGGACGCGGGACCATGTAGAAACCGGTCGGACGGGCCGGGCCGCTGAACTTGGTCATGCGGGCGCAGCCGATGGAGTGACCGCTCTTGCCGTGGAAGTCCATGAAGCAGGAGATGAATTCGTGTTTGCCGGTGGCGGCGCGGCAGGTGCGCAGACCGGCTTCGACGGCGGCGGTGCCGCAGTCATACAGCTGGAAGCATTTGAGGTCGCCGGGCAGGGTGGCGGCCATCTTTTCCAGCAGTTTCACCTTGATTTCGGTGGTGAAGTCATGGCAGTTCATCAGCTGTTTGGCATATTTCGCCACGGCTTCGGAAATCTTCGGATGACAATGGCCGAGCGTGGTCACGTAGATGCCGCTGGAAAAGTCGATGTACTGGTTGCCGTCGACGTCTTCCATCATGCAGCCCTGGCCGCGTTCGAACGCGACCGGGAACAGGCGGACCTGGCCGGAGATGCCGCGGTAATACTGTGCGGCGCGGGCGTGGAGCGCGTTGCTTTTCGGTCCGGGAATGGTCTTGGTCACCAGATGCGGATAGTAGTTGAGGTCGAGTTGATACGGAGCAGGATTGTATTTGCCCATTTTCGATTCCTTTCTCTTTAATAGGTTTGGGTTGTCATGGGGTAATTATACCGCGGTTTTCGCATTTCGCAAGAGAAAATCGTCTTCCGGACCGTTTTTTTACCGAAGAAAATGTTATTTTTTAACATTTTTCTCCGAAAAAGTTTCCGCCTCAATTTGATTTGCCTCCGGATGGATGTTATTTTATAACAGAAACGCACTGGAAATCCGGCGGAGTCGAACTCGAAAAGGAGGGGGTATGCATCAGCGGCAGAAAAGAATCCTGGACATGCTGCAGAACGGCAAAGTGCTGATCCGGACCGCCGCGGCGGAGCTGGGCGTGACGGAAATGACCTTGCGGCGCGATCTGAAGGAGCTCGAAGATCAGAAACTGATCCTGCGGGTGAAGGGCGGTGCCGTGCCCCATCCGGCTCGCTATGAGCCTGACGCTTCCGCACCGGAGCAGTCCGACTGCAAATTTGCCATCGCCAACGCGCTGTTCCAGCGGATTCTGCCCGCCGAATCCATTTTCCTCAGCACCGGCACGACCAGTCTGGCCTTCGCCAAGGTGATTGCGAGACGGAATGTTCTGCCGATGACCGTCATCACCAATTCCCTGCCGGTGGCGTCCGCACTGTTCCGCACCTGTTGCAAGGTGATTCTGCTCGGCGGTGAACTCCGGACCAATTCGCTGGACCTCGTCGGACCCATTGCGGAGCGGAATCTGGAGGAATATCATGTGAACTGGCTGGTTTCCGGCTGCGACGGCGCGTTTTCCGATTACGGTTTTTACACTTCGGACGTCAGTCTTTCCAATCTGGAAAAAAAGTCGCTGCGGATTGCCGAACAGGCCGCGATCATAACGGACAGCTCGAAATTCGGGCGACGGGCACTGACCCGTTTTGCCTCGCTGAAAGATATCAATCTGCTGGTGACCGACGATCAGCTTTCCGCTCCGGATGCTCAAAAACTGAGCCGGGCCGGCATTGAAGTGCTCAGGATTCCGAATCCGGACCGGTGAACGAGCTCTTTAATCGGCATTCTGCTGCGTGCCGCGGCCGTGGAGCAGCGCGGACGGATTGTCGTTCAGATATTGGATGAGATCGGTCAGGGAATCCATCGTGTCGTTCGCTTTCAGGAGAGAAGTCTGCAGCGAATCGCTGCTTTCCCGGAGCGATTTTGCCAGTTCGCGGATATCGGTGGAAGTCTCGCCGATATTCGCTTTTTCCACGGTTTTGGAAACCTGATCTGCGAGCGCGCGGATGGATTGCAGCGATTCCTCGATTTCCTTGACGGCCTTCTGCATCTGGTGTTTATCCAGAGCCTGGTTCAGATTGCTGATGGTGGTATCCAGTTTCCGGATGACATCGTTGGCACTGATTGACAGCTGATCAAGTTTGGCGCGGTCGAGGGTCTGATTGGCCCGTTCCAGCAGTTCGCTGGTCTGCTTGGAAATATTTTTGAAGTCGATTGCGGCGATTGAGGTCAATATCTCAAAAATGTTCGTGCGCAGATTGGCCATCATGGACGGAGTCGAGGGCATAAAGATGGTGCCGTTCTTAAGTTCGGCCAGCCGGCCGGAAACCGGAACTTTCTCGTCTTTGAAGAAATTGATCTCCACGTATTTGGCCCCGGTGATGCCGTCCGGTTCGATTCGGCAGGCCAGACCGTGTTCGGTTTCCTTGCGCAGATATTCATAGAACTGCCCCAGTTCGATATCGCTGGTGCCTGTGATGGAATTCTGGGTTCGCTTCTGAATCTTGGAGAGATCGATGTCGATGTCGATGCGGATATCGTTGGAATCGATCTGGATGATGATGTCGCTGACATTGCCGATGGGCACCCCTTTGTATTTGACCGAGGAGCCGACGGTCAGGCCCTGGACGGATTCCTCGACGAGCGTGTACATGTGCGCTTTAGGCTTCAGCTGATCGAACATTCCCATGCAGAAGACGGCCGCGATCAGTGTGATGATGGAGATTATGACAAAAAGCCCGAGTTTGAATTTATTGGTTTCACGCATGATGTTCTGCTCCCTGAATGTTTGGCCGCGGGTTGCCGCGGTTTAGAAAATTTCTGACGAATGGATTGTCGGAATGATCTCTGAGTTCCGACGGCCGTCCGTCGGCAATGATGCTCCGGGTTTCGGCGGAAAGCATTATGGCCCGGTCGGCAATGGTGAAAATACTGTCCAGCTCGTGCGTAACGACGATGATCGTGGCGCCGGTTTTTTCCCGGATGTTCAGGATCAGGCGGTCGAGATTGGCTGAACTGAGCGGATCGAGGCCGGCGGAAGGTTCGTCGAAGAACAGAATCGCGGGGTCCAGCGCCAGCGCCCGGGCGAATGCCGCCCGTTTGATCATGCCGCCGGAAAGGTCCGAAGGCATCATCTTTTCGCAGTTTCTGAGGTTGACAAGCGACAGTTTTTCCGCGACTTTGGCGTTGATCTCCGCCCGGGTGAGCGTGGTGAATTCTTCCAGAGGCAGCGCGATGTTTTCCCCCAGCGTGAGCGAACGGAACAGTGCGCCGCCCTGATAGGCCACGCCGAACAGCTGCATGATGGCCCGCTTTCCCGCCGCATCGGCTTCGACCAGACTGCGTCCCCGGATCAGAATATCGCCGGATTTCGGCTGATAAAGTCCGATCATGTGCTTCAGCAGAGTGCTTTTGCCGCAGCCGGACCCGCCGAGAATGGTCACGATCTGTCCTTTCGGCACGGTGAACGAAATATGGTTGAGAATGATCCTCCGTTCATAACCGGCGACGAGGTCCCGGACTTCGATGGCTGGCTGATCGTTTCCCGGCATGGTTCACCTGGCGAAGAAGATGGTGTTGAAGAAATGGGCGAGGATGGCGTCGGCGATGACGATCGACAGAATGCTGACCACCACGGTGCTGGTCGTGGCTTTGCCGACCGCGATGGAATCGCTGCCGGTGCGGAATCCCCGCCAGCAGGCGACCGCGGTGATGATCCAGGCGAAGATGCCGCTTTTGAAGACCCCCTCGAAAAAGTATTTCGGCTTGACCCAGATCACGGTGGTCTGGTAATAAGCATCCAGCGGCATGTCCAGCTGTCCCACGCCGACCATGAATCCGCCGAGGATTCCGAACAGGTCTCCGAAAATGGTGAGCAGAGGGATCATGCAGAGCATGGCGATCATTTTGGGGATGACCAGAAACCGGATCGGATCGAATCCCATGGTCCGCAGGGCGTCGATCTCCTCGGAAACCTTCATCGTGCCGATTTCCGCCGCGAAAGCGGAACCGGCGCGTCCGGTGGCAATCACTGCGACCATGACCGGCGCCAGTTCGCGCACCACCGTGCACCCGACCAGTCCGGGCAGGAACGTCTCGCCTCCGTATTTCTGCAGCTGCACCGCCGCCTGATACCCGATGATGACGCCGGTCAGGAAGCAGATCAGCGCGGTGATCGGCAGACCGTCCGCGCCGCAGACATTCATGTAATAAAGCGTCTCTTTCCAGCGGATTTTCCGCGGATGCCGGATGGCGTTCCAGACCGCAATGGTCATGTCCCCGAGAAATTCGATGAAAGTCAGCGTTTCGGACGCGATCAGCGCGGCGGTGTCGCCGGCCTGAATGATGATGGAGTCCCGACGGATCATAGCCCGGCTCCCCGGGCCTGATGCGAGATCAGATCAATGTTTCTGCAGCATTCGCCGCGGTCGTTGCAGCCCGGCTCGTATTCCATCAAATCTCCGATTTGGAGTTCGTTGAAATCACTGTTCCGGAGTTCATCGGTATGGAAGAACAGATTTTTGCCCGCGACCTCGGTCGAGATGAACCCATAGCCGCTTTTGAGCTGCACGATGCGTCCGCGTTTGCGGATCGGGTCGGAGAACCGCTGAGCCGGGATATCCGCGTCGGCATATTCCTCGGACGGCTCCTGATAATTGTCGTGTGTGTTGTTGACGAACAGCAGGTCCGGACTGATACCGGGAAAGCGTTTGGCGCCGTTGATGAAATCGTGCATCCGCAGGGGATAGGCGGCTTCGTTGAGCAGACGGACCGACGTGCTGGTGTTGCGGATGTTGCCGTTGTCGTCGGTGTATTCGAAATCCCAGCCCAGCACCATGACGCGGGTGCCCAGCGAATTCAGTTTGCGGACCAGCGGGATGTAATCGCCGTCGCTGGCGATCAGCACGACCACGTTGAATTTTTTGAACAGCGTAAGTTCCAGCGCTTCAAGCGCGAGCGAGACATCCACGCCTTTTTCTCCGTTGCGGGTGATCGGCAGATAGTGGGTCACAATCCCCTCCCGCATGAGGATGTCGTCGAAAATCCGTTCGTTCAGCAGAATCTGGCGCTCATTGGCTTCCAGCGCGGGCAGCCGACCGCGGAAATAATGACAGTCAACGATCTGGCAGAAAGCGGGACTGGTGTTTTCCTGAAGCGATACGTATTGTTTAATGAATTCATGGATGCCGGGAATGCTCAGACGGGATTTTCTCGGATGTCCGTAACAATAGTAGTTGCTTACATGATAGAAATAGTTCCCATCATAGAATATCCCGATCCGGGTCAGATTTCTTTCTCTCGTTTCCATTTATCTCGTTTCGACCGCCTGCGTTGATTGCCGGGTTGTTCCTGCTGCATTTCGATTTCCGTACCGACTTTTCCGTAATTTACAACGCATTCCGGTAAATTCAAACCGGATTCCTTTTTATTTTTCAAGTTTTTGAATCGCCGATGCTTGATTTTCTCAGCCTCGGTGTTATGTTACCCGGACAAAATCGAATGGAGGTTGTGCCATGAGTGTCAATACGCTGAATTTACCTGAAATGCGGGAGTCCGATTCCTGGATGGGAGGGACTCGGCACCGTTTTGATTTTTCCGGTCGTCAGGCGTGGCTGGTCGAACCGCCGGAACCCGCTCCCGGCCGTCCCTGGTTCGCGGTGCCCGAATGGCCCACAGCATTTCCCGCCCGCAACGGAGTCAAAGCCTTGCTGTCACTCGGTTTTTACATGGTCCACCTCAAGCTCTTCGGCGAATATGCCAATCCCGCGGCGGTCGAACGAATGCATGCTTTTTATCTTCAGCTTCGCGAATGGGGATTCGCGGAGAAGGGCGCGCTGATCGGTATGAGTCTCGGCGGACTATATTCCTTCCGCTTCGCGCAGACTCATCCGGAATGCGTAAGCTGTATCTATGCGGACGCCCCGGTCTGCGATCTGGCTTTCGCCAATCCTCGCGCCGGTCGCACTGAAACCGCGGCCGAGATTGCCCGGGCCTACGGCGCGGAAACGCTGGAGCAGCTGCGGAACCATCCGCTTTCTCCGGTGAATGCCGTTTCCCGTATTGCGGAGGCCGGCATTCCGGTCCTGATGCTGCTCGGACTGGACGACATCGTGGTCGATCACGTAACCAACGGCTCGCTGCTGGCGGAACATTTCACCGCCGCCGGCGGCCGGATTACGGTGACCGGACGGCCTTACTGGGGACATCATCCGCATGGATTGGATGATCCCGCGCCGATCGTCCGTTTTATTCTGCGGAACACCATCGGGTGAAGATTGTGACATTTCTGTCAACGAAGCCTTGACTTTTTCTTCCCTGTATGCTACATTGCAATATCAGATCGCGACAATCGGATCGGGGACGATTTTTATGAAAGCCAAAAAAACGTTTTGCTTTGCTGCACTGGCGCTGACATTGACCGTTTCAGCGGCGGATCAGGAGGCCAATACGTTTTTCTCTCAGGGGCGCACCCGTGAAAAAGAGGCGAGCTACCGCAAAGCCGCCGCCCGGTATATGGACGCCCATCTGATGGCCGATTCCTCCATCCTGCGCGGAAATGCCCTGATCGCCGCCGCCCGCGCCTACCGCAAGGCAAAGCTCTACGGAGAGGAATTCGATTGTCTGGAACGCCTTATCAGGGAACATCTGACCGAGATCAATTTCTCCCAGATCGTCGGACGGGAATATCAGATCGGCGATCTCTTTTTCGCCGGACACCGTGATCTGGTGGTCTCCTGGATACCGTTCATCAAGGAGAAAGACCGCACGATGGAGATTTATGAAGCGGCGCTGAAAAACGCTCCCTGCCACGAACGCGCGGCGGAAGTCCGTTTGCGTCTCGCCCGGCTTTACATCGATGATCAGAAAACCGATGATGCGATCCGGCATCTGCGCGAGATACCGAAACTTCATCCGGGCACGCCTGCCGCCAAGTATGCCATGCTCGAACTTTGCTCCCTGCTGTATCAGATGGCCGAGCGGGGCGACGGCGACAATTCCTACAGCCGCCGCACGATCGAAGCCTGCGACGATTATCTGAAAGACTTTCCCGGCACTCCCGAAATTCCCTGGGTGCAGAAGACCCGGCAGAAAGTGTTGAACAGCATCGCCGCCCGGATTCATGCGGTCGGGAATTACTATTATCGTGCCGGTAAACCTGAACTGGCGGAAAAATATCTGGCCGAAGTGGTCCGGAATTATTCCAACACCGAACAAGCTGCCGCATCGGAAAAACTGCTCGCACAGGTCGATGAGGAATTTGAGATACCGCCCGGCGCCGGCCGTCGTTATCGTCCTTATAAGGAATTGATCCGGCGGGAGCCGATTCCGGAGGAAGATCAGCCCATAATGGTCACTCCGGAACACAGCGGCGGCCGCTGGCTGCTGCCGGTGCGCAACCTGAAAAAGAGCCCCGCGGTCAGTGCCGACGGTCTCTCTCCGGAAGAATACGAACAATTCCGTCACGAAACCGAGCTGTTGAATCAGCAGGAGAAACTTGACGCTTCCCAATCAAAAGCACCGCCGTCTGAAGTCCCGGCGGCCAAACACCCGCAGGCGGTCGGAGGAGATAAATTATGAGGCAGATGATTCGTTTTTCCGTTCTGACCCTGCTGGTATTCGGCGGCCTGCTGCTTCCCGGATGCGGTTATCATGTAGGACCGCTGACCCATCCTCAGCTGAAGACCGTTGCGATTGCCGAAGTCAAAAACGAAACCTATGAAGTGCTGGGGTCCGCGCTGCTCCGGAATATTCTGGCCGAACGTTTCCAATTCGACAATTCTTTGAAGCTGGTCCCGATGGAGCGGGCGGACTGTATCGTTTACACGCGTATTCTCAGAATATATAACTCCAGTATCAGCATTCGCACCAACGGCAACGAGAAAGATTATTTTCCCAACGAATGCCGCATGAGTATCACCGTCGAATTTACCGTCCGCATGCCCGGCCAGTCCCGGCCGCTGGTGTATAATACGAACATCGTGGAATCGTGTGTTTACCAGTTCACCCACGATCCGGCCATCGGCCGCAACAATGCAATGAAACAATGTTTCCTGCGCATCGCCAACAATATCGTTTCCGCCACTACTGAAGCATGGTGACCGGGAAGCCGGAGATTTCGACTGCCGGTTCCGGCCGCTTGAAACTGCAAAAAAAAGCTCCGCCTGTTTTCGGCGGAGCTTTTTTTGCTTCACTCAATACTTCTTGGTGAGGAGGGAAGCGGAATCCTTGTCCAGGAAGGTGGTGCAGTCCGGATGGAGCTGCATGATCGAGGACGGGCAGAGATTGGAGACCGGACCTTCAAGTGCGCCCTTGACCGCTTTGGCTTTGCGCTTGTCGGGCACGGTGTTGATGATCGCGGCGCTCTTCATGATCTGTTTCGGACTCATGGAGATGGCCTGTTTCGGCACGTCTTCGAAGGTCGGGAACCAGCCTTCGCCGAGCTGCTGATTGCGGCAGGCGACGTCCAGATTGATGATCAGGTATTCTTTTTCGGTGTCGAAGTCGGCCGGGGGATCGTTGAAGGCAATGTGGCCGTTTTCACCGATGCCGACGAAAGCGACGTCGATCGGGCAGGCGGAGATTTCCTTGCCGAGCTGTTCGCAGACTTTTTCCGGATTCGGGTCGCTGCCGTTCACGGGATGGAACGAAGCGGGTTTGACCGGCAGTTTGTTGATGAAGCGTTCGCGCAGGTACTTGCGGAATCCGGCCGGATGATCTTCGGGCAGACCGATGTATTCATCCAGATGGAAGAAGTTGACTTTGCTCCAGTCGACATCTTTTTCCTGTGCGAGCGCGGACAGCATTTCGAACTGACTGGCGCCGGTGGCGATGATCACGTTGGCATGGCCGTTCTTCGCGATGGCTTTGCGGATGTAGGTCGCGCCCTTGGCGGCCGCAGCCTTTCCCAGTGCATACTTGTCGTCAAAAATCTTGACTTCCATTTTGTTTTCTCCTTGTTGTTGGTTTGGGAGTTTGGGTTAATCCTTATATATAATATAAAGAACATTCCTTTCAAGTGGACTGCCGGACCATCAGGATCATCGGAATCCGGATCAATTCCGGGGCGCCGTCCGGGTGGTCTATCCGCCGGAACAGCAGGGCCGCCGCGCTCTTTCCGACCTCGTAATTGGGTTGTGCCAACGTTGAGAGAGGGGGATTGAGCAGCGCGGCGAAGTCGCGGTTGTCGAATCCCAGCACCGCCACATCCTGCGGAACGCGCAGCCCGATGGCGGCGAATCCCGCCAGCAGACCGGATGCCATGTAATCGGAAGTCTGCACCGCGTCCGGCGGATTCTTCAACGCCGCGAACATCTTGCCGTTCAGATAGCCGGTATTCCGGATCAGCACCAGATTTTTCAGCGCGCCGGGAATGATGAGCTGCGGCAGTCCGTAATCTTTGACCGCCTGCAGATAGCCCCGTCTCCGGTGTTCGGAGCGGAATGTTTCGCAGAAGGCGATCCGCCGCCGGCCTCTTTTGTAAAGATACCCGATCGCGTCATAGACCCCCTGATACCGGTCGACGTAGACGCAGTCTGCTCTGGGTTCGGGGTCGAAAGAGATCACCACGCAGGGAAGTTTCTTGCGCAGTTCCAGACTCCGCGCCACGATTTCCTGACTGGAGGTGATGATCAGCAGACCCGCCGGCGCGTTCTCGAACACTTCGGTCAGCAGGGTGCGGAAGGAACTGCTCGGATATTCCTCGTTGACGAAATATACGCGCATGCCGTAGCCGTGCTGGACGGTATATTCCTTGATCGCGGCGAGTTTTTCCAGATGGAGCGCATCGTAGGAATCGACGATTACGGCCACTTCCCGGCTGTCCTGCCGCCGCAGCGCCTGGGCGGCTTTGTTGGGATGGTAGTCGAGTTTCCGGACTGCGTCGCGCACCAGTTTGCGCGCGCGTTCGGAGACATACCCCCGTCCGCGGATCGCCCGGCTGACCGTGTTCATCGACAGCCCGGTGACTTCCGCCAGTTCCTTCAATGTCGCCATCCCGAATTCCTCCGTCTGGAATATCTCAACGTTAATATATTTTACTCCGGCCCCGGTGATTTTTCAAATGTTTTTCCGGAAAAAAAGTCAAAAAAATGCGTCTCAACGGCAAAAACAGGGACTTTTTTCGGTTTTTTTTCAAAAAAAATGCGTTTTTCGAAGAATTTTTATTTGCAAATAACGCCCGCGCGTAATACCGTAATGCCGGCACATGGTTATTTTCCCCTTCGGGGGAGAGTTTACGAATGAGTGAAAAATGAAATTTTCAAGAGTGGATACAAGGGAGATCAACATGCGAAAAATCTTGTCTGTGACAGCCGCTTTCGCCGGAGTTCTGCTGCTTCTTGCGGCGGCCGGATGCAAAACCGATCAGGACTATAAAGACGAACGGGCGGAAAATGCCGCGCTCCATCATGCGGAAGCCAAATACCGCGAGATGCCCGGTGAAAAACTCACGCTTCAGCAGTGCATCGACATCGCCTTGAAGAACAATCTTCAGGTCCGCGTCAGCGAACTGGAAATCCAGGTTCAGCGGGAACTGGAAACCTCCGAAGCGCTCGGCATGCTGCCCCAGCTGAATATCAACAACAACTTCACCGCCCGCAGCAATACGCCCGCTTCCAGCAGCGAAAAAATTGTCGCCACCGGCAGAACCTACGGCGCCAGCTACAGCCAGGACAAGATCATCAACTACCTCAATATCGACCTGATGTTCTCCATGGTGGATTTCGGCCTGGCCTATTTCAACACCCGGCAGCAGGCCGACCGCGCCATGATGACCAAACAGCACACCGAACGCGCCGCCCAGAACCTCGTCTTCGATGTGGTCCGCGCTTATTTCAAAGTCGCCGCCGCGCAGCGCGCCCAGCAGCTGACCGCTTCGGTCATCGAACAGTGCCGCTCCCGTTACGAGCAGATCCACACCCTGAGTCAGAAACGGCTGATCTCCCCGGCCCGCGCGTTCGACGAATCCCGCCGGTTCATCGAGATGGAAAAACGGCTCACCGCTTATGAACGCAGCTACGAAAGCGCCTGCGTCGAACTCCGCACCCTCCTCGGATATTATCCGTCTCCGTTCATTGAGGTCGACGAATCTCCGCTGGACCATACGCCGGAATTCAATTTCCTGCCCGCCATCGATCTGATGGAACAGATCGCCGTGCTCCAGCGGCCGGAGCTCTATGAGACCGACATTCAGAAGCACATCAACATCCTCGAATGCCGCAAGACCATCCTGCTGATGTTCCCCAACGTCAAACTCTATGCCGACTGGTCCAATTCCAACAACTCCTTCACCTACAACAAGAGCTGGTGGGAGCTCGGTCTGCGCGCCGCCTACAATCTGCTCCTGCTGCCCAAGCACATCGCCCGCTACCGGGCCTACGACAAACAGGTCGATGCCGAAGAATACCGCGCTTATGCGCAGGCGGTGGCCGTGATGGCCGAAGTCCGGATCGCACAGGGCAACATGCTCGCCGCCAGAAACCGGTTCGCCAAGAACAACCAGATTTACAACGATTACAGCGATCAGCTGAACATGGCGCTCAAGACCCGCGCCGCCAGCGGTTCGATCGCCGAACTCGCGGTCGATCATATCCGCCTCGAGACCACTCAGGCCCAGATCGAACGTCTCACCGCTCTCGGCGAATATTACATCTCCTATTACCGGCTGCTCAATATCATGGGCCTGCGCAAAATGGACGCCCGTTCCGTGGATGAGCTCAAAGAGGAACTGGAAGAGGCTGCCGCCCGTGCCGAAGCCGTGCTGGCGCGCGACCGCAAACAGTTTGTCGATGCCACTCTCGCAGTCTATCGGCAGAAGCAGGAAATCCAGTCCGCCGCCGCCCGCAGGAAAGCCGACGATGCACGCAATGCCGAGCTCCGCAAGATCAATGCCGAGATCGACGCTCGCATCAAAGCCGAAACTCAACCCGTCAAAAAGTCTAATTAAGCATATAGATCGGAGGTCATATCATGACGAAGAAGAAAACCTCGAAAGTCCAGATATTCAAGCTCGAAGAACGGGTTCTGTTCGACGGCGCCGCCGCGGCTGAGATCGTTGCCGCCGTTGATAACGCGGCACAGCAGCAGGCCGATCAGGACGCCGATTCCGACCAGGATCAGGAAGAAAAACTCATCCAGAATACCATTCAGAACGCCGGCCCGGTCGATACCCCCGCGCCCGAGGCGAACGTCCAGAACGAGGGCGAGGGCCTCCCGCAGGCCGATGCCGCCGCTCAGGACCCCGCCGACATCCTCATCAACGGAAACGCCGACTTCACTCAGATCACCGATCCCAACGCCGATTTTTCCGCGCAGATCGCCAGCAATCTCGACTCCGACGCTTCCGACTTTTCCGTCGCGCCGCAGACTCCCTCGGAACTCGTGATCCTCGATCCCGAGGCCGCCGATCAGTTCGATTCCCAGGAACTCGAAGGCAAAACCGTTCTCGTCCTCGATCCCGATTCCGACGCCGACGCAGCCGAACAGATCAACGACTGGCTCGACGAGCATGACGATCAGTCGTTCGATTCCGTCCGGATCGTTTCCGCCGACGACGCGGACGATGCCGACGACGCGAGTGATTCTTTCCTGCTGGATGCCGATGAAATCGAGCAGCTTCAGAACCGGCTCGGCTCCGATGCGGACATCGAGTCGCTTTCCGCTTCCGAATTCGATTCCGAGCTCGCCGCGGAAAATTCCGATATGATCATTTTCCCGGACAGTCAGAGCCAGATCACGGTGGACTCCGAACTGGAAGCCGATACGCTGCCGGACGCGCTCGAACAGGACGCCGAAGCCGGACGTCATGAACTGGTCATCCTCAACTCCTCCACCGCCGAACTCGACAACGTCCTCGATCAGCTCGGCGATTCCCGCGAAGTTCTCATTATCGACACCCGGTCCGAGCTTTCCGGCCTCGAACAGATCCAAAACTATCTGGCCGAACACAATGACACTCAGTACGACGCCGTCCATGTCCTCACTCACGGCAACGATTACGGCGTCTTCATCGGTTCCGATTTCGTCACCGATTCCACCGATTTCAGCGTCTTCTCCGATCATATCTCCTCCGACGGCGACCTCATGCTCTACGGATGCAGCATGGCTTCCTCCGACCGGGGACAAATCCTGCTGCAAGGCATTGCGGACGCGGCCGGCGCGGACGTCGCCGCCTCCGTCAATACCACCGGTTCCGCCGATCTCGGCGGCGACTGGATTCTCGAATACGCTTCCGGCAGCATCGAAACCGCTTCCATTTCGCTGGACGCCACCTGGAACCACCGGTTCGAAACCATTACGGTCGACGCCGGCGCCAAAGACCGGTCGGCGACCTTGTGCAAAACGCTTCAGGAAGCATTGGTGGACGGGTGGAACTATGGATCGTCGGACCATCATGGCGCAGTCACCGCCAATGATTCTCTCGTACTCGTAAAAGTCACCGATGGCGCTGCAAACTTCAATATTGCCGGTTTGACCGTGAGTGCTTCCGGCAGTTTGAAAATCCCCACCGTTTTTACAGTCAGCGCTCCGACGGAGTTCAGCGGCGGTATTTTAAACGGCGCTCTGACCATTACCAACACCGGCATACTGGAGTTGAACAATGTCGAAGTCGACGGCGGGGTTACCAACAATGGTACCGTCACCGGGACCATGCTCACCGGTGTTCAGCAGGCCGGAGTTGGTATCAACATCGGCACGGGACAATGGGGAGGACCGGGAGTAAAATACGATTCCTTTACGCTGACGCAGGGCGTAAAAGGAGGGACCATCAATATTACCGGCGGAACCTTTACCGATGCACAGATCGAACTTTCCAAAGGGAGCCTGAATATTTCAGGCGGCAACTTTACCTTGATTGAACGCAGCGACCCCATTGTAAATGCGTCCGACAAAGCCGATGTGACGATCTCCGGCGGCACGTTCAGAGGAAGGAATACGGAGAACCTGAGCGGCAGCGGCACCGGTGTGTATTTCTCCGGCAAGGGCGACCTTTTCATTACCGGCGGCACGTTTCAGTATTTTACCGACGCCGTCAGTTTCTCCGGCTCCGCGCCTGCATTTATTACCGGCGGTTCCTTTACCAACAATCTTTACGGGATCACGCACTCCGGCTCCAAAGTGCTGACGGTGCAAGGCAATGTCACCATCCAGAACAACGTAAACGATACAACCATTTCCTGGAAGCCGACCAGCGGCGCCGGCATCCGGAATATCGGCTCCGGCGGCCTGCTCGTCTATAATCTGACCAATCCGATTTCCGGCAACTATTACGGAATCTACAACGAAAGCGGGGCGCAAGAAAATCAGATTTATTCCGATACCGTCAATCCGATCGAGATCACGGACAACTGGAGCTCCGGCATTCACAATGCGGCGAACGGGCAGATATCCTACCTCGGCAATGTGACTTTGAGCGGCAACGGTCTGAAAACCGATGGCCAATTTTGCTATTTCGTAACGGACGGCGGCGGCATCCACAATGAAGGCAAGATTCTAAATGTGTCCGATGTTGAGATTTCCGGAAACTTTGGCGACAAGGGCGGCGGCATCTACAATTCCGGAGTGATCGGAGCCAAGACCTATACGAACGGAATTTGGCAGGGCGGCATCGTTGCCAACCTTTATATCACCAACAATCTGGCGAACGAGGGCGGCGGCATTTATCAGGCGACCGGCGGGGGGAACGGATATTTCGATTTCAATTATAACAGTGACGATATCAAATATTCGCTGATCGCCGATGCCGCCGGAACAACACCGGGGCTTGCCGGCAACTACGCGGTCCGCGGCGGCGGCATTTATTTCGATGCCGGGAGCTGGAAACTTGGCGGCGAGGACTCTCCCCTGAATATCACCGACAATATAGCTCTCTATCTGGCGGACGGGTATTTTGCCGTTACGGGAGCGGCGAGTCCGGTTGTCGGAAAAGCCGGATACGGTCATGCTCAGGGCGGCGGCATTTATTTGGCTGCAGATGCAGATGTGATTCTGGATACTCTCACCATTTCCGGCAATGAGGCGAGAAGCATTGATGCATATTACAATCCCTCGTATTGGGACTACTACTACAATAAAAACACCGGCATCGCCGATGTGCCTCCCCAGACAGATCAGGGCGGTTTCGGGGGCGGTATTTACAATCTTGGAACACTGACCGTGCTTCGTTCCAATATTCACCACAATACCGTTGAATTTACCAATGACGCCCAGCTGCCGAATTACTATGCTTATCTGAGCACTTTGGCTCAGGGCGGCGGCATCTATTCCACCGGAACGCTGTCGGTGTATGATTCGTATATCCATGAAAATACCGCGACCAACGGTTTCGGCGGCGGTGTGTCTCTGGCCGGCGGAACGGCGTCGTTCGTCTCGACCGAATATTACACGGGCAACACGCTTTGGGCTCTGGCGGGCGATTATGCGCAGAACTCGATGGTCGTCAAGGACAACCTGGCGACCAGCTGGAGCGACGGGACCAAATATGCGGCAGGCGGCTTCGGCGGCGGCATTTACGCGGATTCCAGCGTGAATTTGACGCTGGACAGCGTGACGGTCGCGGGCAACCGGGCGACGCTGACCGTGGTCACCGATACCACCGCCGGCACCAAATACGATCTGAGCCGGGGCGGCGGTCTCTATTTCGGCGAGGCGTATCTGTATCAGGTCGATTACGGCGTGTTCTCCGCTCCGAGTTTCGGCAGCGGAACGCTGACGATCGACGGCACGGTCCGGAGCTGGGTCCTGAATGACGACGTGGCTCCGCTGGCCACCAACCTGCGGAACACGAAGATTTTCGGCAACAACGCGGTCTCCGGCAGCGGTCTCTTCATTGCCGGGTCCGGCACCGGCACGATCGGCAATGCCGAGATCTACGACAATGATTACACCGTCAAGACCGACTTTGCCGATGCCCATCTCAATGCGGACGGTTATTTCACGGACGTGAAGGTCGCGCAGGATCAGTTCAAGCTGCTGGTGAATTCTTCCGAACAGGTGAACTGGTCGCTGACGGGCAAGCCGAATCTTACGGGGACGCAGATTTCCGCGGCCGGCCAGCTGTTCACGGCGAGCGGCAGCGGCCTCTATTTCGGCGGCGCGGGGATGACTCTTTCCACCGACGGCGTCACGTTCTATTCGAATGCGAATGCCAATTCGGACGGACTGGGCGGCGGCGTGTATGCGGTCGGTTCGCTGTTCACCAATACCGTCAACCATCTGAATCTGGTCAACGCGACGGTATATGACAACGCCGGCGCGTACGGCGGCGGCGTGTATATCAGCGACAAAGCCGTGGTGAACATTCTGGACACGACGATCGCGGGCAACAAGGCCGCGGCCGCGGCAAACGGCGGCGGCGTCTACATCACCGGCAACAATGCCGCGTTGAACATCCTGAACTCGATCCTGGTCGGCAACACGGATACGACCGGAGCCGATGCCGGCGACGTGGCGGTGGAATCCGACGCGACGCCGATCAAGGACATGTATTCGCTGTTCAATACGGTGCTGGTGAAAAACCATCTGACCAAAGAATATGAACAGCTGTCCGCCGACCCGACCAGCAGCATCAATGTGTTGGTGGCGGATATCTTCGAAGGTGGGACGCTGGCCGGCGCCTGGGGCAACATCGGCGAGGTCTACTCCAAGACGATCGTGGTGGACAATCAGACATATTACTACGATTACTCCTACGCGACCACGCGCACGCTGGCGATCGATGCGGAAGGCGCGGCGGCCTACAAGGGAGTCTATACGGCAATCAACACCGCGAATTCCACGATGTATTACAATACGCTCTCCTCCAAGACCGTGGCGGCGGGCGAGACGAGCGGCGTCTGGAAAAACTTCACGAGCGGCTCGACGGCGAGCATAGACGACAGTTATATCGTGGACAAGGGCCAGAACGGACTGAACCGTCTGCAGCAAGGCATTTACGTGTTCAACATCGGCGCCTATCAGCTGGTGTCGAAGGACTCGTTCTTCTACGATCTGGCGGCGACGAATCAGCTGGGCGGCCCGGCCCGGAGCACGGTCTACACGCAGACTACGGGCGATTACCGCACTTTCACCGATTCCGGCGAATACTATGTGCGTGCGATCGTCGGGACGACCGAGGACACGGTGAACCCGTATGACGGCTATATTTCGCTGCGGGAAGCGATCCGGCTGGCGGGCGAATACCAGGAATTCAATTATACGGTGAACACCGCGATCTACGGCGACAACCCGGCGGCGCCGATGATCACGGAAAAATTCCATTTCGGCACGGAGATCGTGTTCGACCAGACGCTGATCAACGACGGCGACACCTTCGATGTGGGGAATTCCAATATCTACGGCACGACTGCGGACAGCACCACCGCCAATCCGGTCTATTTGACTTCCTCGTATTACGATTCGCTGGGAATCAACAAAGCGCTGCAGGACCAGTTCGGCAACAACATCTCCTACCGTCTGGTGTCGGGAACGGTCGACGCCACCGATTACACTTCCGTGACGGTGCCGACGTCGACGATCAAGCCGTTTATCTACGACGCGACGCAGGACGCGGGTTATGCCGCCATTTCGGTGACGTTCCAGGTGGCGAACGATGTGAACGGAGACGTGGGGCGGTTCCGGATGTTCGACGTGGTGAACGGCGACTTCACCCTTTACGCGGACGGGTCGCAGGGCAAGAGCATCACCCTGCTGGGCGGCAATGTGTCCAACGACAACAATCCGAGCCGCCAGGAAAGCGAACGGGTTTCCGAATCGGCGGCGAACTACGGCGGCGTGATCGGGGTGTCCGGCGCGAATGCAACCTTCACGCTGATCAATACCACGGTCGACCGCGGCACCGCGAACCGCGGCGGCGGCATTTATGTCGCCAACGGCACGCTGAATCTGCTCGGCACGACGAGTATCGGCGGGGTCAACGGCAATATCGCCCAGGGCTTCCTGAATGCGTCCGATCCAGTCGACCCGGTCGAATATGCCGTTGCGGGAAACCGGTACGTCTATACTGCAGGCGACGGCGCGGGCATCTATGTGGCCGCCGGTTCGGTGGTGGTCGGTCAGGATTATTCCGAGATCGAAAAGACGCAGGACCCGTATTACAGCTACAAAAATGTCTTCCATGAAACGAATCTGACCGTTCAGAACGGCGAAGCGGCGCTGTCCGGCGGCGGCATCTATCTGGGCGGCGGCAGTTTCACGACCAATTTCAATCTGTATAAGGACGACGGCGCCGGCGGTTATGCCGCGGCGAACGAATCGTTCGATATCACGAACAACCAGGCGGTGAACGGTGCGGGTATCTATGTGGCGGGCAGCGCGGCTCTGACGCTGGAACGGACCGAGATCAATGCCAATACGCTGGCGCAGGGGGCTTCCTCCAATCTTACGGTTCCGACCGAAGGAATCCCGGCATCCTACGGCGGCGGCATCTATGCGGCCTCGGGCAGCACGGTCACGCTCAGAGGCGTGAACATCCATCACAATGTCACCGCGGTCTATGATCAGCCGGGCGCGGTCAACCCGTCCGCACCGGATTATGTGGTCTCCTACGGCGGCGGCATCTATTCGGCGGGAACGGTAACGGTCGTCAGTTCCGGTCTGCGCGCCCTCGATGCCAACTCTCAGATCGCCCCGAATCTGGATTTCCAGGAATCCTCTGTCAGCAACAACGAGGCGGTGAACGGCGGCGGCGTGTATGCGGCATCCGGCTCGTTCACGATGTCCGGGACCGGCTACAACCGGGAGAATCTCTACCACGGGGTCGGTCAGGTCAACGGCAATACGGCTCTGGCCGGTTCCTATACGAATGAAACGTCGAACACCACCGGACAGGGCGGCGGCATCTACGTCGCGGCCAACGCGACTGCGAACTTGACCGATGTGGTGTTTACGGGGAATACTGCCACCTATATTGCATCGGAAAACGGCAATGTCAACGCGAGCGACAATCTGAGCGGCCGCGGCGGCGCTGTCTACAATGCCGGCTGGTTTGGACTGCATAACAGCGATCCGGCGAATGCCGATCCGATTTATTTGAACGCCAATACCGCCGACATGGGCGGCGCGGTCTATCAGGCGGGAGGAAAGGTTTGGCTTCTCGACCTTTCGATGTTCAACAACACCGCCACCCAGAGCGGCACTTCGTCCGGCGCGGCTCTGTATGTCGCTTCCGGCACTGCCAATTTGGGCAACGTGACCATCGCGAACAACACGGCGAGCCGCGGCGTGATCCAGCTGGACGAAGGCGCGACGCTGAATTTGACCGACGCGACCGTGGGCCTGAATACAGTCGCTTCGTCGGCGATCATCGTGAACGGTTCCGCAACGCTGAATCTTTACAATACGCTGGTGATCGGCAACGGCGCCAACGGATACCGGAATATCGAGGGAAATTACACCAATGACGGTTATTCTCTGGTGGGCACGATTGAAAATTCCCTGAATGCGGAACTGATCTTCGGCGCCAACGTGTTCAGCGATCCTACCACGGTTGCCGGACTTGGCATTATTGCCCTGAACGACAATGCGGAGAACCCGGCGGTGGCCGGCGGTCACCTCTACAGCGCCTTGGACCAGCTCGGCAATGACCGGACGGAAATTCCCGGCGGCGGCGTCTATTCGGTCGGCGCGGTCGTGGCGGCAGGTGACTTCCTGACGGACCTGAAGGTCAACACCTTCTCCGATGACATTACCTTCGGCAACGCACTTTACTCCCTCCGAGAGGCGATCGCCGATGCGGAAGGTCAGGACATCACCATCGAATTCGATGTGGATGCGCTGCAGATGGAAATCGACGGCGGCACGGCTCCGCATTTCCTGCTGAACAGTGCGTTGAGCTGGGAGAGCGGGACGGTAACGCTCGATTTCTCCACTCTTTCCAGCCTGGCCTTTACCGGCACCGTCCTTTCGGTCCAGCGCGATTTCGCCGATCCTGCGGCCGGCATGTTCGTCCTGGCCGGATCGGCCGCTCTGGTGATGTCGAACATCACAGTGGATGGCGACAATGTCGCAGTCAATGTGAGCGGAGCGGCTTTCAATGTGGCATCCGGCACGAGTCTGACACTGGAAACCGTGAACGTGACCAATGCCAATACGACCCGTCTCGGCGGCGTGATCTACGCCGCGTCGAATTCGACCGTAACGGTGAACGGCACCAACAACTTCACCAACAACACCGCGGACCGCGGCGGCGTGATCTACGCCGCAGCGCAGTCGACCGTGACGGTGAACGGTGTCAACAATTTCACCGGCAATAACGCGGACTTCGGCGGCGTGTTTTACGTGGCGCCCAATTCCAATATGACGGTGAACGGCTCCAACAATTTCATCGGCAATACGGCCAACGTCGACGGCGGCGCGGTCTTCATCGCGGTCAATTCCGCTCTTTCCCTTGCCGGCACCAACAACTTCGACAGTAACGTTGCCACGGCCGGCAGCGGCGGTGCGATCTATACCGCCGCCGGAGATTTTGAACTCACCGGAACGGCGACCAATAATACTGCCGGACTCAACGGCGGCGCGATCTACAGTAAATCCGGCGCGGTTTCTCTCAACGGCGCGGTTTACGGCAACTCTGCCGGAAGCGGCGGTGCGGTTTATGCCGAAAGCGGAGCGGTAACTGTTACCGGCGAACTCAGCGACAACCATGCGACGGCCGGCAGCGGCGGCGCGGTCTATGCAGCCGATGGCGCGGTTTCCGTATCCGTGACCCACAAGGGCGACCTGATCAACGGCGCGGTTTACGGGAACACCGCAACTGATAACGGCGGCGCGGTTTATGCCGCCAATGGCGATGTGTCCATCCAGATCACGGATGCCGGCAGCGCGGTCGGCACCGTTGAACTCAATACTGCGGATAACGGCGGCGCGGTCTATGCCGAAAACGGCTCGGTGACGATAACCGGCAGAGTTGTTTCCAACATCGCGGCGACCAGCGGCGGCGCGGTTTATACCGTTGCCGGCGCGGCGACCATCACCGGCGATGTTTCCGGCAATATTGCAACGGCCGGAGACGGCGGCGCGGTCTATGCCAACGGCCTGGTTACCGTGACCGGAAAGGTTTACGACAACAGAGCTCTGGCGGGCTCCGGCGGAGCCGTCCTGAGTTTCGGCGGCGCGACTTTGACCGGAAATGTTTACGGCAACCGCGCCACCGCAGGCGGCGCAGTCTTTGCGCCTGCCGCCCCCGGATTTGATGATCAGATCGTTACCGTCAATGGCAATCTCTATGACAACCATGCGACGGCCGGCAGCGGCGGCGCGGTTTATGCCAACGGCAGCGTCATTGTTTCGGGCAAGGTGTACGACAATAATGCAACGGTCGACGGCGGTGCGATTTATGTGGACACCCTCGGTACCGTCAATATTACCGGCGCGGTTTACGGCAACACGGCGACGACCGGACGCGGCGGCGCGATCTATAACGACGTCGATACGGTCACGCTGACCGGCGAACTCAGCAACAACACGGCGGGAACCGACGGCGGCGGCATCTATGCGGGAGGCGATGTGTCTATTACCGTCACCGCAGATGACAGTCTCGTCAACGGTGCAGTTTACAGCAACATGGCGACGGCCGGCAGCGGTGGAGCGGTCTATATGGCCAATGCCGATTCCTCCCTCACGGTCGAGGTTACGGTTCCGACCGGTTTCGAAGGCAGTATTGAAATCGAAAACAACACGGCGGGAATCGACGGCGGTGCATTTTATATCGCCGGTTCGGGTTCTGTTGCCGGCAATGTGAAAAACAATATTGCGACGGCCGGCAGCGGCGGCGCGGTTTATGTGGCCGCGGACGGTTCGCTGGAGGTTACCGGCGATTTCACTGCCAACAAGGCCGGAGCCGATGGCGGCGCGGTCTATGTGGCCGCTAACGGCTCGGCAGAGATAACCGGCAATATCACCGGACTCGGGAACGACGGGTCCGCAGCGCATAAAGCTGCGGAGCATGGCGGTGCGGTCTATGTGGCCGCGGGCGGCTCGCTGACGGTCGAAGGCGATCTGACCTACAGTCAGGCCGAGATCGGCGGCGCGATCTACAACGACGGCGGCACGGTGTCGATCACCGGCAACATGGAAAACAACAGATCGACGAAGAATGGTTCTTTTGGCGGCGGCGCGATTTACAACCGCAACGGCGGCAATGTGACGGTCATCGGCGATTTGACCGGCAATATAGCCAGAAGAGGCGGTGCCGTTTTCAATGACAGCGGTGCAACCGGTTCCGTGACGATCGGAGATGCCGATCATATCGTCAGTCTGGACAACAATACGGTTAATAAATCCGGCGGCGCGATCTACAATCGCAGCGGCGCTCTGACGGTTTACGGGAATTTTACCGGAAACACGGCAACCGAAAACGGCGGCGCGCTTCTGGTCCATGACAATTCCGGCGTTGTTCAAGTCATCGGGAATTTCTCGAACAACAATGCAGCTGCCGGCAGTGCGGTTTATCAACAAGGCGGTTATGTGCAGATCGGCGATGCCGACCATTACGGCTCAATCAACGACAATGGCGATGTCACCGCCGGAAACGTGATCACCATGACGGCCGGCAATATGCTGGTTTACAATACCGCGATCACCGGAAACGATGCGACCGGAGCATTTGTGTTCGATGTACAGAACGGAGCGACCTTCACCCTGCTGAACAGCACGGTGAACGCCAATGCCGGCGATGTTTTCCAGCAGACGGGGACCGGTATGGTCCAGATCGGCGACAGCACGATCTATCAGCCGCTCGGAAATATGGTCTTCAGCGATGCCACATTCACCGGACTGTCTGTTGTCAACAGCATCATCACGGTCAACACCGATTTGAGTCCGGCCGTCAAGGTGTTCAACAGTTTGATCAATCAGCCGGATGCGAATGTGTTTGACTTGAGCGGCGGCATTCCTGTCGTAGGTCCGAACGGAACGCTGCAGATCAAATTCATGGGCGATGCGACACTCGGCGGCGCACTGGCCGGCTATACGGTCAGCGGAGATTTTGCCGCGACGACGCTCTACTACTCCATTGACGGAGGTTCGACCTGGCAGGATGCCGACGGCAACGCGGGTACTCCTGACCATGAAATTACCGTCGGACAAAACGAGGTGGAGCGTGGAACGGAATTCGTCAGCATCGGCGCCTTTGCGCTGTCTAACGATATGTTCTCCACCGAGGTGACAACGGGTGATGATGATCCGATCGACTGGTATGATGACAAAACCAGTCTGCGGGAAGCGATGACGATAGCATCTTATCTGATGACGCAGACCGGCAATACGCAAACCGTAACGTTTGCTGACGATGTGGATAATGTCGATCTTAACAGCACCGTTACAGCCGACCAGTCGGTGAATGTTTCCGGCAGCGGAGTGACGGTGAGCGCCGTCGATCCGGGTGCAGGATTTACCGGTGATTCGGTCTTCGAACTGACCGGCGGCGATATTCTGCTGGCCGGACTGACGATCGAAGGCATGGCCGGAGTGCGCGGCATTGATGTGAACGGCGCCAATCTGACCCTTTCCGACGTCACGATTCAGAACGGCGATGCGACCGGAGACAATGGCGGCGCGATCTACGTGCAGAACGGAACACTGGCCGGTTCGAACGTGAGAATGGTCGACAACACGGCGGATTCCGGCGCGGCGGTTTACGCCAACGGTCCGGTTGCGCTGTCCGACGTCACGGTGAGCGGCAACGAGGCTGTGAACGGCGATGTGATTTACGCCAACGGTTCGGTTACCCTGACCGACGCAACCGTGAGCAACAACACTGCGACGAACGGCGATGTGATCGACGCGACCGGCGATGTGAGCGTGAGCGGCAACGTGAGCGGCAACACTGCGACGGACGATGTGATCAGCGCGGGCGGAGCCGTGACGGTTACCGGTGATGTGAGCAGCAACACTGCGACGAACGATGTGATCGAGTCTGGCGGAGCCGTGACGGTTACCGGTAATGTGAGCGGCAACACCGCACAGACGGGCAATGTGGTCAGTGCAGCCGACAATGTGACGGTTGCCGGTGATTTGAGCGGCAACACTGCGACGATCGGCGATGTGATCAGCGCGGGCGGAGCCGTGACGGTTACCGGTGATGTGAGCAGCAACACTGCGACGGACGATGTGATCGAAGCGGGCGGAGCCGTGACGGTCACCGGTAATGTGAGCGGCAATACCGCACAGACGGGCAATGTGGTCAGTGCAGTCGACAATGTGACGGTTGCCGGTGATGTGAGCGGCAATACTGCGACGGACGATGTGATCAGCACGCAGGGCAATGTGGCGGTTACCGGCAACGTGAGCGGCAACACGGCCGACGATGTGATCAGAAGTGCATTGGGCGATGTGAGCGTGAGTGGCAACGTGAGCGGCAACACGGCGACGACCGGCGATGTGATCGAGTCTGGCGGAACCGTGACGGTTGCCGGCGATTTGAGCAGCAACACTGCACAGACAGGCAATGTGGTCAATGCAGCCGACAATGTGACGGTTGCCGGCAGCATAAGCGGCAACACTGCGGCGAACAATGTGATCGGAAGCGCGTTCGGCGATGTGATGATTACCGGCGATGTGAGCGATAACACGGCGACGAACGGCGATGTGATCGGCGGAGTCAATGTGACCGTAAGCGACGCAGTCGTGAGCGGCAATACGGCCGGCGGATCGGTGATCAATTCCGCGGTCAGTTCAACCGCGCTGAACAGCACGCTGACGGACAACACCGCCGGCGGTGCAGTAATCAGTTCGAACGGTGATGCGACGCTGGTAAACACCACGATGGCATATAATACCGGTGATGCGGTGAATGCCGGCGGCACGGCGAAAGTCGCGAACTCGATCGTAATGGGCACCGTGGATGCTTCGGAAACGCAGGCCGCTTACAGCGTGTTCAGCGAGACCCCGGCCAATTTGAGCGTGAATGACCATAATGTGACGGATGCCACTGAGTCCGCGATCTTCTCCGGACGGGATTCCTCCGGGAATTTGATCGTGCGGGAAGATTCGGTGGCTTCGATGGGCGTGTGGACCGCGTATAATCCGGACAACGGCGATGTCTATTATTCGACGCAGCCCGAATTCTGGACTCAGGACTACAATGCTCAGAATATGGAATGGAAACTGCTGGGCGGCGGTTCGGTCTCCTACTCCGTGGTTTCCTCCTATCTGCTGAGTGCTCCGGATGTGCCTCAGAGCATCGGTGCCTATTCCGTCGGCGGCCGCGCCTCTCTGCCTGACTCCGGTCCCGGCGTGAATTCCTTCATGGGTGCGTATGCGCTGTCCAACTTCGATTTGTTCGGATTCTCGACATACGCCGACTTGGAGGATGGATGGTATTCACCCTTGTATGAACAGCTGTTCGGCCGCAAGTATGAAGAGATGGGGTCCTTCTCGGTCCTGAACGGACGCGGTGATCTTGACGGCGTTCCCAACGGAGAAGAGCTTGACATTTCGGTCAACGGCACGCTGGATGAGGATTTCCAGGAATTTGTCGAGGAACCGTATTACGAAAACGGCACTCCGCTGACAGCGGAAGAACTCAACCAGATCCGTCAGGCGGCCGTGACCGGCAGCATCCCGGAAGAATCCGTGACACTGCAGGCGGATGTCGATCAGGATGTGGCTTCGGCGCTGAAGAAAGCCGATCTGTTCAAGGACAGCCTCGACTGGGCGCTGGATTCTCTGCTGAGTGCGAAGATTTGACAACAGGAAAGGTCATGGATAAAAAGATGAAATCATATGGAATACGGGAGGAACGAATGAAGTGCGTAATTTCACGGACGCTGGTCTTCGGAACGGCGGCGGCCATGCTGGTCCTGACCGGCTGCAAATCCGAAGAAGACTATAGAAAAGAACGCGTTTTGAAAGCGCAGGAGCAGTATGACGCTGCCCGGAAGACGGATCTTCCCGCAGACAAGATGCTGTCGCTGCAGGACTGCATCAATCTGGCCATGAAGCATAATCTGGACATGAAGGTCCAGAATATGGAAAAGGATGCGGCCAAAAACATGATGTGGGCCGAGATTCTGGGCATGCTGCCGGATTTGAGCGTGACGGACAACTTTACGGCGCGCAACAATCAGCCCGGTTCCCGCAGCAAGGCGGTGGAAGGGGATGGCTCGACTTATGATTACAGCACCAGTCAGGACAAGAACATCAACAATCTGAGCGTGGATCTCGCGTTCAGTCTGCTGGATTTCGGACTGGCGTTCTTCAATTCCCAGCAGAGTCATGACCGGCTGCTGCTCAAACAGCGTCAGATCGAACGCATGCGTCAGAACCTGATGCTGGATGTGGTGCGCGCTTACTTCAAGGTCGCCTCGGCCCAGCGCGCCGTGGATATTACGCAGAACCTGCTGAGTCAGTGCAAGACCCGTGCCGCCACGATTGAAAATCTGCGGAAGCAGAACAAGATCACGCCGTTCCGCGCGTTCGAGGAACTCAATCGTCTGCTCAGCATGGAAAGACGGTTGTCGAACTACACGAGACTGCATGAAAATTCCTGTGTGGAACTTCGGGCTTTGATCGGTGTGTATCCCTCGGTCAACATCATCGTCGATGATACGGTGCTGGAGCAGATTCCCGAAATCGATCTGCCGGAGATCGAACTGCTTGAGCAGATGGCGATCCTGAAGCGTCCGGAGCTGTTCGAGATCGACATTCAGCGTCATCTCAACATTCTGGAATGCCGGAAGACCATCCTCATGATGCTGCCGAACGTGCAGTTCTACATGGACCTGGTGAACAACAGCAACTCGTTCCTGTATTATCAGACTTGGTGGGAATTGGCGATCCGTGCGGCTTACAACGCTTTGAAGACACCGCAGCAACTGGCCCGTTACATGGCTTACAGCGATCAGGCCGACATTGAAAAGATGCGTTCGTTCGCTCAGGCTATCACGGTCATGTCTCAGGTGCGGATCGCCAAAGCCGACATCGCGGCCACCCAGCAGAAATACGAGATCAACCGCCGGGAACACCGCAATTACAGCGAACATCTGCAGAAAGAACTGGCGAAGAAGACCGTGCGCGGAAGCGTTTCCGAACTGGAACTGGATCATTTGCGCATGACTGTGGCCGAGACCGAGATCGAGCGTCTGCTCGCGCTGGGTTCCTGTCACATTTCCTACTACCGGCTGCTGAATGCGATCGGGATCGAGAACCTGGACCCTGCAACCCGGGCCAAGTTGAAAATCGAAATCGAAGCCGGGGCGAAACGGGCTGAAAAAGAGCTTGCCCGCGCCCGCGTCGAATTCGAGAAGAAGCAGGAAGAAGCGGAAAATGCCCGGATCGCCCGTATCCTGTTCGAGGACGGCATGAAGAAACAGTCCGCCAAGCAGCTGCTGGCCGCGTCCGAATATTATCGGCGTGCCGCCGGAAAAGGCAATGCTTCGGCCATGTTCTGCCTCGGCAAACTGTATTGGACCGGCAAAGGCGTGGAACAGAACCGTAAAACGGCGGTTCAATATTTCCGTCAGGCAGCCGATGCGGGCAATGTGGAAGCCATGGTCATGCTGGGCTGGGTCTATTACCGCGGTGTCCACAATGATAAAGGGACGATTATTGCGCAGGACCCTGCGAGCGCCCGCAAATATTATCAGATGGCTGCGGACAATGGCGACGACCGGTCCTATTACTGGCTGGGCAATGTCTGCTACGATCAGCGTGATTATCCTGCCGCAATGGCCAGTTTCAAGAAAGCCGCCCGGGTCGATACCGAGGGCAATGCGTTCGTCGGCAAATATGCCGAAGAGCAGAAATCCGTCAAAAACAGCCGCGCGCTGGCCATGGTCCGGATCGGCTGCATGTATCGGCTGGGGCAGGGCGGTGAAGGCGTCAATTTCACCAAAGCCAAGATGTGGTTCGAACGTGCGGCCCAGCTGGGCGAACCGTCCGCGATGAACAATCTGTCCATGATGTATGCTGTCGGCGACGGCGTGGCGAAAGATTCCAAACTCTCCGAAGAATGGTTTGAGAAATACGAAAAAGCAGCCGCGAAACAGTAATCAGTTGCGTGATTCCGGCAGTTCTGTCAGCTGCCGGATGACAGCGGCGGCACAGTGACAGCCGAAGACGGCCGGCATGAAGGAAATCGTGCCGGTCGTTGATCTTTTATGCGGTCCGGAGAAATCCTCGCGGACCGCTGATTTTATCGGCAGTTCCGTGGAAAAGACCGCCTGAATGCCGCGCCGGATGCCGAGTTTCGCCAGCCCGTGCCGGTAAGCCTTCGCCAGAGTGCAGTTGAAGGTTTTGGAAATATCCGTGCAGACGATCTTTTCGGGGTTGAGCCGGGCACCGGCGCCCATGCTGGCGACCAGCGGCAGATGGCGTTCCAGACAGGCCTTCGCCAGCCGGATTTTGGGCGAGAGCGTGTCGATGGCATCCAGTACGCAGTCAAAGCGGCCGGAATCCAGCAGCGCGTCGATCGCATCGTCCTGCAGATAGACCGGACAGAGCTGCAGGTCCAGTTCCGGATTGATATCTTTCAGGCGTTCGGCGACGACTTCGGTTTTCTGTTTCCCCAGCGTGGAGATCAGCGCGGGCAGCTGACGGTTGAGGTTGGTCGCTTCGATCCGGTCGCCGTCGGCGAGCGTCATTCGACCGATCCCGGCGCGGCAGAGCATTTCCGCTGCGAAGGCGCCGACTCCGCCGATCCCGACCACCAGCACCGAGGTTTTTTTCAGTCGTGCGAGTTTTTCCGTTCCGAGCAGCAGTTCCGTGCGGTCCTGCCAGTTTTCCGGCGTATTCACAGCAATCCTTTCTCAAAAGCCCGCGGGGGTTTTCTTTTCTTTGACGATCCCGTAGAAATAGGCCAGCCCGTAGCCTGCGGCCAGACAGAGGAAGGGCAGGGCGGGCAGCTGATAACGCGGAATGGCGATCGGACCGGGCATCAGCAGATAGAAACCCGACAGCAGCAGGAAAAGCAGCACCGGCATCCACGAACGGCGGTCAGCTGCGGCGATAAGATACCAGAGCAGTCCGAGCAGCGTGAACATATACAGGAGCACGGTAGCAGTATAGAGAAGACGGCAGTAAAATTGCGCATTCCGGCTGAAGATGCCCAGATTGATGAACAGACCGTTCATATCCTGCTGCAGCACCCCTGCATTGAAATGCAGTGCCAGACAGCGGAACGGATGGCGGGCGATTTTCGCGAACATGACGCGGTCGCGTTCTTTCAGCTGGGCTTCGAGCGTGTTGAACCGTTCCGGTTCGGCGGCATAGCGTTCGAGCATCTGATGGCGGTATTCCGCGGCGATTTCGGCTTTTTTCCGTCCGGTGACGGCACCTTCCAGTGCGGCCGTGTTCTTGAGCAGCGCTTCCGAACTGATCGTGTCGATCCGCCAGCCGATCCCGGCCCGTTTGGAGGCCAGCAGCCAGGGGAACAGCACCGCGCCGAAGAGCAGCAGTGCGGTCAGCAGGTAGTTGAAGCGCAGCCGCAGCGGCATCCTGCGCAGAAAGAGCAGAACGAAGATGCAGGGAAATATCCACATTGCATTGACCGGTCGTATCAGTGCGCCGCAGGCCGCCAGCACCACCGAGACAATCAGATTCAGCCCGAAGACGTTTTTGACGAACCGCAGGAAAAACCAGACCTGCAGCGATACGATCAGCAGAAAAAGCGTATCCGGCAGAAACAGCGGACTGTACACGATCGCGGTGGGGTTCAGCGCCAGCAGCAGACCGGCCGCGGTTCCGACCCTCGGCGAACCGTAGAGTTTCCCGGCCAGCATGACCGGAATGCAGGCCAGCGCTCCGAGCAGACAGCCCGCGATCGCAGCAAATGCGAAACTGTGTCCGCTGATGCCGAAGATGACCGACAGCCAGATCGGATAGAGCGGCGCGCGCGTTTCATTCCCGTAAAGCCGCCGATATGCAGGCGTTTCCGGGTTTTGCTTCCGCCAGGCGGAAGGGTAGGGACGGTGGAAGGACGGCAGTTCGGTGAAGATGCCGCGTCCCGCATCGGCCAGGAACGGTGCGCTGTCCGGCCGCATCAAAAGCTGCGGCGAGGACAGTCCGGGCAATGCGGTCAGCAGCCGGATCAGGAAGGCGATCAGAAATACCGCCGGCAGTGCGAAGGAGTTTCGGCGGTGCCGAAGGATTGTTTCCTCCAGACTGATCGCGGCGTCCGCGGTTTTGCGCCGGATCTCCCGCATCGGAGCGAACCGCCAGAACAGTGCGACCCACAGCCCGATGAGCCCGTCGCGCCATTTGATCTTTTTCCCTTCGGTGATCTTGCGCGGATGATAGGAGATCGGCACTTCCCGAATCTCGAATCCCATCCGGAGCAGTTTCGCGGTGATTTCCGGTTCCCAGTCAAAGCGGTCTCCCTCGATCGGTATCGAGCGCAGCAGCGGACCGTCGAACGTTTTGTAACAGGTCGGTTCGTCCGTGAGTTCGGCGTTGTAAAGCAGATCGATCCACCAGGTCAGGAGCAGTCCGCCGAGGAAAAATGAAGGGGAGGAGAACATCCGGTTGCGGTTGTCGGCTTCGCGCGAGCCGTAAACCGCTTTGCATTCGCCGTGCAGAATGGGGGTGATGCATTTGGTGAAGTCGGCGGGGTCGTATTCCAGATCGGCGTCCTGAATGATGACCACGTCGCCGGACGATGCCCGGATGCCGGTTTTGACCGCAGCTCCCTTGCCGCCGTTTTCCCGGTTCAGCAGCGTGAGCTTGTGCGGAGTCCGTTTCCGGTTGCGCTCGATCCATTCGCGGCAGATTTCGGCCGAACGGTCGGTCGAACCGTCATTGACCACAATGATCTCCATGGAGACCGGCACTTCGGAGCGGAGCACTTTGTCCAGCAGTTCGGCGAGAGTTTTTTCCTCGTTGTAGACCGGGATGATGACGGAGAGCGTTTTGGATTCGGCAGCGGACATGGGAACTCCTTTCTACAATACGGGGGAGAGCAGTGCGCAGATGCTTTCCGCCAGTTTCCGGGCCGGATTCCGGCGCCGGAATTCTTCGGCGGTGATTTCGACGGATTTCCGGAGTTCGGCAAGCATCTGCTGCTGAAGAATGCCGGGGAAATCTCCGTTTTCCACCAGCAGGTCGAGTTCGAAATTCAGCCGGAAACTGCGGACGTCGCAGTTGCTCGACCCCAGAAACGCCCAGCGTCCGTCCACCAGCATGGCCTTGGCATGGGAAAAGACTTCCCCCCGTTCGAATATCCTTACTCCGTCCGCCAGCAGCGGTTCGTAGAAACTGGCGGACGCCAGCTTGACATACCAGTGATTGTTGATGGCCGGCACGATCAGACGCACCTCGACTCCGCGCGCGGACGCCATGCGGAGCGCTTTGGAAAAATCGTGCGTCGGCACGAAATAGGGCGTGACGATCCAGATGGATTTCCGAGCCGTGGCCGCGGCCGTGAAAAAGACGTTTTCCGTGCCCTCGAAAAAGTAGCCGTGTCCGCTGGCGATCAACCGGACCGTGTCGCCGCCCTGCCGTTCGGGCAGCGGGAAATATTCGCGCAGAAACAGATCGTCCGGCGCGGATTTCGATGCGTAAAACCAGTCGCAGAGAAACGCATACTGCAGTTCTCCGACGATCGGCCCGTGCACCCGGCAGTGGAAATCATGAATGCCCTGATGGTCTTTGGTGCGGATATTTTCCTGACTGATGTTCAGCCCGCCGGTGAAGGCGGTGATCCCGTCCACAATCAGCAGTTTGCGGTGGTTCCGGAGTTGAATTCTCCACGGCGTGAGCAGCGATGAATGGGAAAATGGCCGGATTTCCAGATTCGGCAGCCGGCTCGACTGACAGCGGTGCAGAAACCAGGAGGATTTCAAACTGCCGAATTTGTCGAACAGCACCTTGACTTTGACTCCGGCTTCGGCGCGTTCGCGCAGGGCGGAAAGGATTTCGCGGCCGATCAGGTCGTCGGCCAGGATGAAACTCTGGAGATTGATGTTTTTCCGGGCCGAACGGATGCTGTCAAGCATGGCGGGATAAGTGTCGGTGCCGTCGCAGAACAGTTCGAGCTTGTTGCCGTTGAGGGCGGTGACGCCCAGCGGGAGCACGGGTTTGTCCTCCGGATCAGCGTGGAACATGCCTCCGTCGCGTTTCCGCAGCCGGGTGAGCGCGGCGGTGAAATCCATCGTGCCGGATTCGGTTGAAACGGGTTCCTCGAACTGCCCGATGAGTTCCCGATACTGCCGGAGGGCCTGATCTTCGGCGGCGACCCGTTCCCGGATGAAACGGTCGACCGAGGAGGAGATTCTTTTCCCGAATGTGTTGAGGCGGGAAATGCCGGCAACGAGGTAAAGCACGATGCCGACGACGGGGAGCAGGATAACCGCCATCAGCCACAGGGTGGCCCGTTCCGAATCGTCCCGCATCGTGAAAAGAATATGCAGGATCATCAGAAGGTCCAGCACCGCGAGCAGAACCGCTGCGGCCATGTGAAACCAATGCAGATACATCAAACTCCGTCCGTGGTCCGGTCCGGCCGCTCGGAAATGCGCCGGACCGGAACGAGGTCATTCCTTTTTGTCTTTTTTGTTCTTTTTGTCGGCTTTTTCCTTGCCGTCAGCCGTGTCCGGGCACCATTTTTCCAGGTCCGCGGCTTCTTCGAGCGCTTTCAGTTTTTCTTCCAGCGGGGCGATTTCCTTTTCGATCTTTTCCGCCTGGTTCGGTTTTATCCGGGCTTGTTCCTTGAGTGTGGCGATCTTTTCTTTAATCGGTTTGGTCTTATTCATATACATTTTGCGCAGGGCAAACTGTTCACGTCTCAGCTGAGCCGCAATGCTGCGTTTCGCTTTTTTCTTGGCTTTCGCCAGCTTGTCCGTCAGCGTCTGGATTTTTTTCTGCTGTCCGGCGAAGACATTGTCTTTGGCTGCGGCTTTTGCGGCTTTGTCGTCGGCTTTTTTATCTTCGGCTTTCTTCTCGGCACCTGCGGCTTCGGTTTTTTCCTCTCCGGCGGACGGGGTTTCTTCGTCGGCATCCTGTGCTTTCAGTTCCGGCACCGCCAGCAGCAGCGCGGCTGCGGTCAGCAGCAACAATTTTTTCATTTGAACATCCTTTCGTTGTTAATTTGCGCGGTTTTGGACCGCGGGTTCATCGTATCGACGGTTTTCAGAACATTTCAGATATTGCTTTTTACCAGTTCCGCACCTCCAGACCCAGCACGGCCGAAATCCGGTTGCGGACCGGATGCACGGGATGTGTCGGCAAATCCATATTTTTGGTGAAAGCGAATGCGAATCCGGTTTCCCGGTCCGCGAATCCTTCCGAGCCCAGCGCGCCGCCGTGACCGAATTGGATTCCGAGCCGGTCGCCTTCGCCCAGCAGAGCGTAGCCCAGCCCGAATTTCGCCCAGGTTCCGCCCGGCGGGATCGGGTCGTCGGCATGACGGCACAGTTTGGTCGCGCGGTCGAGCGTTTCTTTTTTCAGCAGCTTTATCCCGTCGGTCTCCTCGAGCAGTGCGGAATAATATTTCGCCAGCGAAAAGGCATTGGCGCAGCCGTTGGCGGACGGGATGAACCCGTGCCGATAGGAAATACGGCTGAATCGCTGACCGCACCAGCTGTCCGGTTTCCGCGAAGTGTCGACCTCAGCACAACGCCGGTCCTGTTCCGCATTGGTCCCGAAGGCGAAAGAATCGTCGATCCCCAGCGGCTGGAAAATCTGTTCCCGGATCAGCTGCTGCATGCTTTTCCCCGCGGCGCGGCGCACGGTTTCGCCGACCAGCCACGCATGGGTGACTCCCTGATAATTGCATTTCGTGCCCGGCGTTACGACGGGCGTCGCTTCCGCCATTTTCCGGCACATGAGCTCCCAGTCGGCCAGCTGGTCGGGGGAATCGAGTTCCGGCAGAACGTGCAGTCCCGAGCGGTGACTCAACACCTGCCACAGCCGGATGTCCTCTTTCCCGTTGCAGCCGAATTCCGCCCAGTAGTCCGCGATCCGGGCGTCGTAATCGAGAATCCCCTGTTCCACGAGACGGTGCACCATAGTCGCCATGACGCTTTTCCCGCAGGAAAAAATCGGGAACAGCGTCCGCTCGGTGACTTTTTCCTTCCGGTCGGCGGAAGTATATCCGGAAACCAGACTCAATACCGGTTTCCCGTGCCGGAAGATCGCCAGCTGACAGCCGCATTCTTCCCCGCTTGCCGTGGCTTCGTCCAGCAGGTTCTGTAAAGTTTTTTCGTTCAGGTTCATCAGTCGTTTCTCCTCTTTCCCGCAATATAATCCTGATTCGGACAATAATCAAGTGATTTTTCCCTTGAATCGGGACAATTCCAGGTTACATTACCATTCGGAGGTTTTCATGGACGGTTTGACTTTTCAGACTCATACGGTTTACCGGCGCCGGCAATCCGGCGAACGGCTGCTGCTGATTCATCACAATCCGATGAACCTGTGCTCGCTGATGGTGCCGGAGAAGGACGGTCGTTTCGAGCTTTCCCGCGCCCGGAAAACCGGTGTGGACTCCATCATCGCCTTGCGCCGCTCCGGCGAATTCGAGGAACTGTCCCCGCTGCCGGAAACCGAGTTCGCTTTTATCCTGCGTGAACTGCTCGCTCAGGTCGAACCGGACGACCGACCCTTTGTGCAGGCTTTGATCGACCAGCCGACGCAGGAATGATCAGAGCGAACGCACGCTGGCGCCGTTGATGAACAGATCCTTCACCTGATAGACGCCGTGGGGGAAAACGATGACGAGCAGTTCCGCTTTCGTATTCCGCTTCTGAAGCAGTTTTTCCGCTTTCGGCGCTTTGCGTTCGTTCAGATAGAATCGCTCGAACGGCAGCCGGACCTGGTGTTTTCCCGTTTGGAGGTATTTCCGGGTTTTGGTATCATAATTCCGATTGTAGGAAAGGTATTGGACCGGCAGGAAAAATGCGCCCGGCGGGACTTCCTTGCGGTCGGCAACCAGATCGGCGATCTTCGGACTGTCGCCGCGGATATCCAGAACGGCAAAAACCTTCTGTCGAAATCGGAAGTCGAGGTTCCGGTTCTTGTTCGGCAGAACGATGTTCCGCCCGGTGCTCAGGCTCAGCCGGACGTAGCGGCCGCGCATCGGATCATACGGATCGTAGATCGTCACCGGGAAACGCAAGGCGACCCCTTTGGTCGCCGGAAACATGAATTGCCGGATGGTCCGCACCGGATAGAACAGAATGAAAACCAGCGCGGCGGCATAGCAGACCAGACGGATGATGTCACTTCGTTTCATGGCAGACCTCCTTCTCCCGGCGGTTCTTCTTTGACAAATAAACGTTGGCGCCGATGATGACCAGCCCGGCGGCGATCATGCCGATCCCGCGGACGATCAGCCCGATGTCCGCCGAGAGGAACCTCAGCACGAACAGCACCGCGCAGAGCAGCATGCCCTCGTTGAACTGCAGCAGCGAACCGCTCCGGGCGCCCGCGCAGATCAGGCTGATCCCCAGCGCGCCCATAAAACAGTTCATCCCGACCCGGCAGACGATCCCCGATTCAGGCGCAGACCGGAAAATGAAACAGCCCAGCACGAACAGCATCAGCAGCGGGATCACGACCCGGAAGACGTCCCGTTTCTCTTCCATGAAATTACGGATGATCACCCACACCAGTCCGAGCAGGAACAGAGACTCGACGATCCAGAAGCGGACGAGCTGCTCGATCAGGTCCGGCGGGCGGCCGCCTCCCAGCACCCGGTGGTATTCCGGTCCGGTCCGGAACAGACCGTTCGCTTCCGCCCCGATCGCGAGCATTACGGTCAGCAGCAGGAACGAGGCCGGGAACCACGGATTCCGCCAGAAGGTCTCTTCCTCGTCCTGCAGTTTGCACCCGAGCAGCAGAAAGAGTCCCGCGATGGTGAACAGCATCAGCGGCGCACAGCCGCGTCCGCTGTACTGGATCGACACGAAAAGCAGGACCGGCAGCGAAAGATAGCGGGCGTAGACCCGCCAGGCGCTCTGTTTCCGCAGATGCAGGATCAGCCAGACCGCGATCCCGAGCAGGATCAGCAAATGGAGCCACTCCCCCGAGTCGAAATAGAACTCGATCAGCCCGAACATCCCGAACACATAGAGCGCGGCCAGGCCGGCGCTGTCGAAAATGAAAATCAGCGGCAGCGAGGTCAGCAGGACCAGCGTCATGTAATCGGAAAGCGAACCGTTGAGCTGGTAGATCTGCGAGAGCAGGGCGACCGCCACCGCGCCGCCGACTGCGGTCAGGATCGCCGACGCCTCGCGCCACAGCTGCGGTTTGCCGCGGAGCAGCGTGAAGAACGAAACCGCCGCTCCCAACGCCAGCGGCAGAAACGAAATTTCGGTCTGTTCCGCCTGACTGAGCATGTCCCAGTTGTAATTGAAGATGAGCACGATCCCGCCGGCGATCAGCGCCAGACCCAAAATCCCCAGCGCGAGCAGAAAATAATTCCGGCCGCCCTCGAGCTTCGGACCGTAATAAGACCGCAGGGCGGTTTCGGTTTCCGCCGGAATGAGCCCGCGTTCCCGGAGTCCGGGCAGCTCGTTCAGCAGCCACTGCACATGTTTTTTTTCGCTCACGGGTTCCTCCTTTCGAGGCTGACAGTGAAATCACTGCATTTCGTTTTTCTTTTTGCGTTCGAAACGGCTCTCGGTGCCGTTCGTCAGACGAACAATATTCGACCGATGCCGCCAGAAGGTCAGCACCGCCAGCAGAATCAGCAGGATTCCGACCGGAAGCGGCAGTTGGAAGTTCGC
>Ga0079305_1000846_pt1 | contig 53171 bp, 50 predicted proteins | sample LMS_cellobiose_e_FD_79183 | JGI IMG/M metagenome (GOLD analysis project Ga0079305, IMG submission 79183) | Rumen-fistulated moose microbial communities from Alaska, USA - LMS_cellobiose_enrichment | ecosystem: Host-associated > Mammals > Digestive system > Stomach > Rumen fluid ...
CTGTCGCCTCGGGCTCAGATGCCTCGGCATCTGACCCCAGGGGAGTTTCCTCAGTACCTTCGGAACCATCCACAGCGGAAGGATCGGAAGCGGGGGCCTCGGCAGGCTCCTCGGCGGGCTCCTCGGCGGGGCTCACCTCGGCCTCGGCAGAAGGCTCAGCCTCGGGGGTCTCGGGCTGAGTTTCTTCCTTATTCATATTGTCGTCGGAAGCGGGCTCCTGGGCGGGCTCCTCAACGGCGGGAGTCTCTGTCGCCTCGGGCTCAGATGCCTCGGCATCTGACCCCAGGGGAGTTTCCTCAGTACCTTCGGAAACATCCACAGCGGAAGGATCGGAAGCGGGCTCCTCGGCAGGTTCCTCAACGGGATCCTCGGCGGGGCTCGCCTCGGCCTCGGCAGAAGGCTCAGCCGCAGGGGTCTCGGGCTGAGTTTCTTCCTTATTTATATTGTCGTCGGAAGCGTCCGCGACGGGCTCCTCAACGGCGGGAGTCTCGTCGGAAGCGGCTGCGCCAGCTTCCACGGAGTTTCCTTCGGAACCATCCACAGCGGAAGGATCGGAAGCGGGCTCCTCGGCGGACTCGGCAACGGGGGCCACCAGGGCTACGCCGGTGACGCCGTTTTCGAGAGCCAGGGCGGACAGCTGCACCGCGGACAGAACGGCGGACAGGCGATTGCCCTTCAGGGCATGGCAGACATACCCCTCACCGCCGGCCACGCGGACCGACAGAATGATTTGGGCATGTTCGCCCAAACCCGTCACCTGCCAGGCGTCCAGGACCTGCTGCCCCTCCGGAGCGCTGACCCTGGCCTTGACCAAGGCGGGCGTGCCCTCGGACGGGAGGTAGGTGCCCTGGGCCGTCAGCTCCAGATAGTCGCCACTGGCGGATTGGGAAAAGGCCTGGGCCTCCTCCGCCGGCGCCTCCTGGGCCTCGGCTGTCACTGCGGCACCCTCGCCGGGCTCAGCCTGGTCGTCAGCAAAGGCTGCCGGCAACAGGCCAAAGACCATCAGGAATGCCATGACCAAAGAAATGAACCGCTTGAACCAAGAATACATCTTTAGTCCCCCCCTACTTTGATTTACGAACACGTTATTTTACACCGGGCGGAGTCTACAAAACCGTCAAAAAAGGATGAGAATCCGCGGTGAAATCGCTGGAAACCCAGGAAACCAAGGAAACCAAGCAAGACTAACCACCAACTAATTATCCTATGTTACCAATTATGTACTATACGAGTGAATTCGACAATTTTCAAGTGTATTTTTTGAAAACAAAAATACAAATTTTTGAATTATGCATCCGAATTGTGTGCAAAATTGCATGTGAATACAAGATATTGCGATGGAAGGGCTGGAGAAAGACTCACGAATAAACATGCAATATGCACAAACATATGCACACCGCACCCAGGCACGAAAAAAACACCCCGAAAGGGGTGGCTCATTGCGGCGAAGACAGTCAAACGAGAATACATAGAAGAAAGGACGCTCGATGCGTCCTTTTCGCAAAAAATATTCCGCAAATCAGCCGCTTTTCCGGCCTTTCGCGGTACCCTTGTGCAGCTTCGGGCCGGAGAAATCGGCTTCTGCCGTCCTTCCCAACAGCCTGACCGGCTTGCTTTGTCAATCGCTCAGACGCTGCGGACGATCTTGCCGGAACGGAGGCAACGCGTGCAAACGTTCATGATCTGAGTCTTTCCATCAACGATCACATGGACGCGCTGCACATTGGGAGCCCAGCTGCGCTTGCTCTTGCGATTGGAATGGCTGACATTATTTCCGGACATCTTGCCCTTATTGCAGACTTCACAGAACTTACCCATTCAAGTCCACCTCCTTTGCAAAAATCGAACGGAGCTATATTACCATAGCCTATCCACAAATGCAAGCTTTTTTTAGAGTAAACTGAAAAAATTGTTTTCGTCCACTATTCTATCTCACTTCTTGCTCTAATTCCTCAAACAACTCTGAATCAAAGAATTGCCGCAAAGAAATCCCTAACCCATCACAAAGCTTTTGGATCGTAGAAACTGCCGCGCTGTTGTTGCGACCACTGGTGATATTATTCAGCGTTGATTGGGTTATTCCTGAGCGCATGGCTAACTTGTTGATTGTTATTCCTTGTTCTTCGATCAGCTGCATGATGCGCTTGCGTGTTGCTTCTCCAGCGGTCATAACGAGCTGTCTCCTTTATCTTTTGTAATAACGTAAAACAACTAACCCAAAAAAGTTACCTCTTTTGAGTTGACTATCTGCAAAAAAGATGGTATTTTATATTTGTTCATTTAAATGAGCAGAAAGGGCGGTATGAAAATGGCTCGAATTGAGAAAAAAACTATTACTTGTATTCCTTCTGATGAAAACCGAATAATTGATGTGTATCAAACATTTGGGTGGATGCTGGATAGTTCTCAGGAGGTGTACAATAAGGATTCTCACATTGAGGGAAGACGCGACGGAAACTATAGTGTTACAGAAACAACAAACTATGTGAAACTCGTTTTTGCACGCGACAAGGATATGCCTTATTATGAAAAAATAGCCCAATTAGAAACCCAGTTTTGGGCTCACGAAAACAAAAGACCAGCTAAACCAACTTTTATTAGAAGACTTCTCTTCGGTTTTTTTGTTTTGACCGGAATACTCAGCGTCATGGGCGGCCCTTCCGATGATTACTTCATGATCGGTGTCGCTTTTCTTTTAATTCCCATCAGTATCAGAATCATTCGTAAAAAGAAAATTTCAGATATAGATAAAGCCGAAAACGACATTCTGAGCAAGGTAAAGAACTACGTGTAACCCATGCCACTTTTAGAATTAAAATGCACAAATTGTAATGCAGCGCTTCAATTTACGCCAGAAAAGGGCAGGTTTTACTGCCCTTATTGCGGCTCTCTTTATTTACACGAACCACTCATACAAGAAAGCCAATTCCTTAAGCCCCAATTACAAATACAAGAATTTGACATTCAGTCCGGCGAACTCTTAAAGTATCGTGGCTCATCGTTTGAACCTGTCATTCCGGAATCCGTTTATGTTATTGGTGAACGCGCTTTTGCAGGAACTCTAATCCATAGTGTTACCTTGCCTAATAATATACAAGAAATTAGAGCCTACGCCTTTGTGGACTGTATAAAATTGAAGGCGATCACATTACCAAGTTCCTTGATCAGTATAGGCACCCGTGCTTTTTTTCGTTGTTTTTCACTAAAGCAAGTCACCTGGGCTTCAGACACCATTCCATATATGCGAACAGATGATGGATTCCCCTTTCTTGGAACTCCCTATATGAACACATTAAAATAGTTGGAGTAATTCATAAACATAACTATAAAACAAGGTTTATCTCATTCCCAGAAAACTGTTTTGTCGCAGGGCTTCATAGAGGACGATGGCCACGGAATTGCTCAAATTCAGCGACCGCTGCCCCTCCCCCATGGGGATGCGGATGGCCCGGTCGGCGTTTTTGGCCAAAAGATCCTTGGGGAGCCCCGCCGTCTCCTTGCCGAAAACCAGAAAATCCCCGTCGCGAAAGGCCATGTCCGTGTAGCGATTTTGGGCGTGGGTGGAGGCATAGAAGAAGCGGGCCTGGGGATAGAGGGCCTGCAGCTCCGAAAGGCTGTCGAAATAGCTGATGTTTAGGGTGTGCCAATAGTCCAGGCCCGCCCGCTTGAGATGTTTGTCGTCCACGGAGAAGCCCAGGGGACGGATGAGATGGAGAGCGGCGCCGGTCACCGCGCAGGTCCGGGCCACGTTGCCCGTGTTTTGGGGGATCTCCGGCTCCACCATGACGATATGGAACATATGCTGGTCCTTTCTTTTTGAACGATCGAATACGTAAAATTTTAGCATATTTTTTGTGACAGCGGTTGAACAATCTGTGAATTGACGATATAATGTGCCCATGTATACGCGAAAGGATGCCCCCGAAACGGCATCGAAAACCACATCCCAAAAGCGCGCCGCCCAGCCCCGCTCCACGGGGAGCAGGTCCTCCTCTGCTGTTCCCGCCCCCAAGCCGGAACTGAGTGAGGAGGAAAAGGCTCGCCGGGCCGCCGCCGCGCGCAAGCGGGCCGCCGCCCGCCGCAAGGCCAAGGAGCGTCAGAAGCAGCGGCGCATTTTTTTGGTGGCGGCGGGCATGTTTTTGTCCGCCGTGGTGGTGCTGGTGTGGGCTCTGGTCCTTTTGGTGAAGGGGCGCCGGCCGACACAACAGCTGCAAGCCGATCCCACGGCCGTCGTCGCTTCCTCCGATCCCGCCGGCACAGCCACCTATACGGCCCCCGAGCCGACCAGCTATGCCGCCCCGAATCCCACCCCCGTCAGCGGCGATTCCGACCCCCTCCCCCCCGCCACCGGGAGCATCCCCCGGGGCGTGACGGTGAACGATGTCCAGGTGGGCAACCTGTCCGTGGAGGAGGCCAGGTCCGCCCTGAGTCAGGGTCTGGAGCAGGCCCTGAACAGCGTGGCCATCACGCTGAAAAACGAATATTTCAACGCCACCCTGAACCGGCGCGACATCGGTGCCTATTTTGATCTGGACGAGGCCCTGGCCCTGGCCGCCTCCGTGGGCGCCGACACCCCGGTGAAGGTTCAGATGCGCTATGATCCGGACACGCTGACGGCCACATTGGCCGCCCTCAACGACACCGTTCCCGGCCACGCCACCAACGCCACCATGTCCATCGACTATGACAGCTACAGCGTGGGCAAAACCACCTATCAAAAGCCCAAATTCGTCTATAAGGAGGGCACCAACGGCATGCAGCTGGACACCGCTGCGGTGACGGGCCAGATCGAAAACGCCCTGGAGAGCGGCACCTATCAGCTGACCTTCGCCCCCAGCGTCACCGTGTCCGAGCCGGCGGTGACCGTGGAGAGCCTGAAGAAGGCCACCACCAAGCTGTCCTCCTTCTCCACGATCTATTATTTCACCGGCTCCAGTTCCACGGACAAGGCGCTGGTGGAGAATCGCCAGGGGCGGGACATCAACATCAGCAAGGGCGTGGGGCTCATGAACGTGATCACCCTCAAGCCGGGAGAGAGCTTCAGCTTCAACAAAAAGACCGGCGATCGGTCCGAGAAGAACGGCTGGGCCCTGGCCAACGCCATCTACAACTCCGGCTACCAAAAGGAGCCCGGCGGCGGCATCTGCCAGGTGAGCTCCACCATGTACAACGCCCTGATCCTGGCCGGGGTGGAGATCACCTCCCACCGACCCCACACCATCCCCTCGGACTATGTGGAGCTGGGCTTCGACGCCACGGTGGACTCCGGCCACATCGATTTCAAGTTCAAGAACAACAAGAAGAACACCATCTACCTGTTCGTGTATATCACCAAGAACAAGGACAGTTCCCGGAAGAAGGAGATCCATGTGGATGTATACGGCATGGAGGAGCCCGGCATCACCTACAAGACCCGATTTGAGATCGTGTCCGAGGACAAGGCCACCAATCCGGAGATCCGATATGACAAGAAGCAGTATCCGGACTACCAGGTGAAGACCCGCAACGCCCACGACGGCTATGTGGTGACCACCTATGTGGACATGTATACCGACAAGAAGAATCCCAAGACCATCTATACCTACACCGCCACCTATAAAAAGATCGAGGAGCAGTGGATCTACGGCAGCAAGCCCACGCCCACCCCCGCGCCCACCAAGACGCCCAAGCCCACCAAGACGCCCAAGGCCACACCTACGGCGGAGTCCTTTGAACCGGAGGAATGATAGTTTTAGGCGGACCGATGCTTCGGCCCGCCGTTTTCTACGCTGTTTTATCGGAAAGGATTGCAGTATGATCTATGGATGTATCGGCCTGGGGAACATGGCCTCCGCCATCCTCCGGGGCATGGCTAGGAGCGGCCGCTTCCCCCAGGGCGCCCTGTGCGGCTACAACCGGACCGAGGCGAAGGCGGTGGCTCTGCAGCGGGAGCTGGGGCTGGTTTTATGCAACAGCGAGCGGGACACCGCCGAAAAGGCGGATGTGGTGGTCCTGGCGGTAAAACCTCAGATGCTGGAGGGGGTGCTGGAGAGGATCATTCCCGTCGTCGGCCCCAAAAAGCTGGTCATCACCATCGCCGCCGGCAAGGAGACGGGCTGGTATGAGGATCGGCTGGGGCAGGTGCCCCTGGTCCGGGTCATGCCCAACATCAACGCCCGGGTGGGCCGGTCCGTCAGCGCCCTCTGCGGCGGGCGGTACGCCGCGCCGGAGCATCTTTCTGTCGCCCGGGAGATGTTCGAGACCGTGGGCACCGTTTTGCATGTGGAGGAACGGCTCTTTTCCGCCTTCTCCGCCATCGGCGGGGCCTCCGGCGCCTTCGTTCACCTGTATATCGACGCCCTGGCCTCCGCCGGGGTTCAGGCGGGGATCCCCCGGGCCCTGAGCCAGGAGATCGCCTGTCGGGTGGTGGAGGGCAGCGCTCTCCTCACCGCCGAAAGCGGCGAGCACCCCATCGCCCTCATGGACCAGGTCTGCTCCCCCGGCGGCACCACCATCGAGGGCGTCCACACCCTCAAGCGGCTGGGCTTCGAGGCCGCGGTGCAGCAAGCCGTTCGGGCCGTGATCGAAAAGGATAAGCAGCTGGGAAAATGAATCCCCTGAAAAGGCCCGCCGGCAAAAAGCCGGCGGGCTTTGATCGATTCATTTTTGTTCCCGTTGCCGGCGCTCCTCCGCCCGCCGCTTTCTTTGCCCTTCGTCCACCCGAAGGGACAGAACCCGGGCCAGCAAGAAGCAGGCGGCGGCCAGCACGATGGTGGGCGTCACGCCCAACTCATGGCCCGTCATCAGAACGGACGCCGCCTCCACCCCGGCAAAGGCCCCGATGCAAGCGATCCATATCAGCGCTTTCATGATTGCTCCCTTCCCTCATGCATGCAAATAGTCCAGCAGGGGTCCGGCATCGATGCCCGTCTGTGCCTGGAGGAAAGGGGACAGCGCCTGGGCGATGACGCGCACTCCGCCGGGGCTGTCGCTCTCGATGTTCAGGGGCAGAAGGGGATCGTGGAGGCTGAGCCGCAGCAGGAACCAGCCGTTCCCATGGGCCTCGTCCAGGCTGAAGCGCACGCCCTCGTGGTTGTCGGGGGCCTCCGTCCAGCCCGCCTGACCCCGGGCATAGGTCAGCAGCCCGTCCAGCACCGCCTGACCCCGGGCCTTGAAGTCCGGATCGGTGATCTTCAGCCGAAACTCCCGGCTCTCCGCCGGCTCCGGCAGATCCGCGATCAGCGTCTCCAGCCTTCGTCCACAGGCCAGTTCCATGAGGAGCCGTATGATCAGATAGGCTCCGTCGTCCAGGAACCAGTTCTCCTTCAGCGCCCCATGTCCGGAGGTCTCCATGGCCAGCTGGCAATCCGTGCCCGCTTCGTTCAGACGGATAGCCTCGTTGATCACGTTTCGATAGCCCCGGCGAAAGCGGTGATGAACGCCGCCCCGCTGGCGAATGAAGGCGGCCAGGCCGGTGGAGGTGATGGAATCGGTGACGATGGTGGTGCCCGGGTGCTCCCGCAGCAGGATGGCGGAGATCAGGGCGATGAGCCGGTTTCGGTTCAGCTCCTCCCCCGAGGGGAGCACCGCCCCCGCCCGATCCACATCGGTGTCGAAGATGATGCCGAGATCGGCGTGGCTCTCCAGCGTGGCCTGGCAGATGCTGGCCATGGCCTCCTGCAGCTCCGGATTGGGCACATGGTTGGGGAAACGACCGTCGGGGGTAAGAAAGCGGCTGCCGGTGGTGTTGGCCCCCAGGGGCTCCAGTACCTTTTTGACGAAGAAGCCGCCGGCCCCGTTGCCAGCGTCCACCACGATCCTGAGACCCTCCAAGGGGCGGGGCCTGCCGGCGGCGTCGATGATCTTGCCGCGCAAAAAGGCGGCATAGGCGTCCATGAAGCGGCTCCGCTTCCGACTGCCCGGTGTTTCGGCAGCGGGGAACGTTTCTTTGGCAAGGGTCAGGATCTCCCGGATATCGGCGCTCTCCATGCCGCCGCGGGCGGTGAAGAATTTGAGGCCGTTCCGGTTCCAGGGCAGGTGGCTGGCCGTGAGCATCACCGCGGCCGTGAAGGGACGGCGGGGCAGCACCGTGGACATGAACATGGCCGGCGTGGTGGCCAAACCCATATCCGCCACCTCCACCCCGGCCCGGCACAGGGCCGAGCAAAAGATTTCCGCCAGCATCGGTCCGGACAGCCGGGAATCCCGGCCCACACAGACGCGCAGAGCCTCTCCCTCCGGGAACCGGGCCCGCAGCCAGCGGATGAAGCCCCCGGCGATGGCCGTCACCGCCTCGGGGCTCAGGTTCACATCCTCCCTCGGGACCCCGGGCAGGGCCACGCCCCGGATATCGCTGCCGTTTTGCAGTTTCAAAAGATCCATACATCCCCTCCTGTGTCGGTCCCTCAGTTCTCATCAGATCCTTCGTCTCCAGACAAGGCCGGCTCCTTCGTCCCTCCGTTCGGGGCCTCGTTTTTCTGCTTTTCCTGCCGCTCCATCTGATCCATATAGAGAAAAAAGCCCAGCTCCTCCATGCTCATCTTGTCCATGGTCAACACCTCCCGGATGATATTGATATCATATCACACAAAGATCGGAAAATGAAGAAACACGGCACATGTTTTGTATTTTTTTATGAGCGAAAATGCCGCAAAAAGAAGGAAGGATTCTCCCTTCCCTCTCAAATATGCCGGTCAGGCACCGCGGGTGCGCCCCCGGCCCTATCTGTCTGTTTCGAAAAAGGAGCCTGCAGCCGCTGAAAGCCGGATATCACAGGCGTGATGCGGAAAGATATGGGCATGGATGTCATCGCACCGGCGGACCTCCAGCGCATGAATGACCCGATCCGGATGGGCCGATTCCCACGCGGCTTTGAAAGCCGAGCCATCCTGATACATACCCTGGGGATAGGCTTCCGCACCCATCTGCCATATGAAGCTATCCTCCTCGTTCGCCGGCTCGCAGCGCAGGGAGATGCTGTCGAACCCATATCCATACTCCATCCGGGACGCAAAGAAAGGAAACGCCTCATATGTATCCTCCCTGTTCCATGGATGCGGAAACACAGAGCGCAGCCTTGTCCCCATGCTTTGTTAAACAACACTTTGGCAGACGGCTGCAGCCTCATTGGCCGTCCCGGTCCTGATAGCGGGCCCGGTTGAAGATGAACCGTTTTCCAAAAAGCCCACGACCGTCCCCTTTTTCAAAGCAAAGAGGGCAGATCGATCTGCCCTCCGCCCTGTGTCTTTTTTCCCGAAATATCTCTTCAGCAGTCCCGCGAAGGTCTTGCTGCGCCGGGTATCAGCGTATGCCGTGTTCCTGCATCGATTTAAGCAGATAATCCCGCGCAGAACTCGGCGGCAGATGCGCTTCGACATCCTTCGGATCGACATAATCCCCGTTGTCGATGCACGCCAGCAGAAATTCGATCGTGAACACATCGAAAATATGCGGGTCGGAGAAAGATACTTCGATGGTGGTGTTCATGCGTGCGTTCAGCGCGTCGATGATACATTGGTAGATAAAGTGATCCCGCCCCAAAATCTCGCCGATACGGTCCAGCGAAGACAATGCTTCCTGCATCTGCGCCACCGTGACATGCCTTCGGAATCCACCGCAGCCTTTGCCGCCGGAAAGTATCGCATCAACTGAGCAGTGCAGCGTTTCAGCCAGATCCAGCAGCAGGGAGACATCGGGAAGCGTTTCGCCCCGTTCCCAATTTGATACGGCCTGCGGGCTGACATTCAGTTTTTCGGAAAGCTCAGACTGAGTCATTCCCATCTTTTTCCGTTCCGTTTGCAAAAACGATCCCATCAGTTTTGAATTCAGATTCATGTCGGATACCTCTCTTTCGGGATCATCATACCAGGTTGCAGAAAGAAAAAGAATGGGCTATTGCTTGATGTTCCGAGGAGAAAAACAAGCTGCGATTGAAAACGGAGCGGCCTTCCTGCCGCTCCGTAGAAAACCGCAGTATACGATTATTTCCCGAAATACCGCTTGAGCAGGCCAGCGAAGGCCTTGCCGTGTCTCGCCTCATCGCGGCCGATCTCATGGACGATGTCGTGGATGGCGTCCAGATTCAGGGCCTTCGCCTTCTTGGCCAGGTCCGCCCGGCCCTTGGTGGCGCCGTACTCGGCCTCAGCCCGCAACTCCAGGTTCTTCTTGGTGGAATCGGTGACCACCTCGCCCAGCAGCTCCGCAAAATGGGCGGCATGCCAGGCCTCCTCCATGGCGGCCTTCTCAAAGAACGCGCCCACCTCGGGATAGCCCTCGCGGATGGCGACCCGGCTCATGGCCAGGTACATGCCCACCTCGGCGCACTCGCCGTTGAACATGCTGCGCAGACCGTCCAAGATCTCATCGGGCGCACCCTGGGCCACCCCCACCACATGCTCCGCTGCCCAAACCTTTTCTTCCTTCTGCTCAATAAACTTGGATGCGGGCGCCTTGCAAACGGGGCACTGCTCGGGAGCCTTCTCCCCTTCATAAATGTAGCCACAGACGCTGCAAACGAACTTTGCCATAATGATCCCTCCTGAATGGTTTTTTCAGAGTTTTCCCGCCTTTTTCCACGGGCACTCATCCTGTTTATTGTAAATTCTCCCCCGCCTGTCTGTCAACACCCAAGACAAGTTTTTTTCCCTGCACAAGCGTCAGCTCCACCACGGTGTCCAGATCGATAACCGTGCCGTCGGTGAAGAGGAGGGTGTGATTCCCCTCGTCCAGGCGGCGAACCTGGCAGGTCACCGTCTCATAACGGCCGCCGTCCTTTTTTTCATCGGGCAGAAAGCGGGTGACGGTGACGGTGGGCCGCTCGGACAGACGCTGACGCAGTAGGGACAGCTGCTCGTCCAGGGCCAACAGGGCATCCTCCCCCAGCTCCGGCCGCTCGTCCACCGGTCGGGCCTCCTCCTCCATCACCGAGTCGAGGCCTGCCAGGGCGGAAAAGGGCAGAAACTGGGCCGCCCGCTTCTCCAGGGGCATGGGCGGATGCTTTTGGGAGCAGGGCCGGGACAGGTGCCGAATGTCGTCGTATGGGTCCGTCATATCAGCGAATGAAGTTGGTGCGGTTGCCCCGCTCCGTCTCCGGCAGGGGCACGCCCGCCAGGCGCCCCGCCTCCTGGCACTTGAGATAATAGGCCATGTTCCGGGCCAAATTCCGCATGGTCTGCAGGCCCTCGGCATCCTCCGCCGCCTCCCCTGCCCCGGCCCCATGGACCAGGTTCCAATAGGTGGCGCCGACGACGGGCATCTGGGAGATGCCGAAATACTTGTTCAGCACATCAAAGCTGGCCGAGGTGCCGCCCCGTCGGGCCACGGCCACCGCCGCCCCGGGTTTGAAGGCAAAGGCACCGCCGCCGCTATAGAACACCCGGTCCAGAAAGCTGAGGATCCGTCCGCTGGGATGGGCGTAGTAGACCGGGGTGCCGAAGACGAAGCCGTCCGCCGCCCGGGCCTTGGCCAAAAAGTCGTTGACCCCGTCGTCGGTGAAGATGCAGCCCTGATCGGTGCAGCGGTTGCAGCCGATGCAATCCCGCAGGGGCTTGTTCCCCACGTTCACGATCTCATAGTCGATCCCTTCCCGTTTCAGCTGCTCGCCTATCTCCCTGAGGGCGATATAGGTGTTGCCCGTGGGCCGGGCGCTGCCGTTGAGCATCAATACTTTCATGATCATTCTCCGTTTCCTGAGACTGTTTTTGTTTTCTCTCATCATGCTTTTCCCGGATCGATCCTGCGTGGTCTCCCAGGCTATGAGAATATTGTATCACAGCCGACAGGGAAAATGAAGCCCCACCGAAAAAGGAATCGGCCTGAAAAAGGGGCTCTTTCAGGCGCCCGGCACGAAATTCAGCATCTGCTGCTCGTCGGCCACGTTTGTGTAGGCCTCGGGCACATCCCCCACGATGACGCTCTCCGTCACAGGCGCCTGGGCGGTGACGGTGACGGTGCTGGATCGCCCCGGCAGCACCACCCGAACCGCGGCCGTGAGCTCCAGGGTGATGCGATGCAGGGTCTGATTGATGCCGGCGGAACGAAACTCGCTGTGAAAGCCGGCCTTCACCGTGCCCACCGGCGTGAAGCGAAAGCTGAGCCGGGGCCCCAGTCCGGCGAAGGCGGACACCCCGCTGACGGTGCCCAGGGCCACGGACACCCCCTGCTCCCCCAGGTCCTGTATCCTCTGCTGAGCGGCCACGGCGCAGTCGGCAGCCAGCAGATTCAGGCGCCCCGCATCCGCCGTCAGCAGGGAGATGTGGCCCTGGCTGGATTCCCGGACGCTGAGCAGCTCCCGGGCAGCGGGGGTGCAGAGCACCTCCAAAATGGCCTCGTTCATGGCCCGAGCCGCCGCTGCCTCCACCCGCGCCGAGGCCAGCCCCATGAGCAGAGGCCGCAATCGGGCGTTCATATACCAAAATGCGCCGCCCGCCGCCAGCAGCACCGCCAGCAGCAGTGCCAGCGCCCGTTTTCCCCGTTTCTTCATGGCAAAAGCCCTCCGGCACAAACTATGCCGAAGGGCGCGGGTGCATGTCGCTTTCTGTCAGAATCGGTCCGTTTGCTCCACGATGAACATGTTGGACCGGCGGATGAGCCGCAGATCCTCCTTGGTGAGCAGCAACGATTCCGTCAGCTCCTCGTTCTCCGTCAGGATCTCCCCGGAGACGATGCACTTGGCGGAAGCGGGCAGCAGCATCCGGGAGGATATGCCGGACAGCAGGCCCGTGCTCTCGCTGGGCCGGTCCAAGGAGCGCATGACGCAGAGGAAGGCGTGCTCGACCCCGTTGGACTGGTTTTCCAAAAGGTAGTTGGTGACGAAGTCGTGCTTCTGCCGCTTGCCGTAATAGAGGGCCCGGCACCGCTGGGGCTCCGCGAAGGTGGGAATGTCATAGAAGAGGGTGACATCGTTGTCCTTTTCCTCCCAGCCACACACCAGCAGGCTCCGAACGATGCGGCTCGCCCGCCCGTCATACAGATACATATATCGACGCTCCCCGGCAAGGCGAGGCTTCCCCGGCTCCTTTTTTTCGGGGATAAGGGACACCAGCAGCTGAACCGGGTTCACCCCCAGAGCTCCGGCGATCTCATAGAGGGTGTCCATATCCACCGCAATGGCCCCCTGCTCATACTTGCCCACGGTGGCCTTGCTCTTGTTGATCCGCTCCGCCAGCTCGCTCAGGGTCATCCGGTTGGCCCGACGGTAGATGCGGATATTCTCGCCGATCTGCATCCCCAAATCGCTCATGTAAATATGCCTTCCTTTCCCAAACGTTCCATTCTCTTGTGTGATTTCAGTATAATCCTGCAAAATGATATTGTAAAGAGATTATTTGGTATAAATTCTCTTATTGATTCGATTCCTGCCGGTTGCGCAGGAGGGGACTTTTTGCGTATACTGATAGTGCATATATAGGGATATATATCGGGAGGTGGCCCATGAACGACAAGCTTTCCTTCGGCAAGGTATTCGTTTTCGGTTTCGCCCTGTTCGCCATGTTCTTTGGAGCGGGCAACCTGATCTTCCCCCCGGCACTGGGCATCGTCACCGGCACCAACTGGATGCTCAGCTTTCTGATTTACATACTGGCGGATGCGGGGCTGGCCATTTTGGCGCTGCTGGCCTTTTTCCGCTGCCAGGAGGGCTTCCAAAACAGCATCTCCCTGCAGCTGGACAAGACCACCTCCTTTTTGCTGATCCTCTTCAATACCCTGTGCATCGGCCCCTTCATCGCCATCCCTCGGACGGCGGCCACCACCTTTGATATCGCTGTGAAGCCCCTTTTGGGCGCCACGGTGCCCGGCTGGGCCTCCTGGGTGACGGGGGGCATCTATTTTGCCCTGGTGCTGGTGCTGTGCCTCCGGCCCGGCAAGGTGGTGGACATCATCGGCAAGGTCCTTTCCCCCACCATGTTTGTGGCGCTGCTGGTGCTCATCGCCATGGGCATCCTGCACCCCCTGGGAAAGGTGGCCCCCGGCTCCTCCCCCATGGGCGCCGTGAAGCTGGGGCTGGAATCCGGATACCAGACCATGGACATGCTGGGCTCCCTTCTCTTCGCCGTGGTGACGCTGACCTCGGTGCAGCAGGCGGGCATCACCGAGCCCAAGAAGCAGTTTCGGCTGGTGGCCCTGGCTGGCCTGGTGGCTGCCTTCGCCCTGTTTGTGGTCTATGGGGGACTCTCCTTCCTGGGTGCTTCCCTCTCCGGGGAGCGTGGCCTGGCCGCCAACGCCCTCAACGACAGGGCGGGACTGCTGGTGCTCATCGTCCGGCGTCTGGTGGGCCCGGCGGGAACGCTGCTGCTGGGCTTCATCGTGACGGCGGCCTGCCTCACCACCTCCATCGGTCTGGCCTCCTCCTGCTCCCAGAACATCGAGGAGCTGACGCGAGGCAAGCTCCCCTATCGGCCGGTGCTCATCGGCATCCTCCTCTTCAGCTATGTCATGTCCAATCTGGGCACCACCGCCATTTTGAACATCGCCGGACCCATTTTGAACGTGATCTTCCCTGTGTTCATCATGCTGGTGATCCTCTCCTTCTTCCCCAAGCGCATCGGCCAGGAGACCTACAGCGCCCCCTATGGCGCCCTGTGTGCCTTTGTCGTCACGGTGCTGACGGAGATCGGCAGCTATATCCAATCCCTCAAACTCCTCATGGCGCGACTGCCCCTGGCTTCCGTGGGACTGGGGTGGCTGATCCCCTCCCTGATCGCCGCGGCCATCGGCGCCTTCGTGGGGGCCTTCGTGCCCCGAAAGCATCGGTCCCTGAACAGGGCGGAGAAATAATATACTGCCTCTGCCCTGCAGCAGAGGCATTGTTGACCGCTTTGGCCAGTGGTATACTGAAATCTATAAAACAGGAAAGGAAGGCAGAAAACAGCGTATGACCCAAAGAATGATGGATGCCATCGTGAAGCCCGTGGCGGGCGTTGGTTTGGAGCTTCGACGGGTGCCCGTGCCCGTGCCCGGTCCCGGCGAGGTGCTCATCAAGGTCCACAAAACCGCCATCTGCGGCACGGATGTGCATATCTACGACTGGACCCCCTGGTCCGCCGAGCATGTGAAGCCCCCCATGGTCATCGGCCATGAGTATGTGGGCGAGATCGCGGAGCTGGGCGCCGGCGTCACCGGCCTCAGCGTGGGCATGCGGGTCAGCGGCGAGGGACACATCACCTGCGGCCACTGCCGCAACTGTCACACCGGCAACATCCAGTGGTGCAAGAATACCCACAGCGTGGGCGTGGACCGGGACGGTGCCTTTGCGGAATATGTGTGCATCCCCGCCAGCAACGTGATCATCATCGATCCCGGTCTGGACGAGGATGTGGTCTCCTTTTTCGACGCCTTCGGCAACGCCACCCACACGGCCCTCATGTTCAATCTGGTGGGCGAGGATGTGCTCATCACCGGTGCCGGCCCCATCGGCGTCATCGCCGTGGGCATCTGCAAATATGCGGGGGCCCGCCGGGTGGTCATCACGGACATGAACGAATATCGGCTGGATCTGGCCCGGAAGATGGGCGCAGACGCGGCGGTGAACATCGGCCAGGTGAATCTGGAGGATGTCATGCATGAGCAGGGCCTGGTGGAGGGCTTCGATGTGGGGCTGGAGATGTCCGGCAGCGGCGCGGCCCTGAAGCAGATGCTGTCCGTCATGCGCAACGGCGGCAAGATCTCCCTGCTGGGCCTGGGCAACGGCCCCATCAGCCTGGACATGAACCTGATCATCGGCAAGGGGCTGACGCTCCAGGGCATCTACGGCCGGAAGATGGACAACTGGCATCAGATGAGCTACATGGTCCAGGGCGGTCTGGACCTCACGCCGGTCATCACCCACCGGTTCAAATATACCGATTTTGAAAAGGGCTTTGCGGCCATGCATTCCGGCAACTCCGGAAAAGTGGTTTTAGACTGGACCAAGTAACACGGGAAGCGCAGTGTGAAAGCAGGTTTTTCACACACGCAGTTTGTGCCTTTGCCGCGGACCGGCGCGGCAATTTCGCAGGCGAAACCGGCAAAACTACAAAAAGGAATGAGGTTTATGATGAAGAAGGCATACGAGCTGTATCAAAACGAGCTTTCCGCCATCCGGGAAGCGGGCACCTACAAGGACGAGCGCATCATCGTGACTCCCCAGAAGTCCCGCATCGACACCACCCTGGCCAAGGGCGTGGTGAACATGTGCGCCAACAACTATCTGGGCCTCTCCGACAACCCGGATTTGATCGCCGCCGCCAAGGCCTCCTATGACGAGTGGGGCTTCGGCCTTTCCTCCGTCCGGTTCATCTGCGGCACCCAGGATATCCACAAGCAGCTGGAAGCCCGCATCGCCAAGTTCGTGGGCATGGAGGACGCCATCCTCTATTCCTCCTGCTTCGACGCCAACGGGGGCCTCTTCGAGACCCTTTTAGGGCCCGAGGACGCCATCATCTCCGACGAGCTGAACCACGCCTCCATCATCGACGGCATCCGCCTCTGCAAAGCCCAGCGCTTCCGCTACAAGAACAACAATATGGACGATTTGAAGGCCAAGCTGGAGGAGGCCAAGGATTGCCGGATCAAGCTCGTCGCCACCGACGGCGTGTTCTCCATGGACGGCTACATCGCCAATCTGAAGGGCATCTGCGATCTGGCTGAACAGTATGACGCGCTGGTCATGGTGGACGACTCCCATGCCGTGGGCTTCATGGGCGAGCACGGCCGGGGCACCAGCGAATACTGCGGGGTCATGGGCCGGGTGGACATCATCACCGGCACCTTCGGCAAGGCCCTGGGCGGTGCCTCCGGCGGCTACACCGCGGCCCGGAAGGAGATCGTGGACCTGCTGCGGCAGAAGTCCCGGCCCTATCTCTTCAGTAACGCCCTGGCTCCCGCCATCTGCGCTGCCAGCATCAGGACGCTGGACCTGCTGGAAGCGTCCACGGAGCTTCGGGACCGGGTCCATGAGAACGCCAACTATTTCCGCAAAGAGCTCTCCAAGCTGGGCTTCGACCTGCTGCCCGGGGAGCACCCCATCGTGCCCATCATGCTCTACGACGCCAAGGTGGCCCAGGAATTCGCCGCCCGGATGCTGACCAAGGGCGTGTATGTGACCGGGTTCTGCTACCCCGTGGTGCCCATGGGCAAGGCCCGCATCCGCACCCAAATTTCCGCCGGCCACACCAAAGAGGACCTGGACTTCGCCGTCAAGTGCTTCGGCGAAGTGAAGAAAGAGATGGGATTGTAATAGGATTTTATTGAAAGCAATCGGCCCTTTTCTTGGTAAGAAAAGGGCCCCAAAAGAACTCAAATGGGAAGTATCGTTTGCGCGGTACTTCCCATTATTATCCTTAAGCTTCTCTTTTTTGCGCCGCTTTTTTCTCTTCACCGAAGAGAAAAAAGCGGCAAAAGAAAACCTCACGATTCCATTCTTCGTATCAACGTCTCGTATGTCCGATCCAGCTCCCGACTCTCCCGCCAGGCGCAGCCCACGGGCACTCCGGGCCGGTTCTTTCCATGGAAGTCGCTGCCGCAGGTGGCTAGGAGCCTGTATTGATGGGCCAATGACACATACAGCTCCGTCTGCCGGGCGGTGTTGGCCGGATAATAGGCCTCGATGCCCAGGAGCCCCATGCTCACCAGCTCCCGCAGGAGCCCGTGCAGGTTCTCCCGGATGTGGCAGGGATGCGCCAGCACCGGCACGCCATCGCTGCGGTGGATGATCTCCAGCACCTGCTCCGGGGTGAACCGCTTTTCCGTATAGTATCCCGGCGTTCCCGGCCGGAGGTACTTCATGAACGCCTCCCGCACCTCCGTAGCATACCCCGCGGCGATGATGGCATGGGCGATGTGCAGCTTTGTGGTGGCGGTCTGCCCGGTGCGCATAAAGGGCCGTACCTCGATGCCCGCCTCGTCCAGCCGGGAGAGGATGATCTCGTTCCGCTTGTCCCGCCGCTCCCGGGCCACCTCCATGGCCCGAAGGAGCACGGGATGGTTCATGTCCACATCCAGGCCCAGAATGTGCAGCTCATGGTGCCACTCGTTGTCGAATTCCACGCCGGGGATCACGGCGACCCCCTCCTCCTTGCCTGCCGCCATAGCCTCCGGGACCCCGGAGATGCAGTCGTGGTCCGTCAGCGCCAGAAGGTCGATATGCCCCCGAGCGGCGAAGCGCACGATTTCCGCCGGTGCATAGGTGCCGTCGGAATGCTCGCTATGGGTGTGCAGGTCAAATCTGTGGCTCATTCGTTCTCTGCTTCCTTCGTTGTTTCCGCCGTTTGCGGCTCAGCCGCCGTCTCCTTCTTCTCCACGGCCATGACCGCGTCCATATCCTCGCCCCGATAGACCCTCTCAAACTGCTCGCCGGTGACCCGCTCAAACCGGATGAGCAGCGCCGCGGTCCGATGCAGCCCCTCCAGGTTCCGCGACAGGATATCCTTCGCCCGGCCATACTGGGCGGAGAGGATGCGGTTGATCTCCTCGTCGATGCGGCTGGCCATGGCCTCGGAATGCTCCTTGCTGTGGCCCCAGTCCCGGCCGATGAACACCTCCTGGTCCCCGCCATAGAACACGGGCCCCAGCTCTTCGCTCATGCCATACTGCTCCACCATCCGCCGGGCGGTGGCGGTGTTCTGCTTCAGATCCTGGCTGGCGCCGGTGCTGATATCCCCCAGCACCAGCTCCTCGGCCACCCGGCCGCCCATGGTCATGCAGATGTGGTCCTCCAGCCGCCCCCGGGTCACATGGTTCCAGTCGTCCTTGGGCAGGGTCATGGTGTAGCCGGCGGCCATGCCCCGGGAGATGATGGACACCTCGTGGAGGCTGTCGCACTTCTCAAGTTCGATGGCCAGGATGGCGTGGCCGGACTCGTGGTAAGCGGTATACTTCTTGTCCTCCTGGGTGACCACCCGGCTCTTCTTCTCCGGCCCCATCTGAACCCGGGTGATGGCCTCCTCCAGGTCCGCCTGGCTGATCGTCTTGCGATGGGCCCGAGCGGTGAGGATGGCGGCCTCGTTGAGCACATTTTCCAGATCCGCCCCCGTGAACCCGGGGGTCCGCTGGGCGAGTACGGCCAAATCCACATCCGGTTCAAAGCTCTTGTTTCGGGCGTGGACCCGGAGGATGGCCTCCCGGCCCTTCACATCCGGATAGTTCATGGTCACCTGCCGATCGAACCGGCCCGGCCGCTGCAGGGCGGGATCCAGGATGTCCGGCCGATTGGTGGCGGCGATGACAATGATCCCCTCGTTGGGGGCGAACCCGTCCATCTCCACCAAAAGCTGGTTCAGCGTCTGCTCCTTCTCGTCGTGGCCGCCGCCCAAACCCGCGCCCCGCTGCCGGCCCACGGCATCGATCTCATCGATGAAGATCACCGCGGGGGTGCTGCGCTTGGCGGTGTTGAACAGGTCCCGGACCCGGGACGCGCCCACGCCCACGAACATCTCCACAAAATCGGAGCCGGAGATGGAGAAGAAGGGCACCCCGGCCTCCCCCGCCACGGCCTTGGCCATGAGGGTTTTGCCGGTCCCCGGCGGGCCCACCAGCAGCACGCCCTTGGGGATGCGGGCGCCCACGGCGGAGAACCGCTTGGGCTCCTTCAAAAAGTCCACAATCTCCTGGAGCTCCAGCTTCTCCTCCTCAGCCCCCGCCACATCCTGGAAGGTGATGGGATTCTGCCCCGGGGCATACTCCCGGGCATGGGACCGGCCGAAGTTGCTCATTTGCTTGCCGCCGCCCTGCTGCCGATAGGTGAACCACATGAACAGGGCCATCATCCCGAACAGCAGCACATAGGGCAGAATGACCATGAGCCAGCTCTGGCCCTTGGGTTGGGAGACGGTGAAGGCAAAGGGATAGTCCACCGAGGACACCTGCTCCGCAGCTTTCCCCTCCGTCCGGGCGATGAGCAGAGACATGCTCCGGCTGAACTCCTCCTCCGAGGCGGAGAAGGTGAAGTCTGCCCGGCCGGGCAAATCCTTCGCCTCATAGTTGGAATCGGCATACAGACCCGAATACAGGCCCGAGCCCAATGTCTCATGGAGGGCGGAGACCTTCTTCTCCTCCACCAGCTGGATGAAGCTTTGCAGCGTGATCTCATCCGGCGTCTTGGCGGAGAAGCCGCCGCTGATCATGTACAGGATCAGGGCGCCCATGAGCACCCATATTAACAGGGTCGACAGATTTTTTCTCGTCTTGGGATTCAAATGACCGTTTCTCCTTACGCAGGGACAATGCCTGCCGAATTATTGGTTCTGATAGACCTTGGGGTCCAGCACGCCCACATAGGGCAGGTTCCGATAGTAGCCCTTGTAGTCCAGACCGTAGCCCACCACAAACTTGTTGGGGATGGTGAAGCCGCAGTAGTCCGGGGTGATCTCGCACTCCCGGCGCTCTGGCTTGTCGAGGAGGGCGCACACCCTCAGGGACGCCGGCTGCCGATCGGAGAGAAGCCGGGTGAGATAGGATAGCGTCAGGCCGCTGTCCATGATGTCCTCGGCGATGATCACATGCTTGCCGGTGATGCTGCCGTCCATGTCCTTGTTGATGCGGACGATGCCGCTGGTTTTCTGCTCATCGCCATAGCTGGAGATGCTCATGAAGTCCATCTTCAGATGGATGCTCATGGCCCTGGCCAGATCCGTGAAAAACACGCAGGCCCCCTTGAGCACGCACAGCAGCACCACTTCCTTGCCCGCATACTCCCGGCTGATCTGCTCGCCCAGCTCCTTCACCCGCGCCCTGATCTGCTCCTCGCTGACCAGCACCTCGGCGATGTCCTTGTTCATGAATTCAGCGCCCCAATTCTTCATGGCTTGCCTCCCCCTTCTCAAAGATGATATGTAGGATATTCCTGGTTTTTTTATCGATCTTCACCCGGTCCGCCACCGTGCCGCCGGGGATGAACACAACGCCTGCCTCGTCCGCCACCAAGGGCGTCCGCCGGGCCCCTCGGTTCATCTTCCGGTCGATGAAATAGTCCGAAAGGAGCTTGCTTCCCTCCATGCCCAGGGGCGTGAATCGCTCCCCCCGCCGCGCCTGCCGCAGCTGCAGGATGCCCGTGACCCTGTCCCCGTCCAGGAACGCCTCGTGATCCGGGCAGGGGATGCGGGCCTCAGCTGCCCGCTCCGCCCGGTAGACGCCCCAGGGGGTGGCCAACGGCTCGCCCAGGGGAAGGACCGCGGAAAAGGGGACTTCCTCCGCCTCCTCCCCGAAAAGGAGCCTGTCCCCGTCCGCCCGGGCAATCAGACGCCCCCGCAGGGTCGCCCTCCGCCCCGAGGGCAGGAAGAACAGCCGGACCATCCGGGCCACATCCGCCGCCGTATAGTCCTCCGTCACCTGCCGCAGCAGCAGCATGGCCGCCCGATCCCGCAGCACCGGCGGCAGCGCGGCCAGCGCCTTGCGGCTGCCGTGGGCTTCCTTCATGGCTGCCCGGGCCAGGTCATCCAAAAAGGCATCCTCCGCCCGCAGCCGGTCTGCCAGAGCCGCGATGTGGTCGCTCGCCCTGGGGTTGATGGCGGTCAGCGACCCCATGACCTCCTGCCGAAGCCGGTTTCGGCCGGCGTCAGGCAAAAGGTTGGTGCTGTCCAGCCGATAGGGCTGCTCCCTTTCGGCCAGATAGGCCAAAATCTTGTCCCGACCGGTGCCCAGCAGGGGCCGCACAAGGTCCTCGCTCCGATAGGCCATGCCGGCAAGGCCTCTGACACCACTGCCCCGCAACAGGTGCAGCAACACGGTTTCCGCCTGGTCGTCCCGGTGGTGGCCAAGGGCGATACAGTCCGCCCCCAGGGCTGCCCTCAGCCGCCGCAGAAAGGCGTATCGAAGCTGCCGGGCCGCCGTCTCCAGGGAGAGGCCGGCTTGGGCCGCAAAGGCGGGCACATCGGCGCTTTCGCTGAACAGGGGCACCCCCAGCTCAAGGCACTGCGCCCGGCAGAAAGCCAGGTCCTCCCGGGCTTCCTGGCCCCGGATGCCGTGCTCGAAATGAGCGGCGAACAGGGGACCGATCCGCCCTGCGTCCCGCAGCCTCCTCAGCTCCAGCAGCAGGGCCGTGGAATCGGGGCCGCCGGAGAAGGCGCATATCACCCCCGCCTGTTCCCTGAGGCGGCAGGCGGCCAGCGTTCTTTCCGTCAACAGATGCATGGATACCAAACCCCGATTATAGATACATATATCATACCCTTTGCGCCGGTTTTTGACAAGAGTTTTTTAGAAAGGTGTTTATTGAAAGCACGCGACCTTTCTTGAAAGAAAGGTCGCCCCAAAGAACTTCAAGAAAGGAGAGATGTATGGTCACCTCTCCCCTTTATCCCCTTATGCTTTTCTTTTTGGGCGACTTTTTCTTTTCACCGAAAAGAAAAAGTCGCAAAAGAACCCCCTGTACCCTCAGATCTCCGTCTCCGCCGTCAGGATGCGCACATGCTTGCCCAGGTGGCGAACCAGGGCGGCATAGTAGTCCTCCTCATGCTCGGCCATGGTGCGGAAGAACTCATCCCGGAACCAGGGCTGATCCAGAAGCAGTCCATAGGTGATGTGCACCGTCTGTCGGGAAGCGGGCAGGTTCATATATTCGGGCAGGTATGCATCGTTCTCCAAATCGATGTTGGGGATGTCCGCCACATTGGTGGACACATGATAATACTTCTCTGCCTCCACCCGGTGCTCCAGGGCGAACCGGTGCGCCCGGCGGTACAGGCTTGGATTCACCTCGGCAACCACCCGCATGGCCTCCAGCCAGCTGGTGCCGGCGGTCTTCACATGCACATGCCCCTTGGTGACCTTGCCCACGGTGGAGAACACGGCAAACTTATCGGACCCGGAGTGCAGCGACAGCTTGTACCCAAAATGATCCGCGATCCGCTGGTGGACCCGGAAATCCCGGGCGAAGTCGTTCAGGTTCCCGGCATACTCGATCCCCTTCTCAAAGGCACCGGAGAAATGAGGCGCAACGCTGATGGGCGTGATCCCCTGCTCATGCAGCTCGTTCCCCACCACGAAATGCTCGGCGGGGGTGGTGATGGTCAGGGTCTCGTCGATGGACAGCTCGAAATCCACGGCCACGGTCTTGATCTCGTCGATGTACCGATAGCAATCGATGGCGTGCTGGATGCCCCGATAGAACACGAGGACGATCCGGCGCAGCTCCTCGGCGCTGAGGCTGTCGATGATGGGCAGCGCTTTGTTGAGATATGCCCCCTCATAGTGGGCGCGGACTTCCTCCGGCAGCTGGGCATAGAGCCCGTCGACCTGAGCCTGGGGATAGGTCACCGCTCGCTGATCGATCTGCTCGGAGCAATCCAGCGTGACCATGGTGCAGCCGGAGGAGAGGGCATATTTGATCTCATCCTTGGTCTTGAGATGGTCGCCGTCGGCGCCATAGCCCTTTTTGTATCCCTCCTGGAACACGTTGAAGGCGGCGGCGGAGATCACATCCGCAAAGGTCCTGTGGGTCAGATTCAGCTCCCGAATGGACTGCTGGGCCAGGACCGGATAGATGTCATGATCCCCCAGGGCCCGGATATGCCCGGGGCTGGCCAATCCCAGCCGGTCGCCGAAGCCCATGGTGAAGGTGCGCCCCTTGTGGCTTTGGGGCTTGGTATAGGGGAACAGGCCCATGAGCGCCAGGGCGTTTTCATTGGTCAGGGGGCAGAGCTTGAGCCCCTGCTCCTCCTTCCCGGCGAAGGCCCCCGCCTCGGGGCCGGCCACGGCCAGGAGCTTGGTCAAATCCCGGCGGACCATCGCCGCCACGGTGCCCTCCCTCTCGTCTACGGAACGCTCGTATACGAACAGGTCGGTATCGGCGAGCAGCGCACGGAACATATCCACGGTCATCTCTTTCTTTTCCTCCTCCGCAATCGGTCTTTTTCCTGTTCAGTATATGGATCCGTCCGAAAAATGTCAATACTCCCCGGGAAGCGCCTTCGGTTCCCGTCCCGAAATTTTTGCAATCGGTTGCTGCGTCTATTGACAATCCCGCATCCGTATCGTACCATACACAGGGACGGCTGCCGGCGACCGGCTTTTCCCATGAGCCGCACCCGGCAACGGGCAGCAAAAGCCCAGCTTTTTCAACGGCCCGGCTCGGCATCCCTCCTGAACCAATGACGGCCAACGCCGCAAAATAATAAAATCGAAAAGGAGGATCCCCCATGATCCGCAGAAGCAGCGAAAGAATCATCGAAAAGCCCCAGCGCAAGTTTGGCGCCCCCGGGTTCATCACCGTTCGGAATCTGATCAACGACCCCGCCGAGCTCAACGGCAAGGGCCGGGTCTTTGCCCACACCACCGTGCTCCCCGGCAACGGCATCGGCTATCATGTCCATGCAGGCGACGGGGAGATCTACTATGTGGTCAGCGGCAAGGGCGAATACAACGACAACGGCACCGTCACCACCATTGAGGCCGGGGATGTGACCTTCTGCCCCCCCGGCCAGGGTCACGGCGTGCTCTGCGTGGGCGAGGAGCCGCTGGAGCTGATCGCGTTGATTTTGTATGAGTGAAGGGATCTTTTGTTCCTTTTTTCTCTTCAGTGAAGAGAAAAAAGGAACCGAAAAAAGAGAAGCTTAAGAATTATGATGGGGTAGGTTTACAAGACCTATCCCTTTCTTAAAGTTCTTTTGCCCCTCTTTTCTTTCAAGAAAAGAGGGACCGGCTTCCCTTCATTCCTCTCCTATCATCCCCCGTACAGCTCCACGTAGGCCGAGGGGGACATGCCGTATTCCTTGCGAAAGGCCCGATAGAAGGCGGAGTAGTCCCCAAAACCCCACTGCCGATAGGTCTCCCCCACGGGCACACCGCTCTGCATGGCGTCCCGACAGGCCGCCAGCCGCTTTTTCAAAATGTATTGGTGCACGGAGAGTCCCGTGTTCTCCCGAAACAGGTGCACGATATAGTATTTGCTCAGATACAGCTCCCGGGCCAGGGTGTCCAGGCTCAGCTGCTCCTCCAGATGGGCGTCGATATAGCCGGTGACGGCTTCATACCGGCTCAGCTGCTCCTTTTGGTTCCGGCGTTGCTCCCGCTCGTGAACGGTCCGCCCCAGGAACAGCAGCAGCTCTGAGATCCCCACATCGATCATGGCCCCCTTGCCGAACCGGTCCGCATGGAGCTCGTCCAGCAGAGAAAAGAGCCGGGTGCGGATGGCGTTGAAGGTGGGCAGATCGAAGTGGTGCACATACCGCCCCCGATCCTCCGCCCGCCGAAGCAGATAGCCAAACTCCGGGGCCCGGGCCTCCAGCCCCTCCAAAAACGCCCGGCTCTGCCAGAACACGAACCGACGATAGGGCTTCTCCGGGTCGGTGAGGATGGCCCTATGGTCCACCTGGGGCGGGATGACGATCACATCCCCGTGCTGCAGGGGATGGGCCTTGCCGCCGATCTCCATGGTGACGGCCCCCTCCTCGAAGAAATACAGCTCGAAATAGTCGTGGCTGTGGCTGCCCACGCTGCGAAAATGGGTGTCGCTATAGTAGAAGATCTCAAAATCCTCGCTGAGCATATACTGCCGGGTGTTGAACTGGCTGCTCCTGCGCTTTTGCATGGGTCCACCTCCCCTCCACATTCCCATTATAGCAACTTTTGCAAACTATGCAACCATCAAAGCAATAGAAACCGAAATGGTTTTTCGATACAATGCTTTTAATAAAGCTTTTTAGGAGGATTTTTTCATGATGCCCAATGTGCTCAACACCGATTTGACCGGCAAGGTGGCCGTGGTCACGGGAGCTGGCGGCGTGCTCTGCTCCGCCTTTGCCAAGGTCCTGGCCCGGGCCGGCGCCAAAGTGGCGCTGCTGGATCTCAACTACGATGCGGCGGACACGTTCGCCCAGCAGATCGTGGCCGAGGGCGGCGTGGCAAAGGCCTATCAATGCAACGTGCTGGACAAGGATGTATGCTTTGGCGTGGCGGACCAGGTCCTGGCGGACTTTGGCCCCTGCGACATCCTGCTCAACGGTGCCGGCGGCAACAACCCCCGGGCCACCACGGACAAGGAGTATTTCGAGCTGGGCGACATCGAGGCGGACACCAAGAGCTTCTTTGACTTGGACAAGTCCGGGGTGGAGTTCGTGTTCAACCTGAACTTCATCGGCACCCTGATCCCCACCCAGGCCTTCGCCCGCCAGATGGTGGGCCGGGAGGGCTGCAACATTTTGAACATCAGCTCCATGAACGCCTTCACCCCCTTGACCAAGATCCCCGCCTATTCCGGCGCCAAGGCCGCCATCAGCAACTTCACCGCCTGGCTGGCCGTCCACTTCTCCCGGGTGGGCATCCGGGTCAACGCCATCGCCCCCGGGTTCTTCTCCACGGCTCAGAACGCGGCCCTGCTTTGGAATCCCGACGGCACCCCCACCGCCCGCACCGGCAAGATCCTGGCCGCCACCCCCATGGGTCGCTTTGGCCAGCCGGAGGAGCTTAACGGCGCGCTGCTGTTCCTGCTCAACAACGAGGCCGCGGGCTTCGTCACCGGCGTGACCTTGCCCATCGACGGCGGCTTCTCCGCATATTCCGGAGTTTGATCCATCGGAAAAGGAGAAAAAGCATGAGAGAGAATTATAAATACGCCATCGCCTGTCCCACCAGCATGGGGCTGAGGATCACGCCCCAGGATCGGATGGCGGTCCACAACAGCAACCTCTTCTACCTGCAGGCCACCAGCGCCGAGAGCAACGTGCTGAACGTGGCCTCTTCCCTGGGCAAGGAGTGCCTGGTCCTCACCAAATTTGTGGCGGGGAGCCCCATGGCCGCCTTCATCAAGGCGCAGCTGCGGGCCCGGAACATCCGCTTTGAGGGTCTGGATGTGGAGCAGGGCGGCCCCTGGGGCTATCGGCACCAGTTCAACATCGCCGATTCCGGCTTCGGCCTCCGGGCCCCCCGGGTGTGGAACGACCGGGCCGGCGAAGTGGGCCGGACCCTGTCCGCCGACGACTTCGATCTCGACCGGATCTTCGGCGAGGAGGGCGTGGGCATCCTGCACCTGTCCGGCCTCATCGCCGCCATGAGCCCGGAGACCACGAAATGCTGCCTGGAGCTGGCCCGGGTGGCCAAGAAATACGGCACCCTGGTCAGCTTCGATCTGAACTACCGGGCCACTTTCTGGGCCGGCCGGGAGGCGGAGCTGAAGCAGGCCTTCCACGAGATCGCGTCCGTGGCCGACATCCTCATCGGCAACGAGGAGGACTTCCAGCTCTGCCTGGGCTTTGCCGGCCCCGAGGCGGGCGGCAAGGCCCTCTCCGGCAAGATCGATCGGTTCAAGGGCATGATCGAACAGGTTCGTGAAAGATATCCCCATGCCCAAGCCTATGCCACCACCCTGCGCCAGGTGGTCTCCGCCAACGAGCACCTCTGGGGCGCCATCCTCTATGCCGGCGGCCAGTGGTTCGTGGAGGAGCCCCGGCCCATCCAGGTCATGGACCGGATCGGCGGCGGCGACGGATTCTCCGGCGGCCTGCTCTACGGCGTGCTCCAGGGTTGGGACGCCGAGAAATGGCTCCAATTCGGCTGGGCCTCGGGCGTTCTGGCGGCTTCCAGCCTCAACGATTATGCCGAGCCCGCCGACGAGAAGCAGGTTTGGGATGTGTACAAAGGAAATGCGCGTGTGCAAAGATAAACAAGGAGAAAAGGGTTTATGAAGAAAGCAGACATCGGCCTTATCGGCCTGGCCGTCATGGGCGAGAATTTGGTGATGAACATGGAATCCAAGGGGTTCACCGTGGCCGTCTTCAACCGGACCACCTCCAAGGTGGACGCCTTTGTGAACGGCCGTGCGGCGGGCAAGAACATCATCGGCTGCCACAGCCTGGAGGAGCTGGTGGCGAATCTGGAGAAGCCCCGGAAGGTCTTCATGATGGTGAAGGCCGGCGGCGCCGTGGACAGCATGATCGATCAGCTGCTGCCCCTGCTGGAGGACGGGGACATCCTCATCGACGGCGGCAACAGCCACTTCCCCGACACCATCCGGCGGACGGAATATGTGGAAAGCAAGGGCAAGCTCTATATCGGCACCGGCGTCTCCGGCGGCGAGGAGGGCGCCTTGAAGGGCCCCTCCATGATGCCCGGCGGCTCCCCCGCGGCCTGGCCCTATGTGAAGCCCATCTTCCAGAGCATCTGCGCCAAGGTGGAGGACGGCTCCCCCTGCTGCGACTGGGTGGGCGAGAACGGCGCCGGTCACTTTGTGAAGATGGTTCACAACGGCATCGAATACGGCGACATGCAGCTCATCTGCGAGGCCTACCAGCTCATGCGGGATCTGCTGGGCCTCTCCTATGAGGAGATGCACGACATCTTCACCAGGTGGAACGAGACCGAGCTGGACTCCTATCTCATTGAGATCACCCGGGACATCCTGGGCTACAAGGACGAGGACGGCTCCCCCCTGGTGGAGCACATCCTGGACACCGCCGGCCAGAAGGGCACCGGCAAGTGGACCGGCATCGCGGCTCTGGACGAAGGCGTGCCCCTGACGCTCATCGGCGAGGCCGTTTTCGCCCGCTGTCTCTCCGCCATGAAGGAGGAGCGGGTGGAGGCCAGCAAGGTCTTTGACCGGAAGATCCCCGCCTTCACCGGCGACAAGGAGGCCTTCATCGAGGCCATCCGACAGGCTCTCTTCGCCTCCAAGATCATCTCCTACGCCCAGGGCTATACCCTGATGCGCACGGCGGCGCAGCACTACGGCTGGAACCTGAACTATGGCGGCATCGCCCTCATGTGGCGGGGCGGCTGCATCATCCGCAGCGTGTTCCTGGGCAAGATCAAGGAGGCCTACGACAGGAACCCGGCCCTGAGCAACCTGCTTCTGGATCCCTATTTCAAGGAGACCATCGAAAAGCTGGTCCCCGCCTGGCGCACCGTGGCCGCGGCCGCGCTGAGCAACGGCGTGCCCGCCCCGGCCATGACCTCGGCCCTGAGCTATTTCGACGGTTACACCACCGAGCGGCTGCCGGCGAACCTGCTGCAGGCCCAGCGGGACTACTTCGGCGCCCACACCTATGAGCGGCTGGATGCGCCCCGAGGCCAGTTTTTCCACACCAACTGGACCGGCCACGGCGGCAACACGGCTGCGACGACATATAACGCCTGAGCGGAGCGCACATGAACGACATCTATCGTATCGCGAACATCGACGCGGGTCTCTCTTCGGAGGAGATCCGCGTCGCTCTGCTGCAAAGCCTGGAGGGTCGGAAGCTCAGCAAGGTGCTGATCCTGCCCCCGGACTTCACCCGCTTCCATTCCAACGCGGGCTTCATCACCAACGTATATTATCACGCCCTGATCGAAAGAGGGGTCCGGGTGGACATCCTGCCGGCCCTGGGCACCCACGTGCCCGTGACGGAAGAGCAGTGGCAACGGATGTTTGGCGACATCCCCTATGATCGGATGCTGGTCCACAACTGGCGGACGGATGTGGTCCAGCTGGGCCGGATCCCGGCCGACTTCGTGTCCGAGATCACCGAGGGGCTTTGGACCGATCCCGTCACGGCGGAGGTGAACCGGCGGGTCATGGACGAAAGCTATGACCTCATCATCTCTCCGGGCCAGGTGGTGCCCCACGAGGTCATCGGCATGGCCAACCACGCCAAAAATCTGTTTGTGGGCGTGGGCGGCAGCGACATGATCAACAAGTCCCACATGATCGGCGCGGTCTACGGCATGGAGCGGATGATGGGCAAGGACAACACCCCCGTCCGCCGGCTTTTCGACTACGGCATGAAACACTTTTTGCAGGATCGGCCCCTGCTCTTCGTCCTCACCGTCACCACCGCCCCCGGCGGGAGCATCCACACCCACGGCCTGTTCATCGGCGAGGGCCGGGATTGCCTCACCGAGGCCGTGAAGCTGGCCCAGCAGAGGAACATCGACTTTGTCCCCCATGGGCTCAAAAAATGCGTGGTGTATCTGGACCCCTCGGAGTTCAAGAGCACCTGGCTGGGCAACAAGGCCGTCTATCGGACCCGCATGGCCATGGCCGACGGCGGAGAGCTCATCGTGCTGGCCCCCGGTGTGGAGCGTTTCGGCGAGGACGACCAGGTGGACAAGCTCATCCGTAAGTATGGCTACCGGGGCCGGCTCAACACTCTGGAGCAGTTCAAAAAGCCGGAGAACCAGGACCTGCGGGACAACATGGGCGCCGCCGCCCACCTGATCCACGGTTCCAGCGACGGCAGGTTCACCATCACCTACGCCGTGAAGAATATCTCGAAGGCGGAGGCGGAGGGCGTGGGTTTCAAGGCCGCGGACTATGATGAGATGGCCAAACGATACGACCCCGCCAAGCTTGCCTATGGCTACAACACCGTACATGGCGAGGAGATCTATTTTATCCCCAATCCGGCCCTGGGTCTTTGGATCGACCGGGAACGCTTTGAAAAGGAGAACTAAACTATGAAGCCCTTTTTGGACAAGGATTTTCTTTTGGAAACGGACACCGCGAAGCACCTCTTTCATGATGTCGCGGACAGGATGCCCATCATCGACTATCACTGCCACCTGAATCCCCGGGAGATCTTTGAGGACCGGCAGTTTGAGAACATCACCCAGGTCTGGCTGGGGGGCGATCACTACAAGTGGCGGCTCATGCGCTCCTTCGGCGTGGACGAAAAATACATCACCGGCGACGCCACGGATCGGGAGAAGTTTCAAAAATGGGCCGAGACCCTTTCCCTGGCCATCGGGAACCCCCTGTACCACTGGAGCCATCTGGAGCTTCGCCGGTACTTCGGCTATGAGGGCATTTTGAACGGGGACACGGCCGAAACGGTTTGGGCCCTGTGCAACGAAAAGCTGCGGCAGCCCGACTTCTCCGCCCGAAACCTGATCGTGAAGTCCAACGTGAAGGTGGTTTGCACCACCGACGATCCGGCGGACAGCCTGGAATGGCACCGGAGGATCGGGGCGGAAGGCTTCCCCGTGAAGGTGCTGCCCAGCTTCCGCCCCGACAAGGCCATGAACCTGGATAAGCCGGATTATCTGGACTACCTTACCCGCCTGGGCAGCCCCGCGAGCTACCCCCAGCTGGTGAAGGTCCTTCAGGAAAGGTTGGCCTTCTTCGTGTCCCTGGGCTGCCGGGTCAGCGATCATGCGGTGGAGTCCGTGCCCTTTGCCCCCGCCAGTGAGGCGGAGCTGGAGGCCATCTTTGCCAAGCGGCTCGCCGGCGTCATCCCCACGGCCCAGGAGATCAAGCAGTTCAAGACCGGGCTGCTGCTCATGCTGGGCCGGTGCTATGCCAAATACGGCATCGCCATGCAGCTTCACTTTGGCTGCATCCGGGACAACAACCAGTACATCTACCGTATGCTGGGTCCGGACACCGGCGTGGATTCCATCGGCGATCCCTCCCCGCTGAAGGAGCTGGTGGGCCTGTTGAACGCCCTGGCCACGACCCGTGAGCTGCCCCGGGTGATCCTCTATTCCCTGAACCCCACGGAGAACGCCGCCATCGGCACCATCATCGGCTGCTTCCAGGGGCCGGAGGCCCGGGGCAAGCTGCAGCACGGCAGCGCCTGGTGGTTCAATGACCACGAGAAAGGCATGCTGGACCAGATGACCACCCTGGCAGCCGAGGGGCATTTGGCCACCTTCGTGGGCATGCTGACGGATTCCCGCAGCTTCCTCTCCTACACCCGTCACGAATACTTCCGCCGGCTCCTGTGCAACCTGATCGGCGGCTGGGTGGAGAAGGGCGAGTTCCCCAACGACGAGAAGGCCCTCAAAACCATCGTGGAGGGCATCTGCTACAACAACGCCCAGGCATATTTTGGATTCTGAATCCCCTTGTTCTTTTTCCCTCCTCAGTGAAGGGAAAAGATGCCAACCAGAAAGGGTAAAGAAGGGAATGCTCGCTTCGCGAAAGAAGCGCATTCCCTTTTTCGTTCCTGTACGCATATCTTTTTTGCCTTTGAGACACAGTAAACCAAACAGAGAACCACGGGAGGAATGAACATGGACCAGACCCAGGCCGCCACGCTGACCTTTGAAAACAAGCCCTATGTGCTCTCCGCCGCCAGCGTGGCTGGGCCGGCGGAGGGAAAGGGTCCCCTCGGCCACCGCTTCGATGAGGTGCTCGCCGACGATCGGCTGGGAGAAAGGACCTTTGAATTGGGGGAGCGAAAGATGCTCTTGAAGGCCCTCCACCGGGCCATGACCCGGGTGAGCCTGCCCATGGAGGAGGCGGGATGCCTGTTGGCCGGGGATCTGCTGAACCAGATCATCACCGCCAGCTACGCCGCCCGAGAGCTCTGCATCCCCTATCTGGGCCTCTACGGGGCTTGCTCCACCATGACCGAATCCCTGCTCCTGGGGGCGACCCTGGTGGACGGCGGATATCGCAGCCGAGCCCTTTGCGCCGCCTGCTCCCACTTTTCCACCGCCGAGCGCCAATACCGCTTCCCTCTGGAGATGGGCACCACCGCCCCGCCCTCGGCCCAGCGGACCGTCACCGGCGCCGGGGCCGTGCTCCTGGGCGCCGCCCCACTCCCCCACACCGGCTTTCGTCACATCCGTCTGGAAGCGGCCACCATCGGCCGGGTTCAGGACCTGGGCATCACCGACGTCAACAACATGGGGGCGGCCATGGCCCCTGCCGCCTGCGACACCATCGGGCGGCATTTGGAGGAACGGGGCATGGGGGCGGAGGATTTTGACTGGATCATCACCGGAGACCTGGGAGACTTTGGGAGCCGGATGCTGCAGGAGCTGGCCCGGGAGGCGGGGCTGTCCCTGGCGGGACGGCATATGGATTGCGGCAGCATGGTCTACAGCCCCCAGCAGGGATACAACTGCCGGGGGTCGGGCTGCGGCTGCAGCGCCATCGTTCTGGCGGGCCACGTGCTGCCGGAGCTGGAGAAGGGCCGGGTGAGGCGGGTGCTGTTTTTGTCCACGGGCGCCCTGATGAGTCCCCTGTCCGCCTGCCAGGGGGAGAGCATCCCCGGCATCGCCCACGCTGTATCGTTTGTATTTGAGGAGTGAAAGATGGATTGGATCCTGTATTTGAAAGTTTTTGCCGTCGGCGGAGCCCTCTGTGCCCTGGGGCAGCTGGGGCTTTCCCTGACCCGGCTCACCTCCGCCCGCATCCTGGTGATCTATGTGACCGCCGGGGTCATTCTGGGCGGTCTGGGTCTCTATGGCCCCCTGGTGGACTGGGCCGGCGCCGGGGCCACGGTGCCCCTGACCGGCTTTGGCTATGCCCTTTCCCAGGGTGCAAAAAAGGCCGTGCAGGAGCACGGTCTTGTGGGCGCCTTCACCGGCGGCATCACCGCCACCGCCGCGGGCATCGCCGCTGCCATCACCTTTGGCTATCTCTTTGCCCTGCTCTCCAAGCCGAAGACAAAGATGTGACCCTCATTCCTGCAGCGACGCGGTGATCGCCTCCAGCAGCCGGTCATAGTCGGTGAAGGCCGGCAGCTGAGGGTAGTCGGCCCTGATCCTGTCGGTTGTGCGGAACAGGAACCCCGCCTTGCTGTTGAGCAGCATGTCCAGATCGTTGTAGCTGTCCCCCACCGCGATGGTCTCAAAGCCCACGCTTTGCAGCGCCCGCACGGTGGCCAGCTTGGAATCCTTGATCCGCATCCGAATATCTGTGATCTCGCCGCTTTCCGCCACCACGAGGGAGTTGCAGAAGATGGTGGGCAGGCCCAGCTTTTTTAGGAGGGGCTTGGCAAACTCCTCGAAGGTGTCGCTGAGGATCACCACCTGCCCCCGTTCCCGCAGGGCGTCCAGAAAGGCCCGGGCCCCCGGCAAGGGGTCGATCCGATCGATCACCGATTGGATCTCCCTCAGGCCAAGCCCATGCTCCTTCAGGATGCCCAGGCGCCAATGCATGAGCTTGTGATAATCCGGCTCGTCCCGGGTGGTCCGCTTCAGCGCCGGGATGCCGCTGACGCAGGCAAATTCGATCCAAATCTCCGGGGTCAGGACCCCTTCCATATCCAAACAAACCAGCTTCATGCTACCAACTCCTCTTTCCAGCCTTGTTCAGCACATAGGCGAGCATCCCCTCGGGCTCGATCACATCCCGATGCCGCACCGGGCGACCGGCCAAATTTTTCAGGTTCCCGGGCATGGGCACCCCGGTCATCCGCTCCAGCCGTTCCATGGCCCGAAATTCATCCTCTTCCCCCGTTTCCCCCAGGGCCTCCAGGACCGCCGCAGGGAATTTATAGGGGGAGGCCGTGGAGAGGATCACCACCGGGCCATGGTCCGGGCAGGCGGCCTTGTATTCCTGGGCCGCCGCATAGGCCACCGCCGTGTGGGTGTCCATCAGGTAGCCATGCCGACGCCACACCTGGCCGATGGCCGTCTTGGTGCCCCCATCGTCGCAGCTGGCCCCAAAGAAGAGGCCATCCAGCTTCTCCTTCAGCGAGGAAGGCACCGCATATCGCCCCGTTTCGCTCAGCGAGACCATGAGGCGACGGATGAGCTCCTCATCCCGGGACAACAGGAACAGAAGCCGCTCCAGATTGCTGGAGACCAGAATGTCCATGGAGGGGGACGCCGTTCGGAAGAAGGGCCGGTTTCGATCGTAGATGCCCGTGCGCAGAAAATCCGTCAGAACACTGTTTGCGTTGGAGGCGCAGACCAACCGACCCACCGGAAGGCCCAGCTCCCTGGCGAAGTATCCGGCCAGGATGTCCCCGAAGTTTCCGGTCGGCACCACAAAGTCCACCGGCTCCCCCAGGGCCAGCCCGCCCCCCTGCACGAGGTCGGCATAGGCTCGGAAATAGTAGACCACCTGGGGGGCCAACCGGCCGATGTTGATGGAGTTGGCGGAGGACAGCCGGATGCCCTTGCCCGCCAGCAGCCCTTCCTTTTCCGCGGTGGAAAAGATGCGCTTTACGCCGGTCTGGGCATCGTCGAAGTTTCCGCGAACCCCGCACACGCAGACATTTTCTCCCTCCTGGGTGAGCATCTGCGCTTCCTGCACGGGGCTGACGCCGCCATAGGGATAGAAGACGATGATTCTGGTTCCGGGCACATCCCGAAAGCCCTCCATGGCTGCCTTGCCCGTGTCGCCGCTGGTGGCGGTGAGGATCAGCACCTCGTCGGTCATGCCGCACTTCTCCCGGGCAGCCGTCATCAGCAGGGGAAGCATGGACAGGGCCACATCCTTGAAGGCGCTGGTGGGGCCCCGGAACAGCTCCAGGATCGTGTCCTCCCCCACCCGCACGGTGGGGGTCAGCCCCTCGGTCTCAAACTTTCCCCTATATGCCCTGCGCACGAGCCCTTCCATCTCCTCCCGGGAGAAGGAGGGCAGCAGCGCCGAGAGGATCTCCCTTGCCATGCCCAGGGTGTCCAGCTTCAAAACGGCCTGCCAGTCCGGCAGCAGCCCCTTCAGGGAGGCAGGGGTATAGAGCCCCCCGTCCTTGGCCATCCCCTCCAAAATCGCCTGAGCGCTGGGTGCTCTCAGTGAGCTGTTTCTTGTGCTCTGATAGTCCATGTCGTTTTCAGTGCCTCGCGATCCGCCCGTTTTGAAAAAAGAGCTTGTGTTTTGTTGCTGTATATGATATATTGTCCACAAAAGAAAGTCAAGTGTTTTTATGCCGTGGACTCATTCTCCCGGCATCCTGCCTCTATCCAGGGGCATGGCAGGAAGGAGCGACCTTATGATGCAGATCGGTTTGTTAGGCTTTGGGACCGTTGGCAAGGCTTTTTTTGATATGGCGGCGGAGCAGCCGGAGCTGAAGGTGAGGTCGCTGCTGACCCGGCGTCCCCGGGGCGTCGCCTGCCGGGAGGTGGACGCCTTTGACGCCATTTTGAAGGATCCTGCCATCGATCTTGTGGTGGAGCTGATCGGCGGCATCCACCCGGCCTACGAATACATCTCCCAGGCCCTTCGGGCGAAAAAGCATGTGGTGACCGCCAACAAGGCCGTGATCTGCGCCTACTATGAGGAGCTGACCGGGCTGGCCCGGGAGAACGGCGTGTGTCTGCGGTGCACCGCGGCGGCAGGAGGCGGTATCCCCTGGCTGACTTCCCTGGGGCGGACGGCGCGCATGGACAGGATCACCGCCCTGGAAGGCATCCTGAACGGGACCACAAACTATATCCTGTCGGAGATGACCGCCCGATACGCCGAATACGGCGAGCTGCTGACGGAGGCGCAGCGGCTGGGGTATGCCGAGGCGGATCCCACCGACGATGTGGAGGGCTTCGATGCCCGCAGAAAGCTGGTTCTGTCGGCCAATCTGGCCTTTGACGCCCTGGTGAAGGAGGAGGACATCCCCTGCGTGGGGATCTCCCATGTGACCGCCAACGACATCGCCTGGGCCCGGGAGCGGGGCCTGGTTCTGAAGCTGATCGCCCGGGCCGAACGGCACGAGGGGGCTGTGGGCGCCTTCGTCTGCCCAACGCTGCTGCCCGCCTCCACCGCCGAAGCTCAAACCAACGGCAGCCGCAACCTGGTCTCCCTCTATGCCGAGCGCATTCAGAAGCAGAGCTTTTCCGGCGCCGGCGCCGGCGGATGGCCCACGGCTTCCAATGTGCTGGCCGATTGCCTGGAGGTTTCTGGCGGCGGCCCTCCCTTCTACAGCGACCGTCCCCTGTCCCCCCTGCCGGTGGACAACGGGGAAGCGTCGCGGACCTGGCTGTTTCGCAGCTATGGGCGATACGCCATCCGGGAGGAACGGGCCGACGACGCCTTTGAAGCCTATCAGGCCGTTTTGGAAGGGGATCCAAAGGCGCTGCTGGCATATCTTCCCTATGGCATGCTGTAAAAAAGGAGTGCAAAGATCATGAATAGAAATGAGGAGGAAAGGCTATGAATCCCAGTTCCCAATATTATCTGGTTGCGGCCGAGGCGCTTCCGGAGGTTTTTATCAAGGTAGCGGAGGCCAACCGGCTGTTGAAGGCCAACGAAGTGGCCACCGCAGGGGAAGCGGCGCGGGCGGTGGGCATCAGCCGCAGCGCATACTATAAATACCGCGACGCTATCCAGCCCTTTTCCGACATGACCACCGGCCACATCATCACCTTTTATGCCCTGCTGAAAAACCGATCCGGGGTGCTGTCCAACGTGCTTTCGGTGTTCGCCCGGTCCGGCGCGAACATCCTCACCATCAACCAGAGCATCCCCACCGACGGCTGCGCCGCGGTGACCGTTGCCGCCGAGACCTCCGGCATGTCCTGCTCTCTGGAATCCCTGCTGGCCGCCGTCAGAGCCCTGGACGGGGCGGTCAGATTTGAGATCCTGGCCGGCTGACGGATGTGTCCGCCCCCTTTCCTTACGTATTGAAAAAGCCCCTTCGCCGGGGCTTTGTTTCGTTCATTTCTTTGCCGTGTACTCCGCCAGGGAGATGTCCGTCACCAGGTTGGGGCCGGTGAAGGCCAGCACCCGCCGGCTGCGCAGACTATAGGCCTCGCTGCGGCCCAGGATGAGCTGGTCCACCACGCCGATGCCCACCGCCTCCGCCGCCAGCTCGAGCCGCTCCGCCACCGCCTCGTCCTCCCGGGAGGGGGTCACATCTCCGGAGGGATGGTTGTGCCCCAGGGCGATGAAGCAGGCCTTGTGGACCAGGGCCGTTTCCAAAACCTTCCGCGGGTCCGCCAGCACCTCCGTCAGAGAACCGGTGGAGATCACCGCCTCATGGACCAGGACATATCGCTTGTCCAGGCACACCAGGCGCAGCGTTTCATAGCGATCCTGCATGGACAGAGCCAGCATATAGCCGCAGAGCCGGGACGGGGTGTTCAGCAGCACCGCCCGGGACTTCTCCCCCTGATACCGCTGGAGCAGGAGGCGCCGCTGGGTCTGCCCCATCAGGCTCAAAAACACGGCGGTGCTCTCCCCCACCCCCGGCACCTGCCGCAGCTGATCCATCTGGGCGCAGAGCACCTTCTCCAAGGAGCCGAACCGTTCCAGCAGATGATGGGCCAAGGGATTCACATCCACCCGGGGTAGGACATAGGTGAGCAGCAGCTCCAAAACCTGGTGGTCCGCCATGCCCTCGATCCCCGCCTGCAGGAAGGCGTCCCGCAGCCGCTGCCGGTGCCCCTGATGCTCGTTCATGCGCTCGCCTCCGCCCGGTTTCGCTCTGCCTCCGCCTTGCGCCGCCGCTCATAGAGCTGATAGAGTTCCTCCGTGGCCAGGGCCATCTTGGTCACGGCAAAGAGGCATTCCTTGGGGTACACATAGAGGGTGTCCCGGTCCGTGTTCAGATCCACGCAGTCCCCAAACCTGCCCAAATACTCATATTCGATGTGCACGGAATAGAGGGATGCGGCGGGGATGTGGACATGATAGGGATCGCCCCGATAGGTTCCGTCCAGAGTGAAGCCCTCCATATCATGGGTCAGGGTGGCCATGCCCAAATCCATATACCCCTTGGCGTTGGGCAAAGCGTCCACCCGGGCCCGGCAGGAGAAGCCATAGGTCCCGGCCTCCACCTCCCGGCGCACGTTTGCCCGCTCCCACGCATACCAGTCGGGGATATGGGAGAATTCCGTCTCCCCATCCAGGGCATGGAGCTCTGAAAGCTCGTCCATCTCCCACACCTTGCCGCAGCTCTCGCAGAAGAGATGGGTTCCCTTCGTGTTCATCCGATACTCCGCGCCGCAGTGAGGGCACTGATAGAGGACCTTGTGCAGCCCCTCCGCCCGGCCCTCATAGGTGACACGGATGTTCTGCTGCTTCTGCCAGGCGAAGTCGTCGTATTGAAAGGCCCTCTCGATGGCCCGGTTCACCTCGCTCACGGAGGCCTTTTCCAGCGCCTCCCGGGTGAACAGGCAGGTCATCTCCGCCTCGGTGGGCTTCACCCCCCGATCGTGCAGGTTCCAGAAAGGGGAATTCACATGGTGGCCATGGCAGATGAGGGTCACCACCGGCACCTTGAGGAGCTTACACAGCTTTCCCAGGGACTCCGGAAGCACCGCCGTGGTGCCGCAGAGGGAGTAGCGGGCCTCGGGATAGAGGATGGCGATGTCGCCCCGGTCCACCACCCGCTTGAGCTGGCGGACAAGGGTGATGTCCCGGGTGAACTTCCGTTTGCAGATGCAGCCGATGAGCCGCAGCAGCCATTCCCGCTTGAGAAAGCCGTCGATGGCCACCACATAGTTTCCCCGGTGGGGGAAGATGGCCCGGGTGGCCACGGAAAAGTCCATGAAGGCGTTGTGGTTGCACAGCAGCAGATAGGGAGGCTTAAGGCCCTCCATGTCCACCTTCTTCAGCCTGTTTCTATGGGGAATCAGCGTGCCGGCTGCCAGCAGCCAGGCCACCGGCAACATATGCTGCCGCAGGGGCGGCCGCTGCATATCGAATCGTTCCACACTGTCCAGCATGTTCGTTTTCCGCCTGTTTCCGATCTTTTTCTGATAAAAAGTATAGCGGGCGACCTGCCCGCTGTCAATGACAATCGACGGCTAATCCGCCACATCCACATCCGGCACGATCAGCAGGGCGTATCCGGGGCACAGTGCCGTCACCTCCCGGGTCATGATCTGCATGGCCTCCCGTTTGTCCACATCGAAACTGAGCACCACATCAAAGCGCAGCGACTTGTTCTGCGTGTCGGCATAGAAGCCATGGAGCTGCAGCGCCCATTCGTGGGACAGGACCGCCTCCTGAACGGCGTTGCGCAGCCGGGCCGCCTCGTCGTCCTGGGTGTTGAAGGAATAGACCCCGATACCGGTGAGGATCACGCCGGTCTTTTGAAAGACGGACAGCTGTATCCGGCGGGTGAGCCGATCCACCTCGTCCACGGTCATGGTGTCCGGCAGCTCCACATGGACGGAGCCATAGTTCCTGTCCGGCCCATAGTTGAAAAGGGTCACATCGTAGGCGCCCAGAACCCCCTCCTCCGCGCAGATGATCCGCTTCAGCTCCCGGGTCGTCTCCGGATCCTCCCTCCGGCCGATGATGTCGTTGAGGGTGTCCAGCATCATCTCCAGCCCCGCCTTCAGGATGAAGATGGCGATCACCACGCCCACATAGGCCTCCAGGGACACATGCCACAGCAAATAGACGATGGCCGAAGCCAGCACGGAGGCGGACAGGATCGCGTCGAAGGTGGCGTCGGAACCGGAGGCCACCAGGGCGCCGGAGTTCACCTTTTGCCCCTGCTTCTTCACATAGGCGCCCAAAATAAGCTTCACCAGGATGGCCACGGCGATGATCACCAGGGTCAGGGTGCTATAATCGGCAGTCTCGGGATGGATGATCTTCTTCACGGATTCCACCAGGGAGGTGAGGCCCGCATAGAGCACGATGGCGGCCACGATCATGGAGCTGAGATACTCGATCCGGCCATAGCCCAGGGGATGCTTCCTGTCCGGCTGCTTGGCCCCCAGCTTGGCCCCCAGGATGGTGACCACGGAGGAGAGGGCGTCGGACAGGTTGTTCACCGCATCCAGGATCACGGCGATGGAATGGGACAACAGCCCCACCGCGGCCTTGAACCCCGCCAAAAGCACGTTGGTGAGGATGCCCACGATGCTGGTCCTGACGATGACCCTTTCCCGCTGCGCGGCCGCCAACACAATTTCCTGGTTGTTTTCCATGTTTCCTGCTCCTTTAAGTTTTTTTGCTTGCAAATATTTCAACAAAAATGGGGGCTCCTGTCAAGTCGTTTTTTCGGCATAGAGCAAGATCGTAAAGTATTTTATGTTTTTCGTTAAAAAATGGTTGACAAACGTGAAAACCGGGTGCATGCTGCGGCCATAATTTAACGATAATCGATAATAATTTTACGAAATCGAACGGAGGTGCATGAAAATGGAAAACAACATTCAAACCAAGGTCAACAGGATCGGCAAGGTCGGCAAGGCGGTGTCTATCGTCCTGATCGTGCTGCTCTCCATAGGGGCCTTCGGGCTGCTTGTCAGCGGAATCGTCTGCTCCGTCCTGCCGAAAAACGCGGTGGAGGTCACCCTCTCCGCCGATGTGGATGTGCTGGTTGACAAGGACCTTCTGGGCAGCAAGTGGGAAACGCTGTGAGGTGACCCATGGGCAAGATCATTCTGCGCCTCGATCGGGTCATGGCCGATCGAAAGATGAGCCTCAACGAGCTGTCAGAGAGGGTGGGCGTGGCCAATGTGAATCTCTCAAAGCTGAAGAACGGCCACATCAGCGCCATCCGCTTCTCCACCCTCATCGCCATCTGCGAGGCGCTCCATTGCCAGCCCGGGGATATATTGGAATATTCCCCGGAGGAATAGATGGTTTTATGGAAAGCACGCACCTTTCTTGAAGGAAAGCTGCGCCCAAAGAGCAGCAAGAAGGGAGAGGCTCTTTTGATCCTCTCCCCTTACTACTCTTAAGCTTCTCTTTTGGGGCGGCTTTTTCTCTTTGTCTAAAGAAAAAGCCGCAGAGCAAAGACTCTATCGCCGCAGCAGCGCCACGGCCACATCGTTCACGTTGGTCCCCGTGGGCCCGGTCATGATAAGGCCGCCCACCTTTTGGAGAGCATGGTAGGCATCGTTGTTCTGGAGCACCTCGTCGATGACGATGCCCTGGGTGAGCAGTTCGCCCCGGGTGTCCCCGTCGGCATAGCCGCCCGCGGCATCGGTGGGGCCATCGGTGCCGTCGCTGCCAACGGAGAACACCGCCGCCCCCGGCATCCCGTCGATCCCAGCCGCCGCCGAGAGGGCCAGCTCCTGGTTCCTGCCGCCGAGGCCCTTCCCCGTCAGCTTCACCACGGTCTCCCCGCCGGCGATGAAGGCCAGGGACAGGCCGTCGTTTTGATGGGTCTTCAGGATGGAGACAAGGAAGCTCCCCGCCTCCTTCGCCTGGCAGCAGAGCTGGTCCGTGAGCAGGATGGGGGTGTATCCCAGCCCCTCGCAGGTCCGGGCCGCCGCGGCGCACAGCTCCCGCACGCTGCCGTTGATCTGACTGCGCACATTGCTGAGGCTCTTGGGCGTCTCCACGCTGAGCAGCTTTCTGGCTGCGTCGCTCATCTTCAGGTCATACTTCTTCGCGATCCGCTGGACGTCCTCCGCCGTGGTGGAATCGGGGCAGGCGGGCCCGGAGGCGATCATGTCCAGGGGGTCCCCCAGGATGTCGGAGAGGATCACGGCTTCCACCTTGGCCGGCCAGACAAGCTCTGCGAACCGGCCGCCCTTCACCTGGGAGAGCCGCTTGCGGATGGTGTTGATCTCGGTGATGTCCGCCCCGCAGGCCAGCAGCTGCCCCGTGATATCCTGCAGCTCCGCCGGCTCCACCAGGGGCTTTTCAAAGAGGGCGCTGCCGCCGCCGGAGAGGAGGAAGAGCACCGTGTCCTTCTCGGAGAGATTCGCCACCAAATCGAGGGCCGCCTGGGTGCCCTTGAAGGAATTCTCATCGGGCACGGGATGGCCCGCCTCGAAGCAATCAAAGTTGGCGATGGGGCCCATGACATGGTCATACTTGGTCACCACCACCCCCTTCTCGATGCGGCTGCCCAGGGCGTCGGAAGCGGCCTTGGCCATCTGCCAGGCGGCCTTGCCCGCCGCCACCAGCAGCACCCGGCCGGGGAAGGTCATCTGCTTCAGCGCCCGCTGGACGGCGGCGTCCGGCTGCACGGCGGCGATGGCCTCCTTCACGATCAAATCAGCGTGGGAACGTAAGAGTTTGTCCATATAAACCTCCTTTTTTGTACCTTTTTCTTTTCCGCTTGCCTTGGCAATCCAAGGCCCAAAAAGAAAAGTCGCGAAAAAGAAACTGATCCCCATATAAAACAAGCGCGCCCTGCAGAAGCATAGCGCGCTGTTCTTCAGTCTCAGAAGATCAGGTTCAAAACGAAGATCTCCACCATGGACGCCAAGCCGATGACCAGCGTCATGAGGGTTTGGGTCTTGTAGCCCTGCTCGGGGGTCATGTCGCCAAAGTTGGTGACCACCCAGAAGTAAGAGTCGTTGGCATGGGACACGGTCATGGCGCCGGCGCCGATGGCCATGACCACCAGGGAAATCTCCACCGGCGTGGTGAATCCAAGGATGCTCAACAGGGGCGCCACGATGCCCGCCGTGGTGGTGATGGCCACCGTGGAGGAACCCTGGGCACTCTTGAGGATGGCCGCCAGCAGGAAGGGGAAGAAGATGCCCATGGTCTGCAGCACATTGGCATGCTCGGTGATGAAGTTTACCATGTCGGAGGAGGAGATGACCTTGCCCAGGACACCGCCGGCGGCGGTGACGAACAGGATGGGGCCGACGGTCTTCAAAGTGTCGTTGGTCAGGGTGTAGAATTCAGCCTTCTTGCCCGCGGAGAATAGCTGGATAATGGCCAACACAGCACCCACGGCAAGGGCCATGATGGGCGTGCCCAGGAAGGTGCATAGATCCGCCACGGGACCGGTCCACTTGGCCATGGCCACGATGGAGGAAAGGGCCATGAGCAGGATGGGCACGATCAGGGGCGCGATGGCATTGACGCCGCCGGGAAGCTTGCCGAACTCAGCCTTCAGCTCCTCATAGGTCTTGACCACTTCCCCGTTGTCGGTGATTTCATCGGCGCTCTTGATCCTCTTGCCGATGAGCTTGGCATAGACGAGACCAGCGATCAGCGGCAGGATGGAGCAGAGAACGCCCATGCCGATGACCAGCAGCAGGGACTCGCCCACACCCAGGGTCTGTGCCGCAGCGATGGGGCCCGGCGTGGGGGGAATGAACACGTGGGCGATATATAGACCGCAGGAAAGGCACACGGTCATGGCCACGCTGGAGGTGCCGGTGCGCTTCACCAAAGCTTTGCGGATGGGGTTCAGGATGACAAAGCCGGAATCACAGAACACGGGGATGGAGACCACCCAGCCCATGAGCTCAATGGCCAGCTCCGGGTGCTTTTCGCCCACCAGGGAGATGACCATGTCCGCCAGCTTCAGCGCTGCGCCGGTCTTTTCCAGCACCGCGCCGATAAAGGCGCCCAGGATGATGACGATGCCGATAGAGGAGAAGGTGCCCGAGAAGCCCGCGCCAATGACGCCGGGGATCTGTGTCAGGGGGATACCGGCCAAAATGGCCAGCACGAGAGAGATGCCCATGATCGCCAGGAAGGGATGGACCTTCAGCTTGGAGATCAGCAGGATCATGGCCACGATGGCCACGACAAACACGATGATCAATGCTACGCCTGTCATACAAAAGATGCCTCCTTGCTATTTTGTGCCTTCCGCACAAGCAAATTGTACAAATCCTTGAACTATTTGTCAATATCTTTCCCATATAAAAACGGGGAGGGGATCCCTCCCCTCCACACGGTCATGCGTTTTCCTGAATGCCGAACAGCCTTTTTCCGTTTTCAAAGAGGAGGGGGGCCAGCTCCGCCTGGTCCATCTGCCGGATCTCGGCCAGCTTTTGCAGCACATGGAGGGTCTTGGCGGGGTCGTTCCGCTGGCCGCGGAAGGGGACCGGAGCCATGTAGGGGCAGTCGGTCTCCAGCAGGAGCCGGTCCAGAGGGGCCTTGGCAGCCACCTCCACGTTCTTCCTTGCGTTTTTGAAGGTGAGCGCCCCGCCGAAGCCCAGATAAAAGCCCATGTCCAGGCATTCTTTGGCGGTTTCATAGCTGCCGGAGAAGCAGTGCATGACGCCGATCACCTGTCCCCGATGGGCGCGGAGGATGTCCACCGTGTCCCCGTGGGCCTCCCGGTCGTGGATGATGACAGGGAGCCCGTGGGCTGCGGCCAGGGCAAGTTGGGCGTCGAAGAAGTCCCGTTGGGTCTCCCGGGGCGGGTTCTCGGGCCAATAGTAGTCCAGGCCGATCTCCCCCACCGCCTTGATCTTCGGATGAGAGAGGGCCGCCTCCACGGCGTCCAAATCGGAGAGGGAAAGGCCGTTGAGCTCCTCCGGATGGAGCCCCGCGGCGCCATAGACCATGGGGTGGGCCTCCACAAAGGGGATCAGCTTCCTGAGGTATTCAGGATCGGTGCAGGCCTCCATGACCAGCCGCACGCCCTGCTGAGGCAATCCGGCGATGAGCTGCTCCCTGTCCTCGTCGAAGCGATCGTCTAAAAGATGGGCGTGGGTATCGAATATGTCCATAGGGGTTCCTTCTATAGTATTTGTACCTTTTTTCTCTTCGGAAGAGGAGAAAAAAGGTACCGAAAAAAGAGAAGTCATAAGAGGCAGATGGGAACAAACAAACCTTCTCCCCGTTACCGGACCACATAGCCGGAAGGCATGTCAGCGGAGGGGCCGATGAGGGACAGGGTTTCATCCGCAGGGTCGGACACGGCCAGGACCATGCCCCGGCTCTCCACGCCGCAGAGGGTGGCCGGCTTCAGGTTCGCCACCAGCACCACGGTCTTGCCCACCAGGTCCGCCGGCGCATACCACTTTTTGATGCCGGAGACCACGGTCCGCTGCTCGCCGCCCACATCCAGCGTGAGCTTCAGCAGTTTCTTGGACTTTTTGACCTCCTCACAGGCCATCACCTTGGCAAGCCGCAAATCCGCCTTCATGAATTCGTCATAGCTGATCTCCTCCTTGATGGGCGGGAGCTCCGGCTTCTCCGGCTCCGGGGCGGCCGCGGGAATAGGCGCCTCCTCCTTCACGCCCACCTTGTCCAGCACCTCCTTCAAATCCAGCCGGGCAAAGAGGATCTCGGGCTTCTCCGCCACCTTGTTTCCGGAGGGATACAGGCCGAAATCCGTGAGAGCGTCGAAGGGCCGGGGATTGGCGTTGAGTTCGGCAAGGATCTTCGCGCCGGTGTCCGGCAGGAAGGGGATGAGCAAGCTGGCGCCCATGGCGATGCTCTCGGTCAGGTTATAGAGCACCTCCTTGAGCCGATCCGCCTTGGCCGAATCCTTGGCCAGGGTCCAGGGGGCGGTCTCGTCGATATACTTGTTGCAGCGCTTGAAGAGGTTGAATATCTCCGTGATGGCGTCGGCCACCCGCAGCTCGTCCATCTTGGCGGTGACCTTCTGTACCGCCTGGGTTGCCGTTTCCTTCAGCTCCTCGTCCACGGCCTCCCGGGCGCCGGTCCGTTCCACCGCGCCGCCGAAATACTTGTTGCTCATGGCCACGGTCCGGTTCACCAGATTCCCCAGGGTGTTGGCCAGATCCGCGTTCAGCCGCTCCACCAGCAGCTCATAGGTGATGGTGCCGTCGCTGTCGAAGGGCATCTCGTGGATGAGGAAGTAGCGGACCGCGTCCACGCCGAAGAGCTTCACCAGCTCGTCCGCATACATCACGTTCCCCTTGGACTTGCTCATCTTCCCCTCGCCCATCAGCAGCCAGGGATGGCCGAACACCTGCTTGGGCAGGGGCAGGCCCAGCGCCATGAGAAAGATGGGCCAATAGATCGTGTGGAAGCGGATGATGTCCTTGCCGATGAGGTGCAGATCCGCGGGCCAGAGCTTCTTGAACTGGTCCGTGCTCTCCCCATCCGGCTCATAGCCGATGCCGGTGATGTAGTTGGTGAGAGCGTCCAGCCACACGTAGACCACATGCTTGGGGTCGAAGTCCACGGGGATGCCCCACCGGAAGGTGGACCGGGACACGCACAGATCCTGGAGCCCGGGCAGCAGGAAGTTGTTCATCATCTCGTTCTTCCGGGCCACGGGCTGGATGAACTCGGGATGCTGGTTGATATAGTCGATGAGCCGGGGGGCGTACTTGCTCATTTTGAAGAAGTAGGCTTCCTCCTTGGCGGGCTTCACCTCGCCGCCGCAGTCGGGGCAGCGGCCGTCTTTCAGCTGGGAGGCGGTGAAGAAGGACTCGCAGGGGGTGCAGTACATGCCCTCATAGGCGCCCTTGTAGATGTCGCCTTGGTCATAGAGCTTCTTGAAGATGCGCTGGACCTTCCGCTCGTGGTCCCTGTCCGTGGTGCGGATGAACTTGTCGTAGGAAGTGTTCATCAGATCCCAGATATCCCGGATATCGCCGGCCACGTTGTCCACATAGGTTTGAGGATCGACGCCCGCCTTCTGGGCTTTTCCTTCGATCTTCTGGCCATGCTCGTCGGTGCCGGTCTGGAAGAACACATCATAGCCCATGAACCGCTTGTAGCGGGCGATGGCGTCCGCCAGCACGATCTCATACACGTTGCCGATGTGGGGCTTGGCCGAGGCATAGGCGATGGCCGTGGTGATATAGTAAGGTCTCTTTTCCATGCAGGTTCCCTCCTTCCCGCAGCTGCGGGATACATCTGAATCTTTCAAATTTTATCAACGCCTATCTTCCCTGTCAACCACAAATATCCAGGGCAGCAGCCCTCCCGCTTCGGTCCGCTTCTGTTCCCGCAGGGCAAGGCCCAAAGCCCGGTCGAGGCAGGCCTTCAGCAGCTTATATTCCATGGTATACAGCACCGCCACGCCCCCGGGGCTCAGCAGTTCCGGCAGGCGGCGGACGAACCGGTCATAGAGGCGGGTGTTGTCCTCGTGGTTCCCCACCCGGTTTCCGAAGGGCAGGTTGGAGAGGATCAGGTCGAACCCCTCCCGCCCCTCGAAGCGTAGGGCATCCTTGGTGACGAAGGCAGCCTTGGACTTCCCCGCCCGGGCGTTCCCCCGGGCGCACTCCACCGCCGCGCCGCTCTTGTCCACCCCCATCAGCACCCGACAGGGGCCCAGGGTCTCCCGGGCAAAGAGCAGCGACCCGCAGCCGCAGAAGGGGTCCAGGACCCGAGGCCGCTCCCGCCGCTCAAACCTTTGGGCATATCGGGCCAGGCAGGCGGCCGTGGCGGGGTGGATGGAGGCGCTGACGGTCCGCTGCCGCCAGGGGTAGCGCTCGTCCAAAACATTCCAAAGCTTGAGATACAGGTCCGCCCGGTCCATATGGCAGTCCACCCTGAGCTCCGTGTCATAGGCCGAAGGATTGTTCTGCCCCGGCAAAGCCTGGGCCAGGGCTCCGATGAGCCGGCGCCGATCCCGGGTGTATCCCCTCAGCTCGATCCGATATCGGGTCCCGGGAAGCTCCCCCACCCGCCGGACGATCTCGTCCGCGTCCAGGGGCACCTCGAAGGCCAGGGGCAGCAGTGCCTCGGTCATGCAGTCGGCTCTATAGACCAGATCGATCCGATCCGTCACCACAGCGGCGGCGCCCCGCTCCGCCGCGGGGGACAGCCCCAGCTCCGACAGCTCCGCCAGGAGGCAGTCCAGGAACCCCTCCGGCGGATAGCACAGCACCTTTTTGGGGGCCGGCAGCCGGGCGAGCTTCTCGGCGCCATAGCGCTCAAAGCGCTGCAGCGCCTTCTCCCGGGCAAGGACGATCTGTGCCACCAGCCCATCGGTCTCGGGGCCGGCGGAAGCCGGCGGCGCATATGCCCGCAAGGTCTCCTCGTCTGCCAGCCGGCCCAGGGCCAAGAGCAGGCTGGGGATGGCAAAGAGGGTCTCCTCCCTCTGCAGGGCTTCCCGCAAAACGGGCAGGTCCCGCGGATCCTCCAGGGAGCCCATGAGCCGATAGGCATTTTTGCGGACCTTGGGCGTGGGCGAACCCGCGGCCCTATGGAGGGCGAGCCTGTCCCCCAGCAGGCCGTTGATCTCGGCCCGACCCGCCTTGATTTTGGAAAGCGCGCACAAAGCGGACAGGGCTTCCCCCGCCGCTTCGCCGTCAAGCTGTTCGATATAGGAGCGGGCCGTCATTCGCCCACCGCCCGGAAGATGAGACGCAGGATGTTCTCTGTGCCGTCGGCGCCGGGGGCGGCGGCCATGGCGTCGATATATCTCTGCCGGTCATGATAGAGGTCCAGAATGGTCCTTTGCAGGCGCTCCGGGGTGATCTCGTTTTGGGGCAGATGGACGGCATAGCCGTTTTTTTCAAAGTATTTCGCGTTCAGGATCTGGTCGCCCCGGCTGGCCTCCAAGGGCAGGGGCACCAGCACGCTGGGTTTCTTCAGGGCCAGCAGCTCAAAGACCGCGTTGGCCCCCGCCCGGCTGAGCACGATGTCCGCCAGGGCGAGCACATCCGCCATCTGCTCGTTCACATATTCAAACCGCACATACCCGGGCCGGGGGGCGGTTTCGTCCGCCTTTCCCTGGCCGCACAGGTGCACGATGTCGAAGGTTTTGAGAAGCTCGTCGAGGGAGGCCTCCAAAGCCTCGTTCAGCGCCTTGGCGCCGGTGCTGCCGCCCATGGCCAGCAGCACGGGCTTCTCCCCCGAAAGGCCCGTGAAGGCAAGCCCCCGTTCCCGGCTGCCCTGCAGGAGAGAGGCACGGATGGGGGTGCCGGTGTGGACGCCCTTGTCCGCCGGGATCTTCGCCACCGTGTCTGCGAAGGTGGTGCAGACCGTGTCCGCGAACATAGCGGCGATGGTGTTGGCCAGGCCAGGGGAATAGTCGCTCTCATGGCAGATGACCGGGCATTTGCCCCGGGCGGCCATGACCACGGGCACGGACACATAGCCCCCCTTGCTGAAGAGCACATCGGGCTTCACCTGCCGCATGATCCGCCGGGACTGAAAATACCCCTTCACCACGCGGAAGGGGTCGGAAAAGTTTTGCCAGGAGAAGTAGCGCCGAAGCTTCCCCCAGGCGATGGCGTGGTAGATCACCTCGGGGCGCCGGCTCAGGAGCTCATGCTCGATACCCTCCTCCGTGCCCACATAGTGGATGGTCCACCGGTCCTTGCTCAGCCGATCCATCAGCGCCAGGTTGGGCATCACATGCCCCGCCGTGCCGCCGCCGGTAAAGATGATGGTTTTCATGCTCCCTCTCCCCTCGCCTTGTGTGCCTCGTCGCTGGCTATTCTATGCGGACCTCAGCCCGCGTGGTTCCCGTCGCCGGTCTCGCCCTCGCCGGTGGCGGCGGTGGTCACCGTGTCCGGCTCGCCGGACCGCTCCTCGATGCAGGTGTCGCTGCCGGGGGACACGGTCAGGGTGTCATCCTTCAAAAGGGCTTGGGCGATGAGAAACTTCATCTGGGTCCACTCGTCCACCTGCTTGGTCATGTCGATCTCCAGCATGACCAGCACCAACCGCTCCTCCCCGGGGTTCAGCTCCGTGCCGTCCAGATGGCGGCTGCGGAAGGCCACGAACCAGGCCAGCTCCTTGTCCGCATCCTTGGCGTTCTGCTTTTTGGCCAACTCCGCGGTGCCCGTCTTCCCGGCGCAGGTATAGACCCGGAGCACGCTCAAAAACCGACCCGTGCCATAGCCGCCCCAGTTTTCCTTGGTGATGGGGTTTTTGCCCATGCTGCTGGGGGCTTCCACCACGCCTTCCAGCATGTCGCGGATGGCTTCCGCCGTGCTGGTGGCGCACAGCTCCTTCCAGATGGTCTGCTCGTGATGGCTGACCTCCTTATACTCCGTCTTGTCCTCCTGCCAAATGGATTCGATCACATAGGGCGCATACACGGTGCCCCCGTTGCGGAAGGCGGAGATATAGCTGGCCAGCTGCAGGGGCGTGAGCAGCAGCTCCCCCTGTCCGTATCCGGTCATGGCCAAAAGGTCCATGGTCTCCTCGGAAACGTTCCCGTTCTCATCCGGGGTCGTGTTCTTGATCTGGGATTTCTGGGTGGGCAGCTCAAAGGGGATCGACTCGCCCATGCCCATGACGGTGAGATATTTTTTCAGCGTGTCCCAGCCGATCTTCATGCCCAGGTAGGCAAAGTAGATGTTGTCCGACTGGATCATGCAGTTTCTCATGTTCATGGGGCCGCGCCGGTTGGTGCTCAGGGTGCGGGTCACCTTGGTCACCCCCGATTCCGGGATCAGGGTGCCCCGGGTGGGATTCCAGATGGTGTCGGCGCCCTTGAGCCGCTCCTGCTCCTCGGGAAAGGCCCAGTCCAGCGTCACATTTCCCGACTCCAGGCCCGTGATGGCCACCAGGGGCTTGAAGGTGGACCCGGGAGGATACAGGCCCTGGATGGCCCGGTTCAGCAGGGGCGTCTTGGGGTCCTTTTCCATGGCGGACCAGGCCTCGTCGTCCAAATCGCCCCGGGAGAAGGCGTTGGGATCGTAACCCGGGAAGGAGACCATGGCCTCTATCGCCCCCGTGGCGGGGTTCATAACGATGACCGTGCCGCTGATGGAATCGTCATAGACGATGTTTCGGATGACCTCCTCCGCCCGCTGTTGCATGTTGATCTTCACGGTCAGGTGCAGGTCCTCCCCGTCCACGGCGGGCACATTATACAAAATCTGCTTCACGGCGCCGCCCTTGCCCTGGATGTAGGCGAAGCTGCCCTTGACGCCGCGGAGCCGCTCCTCAAACTGCTTCTCCAGGCCCGCGTAGCCCAGCCAGCTGTCGCCGTCGTAGTTGGGATCGTTCACCTTTTTCCCGTTCTCGTCCAGCACGTAGAGCCATTCCTTGTTCTCCTTGAGGATGCCGTTCTCCATGGAGTATTGGTTGAGATACTCCTTTTGGATGATGCCGGCGTAGCCCAGCAGGTGGGCAAGGCTGGTGCCGAAGGGATATTGGCGCAGGGTGCCGTAGTTGTTGCTGTCCACGCCCACGCCGGGGATGGTCAGCAGCCGCGCCTCCAGCTCCGGGCTCATCTCGTCCGGATAGAGCACGGCCAGCTTGGCAAAGTCGCGGAAGGTCCGGGCCAGACTGTTGCGCACATCGGCGTCCGTCATGCCCAGCTCCGGCACCGCGGCCACCGCCTGCTCGAAGGGCACATACAGGGCCTTTTCCGCCAGCTGCTCCGGCGTCAGGTCCTTGTCCTCGGCCTTGAAAAGGGTCTTTACATCGGTGACGGCCTTGCCGCCGTCCCTGAGCTGGATCTTGCTGGGGATGCAGTAAACCGTGACGGCGGGCACATTCTCCGCCAGGAGGATGCCGTCAGCGTCGAAGATCTCGCCCCGGTCCGGATAGTTGGTGCCCACCAGCATGGTGTCGCCCCACTCCATGTTGGGGAAGATGAGGCTGGGATCCCACATGACCATCCAGCCCTCGTGATACTCGCTGTTCACGGTGAAGGTGAAGGTCAGATCCCCCGCCTTCTCGCTGTAGTAGGTCATCTCATAGACCACGCTGGCGTTGATGGTGCCGTTCACCTCGGAGATGATCTTTTTGCCGATGCCCGTGAGCCCCATGGCGGAAAAGATGTCCGTATACCGTTTCTTGAACTCCGACCGGGTCATGCGGTGGTTTGTGTTGCCCTCCGGCTCCGCCGTTGGCTCCACAGTGGGGGCCGCCGTGGGGGCGGGGGTCTCCCCGGGGCCGGGCGTGGGCGCCTTGGTGGCCTGGGGGGGCTCCTCCTTCTTGAGATCGTCGGCGATCAGGTTGTAGGCCGAATCATAGTCCTCGTTGGCCAGATAGTTGATGAACTGCACGCAAACCACGCTCCCCTGGCCCCGGTCCGGGCCGCAGCCCGAAAGCGCCAGCGGCAGGAGCATGGCGATGAGTATCAATGCGGCGACAGTGCGTTTCAACGCTTTTCCTCCAAAGCATATAATAAGCTGTGTATACTATACCAGAAACGGCCCCGGATTGCATCCGAAAGCGCAAACTTTTTTCAAAAATTCCGCTTTTTGGCGGACAGCAAAATCCCGCCGCCTTTCCCGGAAGGAAAAGCGGCGGGTACGCGGACAGATGAAGGATGATCCCGGGCCTATGCCATGGGATAGGTCTCCTTGAGCCAGACCTTCCAGGCATCGAAGGCGGTGGTGAAATCCGTATTGAAGGCCTCGTCGAAGGTCTTCTGTCCGAAGCAGTATGCGCTGACCGCCTCGAAGCCGTACATATCGTCCAGCCAGGCCACGAAGGAAGCGGCCATCCAGACGCTCATGGAGGCGTCCTCATGGTTGGTCTTCCCCGTGCGGGTGGTATAAACATATCTGCTGACAGGAGCAAGAATCATATCGCCGTTGTCCGCATCCGCTTTCACCCTCACCCCTGCCCGGCTGACAGAGCCATCGAACCAAATGCGCCAATCCGAGGCAGTCATGTTGGGCGGAAAACGCATGCCCCTTTGGACAAGGAGATCATAAAACTCACCATACTCTTTCTTGTAAAAAGCTTCAGAAGCATAGGGCAACAGGTTGGAGCAGCCCAGGTATTCCGAATACGGATTCAGGCAAAATCCCACATACCAGGCATACCCCACCTGTCCCCAGCCCACCGTTTCGGTGTTCAGCAGCGCCAGAAGATACTGTTCCTCTTTGGAGGTCCAGATTTCGCCCCAGAAACTCAGGAGGATGCGATCCCGCTCGTTGCGGAACTGAGAATTGTTGTATTCGTGAATGCTGATCTCGACCATCTTGTCCCCGTCCTCCACGGGATAGACGCTGGGCGCGTGCTCCCGGATATAGGTTCGGATGGCGCTGAGACTGCGGTCGGTCCGATCGATGAAGCCCGGCAAAAAGCTTTGCAGCGACTCCTTGCCGCCGAAAAGCTCAATGTCCCCTTTGAGTATCGCCATATCCGCAGAGAGATGAAATTCGTCGTCCTGCAC
>Ga0079305_1000848_pt1 | contig 53084 bp, 49 predicted proteins | sample LMS_cellobiose_e_FD_79183 | JGI IMG/M metagenome (GOLD analysis project Ga0079305, IMG submission 79183) | Rumen-fistulated moose microbial communities from Alaska, USA - LMS_cellobiose_enrichment | ecosystem: Host-associated > Mammals > Digestive system > Stomach > Rumen fluid ...
CCGCAGGCTGTATCGCGTCTTCGTTGATCGTCTTGTTCAGGAGATCGAACAGCGTGGTCTCCAGATCGTCCGGTCTGGGATATCCAAGGCTGATCGTCAGCGACCCCTGCGGATCAGTGTCCACCAGAAGCACCTTCTTTCCCTCCCGCGCAAGCCCGATTCCGAGGTTCTCCACCGTCGTGGTTTTCGCCGTGCCGCCTTTTTGGTTGACGACACAGATCACTGTTGGTTTGTCCTTCATACGTCCTCCTATTCTCTCCAGCAGTATAAGTCGTGGTTGACCTTCGTCTGATAGTAGTGGTCGATGGTCAGCGGCGCGTTATACAGCGTTGTGAGCATGTACGCCTTGATGTTGCGGATATCCGTGGTGTTCTCGTGAATGCAGTCCAGCACGTACTGGATATGCTCATAACCCAGCTTCATAAACCGGCTCTTCACGACTTCCGTCGGTCGATCCTCCCCGGCACAGCGGATTGTCTTTGCTTTGCTGCACACGGTATCGACCAGAAGCTCCACGATCTCCTCAATGCGTCCGTGGTCATACGGATAACTGATTTTCAGGTCTTCAACGGCAAGATGATCTCTGAAATACTCCTCATACGATTCCCGCTCATCCATCTCATCCCTTCCCATCCCATCAATCGAAACGCTGATCCTTGCCGATACCGGCTTTGCTTCCGGCGATGGATAGATAGGATTGGTCTTGTTCAAATCAGTATTATTAAGATCAGTATTATTTCCGTGTGATTTCCACACGTCCAGAGATGTGGTTTTCACATCCCCAGAAGTGTGATTTTCACATTTCTTGAAATGTGATTCCGAATCATTCTGTGGATTGCCTGTGGAAAACTTCAGCACGTAGATCAGGGAAGGCTTTCCCAGCCCCTGACGCTTCCGCTTGATCAGCCCGATTTTGTTCTCCAGTTCCGAGAGCATCTTGCAGGCTTTCTGATTCCCACAGTGAAGATCGGTCATTATGTCTTCGACCGTGTAGATGATATAGACCCGGTTGAGTGCGTCGAACCACTGGTTGCGGATGGAAAGCTGCAATCGGTCGAGCATCAGCCCGTAGAGCAGCTTTGACTCTGTACTGATTTCCTGGAACTCGTCCCCGGTGATCAGCTTCTTCGGAATACGGTAGAACGAATACTGTTCTGCATCATCCGGACCGTAAAAATAATCGAAACTCATATCGTCCCTCCGTATGTATCGGCAATAAAAAAAGACGTTTACCTGAGTCCCCGGAGGGAAACAAATAAACGTCTTATCGCCTGTACTCGTTATTCAGTTTTCTTTGCGCCAGCCCCGGCGCATCTGCCTCTATGCCGCCTTCCGGTTCCTCACAGCCCTTGTCTCAGGGCATAAAAAAAGAGGCGTATGCCCCGGAAAGCCTTTATTTATGCGGTTTCTTGCGGTTAGTCCAAATACTTCACGAGCATTCCCCATTATTTAACTACTTTTTTCACGTCAGAAATGGTCAAATCAGGACAAACTACGACAAACGATTTTGGGCATAAGAAAACCCCGGAAATGGCGTATTTCCGGGGTTTTTCGCGTGTTTGTTGGTCCCGATTATCTCTTCGAGAACTGAGGTGCTCTACGAGCCGCTTTGAGGCCGTACTTCTTTCTTTCCTTCATTCTCGGGTCGCGGGTGAGGAAGCCCGCCTTCTTGAGGATGGGGCGCATCTCATCGCCGTGCTGCAGCAGGGCGCGGGAGAGGCCGTGGCGGATGGCGCCGGCCTGGCCGGAAACGCCGCCGCCCGCGACGGTGCAGACCACGTCAAACTTGCCGAGGGTGTCGGTCAGCGCCATGGGCTGACGGACGAGCAGCTTGAGGGTATCGAGGCCGAAATAATCATCGATATCGCGGCCGTTGATCGTGATCGCGCCGCTGCCCGGATAAACGCGGACGCGCGCGACGGAATGCTTTCTGCGGCCGGTGCCGTAATAATATGCCTTGGTTTCGTACATCTTCTTGTCGCTCCTTCCTTATTCGTTCCACATCTTGGGCTGCTGGGCTTCCTGCTTGTGCTCGGCGCCTCTGTAGATGCGCACGCGGGTCAGAGCGCTGCGGCCAAGGGTATTGTCGGGGATCATGCCCTTGATCGCGAGCATCATGGCCTTTTCGGGGTTATTCTTCATCAGCGTGCCGTATTTGACGGTCTTCAGGTTGCCGATCCAGCCGGTGAAATGGTTGTACGTTTTCTTCTCCAGCTTGTTGCCGGTGAGAACGGCCTTTTCGGCATTGATGATGATCACGTGATCGCCGCAATCGACATTGGGGGTAAACGTCGGCTTGTGTTTGCCGCGCAGCAGCGTGGCTGCGGTGACGGCGGTGCGGCCGAGAGGCTTGCCGGCAGCGTCGAGGATATACCAGTCGCGCTTGACCTCGCCGGCCTTCTGAACAAAGGTGGACATATTCGGTACCTCCTAAATTGGTTTCGGCGGGGGCGTCGCACCCCTGCGCCTGTGAGCATCCATTTTCAGCTTTTTTTCGGATACCCCCTTATTATATCAGCTCAAAATCCGCTGTCAACCGTTTTTTTAAGTTATCATCCCTCTCTGCCGCTTTTTCTCTCGCTCTCTCTCGTTTTCTCTCGTTTTTTCGCCGGCCATTTCAAAAAAGCAAAAATGCCGCGGCACGGTCTCCCGCGCCGCGGCATTTGCGGTTGCTTTGCGCTCTTCGGCGGAAAAAGCCCGCCGCGGATCTCTCAGAGGTATCGCACGGCCGTTCCGTAGGCCATCACCTCGGCGGCGCCCTGCATAATCGACGAGGACGCATATCGGACGTTCACAACAGCGTCGGCGCCCAGAGCTTCCGCTTCCTCGACCATGCGCTGCGTCGCAATCGAGCGCGCCGCGTTCATCATTTCGGTGTAGGACTTGAGCTCGCCGCCCACGATCGTTTTCAGGCCCTGCGCCAAATCGTGTCCGACGTTCTTCGTCTGGATCGTGCTCCCCTTGACGATGCCGAGCATGGCGAGATCCTTGCCGGCGACATAATCCGTCGTGACCAACAGCATACGAAATTCCTCCTTTTCATTTGTCTTCGATATTTCGATACGGCTTTTATCCCTGTCAGCCGAGAACTTTGGCGACCTGATACCGCTGCACCGCCTTCTGGTTGACGCTGTAGCCCGCGTCGTCGGCGGCCTGCGCAAGGCGCGCGGCGAAGTCGTCTGCCGCAGCCTCCGCCAGAAGCGTGTCATACGAGGAAAGGTAATCGGCCTCGGCCGCGTCGGTTTCCAACAGCTCGCGCACGATAAAGAGCACATCATAATCGTCGCTTGTATATGTCTGCGGTACGCCCGTTTCCGCAACGGCAAAAATCTGCTCGATCAGCGCCTGCGGATAGCCCGTCGAATCCCTTGTGACGAGCACGGCCTGGTTGTCGCCGGCCAGCTCGGCGGCTTCCTCCACGGTTGTGTCGGTCCGGCGGGCGTATTCCTCCGCGATCAGGGCCGTCATTTCCTCGCCCGCGACGGCGCGGTCATAATAGCCGTCGAGCAGGCCGGAAGCCTCCACAAGCCCCTCGTCGCTCAGACCGAGCTTGCTGATCACAAGCATCTCCACGCGGCGGTAGTTTTCCCTGTAATAGGCGCGCAGCACGTCGTCGGAAATCTCCTGCTCGCCGCCCGCGCCGTAAATCGCCTGCAGCACGGCTTCTCGTTTATAAGTGCCGCGCACAATCGCATCGAGCGAGGTCCGTGCGATGCCGCGCTCTTCAAGCTGCGGGCCGTAGTAGTTCCACATGCTTTCCTGCGAGGATTTGATCCCCGCCTCCTCCGTCTCGTCGGAGGCAAGGCCGAGCCGGTCATAGAGAAGCTCCGTACCGGCAAATTCCTTTACCGTCTCGAGCGCGCGGTCGCGGATCCAGTCGGCGGCGGGCGTCCCCTCCACGGAGCCCTCAAGCAAATTTCCCGTGTCGCTCGAGCCGATCGCGGCCGCCTCGCTGAAAGCGGACGTAATCTCATAGAGATAAACGCCTGCCGGCACCGAGCCGCCCGCATACGTCGCGATCACGGCGGTATCCCGGCCGGAGCTGCAGGCCGTAAGCGCGAGGCAGAGCGCCAAAAGCAGCGTTAAAATGCGCAGATGTTTCATAAAAAGCGGTTCCTCCTTCGGTTTTGAAAAAATCCGTTTCCTATTATAGCCGCTTTTGCCCGTCTTGTCCAGCGAAGAGGCAGAAAGCGGGGCTCCGTTTTTTCTCGCGGCGAAATCGCGCCAAAAGCGCCTTTTTGCGGCGGGAGCGGCGGCAAACGACCTTTTTTCGTTTAAAAACGCCGCAGGGGGCTTGCAATCTTTTTTCGCGGTGGTAGAATAGAGATACCGGAACGAAATTATAAAGGAGGAATTTCCCATGGCTCTTGTTACCACGACCGAAATGTTCAAAAAAGCATATGAGGGCGGCTACGCAATCGGCGCCTTCAACGTCAACAACATGGAAATCGTCCAGGGCATCACCGAGGCTGCGATCGATCTGCATGCGCCGCTGATCCTGCAGGTCTCCAAGGGCGCCCGCGCCTACGCCAAGCATGTCTATCTGATGAAGCTGATCGAAGCGGCCATTGCGGACGCGGAGCAGACTGCCGGCTTTGATCTGCCCATCTGCGTGCATCTCGACCACGGCGACAGCTTTGAGCTGTGCAAGAGCTGCATCGACGGCGGATTCACCTCCGTCATGATCGATAAGAGCGGCGAGAGCTTTGAGGAAAACATCCGCGTCACCCGCCAGGTCGTCGAGTACGCGCACGACCGCGGCGTGGTCGTCGAGGCGGAGCTCGGCACGCTGGCCGGCGTCGAGGACGAGGTCAACGTCAAGGCGGAGGATTCCTCTTATACCCGCCCCGAGGACGTGCAGGAATTCGTCGAGCGCACCGGCTGCGATTCCCTCGCCATCGCCATCGGCACCAGCCACGGCGCCTACAAATTTACCGCCGCCCAGTGCACGCGCGACGAAAACGGCAAGCTCGTTCCCCCGCCGCTGCGCATCGATATTCTTGAAGAGGTCGAAAAGCGTTTGCCCGGCTTCCCGATCGTGCTGCACGGCTCCTCCAGCGTCCCGCAGGAGTTCGTCGAAAAGGTCAACCGCTACGGCGGCCGCATGCCGGACGCCGTCGGCATTCCCGAGGAGCAGCTGCGCAAGGCGGCCTCGATGGCGGTATGCAAGATCAACATCGATTCCGATCTGCGCCTCGCGCTGACCGCCAGCATCCGCGAGCACTTTGCGGAGCATCCCGATCACTTTGACCCGCGCCAGTACCTCAAGCCCGGCCGCGAGGCCATCAAGGCCATGGTCGCACACAAGATCGAGCACGTGCTCGGCTGCGCCGGCAAGGCCTGATCACGGCACAGCGGGCTGCCAAACATGAGGCGGCCCCTCGGGGTTTCCTCCACACACCAAACCAGCGCCGCCGCATCGCCATGCGGCGGCGCTCTTTCTGAAACAGAAAGGGGATTTCGATGTCCCGTCCCAAAAGCCTCGCCGAAAGCGGCGATTTTTTCTCGGTCGTGCCGGTCTGGGACACGACCCAGCTCGAGAGCGCGCAGATCTTTGACGACGTCGTGGCGGCGGCGACGGCGGGGTGCTCCTGCTTTCTCGTCAACACGGGCGAGGGACTGCTGCTGCTCGACGCGCTGCTGCCGCTCGACGCCTGCCGCGACAACATCGTGCGCGCGGCGGCCGCCGCGGGCTGGGAGGCGCGCGACCTGCGCCGCATCCTGATCACACACGGGCATTACGACCACACGGGCGCGGCGGGACGGCTCGCCCGCGAGACAGGTGCGGAGGTCTGGTTCCCCGAGGGGGAATACCGGCGGTGGCGCTCGCGGGAGGAAATTGACCGCACAATGGAGCGCATCGCATTCTTCGGCGCGGAGATTCCGCCCGTCACGGCCGATCTTGTGCCCGCCCGCCTGCTGCGCGACGGCGACGCCTTCACGATGGGGCATACAACGGTGCGCTGCGTGCGCACACCCGGCCACACGCCGGACTGCATGAGCTATGTGCTCAATGTTACCGACGGCGGCGTCTCCCATACGGCGCTGATGCCCGGCGGTACGCTGCCGCAGCGCGACCCCGCCGCGCGGCAGGCACAGCTCGCCTCGCTCGACCGGCTGGAGGCTCTCACGGATGCGCTCGGCATCGATGTGGAGCTGCAGAATCACCACCCGCTCTGCTGCGGAAGAGAGAAGATGGCTCTCTGCCGCAGGCGGTTTTCACATCTTTCCAATCCTTTTGTCATTGGCACGGACGGTGTCAAATCGGCGCTCGCGGCATACCGCGAGCTGTGTATAAATATGCAGTAAAAACACGGCGCCGGACAGAGCCGCACAACGGGCTCTGTCCGGCGTTTTCCCCGCCGCGGACGCCAAAAGCGCACCCTGCCGAAAGGTTCGCGGCAGTCGTTCAGATCACGTATCCGCCGTTGACGCCGAGCACCTGGCCGGTGATGTAGCGCGCATCCTCCCCCGCAAGAAAAAACACCGCCGCGGCGACATCCTCCGCCGTGCCGAGCGATCCCAGCGGCGTATCCGCGCGCAGCTGCTCAAGGGCCTGTCCGTCGAGACGGCGCGTCATATCGGTGACGACTGTGCCCGGGGACACGCTGTTGACACGGATGCCCGACGGGCCGACCTCCTTGGCAAGCGCCTTCGTCAGCGCGATCACGGCGCCCTTCGTCGCGGAATATACGGCCTCGCAGGAAGCGCCGACCTCGCCCCACATCGAAGAAACGGTGACGATGCTGCCGGACTTGCGGCGGATCATCTCCGGCAGCGCCGCGCGGCAGCACAGGTAAACGCCGCGCACGTTGACGGCATACAGGCGGTCGAATTCCTCTGTCTCCACATCCTGGAGCAGCTTATACTGCCCCACCCCCGCGCTGCACACAAGCGCGTCGAGCCTGCCGAAGGCGCCGAGCGTCTCCCGCATCATGTGATCGACGTCCCGCTCCTGCGAAACGTCCGCCCGTACGGCGAGCAGCCCCGGCATCTCGCCGCAAAGCGCCGCGGCGCGCCCGTCGCTTTTGCGGTAGCAAAACGCCGTATTCCAGCCGGCGGCATAAAACTTTCGCACAATGCCCTCGCCGATCCCGCGCGTGCCGCCCGTGATCAAAACCGATTTCTGCATGGTGATCCCTCCCGCTTCACCCTACCACAGCCGCGGCGAAAAGGCAAGCGGTTGACATTGCGGTCCGCCGCGTCTACAATATGGTTTGGAAAGCCGAACGAAAGGATGACCGTATTTGGAACTGATTGAAAAGACTCTTGGCTCCGAAAAAATTTTTGACGGCACGCTGCTGCATATCCGCCGCGATACCGTGGAACTGCCGAACGGCGACGTCGCCGTCCGCGAATGGATGCTCCATAAGGGCGCGGCCGTCGTAATCGCCTTTGACGAAAACGACAGGCTGCTGCTCGTGCGCCAGTATCGCTACCCGATGCGCAAGGCGATTCTCGAGCTGCCCGCCGGCAAGCTGGACGGCGACGAGGCGCCCGAAGCATGCGCTGCCCGCGAGCTGGAGGAGGAGACCGGCTATCGCGCCGACCGCTTTACGCTGCTGGCAAAAATGGCGCCCGCTCCCGCTTATGCAACGGAAATTCTCTACATTTACGTCGCCGAAGGGCTGCGCCGCACCCACCAGCATCTGGATGCGGACGAGTTTCTCAACGTGGAGCGCATGCCGCTTGACGACGTACTCGCGCTGATCGACGCCGGTGAAATTCTCGACGCCAAAACGCAGATCGGCATCCTGCGCTACCTGCGCGCGGGCGGCAGGCAAACTTGATCCGCCGTTGCGGCGGTGGCTGCGAAACGGTATTTTCCGCCGCGCTTTCCCTTTTTATCCGGCCTTTCCGGAAGCTCTTGCGCAAAACAGCGCCGCCCGCAACGGATCCGTCTGCGGGCGGCGCTGTTTTGTTTCTGTCCGATTTTCGCTTCAAGCGCGTACTTTTTCCCAGTTTTGCATCATCGTGCGGTTCACTTCGCACAGCTCTCCGCTCTCTTCCACCATAAAGAACGTGATATGCGTAAATTTTCTCCACATTTTCGTGATGATCGAGTCGTTCGGCTGCGGCACGCCGCTGACGACAAAGGCGACGCGGTGTCTTTTGATATAACGGGTAATCGCCTTGGCAACGGAATCGGAATACAGCACTGCCATCTCGCCGCCGTAATCGACAGAGACACGGAACAGGTACTCCATCGCCGCAGGGTTGTTGGCGCGCATCGAAGTGCAAACGTTAATCACTGCGAGATCCGTGTCCGTCATGTCTGCGACTGTCCGCCCGGCTCGAATGATCCGGGCACAGCGCAGCTGATCCGTGACACACACGACGGTGCAGGAGCGCTTCGGTTCCTTCGCGCGTGTCTCGGCCGGCCGGTTATCCATGCGCAAGACCTCCTGTGTAATGTGTCGTTCCATCCGGCGCCGGCACGCCCGCCGCGATGTGGGGGAAGCGCACCGCCGTCCGATCTGCTGTAATGCCAGTATATCACAGATGATGTGAATAATATAGGTATTTTTGATAAAAGTTTTCAAAAACTTTTCTTCTAATCAGACTTTTTAACTGATTTGAGCGATTGACGCAAAAAATTTCCATGCTATAATAGGGTTAGAGACCATGGCCGCCTACGGAGCCCCGACACGTCGGATTTGTGTCTGATCGCAGCAAAACAGGGAGTCCCCCGCGGATTCCTGAACATGTCAACCGGGAGCCGGCGAAAATCCGTCTCGGCAAAACCGAGTTCAATTTTGCGCCGCCCGCCCGGAGAAGGAGGACTTCCGATGCCGCGCAATCAACGTGTTTCTCCCGCTGTGATACAGCGTTTGCCGCGCTATTATCGCTACCTCGGCGCTCTGCTGGAAAGCGGCTGCGTCCGCATTTCCTCAAAAGATCTCGCGGCGAGGATGCGGCTGACCGCCTCGCAGATCCGGCAGGACTTCAACTGCTTCGGCGGCTTTGGGCAGCAGGGCTACGGCTACAATGTCGAGATCCTCCACGGTGAAATCGGCAAGATTCTCGGCCTTGAGCGGGAATACCCGCTCGTTCTCATCGGCGCAGGCAATCTCGGGCGCGCCTTCGCCAGCCACATGCTCTTCGCTTCGGCGGGCTTTCTCCTGATCGGTGTGTTTGATAACGATCAAAGCCGCATCGGCAGCAAGCTGGCGGGCTATCCGATCTGCGACGTCGCGAAGATGGAGGATTTTTGCCTTTCGCGCCGCGTCACGGCGGCGGCGCTCTGCGTGCCGGACGAGGCCTCGCCCGCGCTCGTCGGGCGGCTCTACCGCGCGGGCGTGCGCGCAATCTGGAACCTGACGACCTATGATATTCGCGCCGACTATCCCGATATGCTCGTCGAGAACGTCCACCTGACAGACAGCCTGATGAGCCTGTGCTACCTGATCAACGCAAAGAATAACGGCGAGGATGCGCCGAACGAGCTGGGATAACCGTCTCCCATAACCGTACAGCAAAGAAATCTCCTGACGCAAAAGGCCCGGAGCCGCTGCGTCAGGAGACTTTTCTGTTTATCCGTTTTCCGTCGCCGGCCGTCTTTTTCGTCTCGCGCCGCAAAGCATCTCGCGCATGGCGCAGCACTTATCGGCGAGGCAGACAATCCACGCCTCGCGGGTGCGGGGCAGGCGCGTTAAATTAAGCGGCCACATATGGGTCGCGATCACATGCTGTACGCGCCCATCGACGCCGAAAGCCTCCACCGCGTTGCGGCGGGCGCGCTCCGCATGCGAAAAGCCATGCAGGCGGTGCGAACCGTCGTCCTTTCGGTGCCAGTCGTAGAGATAGTAGTCGTGCAGCATCGCGCCGGTCAGCAGCACTTCGCGGTCCGCGCCCAGCCGCAGCCGCCTGTCGATCGCGTCGCTCATACGCGCAACGTTTTCGCAGTGAATATAGGTCGGTGTGCCGCCGTGCTGCATGTAGGCGTACATGCGTTTTGCCTCTTCGCTGCGGCGGATCGCGTCAAATGTCATGGCAGCTCCTCATGGAAGGTCAGGAAACATGTTTTGCAGCAGCGGCGCAAATACCTCCGCCATACGGCGGTGCCCCTCCGGATTCGGGTGAACATTGTCGTTGTAGCAGGCCGGATCGGCGGCGCCGTCTGCGCGGCAGAGCGCCGCCGAAAAATCGGCGACCGCCCAGCCGTTTTGCTCCGCGGCTGCGCGCAGGCGCTCGTTGCCCTCTCTGCGCGCGGCGTCAAAGCCGTCGCTGTCCGCAAAAAACGGCGGATAGGTGAAAAACGGCTGCACGCCTCGCGGCGTCACGCACGGCGACAGGCATACGATCGGCCGCGCGCCGCGTCCGGCGGCATAGCGCGCGATCGCGGCAAGATTTTCACAGATCTCCCCGCCTGTCCGGCCCATCATCAGGTCGTTGCCGCCGCCCATCAGGGCGATCGCGTCAATCCGCGGCGCATCGGGCAGCGATTCGGCCCGCGCCAGCATGCCGGCCGTCGTATCGCCGCAGAGGCCGAGATTGATCACGCGGTTCTTTGTCATTGCTCCGGCGAGGGCGCACCACGCCGCAGCGCGCGGCACCGTATAGCCATAGGTGATGCTGTCGCCGATGCAGACGATCAGACGCCCGCCGACGATCCCCGCTTTTTTTAGCTGCAAAAGCTGGTTCTCCAGCTCGATCGCGGCATAGCTCATGCGTCCGCGTTCTCATAGAGGCATTGGACGCGCCGGCCGATGCGCGAGAGGATCTCGTGCATGCAGCTTCCCGCCTCGGCGGCGACGTCGTCTGCGGTCTGCGTGAGCGCGCCGTCGCGCCCGATCAGCGTGACGGTGTCGCCGACGGCGGCCTCCGGAACGTCGGTCACATCCACCATCATCTGGTCCATACAGATATTGCCGCGGATCGGCACGCGCTTTCCCCGCAGCAGAACATGTCCGCCGTTTGAGAGGATGCGCGGCCAGCCGTCCGCATAGCCGATGGCGACCGTCGCGATCCTCGTAGGCTGCTCCGCGCGGAATTTGCGGCTGTAGCTGACGCATCCGCCCGCAGGAACCGTACGGATACAGGTGACGGCTGCCTGCCAGGTCCCGCAGGGGGCGACGGGCAGCGGCTCCGCGACAGGGGAGGTGTTGTAGCCCATCAGCAGCGCGCCTGCACGCACGGCGTCATAATGCGCCTGCGGATACTTTGCGATCGCGCCGCTGTTGGCGAAATGACGCACGCCGACATCGACGCCGCGCCCGGCAAGGAAAGCGAGCGTGCGCGAAAATTTTTCGATCTGCGCGAGGCTGTATTCCTCCGCGCCGTCCGTCCCGTCGTCCGAGGAGGAAAAGTGCGAAAAAATCCCCTCAAACCGCAGCGCGGGCAGTGTGTACGCCGCCGCGATCTCCTCCAGCTGCTCCGGCGTGTCGCTGTCAAAGCCGATGCGGTTCATCCCCGTATTGACCTTGAGGTGCGCGCGCAGCGTGCCGCCCACGGCGGCGGCCGCCGCGGAAAGCTCCCGCGCGTGCGCCGGGCTCGCGACGGCGGCGATCAGATGATGTCTGAGGAGCTCGTCCACGCCGTCGGCCCCCACATAGGAAAGGATCAGGAGATCGCTTTGGATTCCCGCGCGGCGCAGCGCCACAGCCTCATCGAGAGACGCGACGCAAAAGGTATCGACGCCCCAGCTCTCGAGCGCCCTCGCGCAGACGACGTCGCCGTGGCCGTAGGCATTCGCCTTGACGACCGCGAAGACGCGGCAGCCCTGCGGGATGCGGGCGCGGACAGCCTCCAGATTCTGCTTCAGCCGGTCCAGATCAACCGAAAGCCATGTGCGGTAAAACATCAGAACCCCACTTTCTCACGCAGGTAAGCGGCGACCTCTCCGATCGGCAGACGCACCTGCTGCATGCTGTCGCGCTCGCGGATGGTGACGCAGTTGTCGGCGGGGATGCCCTTTTCGGGGTCGCCGACGGTTTCAAAGTCGAAGGTGATGCAGAAGGGCGTGCCGATTTCGTCCTCGCGGCGATAGCGCTTGCCGATGGAGCCGGTCTCGTCGTAATCGACCATGAATTCCCTGGCGAGCTCGGCCTGCAGCGCACGGGCGGGGCCGGTGAGCACTTCCTTTTTGGACAGGGGCAGAACCGCGGCCTTGAACGGCGCGAGATACGGGTGCAGATGCAGAACGGTGCGCACATCGTCGTTGCCCTTCTTATCCTGCCCGACGACCTCCTCGTCGTATGCCTCGCAGAGGAACGCGAGCGCAACGCGGTCGCAGCCGAGCGACGGCTCGATGACATAGGGCACATAGTGCTCGTTCGTCTCGGGATCGAAATAGGTCAGATCCTTGCCGGACGCCTCCTGATGGCGGCCGAGGTCGTAATCGGTGCGGTCGGCGATGCCCCAAAGCTCTCCCCAGTCGGTGAAGGGGAACGCATACTCGATATCGGTCGTGGCGCGGGAGTAGAAGGCAAGCTCGGCCTTTTCATGGTCGCGCAGGCGCAGATGCTCCTCGCTGATGCCGAGATCGGTCAGCCATTTGCTGCAGAAATCCTTCCAGAACGCAAACCACTCGAGGTCGGTACCGGGCTTGCAGAAGAATTCGCATTCCATCTGCTCAAACTCGCGCGTGCGGAACGTGAAGTTGCCGGGCGTGATCTCGTTGCGGAACGCCTTGCCGACCTGGCAGACGCCGAAGGGCAGCTTGCGGCGGGTCGTGCGGGCGATATTGGCGAAATTGACGAAGATGCCCTGCGCGGTCTCGGGGCGCAGATAGCAGACGGAGGAGGAATCCTCGGTGACGCCGATGGCGGTCTTGAACATCAGGTTAAACTTGCGGATGGGCGTAAACTCATGCTTGCCGCAGATCGGGCAGACGATGTCCTCGGTCTCGGCGATGGTCTTGTCCATCTCGTCAAACGTCATCGCATCGACGTTGATCTCGGGGTGCGCCTCGCCGATCAGCTTATCGGCGCGGTGGCGCGCCTTGCAGGCCTTGCAGTCGAGCAGCGGGTCGGAAAAGCTCGAAACATGCCCCGTCGTAACCCACGTCTGCGGGTTCATCAGGATCGCGGCGTCGAGACCGACGTTGTAGGGGCTCTCCTGCACGAATTTCTTGAGCCACGCCTTCTTGACGTTGTTCTTGAACTCCACGCCGAGAGGGCCGTAGTCCCATGAGTTGGCCAGGCCGCCGTAGATTTCGCTGCCCGCGTAAATAAAGCCGCGGTTGCTGCACAGGGCGACGATTTTGTCCATTGTCTTATCGGAATGCTTCATGATTGTCCTCCTTCGACCGTCGTCGGGATTTATAGGGAATAGTGTACCGCTTTTTCGCTGTTCCGTCAAGAAAAAACGGCGCGGCGCAAGCGACTGCGCCACACCGTGCAAATCTTTTTCTCCCGCCGGGCTGCGTTTTATGCTTTTTGCTTGCCGAGCGAGCGCGTTCTCTCATACGCGGCGACCACCGCGTCGATGCATGCGCCGCAAAACGCCCCCTGCTCCAGCGCGCGCACACCCGCGATCGTCGAGCCGCCGGGCGAACAGACCGCATCCTTGAGCACGGCGGTATGCTCCCCGCTCTCCAGCGCGAGGCGCGCGCTGCCGAGCAGCATCTGCGCGGCGTACAGCGTCGCCTTGTTGCGCGGCACGCCGCAGGCGACGGCGCCGTCCGCCAGCGCCTCGAGGAACAAAAACGCATAGGCGGGCCCGCAGCCGGAAACCGCGCCGGCCGCGTCGAAGAGCGACTCCTCAACCGCGTCAAAGCGCCCCGCCGCCTCCATGCCGGCGAGAAAATCCGCCGTTTCCTCCGGCGAGACGAGCGCGTTGGCCGTATAGAGGATCATCCCTTCGCCGACGACGGCGGGCGTATTGGGCATAATACGGATGACGGGATAATCGCCGCCCGCCATTTTGCAGATCGTTTCGGTCGTGAGGCCCGCCGCCATCGTAACGAGCACAAAGCGGTCCGTCCGCGCCGCAAAGACGGGCGCGAGCTTGCCGAGCACATCCGCCATAAGCTGCGGCTTGACGCCCAGCACGACAAAGCGGCTCTGGGCCGAGGCCTCCCCGTTTCCGGCGCAGGCGCAGCCGAGCTCCTTCGCGAGCGCCTGCGCCTTGGCGGGCGTGCGGTTTGCGAGCACGATACGTTTGGGGTCCACGGTCGCCGCCGCCGCATAGGCAAGCGCGCTTCCCATGTGGCCGGTGCCGATAAATGCAAATTCGTAATCCGCCATATCAATGCCTCCCTCTTATCGGATCTGCCCGTTGCCGCGGACAATGTATTTATAGCTTGTCAGCTCGCAAAGCCCCATCGGGCCGCGCGCGTGAAGCTTTTGAGTGGAAATTCCCATCTCGCAGCCGAGGCCGAATTCCCCGCCGTCGGTAAAGCGCGTCGAGGCGTTGACGTAGACCGCGGCGCTGTCTACCGCGGCGGTAAAGCGCGCGGCATTCTGCGCGTCCCGCGTCAGGATCGCGTCGCTGTGGTGCGTGGAATGCGCCGCGATGTGCGCGATCGCGTCCTCGACGGAATCGACGACGCCGACCGCAAGGATATAATCGAGAAACTCGGTATCGAAATCGTTCGGGCCCATGGGCACACCGTAGACCAGATCGACCGCGCGCTCATCGAGGCGCAGCTCGACCGGCGGCTTGCCCGCCGTGACGCGGTCCTCCACCAGACGGCGGCGGAGCTTCGGGAGGAACTCGCGCGCGATCGCCCGATGCACGAGGCAGACCTCCGCCGCGTTGCAGACCGACGGACGGCTCGTCTTGGCGTTTTCAATGATGTTGAGCGCCATCTCCTGGTCTGCGCTCTCATCCACAAAGATATGGCAGATGCCCGTGCCCGTCTCGATGCAGGGCACCCTTGCGTTTTCCGTACAGGCGCGGATCAGGCCGGCGCCGCCGCGCGGGATCAGCAGATCGACAAGGCCGACGGCGTTCATCAGCTCCGCCGCGCTCTGGCGCGAGGGGTCGCTCACCATCTGCACCGCCTCGGCGGGCAGATCGACGTCGCGCAGGCCGTCCTGCATGGCGCGCACGATGGCGCGCGCCGAATCAAAAGCCTCCCGCCCGCAGCGCATCACGCAGGCGTTGCCGCTCTTGACGCACAGCGCCGCGGCGTCGGAGGTCACGTTGGGGCGGCTCTCGTAAATGATCGCCACAACGCCGAGCGGCACCGCGGTTTTCTCGACCGAAAGGCCGTTGGGCCGTTCGGCGCGCTCAAGCACCCGCCCGACGGGATCCGGCAGCGCGGCCACCTGCCGCAGCCCCTCCGCCATGCCGGCGATGCGGCTCTCATCGAGGCGCAGGCGATCGAGCATCACGGGAGAAATGCTGTCTCGGGCATTGTCGCAATCGAGTGCGTTCGCTTTGAGGATCCTGCCGCATTGCTCCATCAGGCGGTCCGCCATTGCGAGCAGCGCGCGGTTTTTCGTATCGCCGTCGGCGGCTTGCAGCGCCGTGGCCGCGCCGCGCGCCGCATGTAAAATTTCAAGCGTCGTCATTGCTGTTTCCTCCTGCCCAAAAAGCGTGTGCCGACCGCTTCCCCGTCGGCGATCGCGTAGAGCGTATCGGGGCGGCTTCCGTTCGCGATCACCAGATCGGCGCCGCTCTCCGTCACGATCTGGGCGGCGCGCAGCTTCGTCGCCATGCCGCCGGTGCCGAGCGCGGAGCCCGGGCTGCCGCCGAGCGCCATGATCTCGGGCGTCAGCTCCTCCACCAGCGGGATCAGCGCGGCGTCGGGGTCGCGGCGCGGGTCGGCGGTATAGAGCCCGTCGATATCGCTGAGCAGCACGAGCAGATCGGCTTTCACCTCGCTCGCGACAATGGCGGCCAGGGTGTCGTTGTCGCCGATGCCGAGCTCCTCGGTCGCAACGGTGTCGTTTTCATTGATGACGGGCAGCGCCTTCATTTCCAGCAGGCGGAACACCGTGTTGCGGAAATTCTGCCGCCGCTCTCCGTCCTCGATATCGCCGGCGGTCAGCAGAATCTGCGCCACCGTGTGGTGATAATCCGAGAAAAGGCGGTCGTAAATGTACATGAGCTCGCACTGCCCCACGGCCGCGGCCGCCTGCTTGGAGGGGATATCGTGCGGGCGCTCGCCGAGGCCGAGCTTGCCGACCCCCATGCCCACGGCGCCGGAGGAAACGAGGATAATCTCATACCCCGCATTCTTGAGGTCGCTCATCACCTTGCAGAGCTGCTCGACGCGGCGGATATTCAGATAGCCGGACGGATACGCCAGCGTGGACGTACCGACTTTGATAACGATTCTCATGGGAAATCCCTCCTGTTCCGTTTCCGTCTGCTTCCAGTTTAAAAGCAATTTCCCCCGCTGTCAAGCGAAAGTGTCCGCAGGGCCGCGCAGCGCGCCCCGGACCCGCTCAAAAAGCTCGACGGCGGCGAGCTTCATCACCAGCTTCTCCTCCCCGTTGAGCGCCTGTACCCGCAGGCCGTCCGGCATTTTAAGCGCCTCAGGCGACGCCGCGGGCAGGCAGAGCGGCGGGTAGAGCACACACCACCAGTTGTGCCCCTGCCCCGCGCCGATCGTCAGGCGCAGGGCGCGGTAGCGCCCCGCAGGCATGCGCACGCCGCTTTCGTATGCGGCGGTATCGAAAAACATCTCCGTCACCGCGGCCGTGACGGGCTCGTCCGAGCCGGCTGCGCGCAGCGTCTCCCGCGCCGTTTCCGCAATTTCGCCGGAAAGGCGCAAAACCGCCTCCTGCGCCTCTCCGATGCAGCCCGCCTCCGCCAGCGCGGGGCCGTATTTCGCCAGAACGGCGTCGCGCACCAGCAGCTTTCGCCGCTGATCGGCCTCGCTGTCGGAGGCGGCGACGATATGCAGGCGCAGCGTATTGGCGCGCACATCCGCGCACATGGCGGAAAACGGCCGCAGCGCGGAAACGGCGGCGATCAGCAGCAGCGCGAACAAAAGCGCGGCGGCGTGGCGGTCGAATCTTGGATTCATGTACATCCATCCTTCCCGCAAAAAGGATGGGCGATCCCGCGCGGGATTATACAGGCGTAAAGATTGACCGCGGCGGAAAACGGCGGTATAATCGATCCCAAAAGACGAAATCGTATTTCGTCGCGCGAGGCTTTTCCGACGGATCGGGCCCTTCGGAGGAAGCCCCGCCGCGAAAAGGGGGAGACTGTGTGAATTACCGCATCATTGAGGGCGCAGAAAACATGAATCTTGAGGCCATCGTCCGGCTTCTTCGCACGACGTATTGGGCCGATCGCCGCCCGGTGGAGCAGATCGAGACTTCCCTGCGCCATTCCGCCTGCTTCGGGGTATATGCGGAGGAGAAAAAGCGGCTCGTCGGCTTTGCCAGAGTGATCAGCGACTATGCCACGACGTATTATCTCTGCGACGTGGTCATCGACCCCGCATATCGGCACAAGGGCCTCGGCACGGCGCTGGTTTCCCATATCGAATCGCTCCCCGCGTATGCCGGACTGCGCGGCATCCTGATCACAAGGGATGCGCACGCGCTGTATCGGAAATTCGGCTATGAGGTCCTGAACGGCCGTGCCATGGTGAAGGGCCTGAACTGTTGAGAACGGCGCCCGCTCCGCCGAACGGACCGGCAGACGTTTCCCGCGGGTTTTCCTGCCATACGAAAACAGAGGCGTGAGCGGCGCTCACACCTCTGTTTTTTTATTCTCGCGATCTGATGATTCAAGGATCGTCACGCCCTCCGCCACCGGCAGGGCGACGGCGGCGAACCGTCCCTCCCTTCGAAGCGGCGGCAGCGCGGCGGCAGCTTTCTCCTCATTCTCAAACACGCCGAACAGCGCCGAGCCCGAGCCGCTCATGGAAGCGCCCAGCGCGCCCGCCTTTCGCAGCGCTGCAAGGATTGCAAGGCTCTCTTCATCCCCGCAGCAGGCGGTGAACGTGTTTTCGCAAAGCGCGCCGATCCGGGCAAGCTCGCCCGCGGCGACGGCCTCCGCCATCTTCCCGCCGTCCGGCAGGACAGGGGCGCCAAGCCCATCGACCGCGCGGTAGGCGACCGCCGTCGAAACGCCGTGCGGCGGCTTGACGATCAGAAACGCGCCTGTTTTCAGCGGCGGGACGGGCGTCAGAATCTCGCCGATGCCGGTGGCGCGGCAGGCGCCGCCCACAAGGCAAAACGGCACGTCCGCGCCGACGGAGAGGGCGAGCGCGCAGAGCTTTTCGCTTCCCAGCCGCGTCCCGTACAGCAAATCCAGCGCCGCCAGTACGCCCGCGGCGTCCGCGCTGGCGGATCCGAGGCCCGCTTCATAGGGGATGCGTTTTTCGATCGTGATCCGCGCCCCGCCCGCGACGCCCGCTTCGCGGAAAAAGACCTCTGCGGCGCGGTACGCGGTGTTTTTTTCGTCCGTCGGGAGTTTTTTGTCGTCGCAGGCAAGCGAGACGCCGCCGGCCTTCTCCACCGTCAGACGGTTCGCAAGGGAAACGGACTGCATCACCGTATCGAGCGTGTGCATGCCGTCCGCCCGCCTGCCCGTAACGGCGAGACAAAGGTTGACCTTCGCGTGCGCCAGCAGCGCGATCCGCTCACACACGGCGGTTGGCCGAGGGCCGCATGTCCCGCGCGAAATCCGCAAGCGGGCCGTTGCATTTCATCATGGCGTTTTCTCCTTTTTTCCGTCGCGCCGCAGCGAGGCCGCGCGCCTGCAGGATCAAAGCAGCCGGACGCCCGGCTGTGTGTAATCGTAGCCGCACGGACGCAGCAGCGGCAGGCCGAGCAAATACAGATCGGTCGCGCGCGCCTCCTGCTCGGCAAAGAGCTTTGCGTCTCCGCCCAAGCCGCGGAGATAGGCCAGCGAATCGGAAACCGGCTTTTTCGCCGTCTCTTTCATTTTCCCCAGGATTTCCCGCCCGCGGGCGTTAAAGCCCAAAACGCGCAGATACGGCGCCGGGCGGGCGCAGAGCGGCGCCTCCAGCCCCAGAAAAGCCGACATCACAACCCTGCGGATGCGCGCGGCGGGATAGCGCTTGCTCTTGGCGAGGGCAAAAACCTCATCGAGCGTCGTCGCCTGCCGGATCGCGGCGGCGATGCGGTTTTCCAGCCCCTCGGAAAGGTCGGGCAGCCTGGAAAGCTCCTCGGGCCGCATGCGGCGCAGCGCGCCGAGAATCACGCGATCCAGCGTCGCCTCGTCAAAGGGCGCGGTCTGCTCCTCAAAAGCGCGCAAAAACCGCCCGGCAGCCTCCGGCGGCATCAGCGCGGCGGCCTCAGCGATGCTGCCCGCACGAACCAGCGCCCGCAAATACGAGGCGCTTGCCATATCCCCCTCGGGGGAGGCGGCGTCGTGCGCGGCGCCCTCGCGGCGCACGGCAAACGGGATCACCGCGCTGCCCGCGTCGCGCAGCGACCGCAGATATTCGATCGCAAGGCTGTCGTTCGGCGCAGCGAGCAGGTCTGCAATTTCGTCGCCGCAAAGCTCGCTCACGGCAAGCTGACGCGCTTTGGCGAACGGGAGCCCCGTTGCAAGATGCTCGCCCATGCGCTCGCAGACGGCTGGGTTGTCCACCGCATCTGCGGCGGCCTGCAGCATCGAAAGATAGCCCGATTCGCTGCCGAACGACAGCAGATCGACGCATCCCATGTCCGCGGCAATCGAAACGGCGCCTGCGGCAAAGCGCTGCGCGGTCGCCATCGCGTACGGCAAGGGGAGCTCAAGCACCAGATCCGCGCCGCCGAGCAAGGCGCATGCGGCGCGCACGCGCTTTTCGCAAAGGGCGGCGGCGCCGCGCTGGGTAAAGTTTCCGCTCATGATCGCTGCGATATGCGTTGCTCCGGCCCTGCGCGTTTCTGCAATGTGAAACGCGTGCCCGTTGTGAAACGGATTGTATTCGGCGATAACCGCTGCGACGATCATGGTTCGAGCCCCCTTTTGCAGCAAGAGAAGATTTTGTGTTTTTTGCTTGCACTTATCGCAAGATTATATTATTATATGGAAGAAAGGGGTAAAATGTCAAGGCGGCGCCTGCCGGCAGCCGCCGCGCAGACACGCCCCTGCCGAAACCCGTAAATCAATTTAGGAGGATGGTTCCAATGAAAATTCTGGTTATCAATGCGGGCAGCTCTTCGATGAAGTATCAGCTGATCGATATGGAAACCGAGGCTGTCATTGCGAAGGGCAACTGCGAGCGGATCGGCGTTGACGGCCACATCGGTCACAAGATGGCCGACGGCTACAAAACCGAGTACGACATCGCGTTTCCGACGCATGCCGAGGCGTTTGCCGAGGTCCTCAAGCTGCTGACCACCGGCGAGCACAAGGCCATCAACGATGTGTCCGAGATTGCCGCTGTCGGTCACCGCGTCGTTCACGGCGGCGAGAAGTTCACCGTCCCGACCCTGATCACCGACGAGGCGATTGCCGGCATCGATGAGCTTTCCTCCCTCGCCCCTCTGCACAACCCTCCGGCGCTCAAGACCATCAAGGTCTCCAAGGAAATTTTCGGCGAGAGCACCCCCATGGTCGCCGTTTTCGATACTTCCTTCCATCAGACGATGCCGCCCAAGGCTTACATCTACGGCATCCCCTATGAGTTTTATGAGAAGTACGGCGTGCGCCGCTACGGCTTCCACGGCACCAGCCATCGCTATGTTTCCGGCCGTCTGGCCGAGCTTGAGGGCAAGGACAACCTGAAGGTCGTCACCTGCCATCTCGGCAACGGCTCTTCCCTCGCCGCCGTTGACGGCGGCAAGGTCCTTGAGACCTCCTTCGGCATGTCCACCGCCGACGGGATTGTCATGGGCACCCGCTGCGGCGCCATGGACCCCTGCATCCCTTCTCTGATCGCGGAGAAGACCGGCGCCGATTTTGCCGAGGTCGCCAACATCCTGCAGAAGAAGTCCGGCCTGCTCGGCATCTCCGGCGTTTCCTCCGATATGCGTGATATCGAGGCCGCCATCGCGCAGGGCAACGAGCGCGCCAAGCTCGCCTGGGACATTCTGGTTTATCAGATCAAAAAGTTCATCGCCGGCTATTCCGCCGGTATGGGCGGCTGTGATGCGATCGTCTTCACCGGCGGGATCGGCGAGAACGACGATTCCGTCCGCGAGGCCGTCTGCTCCAACATGGAGTTCATGGGCGTCAAGTTCGATGCCGCGAAGAACGCCGGCTGCCGCGAGGAGGCCTGCATTTCCGCGCCCGATTCCCGCGTGAAGGTCTGGATCATCCCGACCAACGAGGAGCTCCTCATCGCGCGCGACACCCAGGAGATCGTCTCCAAGCTGTAAGCGCAGCCGAACAGACAAAAAGCGGCGGGCCTGCCCCGCCGCTTCTTTGTTTGTCTTTTCTCTCTCGGCCGGTTTCAGTAGCCGAGGTTCAGCTCCAGCGATTCATCCTCCTGCACCCAGTCCGCCACGTCGATCACGCGGTAGTCGTCGTAGGTGTCGCGGATCACCACCTGCGCGATACCCGCGTTGATCACCGCGCGCTTGCACATGGCGCAGCAGCTGGCGTTCGGCGTGTAGGCGCCGTCGGGCTCCTTGCCGACGAGATAGAGCGTAGAGCCGAGCATATCGTTGCGCGCCGCGTGGATGATCGCGTTTTGCTCCGCATGGACCGAGCGGCAGAGCTCATAGCGCTCGCCGCGCGGAATGTTGTATTTTTCGCGCGTACAGTAGCCGAGATCACAGCAGTTTTTGCGCCCGCGGGGCGCGCCGGCATAGCCTGTCGAAATGATCTGGTCGTTTTTGACGATGATCGCGCCGAAGTGGCGGCGCAGGCAGGTGCTGCGCTCGGTAACGGTTTCGGCGATATCGAGATAATAATTTGTTTTGTCGCGGCGTTGCATGCGCGCGCCTCCTTTTGCGGGAAACCGCATCTGGTTTTCCTTATCATACCTGTTCGGGGCGCCGATTGCAAGGATAAAATCGCACGGCGGTCTTTGCGCGCCGCCGCAAATATGATAGAATAACCGCATAGGCGTTCTTCTCCGCGCATGCCGCCCCTTTGGAGCGGCGCGCGGCCGAAACCGACGGCCGTGCCGCCAAGGGCGGCATGCGGCCGAGTCTGTCAGAAAAACAGGAGGCGGGCCGATGAATCTGACCGACCGCGCAGCCGTGCGCGAGCTGCTCCTTCGCCACGGTTTCAGATTTTCCAAGGCGATGGGGCAGAATTTCCTCGTCAATCCCGCCGTCTGCCCGCGCATGGCCGAGGAGGGCGGGGCCGAAAAGGGCGTCGGCGTGCTGGAGATCGGCCCCGGTATCGGCGTGCTCACGGTCGAGCTCGCAAAGCGCGCCTCCCGCGTCGTCTGCATCGAGCTGGACCGCCGCCTCGCGCCGATCCTCTCCGAAACGCTTGACGGCTGCGGCAACGTCGAGATCGTCTGGGGCGACGTGCTCGAGGTCGATCTCGCCGGACTCTTGCGCGCGCGCTTTGCGGGGATGCCGGTCGTCGTGTGCGCGAACCTGCCGTATTATATCACGACGCCGATCCTGATGCGCCTGCTCGAGCTGCGTCTGCCGATCGATTCGATCACCGTGATGGTGCAAAAAGAGGCCGCCGAGCGCCTCTGCGCCCTGCCCGGCGAGCGCGCCTGCGGCGCCGTCTCCGCAGCGGTGGCGTATTACGCCGAGGCCCGGCGGCTGTTCCCTGTCTCGGCGGGGTCGTTTTTGCCCGCGCCGAAGGTCGATTCCGCCGTCATCCGGCTCGACCTGCATGCGCGGCCGCCCGTCGGGGACGTGGAGGAGCGGCAGCTCTTTGCCGTCGTGCGCGGGGCGTTCTCGCAGCGGCGCAAAACGGCCGCCAACGCGCTTTCGTCCGCGCTCGGGTGCGAAAAGGCCGCGATCTTCGGCTGCCTTGCGGCATGCGGGCTGCCCGCCGGTATCCGCGCCGAATCGCTGACGCTCGCGCAGTTTGCCGATTTGACGCGCTCGCTCGCCGAAGGCGGACTGCTCACAGGGCAGAGCGGCGGGAATATGTAATACTTTTGGTATTATTGTAGAAAGAATATACGGAAACAGGCTTTTCCTCCGCCGGTTTGCGCCGGACGCCGCAAGCCGTTTGCCGGATCACACAAAAGCTCCCTGCGCAGATGCAGGGAGCTTTTTTCTGCCGCCGTACAGGCCGCAGGGGCTGAATCGGCGGGAAATTATTACATTTTGTATTGATGATATGCTATTATACGAGTTTTTCCGGTTTTTTCAAGCCCGCCGTCCTCTTTTCCAATTGCGCGCGCCGTGCGGCAGTGGCGGTCCCGTCGATGCGCCATGCGCCCTCCCAAAGGATCAGGTCGCCTTCGCGGGCGTCCGCCGGCAGGGCGCTGCGCAGCAGCTTGACGCGCCGCCCGTCCCCGTCCTCACAAAGGGCATAGGCCCCTGCAAACCGCTCGATCGAAAACATGCTCAGCCCTCCCTTGGGGTCAATTCGTCGTCGATACCGGCGGCGCGCACACGGATCGTCACGCCGTCGGTCACAAAGCGGACCGATCCGCTGACGTCGGTGCGGTAAACGGGGCCGAAAGCGGCAAGGCGGTCCAGAACGGCGGCGCTCGGCAGACCGTAATCGTTGCCGCGCCCGGCGGAGACCGCGGACGCGACCGGCCGCACCGCGTTGAGAAAGCTTTGGCCCGAGGAGGAATTGCTGCCGTGGTGGCCCGCCACGTAGACGTCGGCGGAGACAAGCGCGCCGGTTTCAAGCAGGCGCGCCTCCACCGTGCGCTCGCCGTCCCCCGTGATGAGGAACGACACGCCCCCGCAGTCGATCCGCAGCGTGAGCGACGTATCGTTGATCTCACCGGGCGCGGCAAGGAAACCGTTGAGAAACGTAAGCGCCGCATCCTCGGAGAGCGGCCGCGTCTGCGGCTTTGTCTGCACGGTGCAGGGCGTTCCGGTCGTTTCCAGCGCGTCGAGCAGCCGCTCGTAGGTCTTATTGGTCGGGAGGAGCTCCGCGGGCGTATCGGGCAGGATCACCTCATCGACGGGAAAGCGCCCGAGCAGATCGACGAGCCCGCCGAAATGATCGGTATGGAGATGCGTGACGACGACGGCCGACAGCCGTTTGACGCCCGACGCGGCCAGCTCGCTGCAAAGGCGGTCGGCGCTGCTGCGCTCGCCGCAATCAATGAGGAGATCGGTATCGCCCGCCTGCACAAGCGCGGCGCTGCCCTGTCCGACGTCGATCACGGTGACGGCCAAAGGCTCCGACGGGCGCAGAGAGCGCCGGAAGCTTTCGATCCCTTCCAAAAGGCTCCCGCCGTAGCGCCATGCCCCAAGGAAAAGCGCCGCTGCGACCAGAGCGAGCAGCAGCCATCCGACGGCGCGGCGCGCCCTCATTTACGGCCCGCCTTTCTGCGCGCGGACTTGCGCTTGGGCGTATTCCCCGCAGCGCGCGCAGACGCTTTTGCCTGATGCTCCTGCACATATTTACGGTCGGGCGGCACAAGGCAGTCGGGGCCGGTGCCGATCAGATCCGTGCGGCCGACCTCCTCCAGCGCCTCGATCACAAGGCGGCGGTTCTCGGGCTTGAAATACTGCAGCAGCGCGCGCTGCCGCTGCTTTTCATGCGGATCGCGCGGCACATAGACCTCTTTCCCCGTCAGCGGATCGAGGCCCGTATGAAACATACACGTCGAGATCGTTTCGGGCGTGGGATAAAAATCCTGCACCTGCTCGGGGCGCATGCGGTTTTTCTTCAGGAAACAGGCGAGCGCAACGGCGTCCGCCAGCGTGCTGCCCGGATGGGAGCTGATGAGATACGGCACAAGATACTGCTCCTTGCCGATCTCCCTTGTGATGCGGTAGAACTGCCTGGCAAAGCGCTCGTAGACCTCGATATGCGGCTTTCCCATGCAGTCGAGCACCGTGGGGCTGCAGTGCTCGGGCGCAACCTTGAGCTGCCCGCTGACGTGGTATTGCAGCAGCTCGCGGAAAAATGCGGGATCGCGGTCGAGCAGCAGATAGTCGAAGCGGATGCCCGAGCGCACAAAGACCTTTTTGACGCCGGGAAGCGAGCGCAGCCGCCGCAGCAGCGCAAGATACTCGCTGTGATCGACGCGCAGATTGGGGCACGGCTTTGCGCCGAGACACTTGCGGTCCGGGCAAAGGCCATGCTTCAGCTGCTTCTCGCAGGAGGGGTAGCGCAGCTGCGCCGTCGGCCCGCCGACATCGTGGAGATAGCCCTTGAAGCGCGGGCTTTTCGTGAGCGCCTCGGCCTCCTTCACAACGGAATCGATGCTGCGCGAGACGACCTGCCGCCCCTGATGGCATGCGATCGAGCAGAAGTTGCAGTGCCCGAAGCAACCGCGGTTGTGGATGATCGAAAACTCGACCTCGGCAATGGCCGGCACGCCGCCCAGCGCCTCGTAGCTCGGATGGTACATGCGCGCAAACGGCAGCGTAAAGACCTCGTCGAGCTCCTCCCGCGTCAGGCACGGCGCGGGCGCGTTTTGCAGCAGCAGGCGGTCGCCGTGCTTTTGCACGACAGGGCGTCCCACGACGGGATCCTGCTCCGCAAGGCGGCGGCCGAAGGCCCTGGCAAACGCCTTTTTATCCTCCCGCACCTTTTCAAACGAGGCGATGCTCACCGTGCCCGGCGGCAGCTGCTCCGGCGTCGCCCAGCAGACAGTGCCGCGGATATCGGTAAGAGAGGAGACAGGCTCCCCTGCCGCAAGCCTGCGCGCGATCTCCTCCGTCTGCTTTTCGCCCATGCCGAAGGAAATCAGATCCGCGCCGGAATCGAGCAGGATCGAAGGCTTCACGCTGTCTGACCAGTAGTCGTAGTGCGCAAAACGCCGCAGAGACGCCTCGATGCCGCCGAGAATAACCGGGCAATCCGGATATGCGCGCTTCGCGAGGCGGGAATATACCGTCGCGGCATAGTCGGGGCGGCGCCCCTGCGCGTCGGCGGGGGAATAGGCGTCCGTTTTGCGGCGGCGCTTGGCGACGGAATAATTCGAAACCATGGAATCGATATTGCCCGCCGTGATCATAAAGCCGAGGCGCGGCCGCCCAAAGCGGCGAAAATCACGCTCGTCGCGCCACGCGGGCTGCGCGAGCATCGCGACGCGGTACCCGAGGCGCTCCAGCAGCCGCGAGATGATGGCGATGCCGAAGCTCGGGTGATCCACATAGGCGTCGCCCGTGACACAGACAAAATCGACCGCATCCCAACCGCGTTCCCGCGTCTCCGCGGCGCTGACCGGCAAAAAAACCATCGGCCGTCCACTTCCTTTCCTGAACCGGGAGAGAATGCGCCGCGCCCTCCGAAGCGGGCGCGGCGCGCAAATCACAGCGTTGTCTGCTCGGGAATGCCGCTGTCGGCGCCCTCGTCGGCACGGTGCAGCTTCATCTCGAGCCAGCGTTCCTTGGAGATCAGCACGGCGCGCGGCTTGCTTCCCTCAAACGGGCCGACGATGCCGCGGGCCTCCAGCTCGTCGATCAGGCGCGCCGCGCGGGCGTAGCCGAGCTTGCATTTGCGCTGCAGCAGCGAGGTGGAAGCGATGCCCGCTTCGACGACGCACTCGATCGCATCCTCGAGCATCGGGTCGGTATCGTCCTCCGCGGCGGGCGCGCCGCCGCCTCCGCCCGCGTTGCCCTTTCCGGCGGGCACCATCCGGTCGATCTCGGCAATCAGCTTTTCATCGTAGCTGGCCTCGCCCGCGCTCTTGATAAACGTCACAACGCGCTCGATCTCGTCATCGGAGACGAAGCAGCCCTGGATCCGCGTGGGCTTTGCCGACCCGACGGGGGAAAACAGCATATCGCCCATGCCGAGCAGCTTTTCCGCGCCGCCCATATCGAGGATCGTGCGCGAATCGACCTGCGACGAGACGGAAAACGCGATGCGCGAGGGGATGTTCGCCTTGATCACGCCGGTGATGACGTCCACGGAGGGGCGCTGCGTCGCGATGATCAGGTGCATGCCCGCGGCGCGCGCCATCTGTGCGAGGCGGCAGATCGCATCCTCGACCTCGGCGGGGGCCGCCATCATCAGATCGGCGAGCTCATCGACGACGATGACGTACTGCGGCAGCGGCTCGGGGATCGGCTCGGCGGGCGTTTCGGGCATCCCCTCGGCAGCCGGTTCGTTTTCCGCGGCTTCGCGCCTGGCGGCGAGCAGCTTATTGTAGGAGGAAAGGTCGCGCGCGCCCGCCGCGGCGAAGAGCTTGTAGCGGTTGAGCATCTCGGCCACGGCCCAGTTGAGCGCGCCGGCGGCCTTTTTGGGATCGGAGACAACGGGGATCGCAAGATGCGGCAGGCCGTTGTAAACGCCGAGCTCCACGACCTTGGGATCGACGAGCAGCAGCTTGACCTCCTCCGGCTTCGCGCGGAAAAGGATGCTCATGATGATCGTATTGATACAGACGGATTTGCCCGATCCGGTCGCGCCCGCGATCAGAAGGTGCGGCATCTTGGCGATGTCCGCCACAACGGCGCTGCCGCTGATATCGCGCCCCAGCGCGACGGCAATGCGGCTCTTGGCGTCCGCAAAGGCGGGCGAAGCCAGCACCTCGCGCAGCGAGACGGGCGTCACGCGGGTATTCGGCACCTCGATGCCCACGGCGGCTTTGCCGGGGATCGGTGCCTCGATGCGCACGCCCGCGGCGGCAAGGTTCAGCGCAATATCGTCCGCGAGGTTGGTGATGCGGGAAATTTTGACGCCTGCGGCGGGCTGCAGCTCATACCGCGTTACGGCCGGGCCGCGCGCGATGTCGGTGATGCGCGTCTGCACGCCGAAGGACTGCAGCGTATTGACCAGCAGCTCGGCGTTTTGCCGCAGCTCGTCGGAGCCGCTGTCGCGGGCCGTGCGCTTCGCCTCCTGCAGCAGCGTCAGCGGCGGCAGCAGGTATTCCGGCTTGGGCGGCGCCGCGGGCGGCGCTTCGGACGGCGGTTCGGCGGCGGGCTGTTCCTTCTCCTGCTCGGCGGCCTCGGCCGGAGGCGTTTCGGTCTTGGGCGCATCGGCGGGAGCGGGCTGCTCCTTTTGCGCGATGCGGTTAATGATATCGTCGATATGTACCCGATGCTCCTCCTGTGCGTGCGCGAACGCCGTCTCATCGGGCGCGACAGGCTCCGCGGGCGTCTCGGCTGGCATCTCGGGCTGCGGCGCAGGCTCGGCCGCCTTGCCTGCGGCGGCAAGCAGCTTCTCCTTGGCCGTGGTATCCGCCGCAACGGGCGGCGCAGGCTCCTTTTTGCGCCGGCGCGGCTGCGGATCGTCGAGCGGGATATCGACCTGCGCGCGATGGGCGGCAGCCCTGGCCTCCTGCTGCGCCGCAAAGGAATCGGCGACGCTGCGGCTGACCTCTACCGCCTTGTCGATCGGCTTTTTCGCGCCGCGCAGCACGCCGGCGATCGTGGAATTGGTGATGATCATCAAAAGGAAAACCAGCATCAGCCCGACGACAATCTTATCGCCGGGAGAGCCGAGCTGCAGGAGCGGCATGCCGAAAAGCAGCGACAGCACGCCGCCGCCGCGGAGATCGGCGCCGTCTGCCCAGAGCGTGCGCAGCAGATCCCCGAAGGAGTTCGCCGCGGGATCGCCTGCGAGAAAAATCTGCCACGCGCCGCTGAGAACGCACAGCAGCAGCGCCGCGAGGAATCCCCGCAGGCGCAGGCCGGCAACGGGCTTTTCAAACGAGGACATCACCGCGATGTAAATGAGCAGCGGCCCGATGAAAAATGCCGACAGGCCGAACAAGCCCAGCATCACGCCGTGCAGGCGGCTCCAAACGGCGGAGCCCTCGACCACCGAGAGCAAAAACAGCAGCACGCCGAGCAAAAAAAGACAGATCGCCCGCACCTGTATACGGGCCTCGCGCAGCGCCTTTTGCTGCGCCTTGGTCGGCTTGCGGCGTTTTGTTTTTCGGTTTGCCAAAATAACAGCACTCCCTTCGGTTGGGACGGTCGCTCCGCCCCTGCTCAAGGGGGATCGGTTTTTCCCTCGATGAGCGCGGTAAGACAGTCAAGCGCATCCGAGAGGCCGCCGAGGCGGTCGATCAGGCCCTCCCGCACGGCCTGCTCGCCTTCGAGCGTCGTACCCATGTCGGTCACAAGCTCGTCGGTATTGAGCAGCAGCTCGCGAAAGCGGTCGCCCGCCATACGCGAATTCTGGATAATGAAATCCGTGATACGGTCCTGCATGCGCTCAAAGGCCGCCAGCGTCTGCGCGACGCCGACAACCGTTCCGCTGGTGCGTACCGGATGGATCGTCATCGTCGCGCTCGGCACAATAAAAGAGCAATCGGCCGAACACGCAAGCGGTACGCCGATCGAATGCCCGCCTCCCAGAACAAGCGAGACCGTCGGCTTTTTCATGCCGGAGACGAGCTCCGCAAGCGCAAGCCCCGCCTCCACGTCTCCTCCGACCGTATTGAGCAGAATCAAAAGCCCCTCGACCTGCTCCGACAGCTCGGCGGTAACAAGCTGCGGGATCACATGCTCGTATTTCGTCGTTTTCGTATCGGACGAGGCGAGGTAATGTCCCTCAATCTGGCCGATCACGGTAAGGCACGCGATGCGATGCCGGCCCTCGAGCAGGGTGACGGGCGCGGTCATGCCGGCTTCTTCCATATTGTTTCCCATGCGATCTCCTCCTTTTTTCCGATAGGGGGAGGATGGACGGCGCAGCGGCCTTCTATACAGGCAAGCCGCGCGGGAAGCAACCGGAAGTCGGCAATCCGGCAGCATACCGCCATACGGTTCTTATTATAGCATCGATGGCGGCTCCGGTCAAATTTTCAGGCCGAAGGCGCATGCCTTTGCGCCGGGCAGAAGCCCCTGCAATGAGAAGCGAAGCAGCGGCCCGAAAGACGTTTCGCGCAAAAAAGCGCGGCGCCGTATCCTACGGTACCCGCCGCGCTTTTCGGTATGGGTCGTGTCAGAATTTTCCGCTGCCGTGCGAGAAGCCGCCGGCGTTGACGGACGTGCCGCCGGGGCCTCCCGAGCCCCCGCCGTTCCTCGCGATCGGCTGGCGCACCGTGGTGGTGTGGGAATAGCGATCCTCCGCCCGATCGATCCCGACGCCGTCCGGCGCGACGTATTGCCCGGCCTGCGCCGCGATGCGAGCGGTTTTCATGCCGCTCTTGAGGCGCCCGCAGGTGAACCACGCAATCAGCGCTGCGGGAATGGCGCTGAAGAGCCCCTTGATGCCGGACGAGCTCCGCTGCGTCTGCTGCGCGCCGGCGACGTCCACCGGATTGCCGGCCGCCGCGCGGTCAAGGAACCGGCCGGCGGTGCTCACATAATCGGAAAGGCCGCCGCCCCAGTCGTCGCGGCTGAAATCATCGAGAAATTCCTCCGCCAGAACGCCCTTGCCGTAATCGGTAAACGCGGCGTTCGCGGTTTGGCCGTGGGCCGTGAGCGTGTAATCGCGTTCCTCCATCGAGAGCACCAGCAAAAGGGCGTTTCCGTCGTCGCCGAAGCCGATGGGGTTCGCCTTGTAAAATGCCTCGGAGAAATCCTCTATCGCATCATAACCGTAGTCTTTGTAGTCATCCACCGTCACAATATAGACGCCGCAGTCATATTGGAGGGAGACCCGCTCCGCGGCCCGGTTGATCTGCTCTTTTTCCACGGCGGATAAAAGTCCGGATTCATCGAGCACATATCCTCCGTTTGCGGAAACCGTAAGGCCCAGCGTCAGCACGCAGACAAACAGAAGAGCTGTCAGCAGCGTATACAGTTTCTTTTTCATCCGTCTCCACCTCACCTTGCCAGCAGCGTGATGATAGCGGTTGCCACCGCCGTCACGCCCGCCGTGATCGCGAGCCAATAGCCCCAGTAGCGCCCCATGGATACCGGCAGATCGCCGATCGCCTTGCCCGTCTGCCCGTTGACAGCAAAGAGGAAGTTTTTCCCGCCCCAGCGAGTGCTCAGCATCCAGATCGGCAGCAATCCGTAATGCACCGCTCCGCGCCGCAGCTGCAGGCGGCGGCCGGTCTCCTCAACTGTGTCATAACCGCTCACGGTGGCGCGGACCTCCTCCAGCGCCGTGTTGATCGCACGGCGGTCGGCGCGTGCGCTGCATTCCTCGACGGACACATCGGGAATATCCGCAAGATATCCCGGGAGATAGGCTGTCGAAAACGCCTTGAGATCCTCATAGTCGAACGGTTCCACCGAATCCATATACTCGTCGGGCATCTTTTGGGACGCATCGACGGGGATGCGCAGAAAATGCACCGTACCCGCGCGATGCACGTTGTAGTGCTCGGTGTGGACGATGCGCTCATCGGGCATCGTCTCCGTTCTCGAGCGCGTCGCGTGGAACGACAGGTCGGTATCCACATCGGCGTCAAACAGCCAGAACGGCACATAGACGCCCTTGATCTCCTGGATATGGTTTTCCTTCATAAACACGCCGGGCAGCAGCTTTTTGCCGCGATAGTGCTCGCGCAGCGCCGCGACGGCCTGCTCCTTTGTCTGGCGGAACGGAAGGACGTAATCCGGCTTGAGCGAGCCGGTGAATTGTCCCGGCACAATCGTCGGGTTACCGCAATACGGGCAGCTTGTCGCGGCGGTCGCCGCATCGCAGATGAGCTGCGCTCCGCACGAGGGGCAACTGTAGGTTTTGAGATTCGCGCCCTCGCCGCCCCAATCCTCACTGAGGCCGGAGGTATCCCACGCGGTCTGTTCGGCCGCAGCCGCCGCGGCCGCGTCCTTGTCGGCGTAGAGCTTTTCGATCTCCTCCACGCTGTAGCTGCCGCCGCAGTAGTCGCACTCCAGCCGGCCGGAATCGCCGGCATAGTGCATCGGCCCCGTGCAGGCGGGGCATTTGTAGTTGGTCACCTGAGAAGGCATCCGAATCGCCTTCCTTTCTCGCTTATAATGCGCACCTGCCGCGCCCTGTCGAACGCAGCAGGTGCTATGGGCTCATCCCGATCGGATCAGTCGATCTTCTGGCCGCACTTGGTGCAGAAGCTGCCGCCCGCCGGCACCTCTGCGCCGCATTTCGGGCAGACGCACCGCTCGGGTCTCTTCTGGCCGCATTTGCCGCAGAAGTTATCGGTATTGACGGCGCCGCAGGAGCAGGTCCACGGCTCGGGCTTCTTCTGGCCGCACTTGCCGCAGAAGTTGCCCGTGTTGACGGCGCCGCAGGCGCACGTCCACCCGTCGGCAGCGGGAGCCGCGGGCTGCTGGGGCTGCTGCGCCGCCTGCCCGTAAAGGTTCTGCGCCAGATTGCCGCCCATGTTGCCGGCAATGTTCACACCGTAGAGCGTCGCGGCCGCGCCGCCGGGATTCTTGGCGGCGTCCTTCAGCGCCTCGCCGGTTGCGCCGGTGATGTAGCCCGCGCCGAGAGACGGGTCGCGCAGCGCCGCGGCGCGCTGCAGATCCTTGAGCATCTTCTCATCCTCTTCGTTCGCGGTGATGGAGGAGATGCCGAAGGACGCGATCTCGATGCCGCGCACGCCGGCCCACTTGGCGGAAAGTTCCGTCTTGAGGGCCTCGGTCAGCTCGGTCGTGTGCGCGAGCAGCGCGCTGTAGCGCACGCCCTGCTCGCCGATGCGGGCAAACGCGGGCTGCAGAGCGGTGAGCAGCTCGGTTTTGAGCTGGCTGTCGAGCTCCGCGCGGCTGTATTCGTTGGCAAAATTGCCGGTGACGTTGGTGTAAAGCAGGATCGGGTTCGTGATCTTGTAGCTGTATTCGCCGAAGCAGCGCATCCCGACGTCGATGTCGATATTGGCGCGCGGATCGACAACGCGGAAGGGGACGGGATTGGGCGTCCCATATTTGTTGCCGATGATCTCCTTGGTGTTGAAGTAGTAAACGCGCTGATCCTTGGGGGCTTCGCCGCCGAAGGTAAAGCGTTTGCCGATCTGCTTGAACACCTCCAGAAGGCCGGCGCCGAGAGGGCCGTTGAAAATCGACGGCTCCGTGGAAGCGTCGTAGATGAACTCGCCGGGCTCTGCGCAGACCTCCGCGACCTTGCCCTGATCGACGATGAGCATGCACTGCCCGTCGGCAACGGCGATCACGGAGCCGCTGGAGATGATATTATCGTTACCGTGGCGGTTGGAGGAGCGGCCCGAAACGCGCTTTTGGCCCTTGACGGCCAGAACATCGGCGGGAATCGCCTCGCAATAAAAGTATTCCTTCCACTGGTCGGCGGCAACGCCGGCCGCGGCGCCAAGCGCGGCATGAATCAGTCCCATGATAACATGTCTCCTTTCAAACTGTTGTTATGTTGCGCCCGTCGTGCCCGCCGGAGCGGCTGCGAAACGGGTTCGTTCACTGTTTTACGGGGCTTGCGGGTTTTCCGGTATCGGTCAGCCGTATGCGCGCTGCAGAAGCACGCCGTCGACCGCCTCGTCAAAGAGCGCCGTGCCGGCCACATTCTGCAGATAGAGCTGATCGGGATATGCCTGCAGCGAGAAAACGCCGCTGCGTCCGGCGCCTTCCTCGTCCGTCAGCGAATAATTGAAGAGCATTGCGCTGCGCGTGCTGCCGATATAGGTGATGCCGCCGGTCGATTCGACCGATATCCCGACATCCGGCACGAGGTCGGACAGACGCAGCGAACCGTCGCCGGCGATATCGAGGCTGTAGGCGCTCGTATAGCTGTTGCCGGTCGCGACGGGATGCTCGACCTCGCCGTACCACGAGCCGCGGATATGCTCATCGAGATCCCAGCCGACAAGGTCAACCGCCTCGGCGGCGTCGATAACATCGCCGCTCTCGGTATGGATGAACTGCGTCCAGTAGCCGCCGTAATCATCCGTCACGGAGCCGGATTCGATCCACTTGGTTTCGCGCGCGCCCGGGATCAGGCCGGCGCTGCAGATCCTGCCCGCCTTAATGCCGGAAAACAGATCGGCGAACTCCACGCCGCCGTCCGTTCTCATCGCGAAGAGATAGGGGTAAAAGTCCTGCCCGATCGTGCCGATGTAGAGGGTGTGGTAATCGCCCCAGAAGCCCTCGGCAACGTATTCTTTCGTGAGATCGGCGTCCGGCAGATAGTTGCGCGCGTCCGCCGTGTCATCGACCGTGACGGTGATGACGCCGTCCGTCAGCCGCGCGGCGATAAAGTCCTCGCGCGCCTCGGGCAGGTCGTTCTCCTGCGGGAAGCAAAGCCGCAGCTTTTCGTAATACCACTCCTCCCGATCGAAGCCCAACAGCGGGACGGGGGAGCAGAGCGCGCCCGTTTCATCAAGATAGAGCAGAAGCTCATCCTCGTCCCAGATGCCCGCGACGGCGTTGGTGCGGGCAAACGGGTAGCTGCCGTCGTAGGTATTGAGATCGGAGGTCTCGAGGAAGGCCTCGTCGATCTTCTGCACCGCAGCCCGGCGCATCGCGTCGCGCGCTTCGTCGGCCGTATAGCCGCAGTGCGCCGCAAGCTGCTCGTCTGTAAGCCGCCGGCCGGTCGCAAAATCGTAGTGATAGGACGAGCAATCGGTAAACGAGGCGTCGGCCTCGCCCTGGATCAGCAGGCTGACGACGCTGCCGTTCCAGCCGCTCGACCAGTAGATTCTGCGCCAGGGGGGCGTCTCCCCCGCCTCGATCGCGTTGAGGCAAAACTCCACCGCGCCGCCGATCGTCTCTCCGATTTCCTTGTTGATCTCCTGCGCCGCAGTCGTATCGCTCAGAAGCTCGGGCAGACGGTAATCATACGCGCCCCTGCCCGCGTCGGGCGGCACGACGCCCTCGCCGAGCTTACAGTCGCGGATCAAATTATCGCCGTAAATGCCGCTCGCGATGTCCCCGGCCGCCGCGGAAAGCGTTTCGGAATCCGCCGTCACATACAGAGACGGCTCTTCGGAGGAGGAGGAGGAGGGCGCAACGGACGAAACGGGCTCTTCCCCCCTGCAGGCAGTCAGCAGCAGGCACAGCGCCGCCAGAGCGATCGCACTCCGCTTCAAAACACTCATCGGATTCTCCTTACCATAAAAATATTTGTCAAAAAGCGGCAAAAAGCGCATATTGATACTGTTAGCATACCACAAAGGCGGATTCCATGCAAGGGAGCTTCTCTGCATCCGTCACAAAAATTCCGTTCCGTCTTTGTCGCTTTTTCCGATCGGATTCATGGAGCCGCCGAATTTCCCCGCGCTTCCGCGCGGCCCGCACAGCCTATAGCAATCAAAATAAAAAACGCACGGGGGCGAGTCCCCGTGCGTTTTGCGGATTCAACGGATTTTGCGGCACTCAAGGTAAAAGCGCTTGTCGTCCGCGGTGCCCATCGAGAAGCTTTTGCGGCAGAGCACGCCGCGCTTCTCCACGTCGGAAAACAGCGAATCGCGGTCAAAATTCTCCCACACGATCGCCAGATTGCCGGACGCCCTGCCGAGCTCCAGGCAATCCCGCCGCCCGTGGATATATTCCAGCTCCGCGCCGGGGTGGCGGGAAACCCATTCGTCAAGCTGCGGCTGCAGCTCCTGCAGGGAGGGCGGATTGAGAGGATCGATGCCGAGCTCGCGGGCGGCGCTCTCGGGATCGACGTGCATCAGCAGACGGTGCATCGGTTCAAACGTGAGCGCGGGATCATAGAGGTTGACGATCTCCGCAAGCGCCCTGCGCGCGGGATGCGTTTCGCGCTCTTCGGCGGTAAGCGACCCCTTGATCGCATCCCAGTGCGCCTTGGCCGCGGCAAAGGAATGGTTGCCGTCGCCCATCGCATAGAGCATGCCGCCGGCGGCTCTTTCGGCGAGCGCCCCGAGCGCTTCGGCAACGCAGGCGAGCTCCTTCCCGCTCCGCAGCAGCCAGCCGGTGAGGCGGCCGCTGTTCAGCATCAGCGGAAAGTCGTAAAGCGTCTCTTTTCCCTTCACCAGCTCGTCGAGCGCGCCCATCAGGCGGTTTTCCCGGTCGTTGACAAGCACCATGATGTGGGGCATCTCGAGCGGCGCCTGCCGGCGGATCTCGATGCGCGGCGGCAGCCGGTCCACAACGGTCTTTTCCGTCGCGCGGATCATCGAGCGTGAGCCGGGCGTATAGTCGTATTCCTCCAGGTCGAGCGCCAGCACGAGCCCGCGGCGCACGCCGGCGGTCGTCACGCGGTGGAGAAACACCATGCCCTCGCCGACGGACGTGAGCGTGCCGTTTCGCAGATAGCGTTCCATCGTTTCGGGGATCGCGCGGGCATGCGCCTCATCCCTGCCCAGCCACGCCTCGGGCATCATCAGCCCGAGCGCGGAGGGCGCGTCCCCGACATAGCCACGCACCTTTTCCCAATACGCCGGCTGCGCGGAATACTGGTCGCACGCAACGACGGCGAACCGCGAGAGATCGACGCCCCGCGCGGGCAGCAGGATCTCCGCAGGGGCGGCGCCCACGGCAGCCAGACGGCTGCGCACATCGCCCGCCATCAGCGGATCACCCGCACGCGGATCACGCCGTCGATCTTCGCCAGCGCCTCCTCGAGCGCAGCGGGAACGGCGTCGTTGAAATCGAGGATCGTGTAAGCGATCTCACCGCGCGCTTTGTTGACAAGGTTTTCGATGTTGAGCCCCATGCCGGCGGCCCTGTCGGTAATCAGGCCGAGCATACCGACCTTATTGTGGTGGAGAATCGTAATGCGGTCGCCCTCGGCGCGCGCAAACGATACATCGGGGAAATTGACCGAATTTGTAACGTTTCCGTTCTCCAGATAATCACGCGCCTGCCGCACGGCCATCATCGCGCAGTTTTCCTCCGCCTCGGGCGTGCCGGAGGCGAGGTGCGGCGTGCAGAAGACATTGGGCAGCGAAAGCTGCCGGACCGTCGGGAAGTCGGTCGCATACGCCTTGATCTTGCCGCTGTCCAGCGCCTCGCAGACCGCGTCGTTATCGACGACCTCGCCGCGGGCATAGTTGATGAGGTAAACGCCGTCTTTCATCTTGGAGATCGCGTCGCGGTTGATGAATTCGCGGTTCTGTCCGTTGAGCGGGATATGGACCGTTACGATATCGCAGCTCTCATAAAGCTCGCTGACGTCATCGACAAAGTGCAGATGCTGCTTGAGCTCGAGCCGGCGCAGATGCGGCAGATACGGATCGTAGCCGAGCACCTCCATACCGAGGTTGTCGCAGGTGCGGGCCATGCGGGAGCCGATCGCGCCCACGCCGAGGATACCGATGCGCTTTCCCAGCAGCTCCGGCCCGCGGAACGTCTCCTTTCCCTGCTCGACCGTCTTGCCCGCCTCAGCCTCCTCGCCGAGCGAGCGGACCCATGCGGAAGCGGCCTCGACATTGCGCATCACGCTGATGATCGCGGCGATCGTCAACTCCTTGACGGCGTTGGCGTTGCCGCCCGGCGTATTGAAAACGGCGATGCCGCTTTCGGTGCAGCGGTCGATCGGGATCGTGTTCGTGCCCGCGCCGACGCGGAAGATCGCCTTGAGGCGGTCGCCGAAGACGAGGTCGTACAGCGGCGCCGAGCGCACAAGGATCGCATCGGGATCGGCGACCTCCTCGGCGAGCAGGTACTGATCGGCGGGCAAGGCGCGGCGGCCGGCCTCCGAGATGTGGTTGAACTGTTTGATCTTAAACATGTTTGCAGCTTCTCCTTTATCGGTATGATACCGGTTGATGATCGGCGGCGCGGCGGCCTTGTCAGGCCCGCTCGCCCTTTTCAAAATCGTACATGCAGCGCACCAGCGCTTCCACTCCCTCGATCGGCATGCCGTTGTAGATGGAGGCGCGGCATCCGCCGACGAGGCGATGCCCCTTGAGATTGATCATGCCGCGCCCCTTCGCCATTGCGAGAAACGCATCGGTATCCCCTTTTGTCGGCAGGGTAAAGGGGACGTTCATGATCGAGCGGTCCTCGGCCGCGACGGGGCTGTGAAACACGCGGGACTGCTCGATCGCGCCGTAAAGCAGAGCGGCCTTTTTCTCGTTGACCTCCTGCATTGCGGGCACGCCTCCCATCCGCTCCACCCACTCGAACATGAGCTTCGCGATATAGATCGAGAATGTGGGAGGGGTATTGTACATTGAGCCGTTCTCCGCGGCGACCCGGTAGCGCAGCATGATCGGCACGACGGGATCCACCTCACGCGCAAGCAGCGCGCGCCGCAGGATCACGACGGCAAGGCCGGCGGGGCCGAGATTCTTCTGCGCGCCGGCATAGATGAGCGCGTGGCGGGAAACGTCGATCTCCCTGCCGAGGATCGCGCTCGACCAGTCCGCAACGAGCGGCACGTCGCCGGTATCGGGCAGCGTATTGTAGCATGTGCCGAAAATCGTGTTGTTTCCCGTGATGTGCAGATACGCAGCGTCTTTATCGAGCATGTCGGGCGTAATCTTGGGGATATAGGTGAAAGCGTCCGCCTCGGAGGAGGCCGCCTCGACCGCGTTGCCCCAGCGCGCGCCCTCCTCAAGCGCCTTGCCGGCGAACTGCCCCGTAACGGCGTAATCCATCGTGCCGCCCCGCGGCGCCAGGTTCATCGCAACGCACGAAAACTGCGTGGTCGCGCCGCCCTGCATAAAGAGCACGGCATACTCGTCGGGAATGCGCATCACGCGGCGCAGCGCCGCCTCGGCCTCGTCGATGATCGCCTGAAAAGAGGGGGAGCGGTGGCTCATCTCCAGCACGCTGCAGCCTGCGCCCGGATAACACAGCAGATCGCGCTGCGCGCTCTCGAGCACCGGCAGCGGAATCGCCGACGGTCCGGCAGAAAAATTGTATACTCGCCCGTTCATCGTCATACCTCCAGCATCGTTTGCCGCCGCGGGGAAAACGCTTTCCGCCGCGCGGACGTGATTCCGATTTTCAAACGCCCCGCAGCCTTCGCCGTCCGGGCGCCGCTTTCTTTCTTCAGCCGCAGGCCGCGTTTTTCCGTTTCTGTCCTTTGCGTAAAAGAACAGCCGGAGAGCGGCGCTCTCCGGCTTTCGTCATCCCGATTTCTTTCCCGTTTCACAGGGAAAGCGCCTGTCAGCTCAGGCCGGTCGGTCCGAAAGAGAACGCACGCCGAAAAAGGGAACGGATGACGTCCCCGAAAGAGAAGATGATGAAGCGCGGTAACCGACCGTCATCTCAGCGTGCCGTCCTTTCTCAAAACGATGGGTCTATTGTAGCGCGCCGCCGTGCGCTTGTCAAGCAAAAGCGTGAAAAAGGGTCTTTTCCGCCCCTTTTGCAGCAAAGAGCCGCCGCCCGTTCAGGGCGGCGGCTCTTTTTTATGCCTACGGGCCGCCGGCGCTCCCCGCGCCGGACGGTCGATCCCTTTTTCCGATCAGGCCCCGTAATATTCGCCGCGGGCGTTAAGATAGAACTGGCCGACGTACCGGTTCTTCACCATCTCGCCGTTCTCATCGACATAGTACCAGATCCGGTCGTTCGCCGTGTTGCGGATCCACTGATTCGTCCGCAGAACGCCGTTCTGATCAAAGCAGTACCACTCCCCGCCGATGGAGGCCCAGCCGTTCTGAATACGGGAGCCGTTGCCGTACCGATACAGCATCGTGCCGTCCGCCTGCCGGTACCAGCCCTCCGCAGCGGCGGACGTCTGCGCCGCAGGCTGCTGCGCGGCCGCGGTATTGGCGGCGGTGCTCGCCGTATTGCCGACGGCGGTGTTCTTCAGCGGGAGATCGCTTGCGATATAGGTGCCGAGCCGGTCGGTCCAGAATGTGAAGAAGCCGTCGGCATCGGCGTTTTTGGTGCCGATCTGCGTCAGGGTGTTGTCGGTGCCGAGCTCATAGAGATATCTGGCGCCGCTGCCGGCGTAGAAGCGGAACTTGCTCCTCTCCGCAAGAACGGGGCGTCCGTAGAACGTCATCTGCTGCAGATCCGCCGCGGGATTCGCAGCGGCGACGGAGGCGCTCACATCCTCGGCGTAGCTGAAATTATACTTATGCGTGGAGCTCAGCTTGAGATCGAGCGTGCTGTTGTTGTAAAATGTCACCAGGCAGGATTTGTTGCCTTTTTCGAATTCGACGACAGCGCCGCCGTCGGGCAGGTCGCACTCATCGTCGTCCACCGTCAGCTCCACGGAGCCGTAGCCGATCGTCAGCTCGAGGACCGTCGCGGCGCGATCGTCGGAATTGAGGCGGTCCTTGGCATAGATGACGATGGCGCCGTCGATATCGTCATTGAGACTGCGGGAAGAATTGACGCGCACATGGTAGTAATAGCCGCCGTCTTTTCCCTTGGTGAATTCGGCGACCGCGATGTATTTGCCGAAGGCGGTATTGCTCACGCCGTCCGTATCGGAAACATAGGACTGCGAGAGGATGTAGTCGTCAAAAAACTCGCTGTCCATCGGGCTGGTTCCCCAAAAGGCCTCGAAGTAGTAATCGACGCCGGGCCGCAGCGTTTCAGACGGCGGATCGATGGAAAAGGCGTCCTCGTCGTAGTAGAGCGTTTCCCCGTCCTTGCTTTTATAGCTGCTGATGTCGATCGAGGCGAAGCTCGAAACCGTCAGCGCCGCCGCCAGCACGAGGCACAGGAGCGAGAAGCATAGTTTTTTCATGTGCGGTTCCCTCTTTCTTCATAAAATAATCAGGCGCGGATACAATGATTATGTATAGTATACTCCGCCGTGCGATAAAAAGAAAGAGCAAAATGGTATGACAACGTCGGTTTTTATAAAAAAGACGTCCGCCGGCGCCGGATTTTTGCATTGACAAACCCCCGGCGCGCGCTTATAATAGTACCGTCAATCGAATCTTTTTCAAAGGCAGAGAGGAAACAGAACCGTTTTTTCGGCTTTTTCAGAGAGGGGCGCCGCGGCTGCAAGCGCCCTAAAGACGCAGAACGGGGAGCCGGTTTCGGAGCCGCGCGCAGTCAAACGGCGCGCCGTATCCGCGCGTTAAGCGGCAAGAGAGGCGTGCCGCGCCGCGGCGCGCAATTTGGGTGGTACCACGGAAAGCCGCTTTCGTCCCAAAAAATGACGAGGGCGCTTTTGTCGGAGCCGCCTTTTTCGTTTTTCAGCGGCGACAATGATCTGAAAAAAGGAAGTGCTGCACATGAACTGGATGGGTCTCAACGAGCTGCGCGAGTCGTTCCTTGCTTTTTTTGAGTCCAAGGAGCACCTGCGTCTGCCGAGCTTCCCGCTCATCCCCAACAACGACAAATCCCTGCTGCTCATCAATTCCGGAATGGCGCCGATGAAAAAGTATTTCACCGGCGAGGAGGAGCCGCCGCGCCACCGCGTCTGCACCTGCCAGAAGTGCATCCGCACGCCCGATCTCGAGCGCGTGGGCCATACGGCGCGCCACGGCACCTTTTTTGAGATGCTGGGCAACTTCTCCTTCGGCGATTATTTCAAGAACGAGGCCATCCCGTGGGCATGGGAATATCTGACCGAGACGCTCGAGATCCCCGGAGACAAGCTCTGGCCCTCCGTGTATGAGGAGGACGACGAGGCCTACGCCATCTGGCGCGATGTGATCGGCATCCCCGAGGAGCGCATCATACGCCTCGGCAAGGAGGATAACTTCTGGGAGCACGGCACCGGCCCCTGCGGCCCCTGCTCCGAGATTTACTTTGACCGCGGCGAAAAATACGGCTGCGGCTCGCCAGACTGCAAGCCCGGATGCGACTGCGACCGCTACATGGAGATCTGGAACAACGTCTTCTCCCAGTTCAACAACATGGGCGACGGCACCTACACCGAGCTGGAAAACAAGAACATCGATACCGGTATGGGCCTCGAGCGGCTCGCCTGCGTGATGCAGGGCGTCGATAATATGTTCGAGGTCGATACGATCCGCCGCATCCTCGATACGGTCTGCGAAATCTCCGGCAAAACCTACGGCGCGAGCGAAACGGACGACGTTTCCATCCGCGTCATCACCGACCATATCCGCTCGGCGTCCTTCATGATCGGCGACGGCATCATTCCCTCGAACGAGGGCCGCGGCTACGTGCTGCGCCGCCTGCTGCGCCGCGCCGCGCGCCACGGCAAGCTGCTGGGCATCAACCGCCCGTTCCTCTCCGAGCTCTTTGAGGTCGTGATGGAGCTGAGCGGCGGCAGCTACCCCGAGCTGGTGGAAAAGCACGACTACATCCGCAAGGTCATCTCCATCGAGGAGGAGCGCTTCGACGCCACGATCGACGCCGGCCTCTCGATCCTCTCCGGCCTTGTGCGCGAGGCGCTGCAGAGCGGCCGCGATTCCATCACCGGCGAGGACGTCTTCAAGCTCTATGATACCTTCGGCTTCCCGATCGACCTCACGCGCGAGATCGCGGAGGAGGCGAGCCTCACGCTCGACGAAAAGACCTTCCAGAAGCTGATGAGCGACCAGCGCGAGCGCGCCCGCGCCGCGCGCAGCAACGTCTCCGGCTGGGCCAACGCCGACAAGACGCTGCTCGCCGGACTGCCGCAGACAAAATTCGTCGGCTACGAGCTGGAAAAGGCGCCCGCCAAAATCCTCGCGATCCTCGTGGAGGAGGATTCCGTCGAAACCGTCAGCGAGGGCGACTGCACGATCGTGCTCGATCAGACGCCCTTCTACGGCGAGGGCGGCGGCCAGGTCGGCGACACCGGCACTCTGCTGAAGGACGACGCCGTCTTCACCGTCTACGATACCAAAAAGCTCGACGGCGTGTATCTGCATTTCTGTCGCGCCGTCAACGGCGTGCTCAATGTGGGCGATACCGTCACGGCGGACATCGACGACGTGCGCCGCACGGCCATCCGCCGCAACCATTCCGCCGCGCATCTGCTGCAGGCGGCGCTTCGCACCGTGCTCGGCACGCATGTGGAGCAGGCCGGCCAGCTTGTGGATGAAGAGCGCGTGCGTTTCGATTTTACCCACTATGCCGCTCTTACTCCCGAGGAGCTGCAGGCCGTTGAGAACCTGGTAAACGCCAACATCCTCGTCGGCAACCCGATCGAGACAATCGAAACCGATGTGGAAACCGCCAAGCAGATGGGCGCGATGGCGCTCTTCGGCGAAAAATACGGCAGCACCGTGCGTGTCGTCAAAATGGGCGGCTTTTCGCTCGAGCTCTGCGGCGGCACCCATATGGACAACACCGCGCGGCTCGGCCTCTTCACGATCGTTTCGGAGGCCTCCGTCGCCGCGGGCGTGCGCCGCATCGAGGGCATGACCGGCCTCGGCGTGCTGCAGCGTCTCAACCGCCTGGAAAAGGAGATCGGCACGATCGCCTCCGAGCTCAAGGTCGGCGCGTCGGACGATCTGCCCGCCAAGGTCGCGGCGCTGCAGCAGGAGCTCAAGGCGAAGAACCGCGAGATCGAGGCGCTCAACGGCCGTCTCGCCGCGACGCAGCTCGACGGCCTGCTCGAAAATTCCAGAATCGTCAACGGCATCCGCATGGTGCAGGCGACGCTCGGCGAAACCCGCCCCGACGTGCTGCGCCAGCTCGGCGACCGCCTCAAGGATACCGCGGAGCCCATCGTCGCCGTCCTCACGGCCAAGGGCGAAAAGAAGGCCTCCGTCCTCACCGTCGCCTCCAAGGCGGCAATCGAGCGCGGCGCCAACGCGGGCAAGCTCATCAAGGAGCTGACCGCGGCGCTCGGCGGCTCCGGCGGCGGCAAGCCCGATTCCGCCATGGGCGGGGCCCCCGAGCTTTCGAAGCTCGACGAAGCAATGGAAAAAGTACGCGCCGCGCTTGAATCTCTCAAGTGACGCTCACAAATTGAAAAAGGATACAGAAAGAAGGCGTAAGCATGGATTGTCTCTTCTGCCGGATCAACGCCGGAGAAATCCCCAGCACCAAAATCTACGAGGACGACGTTGTCTACGCGTTTGCCGACATCGACCCGCAGGCGCCCTATCACGCGGTCTTCATCCCCAAGGAGCACATCGGCTCCGCGGCGGAGATCAACGCGGATAACAGCGCCGCTGTCTCCCGTATTTTTGAGGCGATCGCCCGCGTTGCGAGGCGCGACGGCCTCGGCGACGGCTTCCGCGTTGTGACAAACTGCGGCGAGCAGGCAGGGCAGAGCGTGCCGCATCTGCATTTCCACCTGCTGGCGGGCCGCGCTCTCGGCTGGCCTCCCGGCTGATCCCCGCAGCCCGTCTATTGAACGAAAAGGAGAATCGCAATGGGTGAACTCTACCGCCTCAAGGTCGCCGGTCTCGAGCGCGACCTGCATATCTGTCCGCTGAACGATAAGCTCTCCATCGCCGGCTTTATCATGTTTTCGGATGTGGAGCTTACGATCGCCTGCGCGACCGAGCTGCTCAAAAGGGTTCCTGATTTTGACGTGATGCTCACCGCCGAATCGAAGGGCATCCCGCTTGCGTACGAGATGAGCCGCCAGAGCGGCAAAAACTATTACCTCGCGCGCAAGGGCAAAAAGCTCTATATGACGAACCCGACGCGCGTGGACGTTAAATCCATCACGACGGAGGCCGTCCAGACGCTCTATCTCGATGAAGACGATATCAACGCCATTCGCGGCAAGCGCTTGCTGCTTGTGGACGACGTGATCTCCACCGGCGAATCGATGCACGCGCTCGAGGCGCTTGCGAACGCCGCCGGCGCTGAAATCGTCGGCCGCGCCGCCGTGCTCGCGGAGGGCGACGCCGCCGACCGGCAGGATATCGTCTACCTCTCCCCGCTGCCGCTGTTCTTTCATTAATCATGGGTATGAAAAGGCCGCTGTTCGCATGGGCGCTCGCCGTCCTCGCCGCAACAGCGGCCTTCTTCTGTGCGCCTGCGAAGGTCGGAATTGCAGTTTTCTTTCCGACAGCTGCCGCTGCGCTGCTCTGCCTGCCGCAAAGGCGGCGTATCGCGGTATTTCTGTGCGCGGGCGCGATCGTGGGCTTCGCCTATGCCGCCGCGCGCGAAACGCTTGAAATGCGCCGGCTGTCTCCGCTTGTCGGGCAAACCGTCTCCGGCACGCTCGCCGTGGGGGAAGCCGTCGGCGACGGCGCGGGGTGCCGGCTCACCGGCAGCGCCGTTTTGGAGACGCCGGACGGCAGAAAGCTCCGCCGCGAGATCACGCTCATCGAGCAGAGCGGACAATCCGCCTTAGCGGGCGAGGCGCTGTCGTTTTCCGCGCTGTGCCAACGCGCCGACGCAGGCGGCATTTCTCTGCTGTGTAAGGAGATCCTGCCCGACCGGCGGGATGCGCCGCGTGCTGCGCTCGCCCTTTCCCGCCTGCGCAGGGCCGTGACGCGCGCCGCGGGCGAGGTCGCCGGCGGAGAAGGACGCGGCGTGCTGATCGCGCTGCTCGCAGGCGACCGCTCCGCGCTGTCTTCCGATACGCTGCGCGCATGGCAGCGCGCGGGGATGTCTCACCTGCTTGTCGTCTCGGGGCTGCATCTCTGCCTCGCGGCCTCGTTCGTGCCGCACCTCCCGCCGTTTCGCCGCCGCAGGCGTCTCGGAGCGGCTGCGGCCGTCGTGTTTGTGTGGCTGCTCGCGCTGCTGACCGGCATGGGAATCGCCGCCGTGCGCGCCGCGCTGATGCTGACGCCGGCCCTGACGGCCCCTCTGTTCGGGCGGCGCGGCGACGCTCTTACATCGCTCGGGTTCGCCTGCCTTGTGATCGTTCTGGTTTCCCCGCGGGCGGTGCTCTCGGTATCGTTTTGGCTCTCGGTATGCGCCACGCTCGGCATCCTGCTGCTGAGCGGACCGATAGGCGCGCGGCTGCAGCGCCGTCTGCCGCAGCGGCGTCCCGTGCAGGACGCGGCGGAGGTGCTCGCCGTCAGCGCGGCCGCGCTCGTCGGTACGATCCCCATATCGGCGCTCGCTTTCGGAACGATACCGGTCGTCGGCCTGCTTGCCAACCTGGCTGCGGCGCCGCTGCTGATGCCGACGCTTCTCACCGGCGCTGCGGCCGTTGCCTGTCCGCCGCTGCGCATTGTGCTCGCGCCCCTCTGCCGGGCGCTGCTGTGGCTGCTTTGCGCCGTTGCGCGCGCCGCCGCCCGCCTGCCGCTGGGCCGGCTCGGCCTTTCGGAGCGGTGGCAGGGGCTTTTTATCGCCGGCGCTTATGCGCTTGCCCTTCTCGGCGCGCTGCGCCCCGTGCGAAAAACGATCCTGCGCCGCGCGGCGATCCTGCTTGCGGCGGGACTCGCGCTCTGCTGCGCGGCTGCGGCGATCGAATGCCGTTTGTGCGTAACGGCGACGCTGCTGCCGCGCGACGGCCTCGTGCTGCTGACAAAGGGGAACCGCGCCGTTCTGTTCGGCTCCCCGGACAGCCCCGACGCCGCCGAGAGGGCGGAAGCGCTTCTCGCGCGCCAAAATGTTGCCGTCCTGGAATGCGTATGGGCGCCAAACGGCCTGACGGCGGACGGCGCGGCGCTGGTATCCGGGTTTCCGACGGCGGCGGTCGCCGTTTTGCCCTCCGCCGCCGGACGAACGCCTTCGGTCGAATCGCCGGTCTGCGAAATCCCCGCCAGCGCGCGTGTTCTCGGCTGTGTGCGCGTCGAGGCAAGCGGCAAAACGATGCTGCTCCTCTCCGCGAAAGAGGACTGCCAAAACGGCGCCGGCTGTGTTATAATAGGAGACACGCTTGTGATGCTCGGGAAAACCGCGCGCGCCCTGCCGCCGCTCGGCGGCGCGGCGCGGGTGAGGATCCCCGTCCGGAGGCTGCCATGATCTGCAAAACCGAAGCACAACTGAAAAAGGATCTCTCGCTCTACGGCCCCCGCCCCGTGACGCTGCTCTGCGGCGACGAGCCTGCGCTGATCGCCGCATGGCGGCGGCGCATTCTCGAGGCCCTGCGGCAGGGCGGCGGCGAAACGGAGCGCCACGACGGCCGCGCCCTCGACGTCGATGCGCTGACGGACGCGGCGATGCTGCTGCCGATGCTCGGCGGCGCGCGCATCCTGTGGGTGGACGATCTCGAGCCCGCCGCGCTCTCATCGCAGAGCGCCGAGGCCCTCTGCGCGCTGCTCTCCGATTTCCCGCAGGGAAACGCCATCCTGATCAACATTGCGCCGGGCGTTCTTGACGCGCCGAAGCGCGGCAAAACGACGCTTGACGGAAATCTCTCCGGCGCGCTGAAAAAGCTGGTCGCCGCCGCCGACGGGAGCGGCGTCGTCGCCTGTCTCGACAGACGGCGCGGGACATCGCTGCGAAACACCCTGATCGCCCGCTGTGAAAAGGCCTCGTGCACGCTGACGGCGGCTGCCGCGGATACGCTGATCGCGCGCTGCGGCGACGACCTCGGCACGCTGATGAACGAATGCGACAAGCTCTGCGCCTATTCGCCCGATCGCCCCATCACGCCGGACGACGTGGCGGCGGTCTGCGCCGGCGACGGCGAGGCCGATCTCTACGAGGTGGCTAAGCGCCTGCTTCGATGCGACGCCGACGGCGCCCTGCGCGAAATTTCCCGCCTGCTCACGCAAAAGACCGCGCCTGCGCAGATTCTGGCGAATCTCGGCATGTCCTTCTGCGAGCTGTCGCGCGCGGCGGCGGCCCGCAGCGCCGGCAAAAGCGCCGAGGCGCTTGCGAAGGATCTGCATTTCCGCTTTCCGTGGCGCGCCAAAAACGCCTACAACGATTGCGCGCGTTTCGATCCGGCCGCCATCCGCAGCTGCTGCGCGATCCTCTGCGAGGCAGAGACAAGGCTCAAGACCGAATCGACCGACGACCGCGCATTGCTGGAAGCCGCCGTTGTGCGCTGTCTCGCCGCGCTGCAGCCGGCAGGGAACGGCCTATGATCAAGGTGCGCTGCCCCGTCGTCGTAGAGGGGAAATACGACCGGATCCGGCTGGCCTCGATCCTCGACGGCGTCGTGCTGGAGACCGGCGGCTTCCGCATCTATAAGGATCGCGATAAGCTGGAGGCGCTGCGCTGTCTGGCCCGCACGACGGGCCTCATCATCCTGACCGATCCCGACAGCGCGGGATTCCAGATCCGCAATTATCTCAAGAGCGCGCTCGGGCGTGAGGCGAAGCTGATCCACGTCTATGTGCCCGCCCGCGCCGGCAAGGAGCGCCGCAAGAGCGCGCCCTCCGCCGAGGGACTCTTCGGCGTGGAAGGGCTCGATGAGGAAACGCTGCGCGAAGCGTTTCTCCGCGCAGGCGTCGGCTGCGATACCGTTGAGCGGCGCGCCGATCTCACGCGCGCCGATTTTTATGACGCGGGGCTGATCGGCAAGCCCGACAGCGCCGCGCGCCGGCGCCGCCTGTTGCGTGCGCTTTCGCTGCCGCCGCACTGCTCGACCGGCGTTCTGCTCGAGCTCTGCAACACCCTGCTCACCCGCGAGGAGTTTTTATCCGCCGTCGCCGCGCTCGACGCGACCTGACGGCCTCCGGTATTTTTCGGAAAGGGGGATGCGGCATGACGCCGTTTGACGCCGGCTATCTGTTCTTCCTGCTGCCCGCGGCGGCGGCGCTCTGCGTGCTCGCGCCGCGGCGCGCCCGGCTGTGGGCGACCGCCGTGCTCGGCGCGGCGCTGCTTTGGTTTTCGTCCCCTCTGTTTGCGCTGCCGGTCCTGCTTTCGATCGCGTTTGATTGGCTTGCCTGCCGCGCCGTTGCGCGGTGGGGGCTCAGGAGCGCAGCGCTGCTGCTCCTGCTGTCCGCCGCTGCCAAGGATGCGGCGGCGATCGGCTTTTTCGGCGTGTGGCTGCCGCTGTGGGGCGCGGCCGAAGCGCCGTTCGGCGTGCTTGTCGTCCATTTGTCTCTGCTGCTTTTCCTCGTGGGCGTCTGCCGCGGCAATCCGGCGGCGCTCTCTCCCGCCGTATTCGGAGCATATCAGCTCTTTCCCGGGCGGCTGAGCATCGGGCCGTTCCTTCCGCAGGGCCGCTGCGAACGCCTGCTGAGAGCGCAGAGACTCCGCCCCGCCGCCCTGCTGGAGGGGGTTTGCGGTGTGATCGCCGGCGCGGCGAAATATGTTCTTCTCGCCCGCCCGCTCCGCGCCGTCTCCGATACGCTTGCAAACCTGATCGACAGCGATCCCTGCGCCGCCGGCGCGTGGGCCGCCGCGGCGATTCCCGCAATGGCACTATGGATCACCCTCTCGGCATACAGCGATACGGCATGGGGACTGGGGCGCGTCTTCGGCGCGCAGATGCCGGCCGTCATGAGGATGCCCGCCGGCGCGCGCGGGGCGCGCGACCACGTCTGGCGGCTCAATATGCCGCTGACGGAGCAGCTCCTGCACACATGCCTCCTCGACTACCGCCGCACCAGGGATACGGCGGGCTCAACGCTCCTCACGGCGGCCGCGCCCTTCTTTCTCGCAATGCTGCTGGGGTTGACCCGCGGTCTGCTGCTCTGGGCGGCGTGGCTTTCGGCTTTCTGCCTGCTCGACCGGCTGCTGCTGCCTGTTGTGCGGCGCCTTTCCCACAGGCTGACGGGCCTGCTGACTCTGCTGTGTCTGCTCCCCGGTTATGCGCTTGCGGGCGGATCGGGAACCGGCCTGCGCGCGCTTTCCTGCCTTGCCGGCCGCGGCGTCCCGCCGTGGAATGAAAAACTGTTGTATCTCTGCCGTTCCAATGCCCTGCTGCTTGTCGTTTCGCTTGCGCTGTGCACGGGGCTGCCGGCCTCGGCGTCGGGGCTGCTTCGCCGGCGCTTCCCGGCTGTCTGGCGCCTCTGCGCCGCCGCAGCGGCCGTTCCGATGCTGGTGCTGACGGCGTCGTTTCTCATCCAGAAATGAGGTGGACCATCGTGACCAAACGTCTTCTCGCAGCTGCGCTGGCCTTCGTTGTGCTGCTGGCGTTGGGCCTCTTTGCGCTTGACGCGGCGCGCACGCGGGAAATCGACCTGCCGCCCGGCCGATGGCTCAACCGCATTGTAACCGATCTTCTGCGCCGAAGCACGCTGCTGGAGGGCCTTGCGCCCGCCGTGCTCCTTTTTGGCGGCGCAGAAGAGCAAAACGGCATTTTCATCACGGAAAACGGGCTGATCGAGGATATCCCCGAGGGAAACGCGGCAGTCATTGACGCAAATATTGCCGGGATCGCCTCCTATATCGCCGGTGCCGGCACGCCTGCCTCCGTGATGCTGATCCCGACGGCGGCGGCCGTCAAGCAAAGCGAGCTGCCCGCAAATGCCGAGCTCTACAATCAAAAGGCGCTGATCCTGTCGGTCTACAGCCGCCTCGCGCATGTTGCCGGCAGCGCCGACGCTTATGCGGAGCTTTTCGGCTCGCGGGAGGAAACGATCTATTACCGCACCGCTTCGCAGCTCACGGGACTCGGCGGATACTGCGTCTATCGGGCGCTCGCCGCGCGGCTCGGCCTGACGGCACACCGCTTTGACGAATTTGAAATTGAAAACCTTGCCGTCGATTACCGCGGCGACCTATATGAGCGCTCCGGATACCGGCAGGTGCAGCCCGACCTGCTCTCGCTCTACCGCTATGCGAGCAGCAGCCGCATTGGCACCGTGACCTGCCTGCGCGACGGCGTCCCCTATCTCTACGCCACACTCTACCCCACGCATCTCGAAGCGCTCGGGCGCCCCGGAGACGTTGTGCTCGGCGGCGACTGCGAACGCCTCGACATCTCCTTTTCCGCACACCGCGGCAGCAGTCTGCTGCTCTTTGCGGATGAAACGGCGCGGGCGTACCTGCCGTTTCTCTCGACGCACTACCGCCGTCTCACCGTGATCGATCCGCGTCTCACAACAGCGGATACGCTTGCCGCCGTCGATCCTGCGGATTACGACCGCATGGTATTCGCCTGCTCGGTCAAAGCCTTCTCGCAGGAGGAGATTTACGCGGGGCTGGCATAGCGCAGGCAGCAAAACGCCCTTTTTCTTTCGTACCGGGTATTTTAACGACGAGCGGGCAGACATCCGTCACGACGCGGCGCATGCGAACGGATGCCGCCTGCGGGGAGGCTTTCTTCTTTGGACATCTACATCTACGGGACCGGCTGCAGCGCCGGTGATTTGATTGATTCCGTTTTGCCGGCGGAGCGGATCTCCGCTTTTTTGAGCGAAACCGGCGGCGGCACGTTCCTCGGCAGGCCCGTCATCGCCCTGCAGGAGCTCGCCGGAAGGCCCTGCGACCTGATTCTGGTCGCCGACCGCCGGGCGGACGAGGCCGCGGCCCGCTTCGCCGCGCTCGGCATCGATCCCGAAAAGCTGCTCTTTCTCAAAAACCACTTTGCCCTCCTCGACAGAAACCGCTGCTATCCGCTCGCAAAAACGGTTTTGGGCGAGGCATTTGTGCGCAGCCTGCAATGCTCTGAGCACCTGATCCGCAGCCCGCTGTGGTCACAGGAGGAGCCGCTGCCCGCAGACGCCCTCGCCGGCGACTATGTGCGCCTCAAAACGCTGGAGGCGCTTTGCCGCCGGGTCGCGGAAATCCCCGGCTGCGCCGCCGAGCTCGGCGTCTACCGGGGCGATTTTGCACGCTGCATCAACCTGCTGCTGCCGCAGAAAGAGCTGTACCTCTTCGATACGTTCACGGGGTTCGACGCCCGGGAGGCGCAAAGCAGCGGCGCGGGGTTTGTTTTCGCTCACAGGCTGACCGATGCGGAGTCGGTGCTTTCCCGCATGCCGCATCCGCGCCGGATCGTCGTCCGGCAGGGGCTCTTCCCCGAGACCGCCGCCGGATTGGAGGAAAAGCGGTTCGCCTTTGTCTCGCTGGATGTGGATTTGGAGGAAAGCACCCTGCACGGGCTGCGCTGGTTCGTTCCGCGCATGGCGCAGGGCGGCACGCTGATGCTGCACGACTACGAAAACCCCAAGCTGCCGGGCGTGAAAAGAGCCGTAGAGCGCTACGAGCAAGAGGCCGGCGTTCGCCTTTGCGGCGTGCCGATCCCCGATATCAACGGCACGCTTGTGCTGACGTTCTGAGCGCTGATCCCCACAAGCGGGCCGATGGGATGCAAATGCCGTCAAACTGCGGTTTTATACCCAAAATTTGTGCCAGCAGCCACACGTATTTTACATGAATTTCTCACGTTGATTTCGTGGAAAATGCAGATTCGCGCACGCCGTTCGGCGCGGCGCTTGACATTTGCCGCCCCGCGCGCTACACTGAAAACACAGAGAACTGAAACGTACCGGCGAGTACGAACACCGTGCCGGTGGCACAGAGGGAGGCGATTCCAATGTACGATGAAAATGCTTGCGGATGCGGCCATGTTCACGATCATGAGCCCCCTGTTGAGCATGAGCATGGCCGCGAAAAGGATGGTCATGGGCTCGGATTGCGCCCCGATGGCGATGACGTCATTACCATGGTAGATGAGGATGGCGTCGAGCACGATTTTGAAATCGCCGACGTTCTGGAAGACGAAGGTTCCTATTACATGGCTTTGATCCCCGTTTTCGATACGGCGGAGGAGCTGTTGGATGATACCGGCGATCTGATCGTGCTCAAAGTCGTTGCGGAAGGCGCGCAGGAATACCTCGAAACAATCGACGACGAAGCGGAATTCAACCGCATCTCGGGAATGTTCATGGAACGCCTTAGCGAGGAATATGATTTTGAAGAATAACTTCACCATCCACACCCTGCGGTGTACGCAGATCTCCCGCAATTTTAAATCCGACAACTGTTAATTTAGGGCCAAAACGTCTCCGGTGCAATAGTGCAGACCTCCCGCCCCGATCCTTTTGGGGAACAGCGGACGAAGGGAGCGCGATTTGCACGGGCGTCCACCCACCTGTCATAGACGGGGTTTACAACGCGGGAAGTCGGCACTGCGGGGCTTTTTTTATCCAAAACGAAACCCTCAAGTCGTCCGTGCAGGCAATTGAGCCGCACGGATCTTTTTTGCGCAAAATGCGGCGGAGCGCGCCGTATATTTTTAAACGCCGCGGCTCACAATAGAGCCGGAGGTGAAAAAAATGTCTGCATATCCCGATCAACCTGCTCCGCATGCCGGAAAGGGCTTTTACGTCGCGGTCGCGCTGGCGCTCGCCGGTGCGGGAGCGGCGGCGATCTTTTCCGCTTCGCCGGCCGCGCCGAACGAAGCCGTTCCCGCGCCGGAAAGCTCCGTCAGCACCGCGCAGCATCAGAGCGCCGCCTTGCCCTCGCAAAATAAGGCGCCGCGCACACAGCGCTCCGCCGCGCCTTCAAGCAAGCCGCGCGAAGCTCTGCCGTCCGCCGCTTCCGCGCCTGACGGCGACGCCCTGAGCGCCGCCGCTCCCGCCGCAGACGTTCCGGTTGAGGATACGCCGGCCGCGGCGCCCGTCCGCCTCGTGCTGGCGCTCCCGGTCGAGGGAGAGATCATCGGCGAATTCTCCGCCGGCGAGCTCGTCAAAAACACGACGCTCGGCGATTGGCGCACACACAACGGCGTCGATATCCGCTGCGAGACGGGCGAGGAGGTCCGCGCCGCCGCGGCCGGCACCGTCTCCGCCGTCGCTGATGACCCCCTCTGGGGCATGACGGTCACAATCGCGCACGGCGGCGGTCTCGTCTCGCGCTGCTGCGGCCTTGCGGCGGACGTCG
>Ga0079305_1000849_pt1 | contig 53082 bp, 42 predicted proteins | sample LMS_cellobiose_e_FD_79183 | JGI IMG/M metagenome (GOLD analysis project Ga0079305, IMG submission 79183) | Rumen-fistulated moose microbial communities from Alaska, USA - LMS_cellobiose_enrichment | ecosystem: Host-associated > Mammals > Digestive system > Stomach > Rumen fluid ...
CATGAAGGGCAACAAAGGTTTCGATGCCGCCAACGGCGAATATGTCGACATGCTCGCCAAAGGCATCATCGACCCGAAGAAAGTCACCCGTTCCGCTCTGCAGAACGCGGCCTCCATCTCCGGTCTGCTCCTCACCACCGAATGCCTGATCACCGAAATTCCGGAAAAGGAGAAACCCGCTCCGATGCCGGAAGGCGGCATGGGCGGCATGGGCGGCATGATGTAAGTCATCCGCTCAGGTCAATCTGAGTCGTAACTCAAACGCACGGATCGCAACCCGGTCCGTGCGTTTTTTATTTTTTCTGATCGGTTCCCGAAAACGGACAAAAAAAGCCGATGCCCCGTTGCGGAACATCGGCTGAATGAAACGAACGATTCGCTTACTTTCCCCAGCTGGTGTTGCCCAGCACGCCGTCGTTGAAGAAGACCGGCTTGAAGCCGTTTTCCTTGAAGAGACGCGCCGTCAAAGCGATCCGGTCCAGATGGTCCGGCAGATAATTCGGGTAGCTCGGGAACGTATATTGTTCGTGACTGGCGAAGTTGATGGCTTCACAGCCGTTGCGGTCTGCATTTTTCATCGCGGCGGCGAACCGGGCGGGAATATCGGCCAGCGGAACCAGATTGCAGCAGATGATGCCGCGGAAGAAGATCACGTCCAGCGACGGATCGTAGAAACTGAACCGTTTGGCGAGATAATCAGTCTCCTCCGGATACTCGTAGTGCATTTTCAAGCCGGCGGTGGAGGCGGTTTTGTCCGAGCCGGAAAGCGAACGCTGCTGGACCTGCGCCATATTGCCGCCTTTCTGGCGGTCAGCCAGGCTCGGACCGCCCATAACGCGGGCGCGGAACGAGGTGGAGTAGCAGCGGGTGCCGCGACGAATGATCTCCGCGGCCGCGGCCGGGTGGATATTCGCCCAGTGGATCACGATGGGCGGGATGAAAGCATTTTCGCCGGCGAACCGGATGATCTCGTTTTTGACCAGATCGTAATCCTTGCCGATCTCCTCTGCCGAGGCTTCCAGATAGGGACGGTCCGGAAATTCACTGTAGGAATGGAACGAAAATTTCAGCCAGTCGGAATTGTCCTCGAATTCGGATTTCCAAATGTCCGGCATTTCCTTCAGCAGAAAACCGTCCTTGTCGTGATCGTTCCGGTAAAAAGCGTTCAAAGTCACTTTCAGCCCGGTTTCCTCGTGGATTTTCTTGAGTCCGCCCAGATAGAAATGATCGAAGGCGTGTTTCGGTTTCTGTCTCGTGAGTTCGGTGAAGACGAAACTGTGGTCGTCGATATAGCAGTTGAAGCGGCGGAAGGACTGTTTGTCCCACATCAGGGAAAGTTCCTGCGAATAGATCCCGTAAGGCGTCAGGACCGAGGCCGTGACCGGATTGACTTTCTGCGTAAGTTCGATCTCGGCGGCGAAATTTCTTCCGTCCATTTCCGCCGGAATGCCGTTGACTTTGACTGGGCGGCCGGTTTCGGAAATGCCCCGGACGATGATTTTGAGGCTGTTGGCGGTTTCTTCGCCGTGATTATGGTTCAGGATCGCGCCCTGACGGTGACTGGTGATCTCGATCATGATAAAACTCCTGTGGTTGAGCTCAGAATTTGATTTTGGCGGAAAGCATGTCCGGCGTGCACAGCCGGTAACCGGACGAATTGCCGCTGTCCTCGGTGGAAACGCCGCAGACGAAGCGGCTTTCGGTGCCTTCGATTTCAATGGTCCCGGCCTCGGAATCGATGGCGACCACCGCGCTGATCGGGTCTTCGTAGATCACCTGATTGCCGACACATTCGTATTCTTTATACCATTCTTCCGGGAACAGATGATGCGGCTTGGGCACCCAGTTGAACGTAGCCGAATTCACGTCCAGAAATGCCACGCCGTCGATGATGTCCAGACCGCTGCGGTGGTAATGCCCGTTCATGCAGAGGATCACGCGGCCGGGCGTATTCTGCGAATCCCGGATGATCGCGCGGACCTCCTCCCTGCAGCGGACCCCGTGTCCGAAGGTGGAATCCAGCACGGCATGACTGGACAGGATGCAGGGATACGGCGACTCCATCACGGTTTTCCGCAGCCAGTCGAGCTCTTCCGGCGGCATCCAGTCGCGCGACTGCGGATGGTCGAAATAGTTGCGTTCCGAATAATGGAAATAGATGCCGGGGAAATCGCGGAAATAATTTTCGTCCAGCACGACGAACCGGAATCCGGACCGGTCGAAATAATAATAGCCGGAATCCATTTTCATGGTCCGCAGAACGGTCTCGTATGAATCGATGTCGAATTCATGATTTCCGAGCACGAAATACCCGGGCAGGGAAAATTCCAGGTACTGGCGGATCAGTTCCGGAGCAGCGGAAGGTTTGTGCGTGAAATCCCCTAAATGAAGCAGAAATTCCGAACCGCTTTCGAGTGCCCGTTTCTGGATCGCGGCCAGCCGTTCGGGCGCCTCGGATTTATACCAGGCGGGATGATGGTGCAGATCGGAAAACACCGTGAATTTGACTTTGCTCATTGAAAAACTCCTTTTGGTTCAGGCCCGGCCGGCGGTTTCGCTTCGGTCGATGGTGCGGATGTCCTGCTCGAATTCCGGTTCCCACGGATAGTGCATGACCAGCCGTTCACCGTGCCGTCTGGCGGATTCCGCGGCGTAAATGCCGGGGAGGGTCATGAGCAGACCGTCACGCAGGGAAATGGGCATGTCGCGGTGTTCGAGAAATGCGGTGAACATGTGGTCGAAGAGCGCGTAATCCGCGCCGCCGTGTCCCTGCGCCTTATTGTTCCCGACATATTCGTTCGGCATGAGGTCGATCGGCAGTTCGGTGAGGGTCTTCTGCTGAGCGGCGCCGTAGAGTTCGTCGGAGGAAAAACGGACCAGAGGGGGAGTTTTGCCGCGTTCGCCGATCCGTTCGAAATAACCTCTGGTGGCGAAGACCCGGTAGGAGTGGTGCCCGAAGTAGGTGCGGCAGCGTCCGTTCCGGAGCAGACGGATCGTGACGCCCGATTCGGTCTGGAAAAGCGCCGCCTGCATGTCGTCGCGCGGATCGTCCGCGATGATATGCGAACCCGTGCCCATGCAGACGACATAACGCAGGACTTCTTTCACGATCCGGAGCAGGGGGCCGAGCGAATGGGTGCAGTAGCGGATCGGGGGCAGGGTCTTGCGCCACGGGCTGTGTTCCAGCAGACGCGGATTTTCGAGCGAGTGGATATATTCGGCTTCCATGTAATACGGCTCGCCCAGCAGACCTTTTTGGTAGAGGTCGACCAGTGCGTTGACGAAACCCCATTCGTTGGGGTTGGCGCCGGTCATCAGCTGCGCTTTCGAATTCCGTTCGGCTTTCCACAGCCGGGCGGCTTCGTCGAGCGAGGCCACGCTCGGAATGTCGGAAAACACATTGATGTCGCGTTCCAGCGCCTTGATGCAGAAATCCGCATGAACGTCGGCGCCGGTTTCGACCAGGATGATGTCGAGCGGGTTTTCCGTCAGCATCTGCGAATAATCCTCGTAGAATCTGGCGGTCGGCAGGAGTTCCTTCATGGGTTTGTCCTGTCCCCATTGCTTTTCATGCCAAAGCGCCGGATCGATGTCGCAGGCGGCGACCGTTTCCACCATCGGGAAACAATCCTGCGCCAGACGCACCATATAGCGTCCGCGGTGACCGAGTCCGACAATACCGAGTCTGATTTTCTGCATTTTCGCTCCATTCGTTGAGACTTTTGAATTTTGAAAGAGATTTCTGCCGGGTACTATATTGACACTTTCGGATTTTACAAGCTGCCGAACGGCTGAAAACGGTTATTTCCGTAGAGGACGGTCCGCTCAGAACCGGAAAACCGTTTTTGCAATTTGACAAATGTTATCCTTTATGCTATATTGACCGGACCGGTGTAACCTGTTGTATGATAACAATTGAAAGCGAAGAAGGGAATCAGCCGTGAAACGTCTTTTTCATTTCGCATGTGCGGTTTTGCTTTTGAGTTCCGTTTCCGTTCTGCACGGAAGTGAACCGCGGCGGACGCTGTGGAAATATCTGCTGTTCTTCAATGACGGTTATCGGGGCACGCTGGCGGAGTTTCGGGAGTGTTTTGTGCCCGAGGAGCGCGAACGGATTTTTACGCTGCCCAGGCAGCAGCCCGGTGTTTCCAATGACGATCTGGAAATCTTGGAGGAATTGAAAAGCAGTTTCCGCAGCGAATACCGCTACCGGCTCGGACCGGATGATTCGGTCTACGTGCTCGTGCTGGAAAAACGCAACGGCAAATGGCTGGTCAATTCGGCGCTTACCGGGGAACTGCAGCAGCGCCAGCTGCAGCAGGCGGACAGAGCCCCGGAAAAGGTTTCCTCCGGACAAGAATCCGCAGAGTCCCGGAAAACCCCTCCGGTGCCGCCATCCGCTCCGCAGCCGGAACAGTACCGGGTGCCGTCCCGGTCCGAACCGCCGCAGAACGCCGTCCCTGCTTCCTGGCGGAAAGGTCCGAATCCCGATTGGCTGGTGCATTACGAGACCGCGCTGCAGCTGGCCCGGCAGACCGGAAAGAATATCTATATCCTGAAGACCGGTTCTGACTGGTGCGGCTGGTGCAAAAAACTGAATGCCGAGGTGTTGCAGTCGCGCGAATTCCGGTCGTTTGCCCGGGAAAATCTGGTGCTGGTCTATCTCGATTCACCGAAACGCAATCCGCTGCCCGCCGACCAGGCGCAGTACAACCAGAATGCCTTGAAAAAAGCCGGTTTCGCCGCAGGCGGCGGCTATCCCACCGCGATCGTGCAGGATTCCAACGGACGGGAGATTGGGCGGAGACCGGGTTACAAACCGCTCGGTGAGTATATGAAATGGCTGTCCGAGGTGACTTGCGCTCCGGCTGCGAAGTCGGCAAACGAACAAGGTGAAGGAAAGTCCTGGATGCGGAACCGGAATACCCGGACAACCGTTCAGCACCGGAACGGCAGCGTTCGTCTGGTGAATCAAAAACGGTCTGCTCCCGGTCCGGTCGAACCCGGGAAAGATCCGCTGGCAAACCTGAATCTGCCGCCGATGTCTTCCCGGTGGCAGCGCGGCATTTCCGGTTGGGAGGTCCATTATCCGACCGCTCTGACGAAAGCCCGTCAGGAAAACAAGATGATTTTTGCATTGAATACCGGCTCGGACTGGTGCGGCTGGTGTGTGAAATTGAAAAAAGAAGTCCTGCTGTCATCGGAGTTCAAACGATTCGCCAGGCGGTATTTGATCCTTGTGTATCTGGACAGTCCGAAAAAGAAACCGCTGCCGCCCGATCAGAAACAGCACAACATGATGGTGCGGCAGAAGCTGGGATTCGGCGGCGGAGTGCCGTCCGCAGTCATTGTGAACGCGGACGGGCAAGTGGTTGCCCGCAAAAGCGGTTATTCGCCGCTGTCCGCCTATATGGTCTTTCTGAAGCAGCAGGTCAAATAACCGCGTTATCCGTTTCGCTTCTGCCGCCGCAGACGGGCCATGCGCTCACTGAAGCCGCCGTTGTCAAGAAAGACCTCGGCTTTGTTGTCGATCTGCCGTTTGAGAAAATCGGTCGCCGCGGAAATCAGCAGCAAGGTCGCATTGGCCACCAAAACGGATTTATACGGAGTATTACGGATTGTTGCGGAAGGGAAAGAGGTTTCCGCCCTGCGGATGAAAGCCCTGAACTCGGCCTTGTCGGAGATGCGGAGAGTAACAAATTCGGAATACAGGTGCGAGTCTTTTGACCACATCGGTTCGTTGTGCTGCCGCAGGTAATCCTCGTAATCCAGCCGCAATTCCTCCAAAGATGCCCGCGCGACATTATACAGGTTCAATTCCAGCTTTGTTGAAGTTGCCGCCTCCACCGGACCCCTCGGTGATATTCTGTACTCCGGAACGTGCCGCCTGAACCATCTGATCGCATGTACGCGAATCGGGCGGTATATACAGTTCAACAAAACGAACGGTGATATCGTAGATCAGCCGGGCCAGCTGAAACGATTTCAGCCGCTTATATCCCCCCCGACGGCAGGAGCAATTCTCCGTTTTTATTGGTTTTCATCCGTTTTTTCCGTTTACCGTTTCGCCGGCAGCACCTCCAGCCAGTATTCGTCGGGATCGGTTACGAAGTAAATGCCCATCGACGGATTTTCATAGCAGATGCAGCCCATCTTTTCATGACGGGCATGCGCCGCTGCATAATCGTCCACCTCGAATGCCAGATGAAATTCGTTGTCCCCGAGATCATACGGTTCCTTGCGGTCGCGCAGCCACGTCAATTCGAGTCGGTGCGCGCTGGTGCCGTCGCTCAGATAGACGATGATGAAACTGCCGTCTTTCGCCTCCATCCGGCGGACTTCTTTCAGATCGAACGCCTCCGAGTAGAATTTGAGGCTTTTTTCGAGATCGAGCACGTTGAAGTTGTTGTGAACCATCTTGAATTGCATGTCCGCTTCTCCTTTTCGATTGTTTTTTGAGTTCAGAATGTGATTTTCAGCCAGCCGATATCCCACGGTCCGATTGCGGGCAGGGTGACCTTTCGCTCGTTTCCGACCGGCATCTGTTCGACTTTCACCGGCGCGGACGCGGGCAGATACCACCAGGCCTGTGCATTCGCGGGGATATTCCGCAGCCGCAGGACAAACGGTTTCTGCTTTCCGATGGTCGCATTCAGCACCGTGACGCTCCGGAGAACACCCTCGGGCGAAATCCTCGGCACCAGCACGCATTGGACCGGTTCTTCGGGGATGACCGGCAGTTTTTCGTGCGCGGTCCAGTCCGCGATGCGGTTCAGAAAACAGACTCGTGCCGAGGAAATGTAGGTGGTCTTGAAGCCGGCGTTGCCGATGAGGGCCAGCCGGGTGCCGTCCGGACGCTCCAGCAGGACCGTGGCCGGGCCGAAATCCTCCAGTTTGGAATTTTTGTAGCGGCTCAGAATCCGGACGGAAATGTTTTCCGGCAAGTCGAAGACGAACCGCGATCCTTCCCAGGTGAAATGGCGGTCGGACACCAGTCCGGCATTGAGCGGATCGTCCGTGTAGAAATCGAACGGCGGCTGATCGATCGGACGGCTGCCGATGCCGCCGATCAGTTCGCCGAGCCCGCGTCTGCCGATCACGGCCGCCGCCGCACCGTCCAGCAGAACATTCCCGCGGAGTGCTTCGGCCAGTTGTTCCGCCGGCAGCGTTTCGGCCGTTTTTTCGGTGATCTGATGGCAGGCCGCCGCGGGCGAATACGCTCCGAACGGGATGCCGATCAGCGGCAGTCCCAGTTCCTGAACGGTCAAAATCGGCTGCACGGCCGGACAGCTCAATCCGATCCCGCCGGGCAGGGTCCCTTCGTTGTGCCGGATGTATGCCCGGTAGCACGGCGCTTCGGCCGCCAGCGGGGCCAGCAGTTCGCGCCCATACCATTCGGGCGGCTCGTAAAGCGGGTCCATCATGAAATACGAGAGCGAGTCCATGCCCATCGCCAGATAAAACAGCGATTCGAGCCGGTGTCCCTGCGCGGTTTTGCAGGTGAAAACGCGCGGATACGATTCGATTTCGGGGCAGACCTGGCCCAGCGTGTCGTATCCCTGCTGGGAATGTTGCTGCCGCGAACAGGCGATGCCTTTGTTGAGGAAATCGTACGGGGTGTGGTCGCTGTAAGCGCCGCCGCCCGGACGCGACCCGGACCGGTGTCCCGAGGCTTTTTTCAGCGTGTCGAAGATCGCCAGCCGGTTCCCGTGGCCGCAGTGCTGGAGCGCCATCCGGGTTTCCGGCGATACCTCGTGAAAGGCCGCTGCGATGGTTTCGGCCACGAGACGGAGACTGCGGAGCCCGAACGCGTCCCAGCGGCGTTTCAGTTCGCAATCGGACTCATACGCCGCTTCGATCTCCTCGCGGGTGTAAGTCCGGCCTTCCTCCTGCGAAAACAGCGAAAGGCAGTATGGACAGCAGCAGCCGCCCGGCGCGGAGGCGGGACTGTGCCCTTGCAGACGCAGATCGTCGTCGATCCAGACCGAGCCCGGATGCCATTGTGCGTAGATCTTCGCCATTTCGCGGATATAATCCAGAAAACCGGGCTGGCGCGGACAGTTGATATATTTGCATTGCTCGCCGTGGATGCCGACGTAACTGCCCCAGGTCTTTCCCTCGGCGCCGGCCGCGGCGGTAGTGAAATCGCCGTGTCCGAGCGTCGCCTGGAACTGCAGACTCGGAACGATGCCGATTGCCCGCAGTTCCTTCGCATGTTCGGCCATCAGAGCGGACATCCGGCGGTGTTCCTCCAGTTTCGGAAAGCCTACCCCGGTGGAAAACCAGACTTCATCGCAGCATTCGCGATTGCGTTTGAGCTCGGGAAACAGACGGTTCCAGATTTCCGGCGTTTCGTGTCCGAGCCGCAGCCGCTGCATCATCAGCGGACGTTTCGGATCGGGACCGGGATTTTCATTATACTGACTCATGCTCCATTTCTCCTCTTGAAGATTTACAACTGCCAGCCGCCGGCGATCGGGATTTCCGCGCCGGTGATGTAGGATGCCGCGTCCGAGGCGAGAAATGCGATCAGTTCGCCGCATTCCTCCGCCGTGCCGAAGCGGTGCATCGGTATCTGCGCCTTGAGCTTTTCGGCAAACGACGCATCGCTCAGCGCCGCCGCGTTGCGGTCGGTTTCGATCACGCCCGGCAGAATCGTGTTGACCGTGATCCCGTACGGAGCGTTTTCCAGCGCGGCGGTCTTGGCGATGTTCATCAGAGCCGCCTTGGTCGCGCCGTAGACAGCCAGCCTCGAAGCGGGCTGGATGCCGTTGATGCTGCCGACGAAGATCACGCGGCCGGATTTTTTCTTGCGCATTTCGTCCAGCAGTTCACGGAGCAGGATGCAGGAACTTTCCACGTTGGTCCGGAACATCCGGAGAAATTCCACACTGTCGAAATTCGCCAGCCCGGTGTAACTCTGCACCGAGGCGTTGAGCACCAGAATGTCCGGTATGAGATTGCGTTCTTTGAGCGTGTCCGCGAGATTTTTCACCTCGTCCATACTGCCGAAATCGGCGGTCAGAAATTCGGCTCCGTTTCCGGCTTCGGCCACGGCGGATTTCAGTTTTTCACTTTCCCTGACGCCGTGAAACAGAACTTTCGCACCGAGCGCGGCCAGCCTCAAAGCCGCCGCCCGGCCGATGCCTCGGCTGGACCCGGTCACTAAAGCGGTTTTTCCTGTCAATGTGTTCATCCTATCATTTCCCATACTTGATGCAGAATTTCAAAACGGTTTTTCTTGGCTCTGACATAATCCCCGCAGCGGGTGGTCAGAACTGCCGCATACATGTTTTTGGACGGGTCGAAAAGCACGGTCTGGCCGCTCCAGCCGCTGTGGAACAGCACGGTTCCGAACATCTCCTCGGCCAGGAATTTTTCATAGACCGACCAGCCGAATTTCCGGTAGCCGTGAAAATGAACTTTGCGGTCCGGCCGGATTTCTTCCATTTCCGCTTCGCCGAACAGCGTTTTCCCGGAAGGCGTCCGGCCGTGATGCAGATAGCACTCCAGCAGTTTCGCAAAATCGTTCGCACTGGTGAAAAGACCCGCATTGCCGGTGCAGCCGCCGTCGCGGTAAATCCGTACGGCCACGAAATCGGAGATTTCCCCCGGCCGGCTCGTTCCCATCGTCTGGCCGAGACGTTCGAGGGGAATTTCCGGGCGCGGTTTCCCCAGACTGGTCGAGTTCATTTCCAGCGGGTCGAAAATCTCCTTCCGGCAGAAATCCGAAAACTTCTCCCCCGTGATGCGTTCCAGAATCAGAGTCAGCAGAATATAATTCCAGCAGGAATAATTCGCGTGTCTCGTCGGCGGGTACGGCGGCGGAGTCGTCAGCATGTTCTCCAGCATCTTCGTGCCCGATTCATCGAAATACGGACGCTGTTTCTGCCCCCGCACGTCCCCGAAACCGGAAACATGATTGGCCAGATCGCAGACGGAAAGGGGTTCATAGAGCGGAGCGGAATAATCCTTCAGATATTCCGTGAACGGAGCCTCGAAATCAATCAGCCCGCGGGCATGGCAGACCAGCAGGGCCGTGACGACGGCCGCCGCCTTCGTGGTGCTGGCGACGTCCAGAACGGTATCCGCGTTCATGGCGAACTTCCGTTCCGGAGTCGTATATCCGGCTTCGCATTCGCAGTAAACCGAACCGTTTTTCCCCGCCAGCACCGCGCCGCCGAGAATGATTCCGTCATCAATATCCGATTGCAGGATTGAACGTATTTCCTTCATCAGAAATAACCGCCCTTGTCGATGATCTCGGAGATGGTGTCGCCTTGGCGCACCCAGCTGAAAATGTCGACTTCATTGCGTTCGATGCCTTCGGCGCGGAGCAGTACATCGTAGGCGATCTCGCGCGGAATGCAGAGAACTCCATCGATGTCGCCGAAAATGATGTCGCCGGGCCGGACCGTGACTTTGCCGATCTTGACCGGGACCTGGTAATGCGTGATCATGCAGCGGCCGAGCGAACCGTTGCTGGTGCGGTAGCGGTAGAAGACCGGGAACTTCTGTTCGAGAATCTGTTTGGTATCGCGGATTCCCCCGGCGATGACCGCGCCGCGGATGCCCTTGGTCATGGCGGTGGCGGTCATGACGCCGCCCCAGAGCGAGGCTTCGGTGTCGTTGGAGGTGTCCCAAACGACCACGCCGTTCGGCTTGAAGTCGTCGAGCATCTGCGCGCGGAAAGTCATTTCGCCTTCGATCATCACGTTCGGAGCGCTCTTGACCGTGAATGCTTCGCCGCAGACGGTCATTTCGTCGCGCAGCGGCATGATGTCGCTGGGCAGGTTCTGATTGAGCAGCGTGAGCTCGCGCATGACGTCGTTGATGCAGCCGGTGTAGAGTTTTTCATAGCGTTCGCAGAGTTCCTTGATCGGGATGGGAATCTCGCAGTTCGGAATCCGCTGACGGGTTGCGATGAGTTTGTCGAGTTTCATGAGTCCGGCCTCTTTGGCCTTGCCGCGCATGTCTTTCAGTGAAGGCATTGTTGGTTCTCCTGTTTAGAGGGTTATGGTGAAATGGCTGTTCTGTTCTTTGTTCAGGTGAATTTTTTTGCGGAAGGATTTTCCGCCGGCGGTGATCTCCAGGTCGTATTCGCCGTAGAATCCCTTGAAGGAAAGCGCGCCGGACCCGGTGTGCAGCGCCAAATTCGTCCGCCATTCTTTGCCGAAGAGGTCGCGGATGACCTGATAAGACGGTTTCGGAGTGAAATCGTAACGGATGAGTCCGCCGTAATAGTAGTTTTCTCCGGCGGTCATGTCGCCCGGTTCGGCGTTGTAGCCGAAGCCGTCGACCAGATTCCAGTAGATGATGCCGTCCACGGCGGCATGACTGAACCACATGCGGTAAATGTTCCGGATGATTTCCGCCTGGACCGCCTCGTCTTCGGCATCGTTGGAGTAGGCGGGGATGGTCAGTTCGGTGATGTGGATCGGCTTGCCGAGCATGGCGTAGGTGTCCAGCACGTCGCAGATCCGTTCCGGATCGTAATAGACCGCGGTCTCGGCGATTTCCGCTTCCTTCCGGTAAAACATGTGGTACTGCATTCCGATTGCGTCGATCCGCGCGCCTTTGAGCATGGCGCGTTCGATCTGCATGTAATACGGACTGCGGTTTCCGTAAAAGAAACCGTTGCCCCAGACCCGGCTGTGGGCCTCGTTGATGACCAGTTTGTTGGCCGGGAAATAATTTTCCGCCAGTGCGAAACTCCATTCGATGAAATCGGGCTGGGAATAGAAATTGCTGAGCCGTTTGTAACCCCAGTAGGTCTCGTTGGTGACTTCCCACATCGGGATGCGGGCGGCGTAGCGTTCGGCCAGTTCCCGGAAACGTTTTTCCAGACACTGTTTTTCCCAGGAGATCGAACCTTTGGCCCATTGCGGCATGAGCGAAGCGTAGTTCAGACAATGCGCCTTGGGCTCGATCCCGTTCGCCTCGCAGTATTCGAGACAGAGATCGGGGGCGGGGCGGCGGTAGATTTTCGGGCTGTCTTTCGCAAACCGCGGCTTCCCCGGTTCCGGTTCGAGCGTGTTCCAGTAGAACGGCAGCGTGGCGATATTGAACGCTTCGGCAAAATATTTTTTGTATTTTTCGTTCTGTTCCGCGCTCGGCAGTTCTTCCAGCATGAACAAGTTGGCGCCGTATTTGAAATCGTGCGTCTTCTGCGTGATCTTCACCTCGGCGTCACGGACCGGTTCGCCTTTTTCATCGACCAGATTCAGAAAGGCAAATCCTTTCCGGTTCGCCTCGATCCCGGAAGCGATCCGGTCGTTCATGAAATCTTTTTTCTCTTCGAACGGTTTTAAGACATCTTTGCGTGACGACATTCTGTTTTCCTCCGGTTTCGGTTATGACCACTGGCGGTCGTTGGCCCATTCCTTGTCCCATTCGTCGGTCGGCGCCCAGGCCTCCGGGAAATCGGGATGCAGATTCTTTTTGATGAGTTTTTCGTTGATCGATTCGATGCCGAGTCCGGGCGTGTTCGGGACGTCGATGAAGCCGCCGTCGTATTTCAGCGCGGGCTTGACCAGATCGCCCCACCATGGCACGTCGACCGAATGGAGTTCGAGCGCCATGAAGTTGCGGGTCGCCGCCGCCACGTGAACCGCCGCGAGACACGCGATCGGACTTTCCGCCATGTGGAGGTTCATCTGGACGCCGTATTCCTCGGCCATATCGCCGATCTTCTTGGTTTCGAGGATGCCGCCCGCGGTCAGAATGTCCGGATGCACCACGGCCAGCGCGCCCGATTCGAACAGCGGCTTGAACGATTCCTTCAGATACATGTCCTCGCCGGTCCCGAGCGGAACGGTGGTCGCTTCGTGGAGCCGCACCCACTGATTGGTCATCTGCCACGGCACGGCGTCTTCCATCCACGAAAGGTTGTATTTTTCCAGCCGCTTCGCCAGTTTGATGCAGTCCTCCAGCGGGATGTGTCCGAGGTGATCGATCGCGATCGGAACCTCGTACCCGACTTCCCTGCGGACGTCCGCCATGTATTTTTCGAGGTAGTCCAGACCTTTTTCCGTGAGGTGGATTCCGGTGAACGGGTGCGCGGTGTTGAAGAGATCGTAGGCCGCGCCGCGCATCGCGTTCGGGTTGATCGAACCGTGCGGAGTCTTGAACACCTGCTTGTATTCTTTCATGGTGTCGAGGAATCCGAGCGGGGCGCAAAGAGCGCCGGGGACGTTCATCAGCAATTCGATCCCGAGGTCCATTTTGAGGAAGGTGAAGCCGCGTTTCATCCGTTCTTTGAGCGCCTTGCCCATGTCGCGGCCGCCGCCCTCGGAATCGGTGTCGCAGTAACAGCGGATTTTGTCACGGAACTTTCCGCCGAGCAGCTGCCAGACCGGCACGCCCCACGCCTTGCCGGCGATGTCCCAGCAGGCTACCTCGATGCCGCAGACGCCGCCCGCCTGACGCGAATCGCCGCCGAACTGTTTGATGCGGCGGAAAATCTTTTCGACGTTGCACGGATTTTCGCCGAGGATGCGGCTTTTGAGCATGGCCGCGTAGGTCCGGCTGGAGGCGTCGCGCACTTCGCCGTAGCCGACGATGCCCTGATTGGTGTAGAGTTTCAACAGGGTGCAGCGCTTCGGCGCACCGTCGATGTCGGCAAACCGCAGATCGGTGATTTTGAGGGTGGACGGGTTGATTTTCATAATGATTCTCCTTCACATTCGGCTATGGTTTCTTTCAGTATTTTCTCCCATTGCGCGCGTTTTTTCCCGGCGAAATCCTCCGTGCTGCCGATCAGGGTCAGCGCGGCGATCACCTGTCCGCTCCGGTTGTGCACCGGAATGGAAAATGCGGCGATATTCCAGCGGTTTTTCCGCAGATTCAGCACGGTGCCGCGTTTGCGCACTTCCCGGACCGCTTCATAGAGCAGTTTCGGATTCTTTTTTTCCGGGATGTCCTCCTCGCAGGCGCGGACCAGAACGGCAAGATTTTCTTCGGATTCCTCCGCCAGCAGCGCGGCACCGACCGAGCCTTCGATCAGCGGAAACGTCGAACCGGATTGTCCAGTCAGCGCCACGGGACCCGGCGGTTCGGCGCGGAAACAGGTCAGCTGCCGGTCGTCCTTGCGGATCGACAGCTTGCAGGCAATCTGATATTTTCCGGCTATTTCCGTCACTTTCCCGCCGGCCTTTTCGATCAGGGCGATCTCCTGCGAGAGTCCGTGGGTCAGCCCCAGCAGTCCTTCGGCGAGCGCATAGACTCCGCCGGGATGTTTGCGGACCCAGCGGTGCGCCTGCAGCGTCATCAGGATACGGTAGGCCGTACTCATGGCGATGCCGAGCTCCGCGCTCAGTTCCGCCTGCGTCATCTGCCGTTCCCCCAGTGCCAGCAGCAGCTGCACCGTTTTATCCACCGCAGGAATTGTGTTGTTCATATTTGAACACCTTGATTTCATATTTGAATTACCGATAAGATACCCGGATACGGGCCGATTGTCAAATGCGTATCGCAAAAAAAACAAAAAAAACCGGCCCTGCGGGTGATCCGCGGCGGACCGGGTTGTCATCGGACGAGCCGGACGGGGTTCATTCCTGATTGGTCTTGAGGATTTCGACGAAGGCTTCCTGCGGGATGTTGACCTGTCCGATCTGTTTCATGCGCTTTTTGCCTTCCTTCTGCTTTTCCAGCAGTTTGCGTTTGCGGGTGATGTCGCCGCCGTAACATTTGGCCAGCACGTTCTTGCGGAACGAGCGGACCGTTTCGCGGGCGATGATCTTGCCGCCGACGGCGGCCTGGACCGCGATCTGGAACTGGTGCATCGGGATGGCTTTGGCAAGGCGTTCGGCCAGCATGCGGCCGCGTTCGTAAGCGCGTTCGGTGTGGACGATCGTGGCGAAGGCGTCGACCGGTTCGCCGTTGACCAGCATGTCGAGCTTGACCAGTTTTTCCGCCTGATATCCGGCGGGTTCGTAGTCCATGCTCCCGTAGCCGCGGGTCAGGGATTTGAGCTTGTCGTGGAAATCGATCAGGATTTCGTGCATCGGAATGCGGGCCGTGAGCATCACGTGCCGCGCATCGACGTTTTCCGTGTTGGTGCAGATACCGCGTTTCTGCATGACCAGATTCATGATGTCGCCCATGTAATTGGTCGGGATCATGATTCGGGCGTTGATGAGCGGCTCCTCGATCCGCTGGATTTCCGAAGGATCGGGCAGGTGCACCGGGTTGTCCACTTCGATCATCTTGCCATTGTTCAGGTAGACGTGATAGATCACGCTCGGATAGGTGGCGATGATGTCCATGTTGTATTCGCGGCGCAGACGTTCCTGCACGATCTCCATGTGGAGCAGACCGAGAAATCCGCAGCGGAAGCCGAAACCGAGCGCGGCGGACGTTTCCGCCTGATACTGGAACGCGGCGTCGTTGAGCTGGAGCTTCGCCATGCTGAATTTCAGCTGTTCGTAGTCGGCGGTGTCGATCGGATAAATGCCGCTGAACACCATCGGCCGGCTTTCCTGAAAACCGGGCAGAGGTTCTGCGCACGGATTGGCGGCGTCGGTGAGCGTGTCTCCGATCCGGGTGTCGGACGGCGATTTGATGTTCGGGATGATGTAGCCGACCGAACCGGCGGCGAGTTCGCCCTGTGCCTTCATTTCGGGCTTGAATACGCCGACTTCCTTGACCTCGCTTTCGAGACCCGTGCTGAAAATTTTGAGCTTGGAGCCCGCCTTGAATGCGCCCTCGAAGACGCGGACGTAGGTGACCACGCCGCGGTAGGCGTCGTAAATCGAATCGAAGACCAGCGCGCTGGGCTGTTTCGCTCCGGCGCTTTTCGGCGGCGGAATGCGTTTGACGATCGCCTCCAGCACTTCGGGCACGCCGGTGCCTTCCTTGGCGGAGACCAGCAGCGCCTCCTCGCGGGGAATCATCAAAATTTCCTCCATCTGGTCGAAACAAAGATCGAGGTCGGCGGCGGGCAGGTCGATCTTGTTGATGAGCGGGATGACCGTGAGGTTGTGCTTGAACGCCAGGTTGACGTTGGCGACGGTCTGCGCCTGAACGCCCTGCGTGGCGTCGATCAGCAGCAGCGCGCCCTCGCAGGCGGCCAGCGAACGGCTGACCTCGTAGGAAAAATCCACGTGCCCGGGAGTGTCGATCAGATTCAGCTCGTATTCCACGCCGTCGGCGGCGGTGTACTGCATCCGGACCGGGTGCGACTTGATCGTGATGCCGCGTTCCTGTTCCAGGTCCATGGAGTCGAGCAGCTGGGCGTGGACCAGATCGCGTTTTTCGATGGTGTGGGTGGCTTCCAGCAGCCGGTCGGCCAGCGTGGATTTGCCGTGATCGATATGTGCTATAATGGAAAAATTCCGTATCTTGTTCAGTTCGCCCATGATTCTCCTCGCAGAAATTCGTCCGGTAATGTAACACGGCAACGGATTTTTGTCAAATGATGAGTCGCGTTTTTTGCCGTTCGTTTGACAAATCCGATTTCCTGTGTATATTAGAATTACGGTTTTTTATGCGGCTGCCGGACAAAAAACGGGAGGTTTGAGATGGAAGAAGCTGTAGTTTTATGCGTGATTTTTCTGATCGTGCTGATTGTCCTGTGTGCTAATTTTCTCCGCCTCGTCCGGCAGATTCGCGGCGAGCTGGAATCCGGCCGGACCCGGGACCGGAAACTGCTGACTCTGCTGGATTCGATACTGAAAGAATTGAAAGCGATTCATGCGGAAAAAGAAGCCGGGCGGACTGACGGTCCCGAAATCGTGTCCCTGCCGGTCGAAACGATCCGGAAAGCGAGCTCCACGCCGGAAATCAAACCGGAAGTTCAGCCTCAGATCAGGCCCGAAGTCAAAGCTGAAAGCAAACCGGAAATCAAGCCCGGAATCAAGTCGGAGCATGTCAAACTTCCGCCCCGGATCGCCGCCGTTCCTCCGCCGGTGCGGACTGCTCCGAAGGAAACGGTCAAGGCCGGTCCGTTCGAGTTCGTTCCGGATTGGATTACCGACTGGCTTTTTGTCCGCGGCAAATACCGCAAACCGGGTGTCTCGGCCGAATATGCGGCGGCGACCGCGTGGCTGGTGCGTCTCGGCGTGCTGATCCTGCTGTTCGGGGTGGGCTTTCTGGCCAAATACATGATCGAACACAGTCTCTTTCCGCCGTCGCTGCGGGTGCTGTCGCTGTTCGCGCTGGCGGCGGTCCTGTTTTTCGCAGGCGTAAAGTTGGCCTCGACGAAATATTCCCCTGTCGCGCTGGGCATGATCGGTCTGAGTTTTGCCACGGGCTATCTGTGTATTTTCACCGGCAGCCGGTTGTGCGGTCTGATCGGACTGCCGTGGGCGTATGCGGCGATGATCGTGCTGACCGCATTCTGCATGTCCTTTTCGGTGCGGCGCGATTATCTCTTCCCCGCGCTGATCGGCGTGCTGGGCGGGTATCTGACGCCGTTCCTGCTGAATACTCGTTCTTTCGCGCCCGAATGGCAGCTGGGCTATCTGACGGTGATCACGGCCGGCGTGCTGTTCTGTGCGGTCTTCCGCCGCTGGAATTTCCTGAACTGGCTGGCACTGGTATTCGAGACTCTCTCGATGTGGGTGCTGATCGACTGGTTCTTTGTTGATCCGACTTTGGGGCCGACGAGACATATCTACAGTTTCGGCATCGCCGATCTGAATGCGTATCAAGCCTTCATCCTGTTGAATTTTGCCTTGTTCGCGCTGCTGCCGACCGCGCGGGTGCTGATCCGCCGCGAAAAACTGGAGCTGTCCGACATCCTGGTGCATTGCGGGGCACATGTCTCGCTTTTCCTGCTGACGATGATCCGGTTCCAGACCGGATGGCGGATTCCGTCTTTCACGTTGCGCTATGTCTTGATCGTCGCTGCTGTCCTGCCGCTGGCGCAGCTGCCGCTGGTGCGGTCCGCCGACCGGGTCGACCGCAACTGGTCCATTCTCCAGCTGATCTTCGCGGCGGGCGCCTTGCTGTGCCTGATCCCGGTGGAATTTTCAGCGCTTTGGATCGTGGCCGGCTGGATGGTGCTGGTGCTGATCCTGCTGGTGCTGGGGATTCATCTGAACTCGCTCACTCTGACCATCGGATCGGCGGTAGCCTGTTCGTTCGCAGCGTGGAAAATCGTGATCTGGGATCTGCTTGTGAAGCGATTTTACTTGTCCGGAGCCTATCTGACCGGCTTGGAATCCCGGATGATGGGCCTCGGCATGTTTATCACCGGTCTGCTGCTCGCGTCGGGTCTGATGGCGTATTCCCGGCGGAAATATCCGGCGCTGTTCGAACGGATGCCGTTCCTGGTTCCCGCGGGATTCAGCATCGTCAGTCTGGTCCTGCTGTTCGTTTACAGTTCGCTGGAATTGTACTGGGCGTTCGATGCGTTCCTGCCGGGATTCCGAAACGGCGGACTTTCGCTCTGGTGGGGTCTGTGGGCGATCCTGATGCTGACATACGGCATTCTGACCGGGAAAAAAGTTTCCCGCCAGCTTTCTCTGGCCCTGTTCGGAATCTGTGCGGTCAAAATCTTTCTGATCGACCTCGAATCGCTCCATGCACTGTATAAGGTGGCCGCGTTTGCTCTGCTCGGACTGCTGATGCTCGGCGGAGCGATCCTCTACACCCGGTTCCGGGACCGGATTTTCAAGGACTGACCCGCCGGGCTTTTTTACGGCACGCGGAGCAGGACGGTTTTTTCCAGAATCATGCCCAGCAGCAGAAAACCGGCCGCGAACCAGCACAGGACCGGATAAAACTCCTTCCAGTTGACCAGAATGCTCTGTTCGACGGAGGTCTTTTCGAGCTTGTCGATCTGTTTCATGGCCTTGCGCATGGATTCGCCGTCTTCGGCCTTGTAGTAGACTCCGCCGGTGGAGTCGGCAATGTCTTTGAGCAGCGGTTCGTCGAATTCGCCGCGGACCTGCATGAAACCGGAACCGAAAAAGCTGTCCTGTTTCACGACCGCGTTGGCGGAACCGATGCCGACCGTGTAGACCGTGATATTGAAGGTGTCGGCCAGTTTCGCCGCCTGACGCGGAGTCACTTTTGCGTTGACGTTGTTCACTCCGTCGGTGAACAGCACGATCACGCGGCGTTTTGAATCGGAATCCTTGAGCCTCCGGACGGCAGTCGTGATGGGGCCGGCGATACCGGTCTGATCTCCGATCACGCCTGATTCGAGGCGGGTCAGATTTGCCAGCAGCCAGGCATGATCGAGCGTGGGCGGACAGACCATGTAGGGCAGCGGCGCGAAGGCGACCAGTCCGATTCGGTCGTTGGGACGGGCCTGAATGAACTTGGCGATTTCCGCCTTGGCCGTTTCCAGCCGGTCTTTGACCTGTCCCGAGGCGAGCGCGGCGGAGAGCTGCGATTCGGTCCGGATGCTTTCCGGCACGTCGATCGCTCTCATGCTGCCGGAAAGGTCCAGCGCCACGATGATGTCGATTCCCTCCGCGCGGCGGCGTATCTGTTCGGTGCCTTCACGCGGACCGGCCAGCGCCAGAATCAGCGCGAGTCCGCCCAGCAGATAGCAGAGGAACGGGATCAGCTTGCGGAAATCGATCTTCCTTCCGGTTTTTGCGGCGGCCATCCGGAACGGCCTCAGGGAAGGGACCGCGACCGCGGGATCGGGTTTCAGCCAGGCGCGGAGCAGACAGAGTGCCAGCACGATCAGGGTCAGCAGCAGATAAGGATGAGCGAATGCGTAAATCATTTTCCGGCCTCCTTTCCGGCTTCGGCGGGTGTGGTCTCGCGGATCAGTTCCTCCGCCTTGCCCGCCGCATTTTCAAACAGCGACCGGTCGGCGGGGACTTTGGCGAATTTGACCAGATCGGCGGCGGTGAGAAATTCTCGCAGGAAATCCCGGTGACGTTCGGAGAGATTGCCCTTGCCGCGTTCCAGATCGTTCATGAATTCGGCCGTGGTCTGACGTTCCGCCCGCAGACGGAAACGCCGTTCCATATATTCGCGGACGATGTCCGTCAGCCGGGCGATGGAATTTTCCGGCGGCGCGGTTCCCGCCCGGACTTTTTCCGCCAGATCGCGGATGGCCGTCAGCGCTTTCTCCCACGGCGGGACGAGCCGCGTTTTTTCGCGTTTCATGAATTTGAGCACGATCAGCACGATCGCCGCGAGGATCAGCAGACCGGCGAAAAGCCAGATCAGCAGTTTTTTCCCCGCTTTCTTCCGGACGATCTCCATTTCCCCGGCCAGTTCCAGCTGGCCGTCCCGGATGCCCGTCGGAGCCGCGACCCGCATGGCCGGCAGCTGCAGATCGATGGTCTGTTTATTGCTGAATACCGCCTGCGCCGGGGCCGGTTTGATGTCGCCTTCGCGATAGCATTGCAGCAGAATCCGGCTTTCCCACAAGTCGCTGCCCCAGCCGCGTTTCCGCCGGAGGAACACCGGCGGTTCGACCAGCTGACTGCCGGGCGCGGGCTGGACGTTCATGGCCAGCGGACGCACTCCCCACGGCAGACGGAATACGGTTATGACCGCATTTGACTTCCCTCCCAGCTCGCGGTCGACCGCTTTTTCGAAGGCCGGACCGGAGATCAGTTCGACTTTGGCGCCGGAATGTATTACCCGGTAATATTTGATCGCGACCACGGCGGCGAAGAGAACTGCCGCGGCGAACAGGACCATCAGCACCCACAGTATGATTTTTCCAAAACGTTTCATTTCACCGTTCCTCCGTTACCGTTTCCCCCGGCGGCTGCGGAAAAACCGCAGCAGGGGTTTGACCAGGTCCTCATCGCTCAGCGCGTCGATCATGTCGACCTTGGCATGACGGCATATCTCCGCCGTCTGTTCCCGCAGCTGGTGCGAGGCGTCGGCATAAGCCCGAAGCGAGCTCTCTCCGGCGGCATCGAACCGGAACGTGCGGCCGTCTTCCAGCCCTTCCACGTTCAGCCCGGGCAGGGCACCGGGCAGCTGCATTTCGGTCCGGTCCTGAATCCGGAAAGCGATCAGATCGTGTTTGCGGCTGACGATTTTGAGGGTAGTTTCATAATTGGAACGGTCCAGAAAATCGCTGATGAGGAAGATCACGCTGCGTTTTTTCAGTCCCTGAGCCAGCGATTCGAGCGCGCCGCCGAGGTTGGTGCCGATTCCTTTGGGGTTCAGCGCGACGAGTTCGCGGATGACGCGCAGACCGTGACTCCGGCCGGAGCGCGGCGGCAGATAGAGCTCGGTGCGGTCGCTGAACAGCAGCAATCCGACCTTGTCGTGGTTGCGGATGGCGCTGAAGGCCAGCAGCGCGGCGGCCTCGATCATCTGTTCGCGTTTTTCGCGGTCCCGGCCGAAGCGGCCCGAGGCGGAAACGTCGACGGCGAGCACGACGTTGAGTTCGCGTTCCTCGGCGTACTTCTTGATGTATGGCGTGCCCATGCGGGCGGTCACGTTCCAGTCGATGTCGCGGATGTCGTCGTCGGACGTATATTCGCGCACCTCGCTGAATTCGATCCCGCGGCCCTTGAACACGCTGTGATACGCGCCGCCGGTGATCTCCTCGACCAGCTTCCGGGTTTTGATTTCGATTTTTCTGACTTTCGCCAGCAGTTCACCGGTCAGCATGAGACCAGTCTCCCCTCTGCCGGATCAAGGCGTCTTGAGTTCGTTCAGAATTTTGCGGATCACGTCGTCGGAGGTCATTCCTTCGGCTTCGGCCTCGTAGCTCAGGAGCAGACGGTGCCGCAGCACATCCGGCGCGAGCGTTTTCACGTCCTGCGGAATCACGTAGGCGCGTCCGGCCAGGAACGCTTCCCCTTTGGCCGCCAGCGCCAGCGCGATCGACGCCCGCGGCGAGGCTCCGAACTGAATCAGCGAGTCCAGCTGGTCCAGCTTCACGCCGCTCTGCCGGCTGGAAAGTTCCGACCGTCGGCCCGGGCGCGTCGCGCAGACGATGTCCAGAATATACTCGAGGATTTTTTCGTCCATATAGACCTTGTCGACCCATTCCCGTGCCCTGGTCACGTCGGCGAGCGAGGCGACGGAGAGTGCGTCGAGCTTGATTTCCGGGTGCGCCATGCGTTCGATCACGATCCGTTCTTCCGTGCGGTTCGGGTAATCCACCTTGATTTTGAACATGAAGCGGTCCACCTGCGCTTCCGGCAGGGGGTAGGTCCCTTCCTGTTCGATCGGGTTTTGCGTGGCCAGCACCAGAAACGGCGAGGGCATTTTGAAAGTCTGGCCCGCGATCGTGGTCTGACGCTCCTGCATGCATTCGAGCAGCGCGCTCTGGACCTTTGCCGGGGCGCGGTTGATCTCGTCGGCCAGCACCAGATTGGCGAACACTGGTCCCTGTTTCACCGAGAACGTGTGTTCCTGCGGGTTGTAGATGTTGGTCCCGATCAGGTCCGCCGGGAGCAGATCGGGCGTGAACTGCAGCCGCGCGAACGAACCGTCCAGCGTCTGCGCCAGCGTCTTCACCGCCAGCGTCTTGGCCAGTCCCGGCACGCCTTCGAGCAATACGTGTCCGTCCGCGATCAGCGCCAGCAGCAGACGGTCGATCAGCTGCTGCTGTCCGGACATGATGCGGTTCATTTCGGTTTTGACCCGTCCGGCGAATGCGGAAACTTCGGTGATCTGCGTCTGCAGTTCCTGTAATTCTTCCTGTTTCATAAAGAGTTCACCCTCCTGATTCGTTGTCCGATTTTCCAATTGCTTTATGGTCGCATAGACAAGGTCCGGACCGAAAAGTTCTGTCCGTTCCGGAAAAAAATCCTTTTTTTTCTGCAGTACCGGGCTTTCCCGCTTCCGTTTCGCATCTTTCATTCTTCGGCGGCTTGAAGATTTGGAAAAAGGCTTTATATTTCCTTCGATTGATTCCAAGAAACAAAGCAGAAGGAGAATTGCCATGAATGAGATAAAGACCCGTTCCGAACTGGACCCGGCGCTGACCTGGGACCTCCGTCCGATGTATGATTCCGATGCCGCCTGGGAACGGGAGTTCGCCTCCCTGGACGCGCTGCTGCAGAAATTCCTCGCCTGCCGCGGACGTCTGGCCGAATCGCCGGAAGTGCTGAAACAGGCGTTCGAGGCCGATGACGCGCTTTCGCTTTCCATCGAACGGCTTTACGTCTATTCCCACCTGAAAGCGGACGAGGATACCGGCAACGCCGAGGGGCAAACCCGTCACGACCGCATTGCCGCCCGCAGTGCGGAGATTTCCGGCGAATGCGCCTGGTTCCAGCCCGAACTGCTCGCCATGGACGAGGCCCGGTTCAATGCGTATCTGACGGATGAGACGCTGGCGTTTTACCGGCGGACTCTGATCGAGATCGGCGAGGAGCGCAAACACACTCTTTCCGCCGCCGAGGAGCGGATTCTTTCCAAGGCGTCCGACGTGTTCGGCACGGCCCACAAGGCGTTTTCCCTGCTCAACGACGCCGATCTGCGTTTCCCCACGATCACCGATGAAAACGGCGCCTCGGTCGAGGTCACCCACGGCAATTACATCAAACTGCTGGAGTCGCCGGTGCGGCAGGTCCGCAAGGATGCGTTCTGTGCCGTTTACGATACCTATGCTGGGATGAAGAACACGCTCGCGGCCCTGCTGGACGGCGAGGTGAAACTTCATGCGCTGGAGGCGGAACTGCGCTCGTTCCCGTCCGCGATCGAGGCGTCGCTGTTCGGCGACAAGGTCCCGGTTTCGGTTTATGAGAATCTGATCGACGCGATCCACCGCAATCTGCCGCTGCTCTACCGCTATTTCGCGCTCCGGGCGAAGGTGCTCAAGCTCGACCATCTCGACATGTACGACATCCATACGCCGCTGCTGCCGGAATGCCGGCTGGAGGTCCCCTGGTCCGAGGCCGTGCGGCAGGTCTGCGATTCCCTGCGCGTCCTCGGAGACGAATATCATTCCGCCATCGGTCAGGCGTTTGAAAAACGCTGGATCGACGTCCCCGAATGCCGCGGCAAACGTTCCGGCGCCTATTCCAGCGGCTGCTACGGCTGCCCGCCCTACATGCTGCTGAATTATTCCGATACGCTCGACAGCATGTTCACGCTCGCGCACGAGCTGGGACACTCGATGCACTCGTATTTTTCCGACCGGACTCAGCCGTATCATTATGCCTCTTACCGGATTTTCGTGGCCGAGGTCGCTTCCACCACCAACGAATTGCTGCTGTTCCATCATCTGCTGAAGGCGGCGGACGACCCCAAACTCAAAGCCTATCTGCTCAACCACCTCGCCGATCAGTTCCGAGGCACTGTGTTCCGCCAGACCATGTTCGCCGAATTCGAACGCGACATCCATGCGCTTTCCGAGGAGGGACAGCCGCTGACCGCCGAACTGCTCTGCGAACGTTATTACGCGCTGAACAAGGTCTATCACGGCGATGCCGTGCAGGGCGACGAGCGGATTCGCTGCGAATGGTCGCGCATCCCGCATTTCTATTACGATTTCTACGTCTACAAATACGCCACGGGCTTTTCCGCCGCGGCCGCATTGTCGCGCAGCATTCTGGCGGGCGAGACCGAACCGTATTTGCGGTTCCTCAAGGCCGGCGGTTCCCGCGACGTTCTGGACATCATGAAGGACGCCGGGGTGGATTTCCTCGGCGGCGATCCCGTCGGCGACGCACTCAAACTCTTCGGCGATACCGTAGCCGAGTTGGAAAAGGCCCTGTCGTAATACCCGGGCGGCAAACGTTTTACCGGGTGCGGTCGGGGCGGAGGGTGGTGCGCTCGACGAGTTCTCCGCAGACGGTCGTCGACGGGGGACACGCTTTCCGCCGTTTCCATTCCGCCAGCATGTCCAGCGCGGCGGAACCGATCGACTCCACCGGCTGTGAAATCGTGGTCAGCCCGCGTTTCGCTCCTTCCGGCCAGGAAAGATTGTCGTAAGCGATGATTTCCACGTCCTCGGGGATGCGCAGTCCGTATTCGGCGCAGAGCCGGAACAGCGGTTCGGCCCGGCAGTCGCGCATGACGAAAAACGCATCGGGCCTCCGGTGGCCGGTCAGCATCTTCCGCAAATCGGGATACGTTTCGTCCGGACCCGGTTGGGCGGAAATTTCGCTGATGTGCGCGCGGTCCAGATAGACTTCCTCTTCGGCGAGCGCGCCGCGGAACCCGGCCAGCATTTCCTTGAAAATAAACATGCGGAGCGGACCGGTCAGAACCGCCGGACGCCGGAACGGCGTACGGAGCAGTCTTTGTCCGGCCAGACGGCCGACCGCGCGGAAATCCACGCTCACGTGCGGATGGTCGCGGCCGGATTCGTCGTTCGCAGTGACATACGGCACCCCGGCGTCGAGGAGCAGTTTTTCGAGTTCCGGCTCGATGGTGTTGTCGATGAAGATCATGCCGTCGAACGCGCCGGAGCGGTAGCGGTCGATCAGTTCGCGGTCGCGGCTGCGGTCGGGGGAAAGCGAGAGGATCACTTCGATATTCCGTTTCGAGGCGGCGATGCTGATTCCGGAAAGCAGTTCGATGATCTCGTAAACGGTTCGGGAGAGGTGACTTTCGTAGCGGACCAGCACCCGTTTCAGACGGACGCTGTTTCCGGCGGCTGCGGTGAGGCGGGTTCCGCGGTGCGGATAGGTCTGGACGAGACCCTCGCGCTGAAGGACGGCCAGGGCGGCGCGGAGCGCGGTGCGGCCCACGCCGAACTGCTGCGCCAGCGTGCGTTCGGGGGGCAGCATGGCATTGTCTTCGAACGCGCCGTTCCGGAATTCTTCCCGCAAGCGGTCGATCAGTTGAATATTCGGCGTTCTGGGCATGTTATGGAATCCTTTTTTTCGAAATATAGCCGCAAACGGCGGAAAAACAAATTTTTTTCCCGTTTTTTTGCGGAACGGACTTGATTTTTGCCGCGGGGGACGGTATATTTCATACCAAAGGGGTATATTAAACCGTTGGTTTATTATCAACATAAAAACGAGGAGGCAGTCATGCAGGAAAAACTGGCGATCGAAGGCGGGGAAAAAGCGGTTTCATCGGGATTGAAGGCGCGTTTTCATTTCGGCAAGGAGGAACAGGCGGCGGCCGATGCGCTGTTCGCGGAGTCGATCCGGAGCGGAAACGCTTTCGGCTACAACGGTCCGCAGGAGGAGGCGTTCTGCAAGGAGTTCGCCGCATTTCTCGGCGCGAAATATGCCGACGGGACCAATTCCGGGACCAACTCGGTGTTCGTGGCGCTCCACGCGCTGGGACTGCCGCCGTTTTCCGAGGTGATCGTCAGTCCGGTGACCGACCCGGGCGGCATCATGCCGATCGTCATGCTCAGCTGCATCCCGGTGGTGGCGGATTCCGCGCCGGGACGGTATAACACCGATGCGGAACAGATACGCAAGCGTATCACGCCGCTAACGAAGGCGATCGTGGTGGCGCATATCGGCGGCGAACCCGCGGACATGCGCGGAATCTGCGCGCTGGCGAAGGAATACGGTCTGGCGGTGATCGAGGACTGTGCGCAGTCCCACGGCGCCACGCTCGACGGCAAGTTCGTCGGCACCTTCGGCACCTACGGCGCGTTTTCGCTGATGTTCGGCAAGCATTTCTGCACCGGCGGACAGGGCGGCGCGGTGGTCTGCAACGACGAGGAACGTTACTGGAACGCACGCCGCGCGGCGGACCGCGGCAAACCGTTCAACCGACCCGGCCACACCAACAGCATTCCTGCGATCAACTGCAACATGGACGAACTGCATGCGGCGATCGGCCGGGCGCAGCTGCGGAAACTCCCGCAGATCGTGGCCAGCCGCCGGAACTTCGCCAAAATGCTGATCGAACGCGGTCTGGGAAAACTCGGGTCCGTGGTGATCCCGGAAATGATCCCCGGTGCGGTCAATTCCTACTGGTGGTGGCGGCTGAAATACAACGCCGAAGCAATGAAATGCGACAAGAGAACGTTCTGCGCCGCGCTTTCCGCCGAGGGTGTCGGCCTCAATCCGGAATACGGCGCCGCGCTGCCGTTCAACTTCGAGTGGTTCAAGGACCGTCAGAACAAGCATCCGTGGAACAACCCGCTCTACAAAGGAAAAGTCACCGATCCGGACTGCCCGAATGCGTTTCAGGCGATCCATGAGCATTTCAACCTGACCATTCTGGAAAGCTGGGGCGAAACCGAAGCGGACGAAATTTATCACGCCTTCGCCAAGGTCACGGCCCATTACAAGAAATAATATCCACAGAACAAACCGACAACGGCGGCCGAATGACTTTCCGGCCGCCGTTTTTTCGTCTTCGCGCTTCGGGTCAGCGGGGTTTTTTGAGCGGCGGCAGTTCCGGCAGCAGTCCGTTCTGATACAGCAGTCGGGCGAACCGGGCGCCGCGGACATAACGGATGAACTCCTCCTCCGCCGGGGTCGGCTGTTCGGGAACGGTCAGGTAATATACGGTCAGCAGCGGATAGCTGCCGGAACGGAAATTATCCAGCGTGGGTGGAATGTGATCGATTTTGAGCAGGGGGACCCGGTCTTCATCGAATCGCGTGATGCCGAAACAGGCCATGCCGTAAGGGTCGGTGGAGAGCATTGTGAAACTTTTGGAGTCGCTTTCGGTCTGAATCCGCAGCGGATGGGAATAATTGATTTTGGGCAGCGGTTTGTCGCCGCGTTCGGAGTCTCCTCCGAGCGGCGGAGGTTCGAGGATGGTCCGGGGACGGGTCCGGCCATGATTGTGATCGTGCCCGGTCGGCATGACGGGCGGCGGCAGGGCGGGAGTTGCCCGGATATAAAGTCTGATCCGGGCGGAGGGCCCGTCGAAGGTCCGCCAGGAGCCGGTATTCTTTTCCAGAATGGAGCGGGCCTGTTCCGAACTGATGTCGCGGAGCCGGTTGGCCGGATGGACGGCGAGGATCGGAGCCTGATAGGCGATTTTGAACACGCGCCGGCCGGGTCCGGCGTAGGCGGTCTGCGAGAACACCAGCCGGACCGAACCGTTTTTCAGTCCCTGCGGGACGTTTTTCGGATCGATTTTCCGGATGCCGAAGACCGTGCCCGGCGGGATTTGATAATTCCGGAAGAATTTTCCCTCGGAGCCGGTGCAGAAAACGGTCAGCGGGCCGTTTTCCATTCCGAAGAGCGGCAGAATGGTCAGCAGAAAGAGGATCAGCAGTTGAAATGTCTTCATAAAAATTTCCTTTTCACGGCACGGTTTTGAATGATCTTCGTCCGGGTCAATATAATCGTGAAAACCGATTATGCAAAAAGATCGATGTTTTTTTAAGAAAAAAAACAGCCGGATTTGATTTTGGTCCGATCGAAGGATATATTACTGCGACTTTTCCTGCAGTTTCAAAAAAGGAGTTAAAAAACATGAATCCGGATTTTTCTTATCTGTCGGAAGTAAGTGCCGACAAGGGAAACCTGATCAAAGGCCTGCAGCTGGTCCAGGGACGTGAAGGATATGTTTCCGATGCGGCCATCCATGCGATAGGCGAATATTTTTCTCTGGCGGATGCCGAAGTGGAAGGGGTTTTGACTTTCTACGCACAGTTCAAGCGGGTCAAACCGGGCAAATACCAGATCAGTGCGTGCGACGGCACGGCGTGTCATATCAAGGGCGCACCGCTGATTCAGCAGTGGCTGACCGATATCCTCGGAATCAAGGACGGCGAAACTACGCCGGACGGTCTCTTTTCCATTTCCACCGTGGCGTGTCTCGGCTGCTGCAGTCTGGCGCCCGTGATGGCCGTCAACGGCCGCGTTTACGGCAAGCTCGACCGCAAGGCACTGGTCAAAATCATCAACGACTACAAGAAACAAGGATGAATCATCATGGCGGATATTAAACGAATCAAAGTCGGGACCGCAAGCTGCGGTCTGGCCGCCGGAGCCGGCGCTGTCCTGAGTTCTTTCCAGCGGCTCGCCGGGGAGATTCCCGTGGTCGAGGTCGGCTGCATCGGTCATTGCTACTGCGAACCGATCGTCGAAGTCGAACTCAAGGACGGTTCCAGCGTGTTTTATGCTTCGGTCAAGCCCGATGACGCTTCGATCGGCGACATCCTGAATCTGACGGACAAGGGCCGTTTCACCGTGCCTGCCGAACGCGCGGCTCTCGAAAAACTCTGCGTGACGCGTCTAGCCGGACGGATCAACCCCAAAGACATCGAGGAATACCGGGCCAACGGCGGGTTCGGTTCGCTGAAAAAAGCCTGCGGACACACTCCGGCCGAAGTGGTCGAAATGGTGAAGAAATCCGGTTTGCGCGGCCGCGGCGGAGCGGGATTTTCCACCGGCATGAAATGGAGTTTCCTGGCGGCGAAAAACGCGCCGGAAAAAATCCTCATCATGAACGCCGACGAGGGCGACCCCGGTGCGTTCATGGACCGGTCCATGATGGAAAGCGTGCCGTTCCAGGTGCTCGAAGGCATGCTGATCGGCGCGTATGCCACCGGCGCGACCAAACTGTTCATCTACTGCCGCGCGGAATATCCGCTGGCGATCAAACATCTGACCATTGCGATCGAAGCGATTCGGAAAGCCGGACTCGACCGGCTGCCCGGACGGGAAAAGCCGTTGGAGATCACGATCAAGGAAGGCGCCGGCGCCTTCGTGTGCGGCGAGGAGACCGCGATGATCGCTTCGCTTGAAGGCAAGCGCGGACAGCCCCGGTTCCGTCCGCCGTTCCCGACGGACAGCGGCTGGAACACTTTTCCGACCGCGATCAACAATGTGGAGACCTTCGCCAACATTCCGGTCGTGATCGCCGATCCGGAAGCGTTTGCCGCGCTCGGTACGCCGAAAAGCACCGGCACCAAGATTTTCGCGCTCGCCGGCGATTTGAAGAATCCGGGTCTGGCCGAGGTCCCGATGGGGATCACGCTCGGCGACATCGTCTACAAGATCGGCGGTGCGACGCCCGGTTCGGTCAAGGCCGTGCAGACCGGCGGGCCTTCCGGCGGCTGCATTCCGGCGGACAAGTTCGACGTGAAGGTCGATTACGATTCGCTCAAGGAACTCGGCGCGATCATGGGGTCGGGCGGTCTGATCGTGATCGGCAACGACCGCTGCATGGTCGAAACCGCGCGGTATTTCCTCGATTTCACGCACCGCGAATCCTGCGGCAAATGCACCTTCTGCCGGGTCGGGACCATGCGGATGTGGGAAACGCTCGAACGAATTGTGGCCGGGAAAGGGCAGGAATCCGACATTGACTTCCTCGAAGACCTCGGCAACAAAATCCGCAAAGGATCGCTCTGCGCGCTGGGCCAGACCGCGCCCGGACCCGCGCTTTCGACCATCCGTTATTTCCGGAACGAATACGAGGCCCATGTGCGCGACGGTTACTGCCCGGCGAATCAATGCAAGGCACTGTCCGACGTGAAGCTCGATCACGACAAATGCGTCAAGTGCCGGCTCTGCGTGAAGAATTGTCCGGTCGGAGCCATTTCCGGCGACACGTTCGTGGTGGACAATGCCAAGTGCACCCGCTGCAATACCTGTATCGAGATGTGTCCGAAGAAAGCGATTTCCCGCGTGAAGAAGGGCGAGGGATTCAATTCGGCCAACGGTGGTAAATAAGGAGCTGCTGAAAATGTCTGACATTAAATTCATATTGGACGGCAAGACCGTCACTGCCGCCCCCGGCGAAACCATCATGCAGGCGGCGAAAAAGGCGGGCGTGGAGATTCCCGCACTGTGCACCAATGGGAAAGTTTCCCGCACCACTTCGTGCTTTGTCTGCGTGGTCAAGGACAAAAAGACCGGCCGTTTCCTGCCGTCGTGTTCGGCCTGTCCGGCGGAAGGGCAGGAGATCGAATGCGACACCGAGGAAGTGAAGGAAATGCGCCGCACCGCGCTGGGTCTGCTGCTTTCCGAACATACCGGCGACTGCGAAGCCCCGTGCACGATGGCGTGTCCGGCTCATGCTTCCGTGGAGGAATATGTCCGCGCCGGACGCAAGGGCGATTTCAGGGAATGTCTGCGCATCGTCAAGGAACGCATCCCGCTGCCGATGTCGATCGGCCGGGTGTGTCCGCGTTTCTGCGAAAAGGACTGCCGGAGAAACGTGACCGGCAAGCCGGTTTCGATCAACGATTTCAAGCGTCTGGCCGCCGATCTGTATTATGACGAATACATGGAAGACCTGCCGGCTCCGAATGGCAAAAAGGTGGCCGTGGCGGGCGGCGGACCCGCCGGACTTTCCGCCGCATATTATCTGCGTCGGCAGGGGTATGACGTGACGATTTTCGAGCGTGAACCGAAAGCGGGCGGGATGCTCCGCTACGGTATTCCGCAGTTCCGCCTGCCCAAGGAGATTCTCGACCGCGAAATCGCTCATTTCGAGAAAATGGGCATTGTTTTTGAATTCGGCAGGGAACTGGGCAAGGATATCACTGTGGACGGCCTTGCCAAAGCGTTCGATGCGGTGATCGTCTGCGTCGGGTCCTGGTCGCCGAGTTCGATGCGGATCGAGGGCGAGGAGTTTGCCGAACAGGGCATCCGCTGGCTGGAAAAACTGGCGAAGGCCGATTATCAGGGCAAAAATCCGGGCCGCACGGTGGTGGTCGGCGGCGGCAATACCGCGATGGACTGCGCGCGCGACGCGCTCCGGCTCGGCGGCGAGGTGACGGTAATTTACCGCCGCACGCAGAACGAGATGCCCGCCGAACAGCTGGAAGTCAACGAGGCGATGGAAGAGGGCGTGAAGTTCGCATTCCTGACCGCGCCGCTGTCGCTTCGGAAAAACGAAAAAGGCGCGCTGGTGCTGACCAGTCAGAAGATGGAACTGGGCGAACCGGACGCCTCCGGGCGGCGTTCCCCGGTGCCGGTGCCGGGTTCCGATTTTGAGATGGAAGTCGATACCGTGATCGCGGCGATCGGCCAGCGCACGAAAGCTCCGGACGGCGTTCCGGCGGACAAGCGCGGCAACGTTGCCGCCTCGAAAGAAGAACTCCGCTGCGGCGGCCGCGTGTTCGCCGCCGGCGACTGCGTGACCGGTCCGGCCACGGTGGTCGAAGCGGCGGCCGCCGGACGCAAGGCCGCGATCGCCGTCATGGATGCGATCGAAGGCCGGCCGCACGTCGAACCGCCGGTATTCAATGTTTCGCGCGGACACTGGAGCAGTCTTTCGCATGACGATCTGGTGTTTGTGCGGCAGGACAGTTCGGCGGAACGGGTCAAACCCGAATACATTCCGCTGGAAGAACGGAAGACCACGTTCAAGGAACTGTTCCCGACCATTCCGGCGGAAAAGATTCAGGCCGAAGGCGAACGCTGCATCGAGTGCAGCTGCACCGCCAAAGGCGAATGCAAGCTCAAAAAGTATTCCGAAAAATATCAGGTCTCGCCGGAGATGTTCCAAGGCACCAAACAGATTTTTGCCGCCGATACGCGCCATCCGCATATCATCCACGACCGGATGAAATGCGTGAAGTGCGGAATCTGCGTGAAGACTTGCGCCGAGATCGTCAACAAAAATCTGCTGGCGTTCATGAAACGCGGCTTCAACACTTCGGTCGGCACGGCGCTGAATCAGGGATTCCCGTCCTACTGCAAGGATTGCGGCGCGTGCATCAATGAATGTCCGGTCGGCGCGCTCGACTGGCGGGAAAAGAAATGAGGGTGTGAAATGAAAGTCAAAGTTGCACAATGCTGGGACGATGGAGTCGCCACGGACATCCGGGTGACGGATATTCTGCGCAAATACAACGCGAAGGCCACGTTCAATCTGTGTCCGGGATTCATGCAGGACCGGCGGATCGAGCCGTTCTGGAGAGAGCCTGTCGGACGGGACTGGTGTATAAACGGTTTCGCCGGCGGTCGGGTCGGGAAAAACGAACTGTTGAAGATTTATGACGGTTTCCAGGTGGCGAGTCACTGCTGGAATCATGAAGTTCCCGGCCGGGTGTCGGATGCGGATTTTCTGAAAGGTGCGGTCGATGCCCGTAAATTTCTGGAAGACACTTTCCAGCGGGAATGTCAAGGTTTCGCCTGGCCCTGCGGTCAGCATACGCCGGAAACGGAACGGATGCTGCTCGATGCCGGATTCAAATACGGCCGGACCACGGCGAATGTCGCCGATGTCACAGCCTGCCGGAATCCGATCACGCTGGATTCAAACTGTCATTTTATGAACCGGGCTTTCTGGAAAATATTTGAAGATGCCAAACCGACGGGTGCGTTCTACTTCTGGGGGCACAGCTACGAAATGATGGATTGTCCTCATTTCTGGGAACGTTTTGAGCTGATGATCAAAACTCTCAGCGAAGACCCCGACGTGGAATGGGTGGACGTGATCGATCTGGTCCCGCTCTGCCGGGGCGGAAAGTCCGAATAAGTTTTTTTTCACAGCGTTGAAAAAACCGCCGCATGCCTGAAAACATGCGGCGGTTGAATTTTTGCCGGAATCCGAAAGCGGTTCTTATTTAACCGGGACCTGAGCTCCGCAGCCCGTGTAAGCTCCGAACAGTTTGAAGGAGTCTTTCAGCGGATAGCGGTTGCCATACATGGACACCTTGGTTTGAATCCTGCCGACTTTGTTCATGCCCATAGCGGCGCGGAAGACATTGGCCGGGGAGTTTTCGTCATAGTCGGTCTTTTCCGAGTAGGAGGCATTGAGGAAGGCGGTCAGATAGGCGTCGTTGATGATACCCTTGAATGCGGCGGGATCTTTCAGCGCGATATTGCCGTCCACGCTTTCCATGCCCGGGAAGTCTTCCATATCCTCAAAGGCGTCGGTGCCGACTTTCAGTTTGAGGATATTGGGGCTCTTGACCGCGGTGACATCAGCCTGCTTGTTGAGGAAGAAGATATTGTTGTCCAGTTTGACTTTCTTGGTCTTGGGATCGCCTTTGTCGTTGCCGACGCCGGCAAAGACGTTCAGACCGAAGATGTTGTGATGGATGTTGGAGCTGACTTTGGAAATGCAGCGGAATCCGTAGCCCATGTCGGTGAATTCGGAAGTGCGGCTCCAGGTGAACAGCACGGTGTTGTAAGCGAATTCGCAGTTGACCATGCCTGGTTTGGCGTTGGAGCAGGAAACATCGCAGGATTCCATGCGGCAGGCTACGAAAACGTTGTTCAGAATCCGAACGTTGCCGGCGAACAGGGAGATATTGATTCCGAAGTTGCCGCTGTTGGCGATGATGCAGTTCCGGATGATGATGTTGCCCTCATACCGGCTCTGGGTCGGGCTGTAGATCGAATAGGATTTGGCAGACGCGAATTTGTCCTTGGCACCCTTGGCCGGGGGTTCCAGCCACATGCCGGTTTCGACGCCGGCGGGTTTGCCCTTGATCGTGTGGTAACTGTTCATGTAGGACTGGTCGATGATCAGACCGTCGATCACCATGTCGGGTCCCTTGCCGTTCGGCAGTTTCAGCGTGATGACGCCGAGCCCCTTGGTGTCATTCTTGTCGTTGGCGGGCTGGATCATGGTGGGGAACTTGACCACGTCGCGCTGGGAGAAATCGCTGTTGTAGCCGCCGATCAGGGCGAGCGGTTTGTCGATGACGATCTCACTGGCGCCCATCTGACCGGTGTATTTGCCTTCGGTCAGCAGAATGCGGTCGCCGGGTCTGGCGGCTTTGACGGCCTTGTAGATATCCTTCATCGGAGCGTTCGGCGCGTTGCCGGGATTTTTCTTTTTTCCGTTGGGCGAGACATACCAGTCCGCGGCAAAGACGGGGCAGACCAGGGCGGCAATGATTGCGGTCAGGAGACCCTTTTTCCAGATGGTGACATTCATAGATACTTCCTTTTTTTCGGGCTGCGGTCGGAGAATCCCGCGCCCCTCGTTCTTAACTTGCAAATGTTCTCCGGGCACAATCTAGCTTCATACTGGAAAAATGCAAGTCGAATCCGAACAAAAAAAGCTATTTCCCCGGCATCGGACAGACTGACATTTTTTCGTGCGGAGCCGGTTTCGGCAGCGTGGCGGCGAAAAGGGAGTTGCAGATTGCCATGACCGCTGCGAAGGTGAAGAGCATTCCGACTCCGCAGCGCTGCCAGACCCAGCCGCCGAGGGGAGCCGAGAGGATCGCGATCAGGTGGTTGATCGAAATGCCGGTGGAGAGCGTTGAGGTCAGTTCATCCCGGTCGGAGGCGATGTCGCGCACATAAAGATTGGTCGCCAGCGAAGTGGTGCTGATGATCGCGTCCAGCAGAAAGTTGACGCACACCACCGCCAGCGCGATTGCGGGCGGGAACAGATTGCCGGCATAGCCGTAAAGCAGACAGACGCCGCTGAGGATGACGGTATCCCAGATCATGATGCTGCGGCAGCCGAAACGGTCGGTCAATTTGCCGATGACCGGGGCGGCGAAAATGTTGACCGTGGCGCAGATTCCCAGCATCAGCGCCATGGCGGCGGTGCTGAAACCGTATTCGCGGATCAGCACATACGGCGCGAAGGTCATGAAAATCTGCTTGCGCGCGCCGTAAAACAGTTCCAGCGCATAGAATTTGGAGAATTTCCGGTGGAAATAGAGCCGCGGGCGTTTCGACGGCTGATTCGGCGCGTTCGGGGAGAAGGTGCAGAGGGTGCTGACGATCATCAGGACCAGAATGAAAATCCAGATCAGGTTGAACATCACCGCATTCCGGCAGCCCAGCAGATTGGCGCCGACCCAGAAAACCGCCGCGACGATCGCGCTGCCGGTCACGTTGCCGAAGTTCATCACTCCGGTCAGACAGCCCAACGATTGTCCCGCGTGACCCGGCTGGGCAACCTGCATGGCGATCGCACTGCGGACCGGCATGACCAGATGTTCGCCCAGACTGAAGATCATGATGGAGCCGGTCACGAATATCTTGTCGGCGGGAACCAGCAGCAGCGCGGCCCCGGCCATGGCGGTCATCGTGCCGAAACGCATGACCTTCCAGTCGCTGACCCGATGGAGCAGAGCCAGAATGAAGACCAGCGCCAGCCCCGGCAGTTCGCGGAAAAATTCCAGCCAGCCGCGGTCCAGACTGTTCATGTGATAGATTTCGGAGAGATAATTGTTCAGCGCGGCCATGAAACAGCCGACGCCGACGCCCCACACCAGTATGCTGGTGAAAAAGGCCAGAGCACCGGATTTCGGGCGGAAAGTCTTGGAAAAGTCGATCGGCATGGAGGGGCCGGGTCAGGGTTTCAGGTCTTTGTTTTGATCGGAGCTGCCGTCCGTTTCCTCGGTGGTGCCGACCACCGTGCATTCCACGTCCACGGTGTTGTCGGTCGATTCCGCCGAGTCCCGCCGGACGGGATTGCCGCGCGGCGTTTCGAAAATATGGAAGAGCCGGATCGAAGGAATGAACAAAGACAGAAACATCAGAATGATTCCCAGCGGTACGACGATGGCGAAAAAGACGATGACCAGGAAGGGAAGCACCAGAAGGAACAGAAGCATTTTGACCAGGGACTGCATGGAATCACCTCCTCGTTTTCAGATTTATTTGCCGGAAGGCCGTTCCGGTGAATTCGAACGCACTTTCCGTCCGCGGCGCCCGCGGGAGGAACGTTTGAGCAGGGCGGGGGAGGGCGCTTCCAGCGTGTCTTCCAGCGATTCGATATGCCAGTTGACATTGTTCTGGATGATCGCCAGTTCCCGTCCGTGCGGGTATCCGGGATGTTTCGTGAGTTTTCCGGCGGGGCCTTTTTTCAGGCGGTCCTGAATCATCAGGGTGCGGACCGCGGCGGAACAGGCACGCCGGGTCAGAGCGGCCGGAGCCAGCACCGCATGAAGCAGTTCCCACAGCCGGTAATGGAGTTCCGGCTGCATGGACCAGAGTCCGCCCGGCGGATTGCCGCCGATGACCTTCTCCGCAAAGGGCAGGGCGAAAATGGACATCGCCAGCGAGATGCTGTCGCGGTAAAGTCCGGACCGCATCCGGCGGTTTCGTTCTTCCAGCAGGGCCAGCAGATATCGGACCTGCGGCGTTTCCCAGCGGGCATCCACATACGGCAGAATTTTTTTCAGGAAGCCGTATTCGCGGAACGCCTTGAGAATCCGGTGTCCGTAGGGATTCTTCAGAATTTTCTCCAGTTCGAGCGTGAGGCGGGAAACGGAGACCACGTCGATAAAATCCATGCAGTCGCGGACCGCTTTGCCGGTCGCTTCCTCGAAAGTGAATCCGTATTGTCCGGCAAGCTTGATCGCGCGCAGAATCCGGACCGGGTCTTCTTCGAACCGCAGTGCGGGTTCGCCGATGGAACGGATGCAGCCGTTTTCGATGTCCTTGATTCCCATGGAGGTATAGTCGATGATACGGTCGGCGACGGGGTCGTAGAACAGTGCGTTGACCGTGAAGTCGCGCCGCCAGGCGTCTTCCTGCGCGGTGCCGAATTCATTGTCGCGCACGATGAGATTTTCCGGCAGTTCGCGTCCTGGGCGGTGGAGTTCCTGCTGGGGCTGGGGACGTTTCCGGAAGGTGCTGACTTCGATGATGTCGCCGCGGAGAAAGAGATGGACCAGCCGGAAGCGTTTGCCGATGATGATGGTGCGGCGGTCGCGGAAAACTTTCTGTATTTCTTCCGGAGTGGCGGCGGTGGAAATGTCGTAGTCCTTGGGGACGCGGTCCAGGAGCAGATCGCGGACGGCGCCGCCGACGATATAGGCTTCGTAGCCGGCCTGCTGCAGCTGTTCGACGATTCCCCGGATGGCGGGATCGATATGAGATTTGAGTTCCATTGGTTCTGTTTCAGTAGGGGTAAGGTTTCCGGATGATGGTGTCGACTCCGTCCAGTTCCGGATTGCGTTCCGGATAGTCCGCATTGAAATGGAGACCGCGGCTTTCGTGCCGGAGCATGGCCGAGTCGATGATCAGTTCTGCGGTGGTGGCGATATTGCGCAGTTCCACCAGATCGCTGGTGATATGGAAATCCCAGTAGTACTTGTGGATTTCGTTCTGAATGTTTACGATCCGGCGTTTGGCGCGTTCCAGCCGCTTGTCGGTGCGGACAATGCCGACGTAGTCCCACATGAAACGGCGGATTTCGTCCCAGTTGTGGGAGATCACGACCAGTTCGTCGGAGTTGGTGGCGTTGCCGGTGGTCCACGGCGGGATCGGGAAATCGGGCCGGGCCGAGCGCAGCGCATCGAGATTTGCCGCGATATGTTCCGACGCCAGTTTCGGCATGACGATCGTTTCCAGCAGACTGTTGCTGGCCAGACGGTTGGCTCCGTGGAGTCCGGTGCAGGCGGTTTCGCCGACGGCGTAAAGCCCCGGGATGCCGGTGTAGCCGTTGACTTCGGTTTTGACGCCGCCGCAGCTGAAATGCGCGCCGGGCACGACCGGGATCGGAGTCTTGGCAATATTGATTCCCAGTTCGGCGCATTGCGCGAAGATTCGCGGGAAACGCTTTCTCAGGAAGTCTTCACTCTTGTGCGTCATGTCCAGATACGCGCAGGGCTGTCCGGTCCGTTTGAGTTCGCTGTCGATGGCGCGGGCCACCACGTCGCGCGGGGCGAGACTTTTCATCTCGTGATAATGCTGCATGAATTCGGTGTATTCGCCCTTGCGGTACTGCATCTTGAGCACGCCGCCTTCGCCGCGGAGCGCTTCGCTGATAAGGAAGTTTTTTACTTTCGGATGATAGAGCAGCGTGGGGTGAAACTGGAAAAATTCCATGTTGGCGATGGGCACGAACGCGCGGTAGGCCATGGCGACGCCCGCGCCGCAGGCGACGTCGGAGTTGCAGGTGCACAGGTAGACTTTCCCGCAGCCGCCCGTCGCGATCGAAGTCGTGAACGCGCTGAAAGTCTTGACCGTGTTGGAGGAGATGTCCAGCACGTAGGCGCCGAGACAGATGTCGTTTTCCAGTCCTTTGCCGAGCCGGGCGCGGGTGATCAGGTCTACGGCGATATGATGTTCGAACACGTGGATGCGCGGATTTTTGCGGCAGGCGGCGATGAGCGACCGTTCGACTTCCTCTCCGGTGATGTCGCCTGCATGCAGGATTCTCCGTTTGTGATGACCGCCTTCGCGCGCCAGATCGTATTCATCCTTGCTTCCGGTCGTTTCCCCGAGTTCGCCGCGCGTGGTGAAGCGGGTCCCGATGGTCCGGGTCAGCCAGTGAATCCGTTCCGGTCCGGCCTGAATGATCTTCAATGCGTTTTCCCGGTTGCAGAGATTGCCGCCGGCGTAAAGAGTATCGGAAAGATGTTCTTCAAACGAATCCTGCCGGTCGGTGACGCAGGCGATTCCGCCTTGAGCCAGCCGGCTGTTGCAGTCGTCGATCCTGCCTTTGGTGACAATCGCGATTTCGCCGGGACAGGTTTCGGCCAGTGTCAGCGCGCTGGACAATCCGGCCAGACCGCTGCCGATAACCAGATGATCGAAATGCAATTCCTGATTTTCTGTCATTTTTCCGCACCTTTTTTCATTTGCGGGTTTTATTTTTCGGATTGAACAAGTAAATTACATGCGTTTTGCCGTTTTGTCTAACTCTCGGAAAGGAAAAAAGGGAAAAATTATGGATATTTCACAAAAAACGCCCGAAAACCGGGCCGATCGAATGCTGGCATTCCGTTCCGGACGGCTGCGCATCGCGCTTGATCTGCTGATCTGTGCCGCTTCGGGAGCCTTGTATTCGACGGTTTTTGCGGGAACGGACTGTTCTTTTCTGGCGTGGGTCGGATTGATTCCGCTCTACTGGGTAATCCGGCGCGGGAGCAGCCGCCGGGCGTTTCTGCTGTCGCTGGTCTGGGGTTACTTCGAAAGCCTGTTCGCGTTCATGTGGCTGCGCGAGATCATGTTTTTCATCCCGTTCGTCTTCGGCTTCGTGCTGGGGGCCTTTCCCGCGCTGTGGGGAATGGCGGTCCCGTTCGTGCTCCGCAACTTCCTGATCCCGCCGGAAATCCGGCTGAAAGGCGCCGAAGCGGCGGAGTCCTGGCATAGCCGCAGTCCGTTCAAGGAACTGTTCTGCTGTCTCGCCCTGACCGGATGGTGGTGCGTGACCGAATGGGTCCGGTCCTGGATTTTCACCGGACTTCCCTGGAATCTCGTCGGTTCCAGTCAATGGCGCGTGCTGCCGCTGATTCAGATTTGCGAATACACCGGCGTTTACGGCGTGAGTTTTCTGGTCGTGATGGTGAATCTTTCCCTGGCATTCGGGCTGGAACGACTGAGCCGCGACCGGAAAGACCTGCGTCATTTTTATCCGCTGCTGTTCGCGCTGGCGCTGGTCTGCGCCTCCCTGACGTTCGGGCTGAAACGGATTCGGCAGTATTCCCGGCAGATGCCGGAAAAACAGCTGAAGATCGGCGTGGTGCAGCCTCATCTTTCCCAGCGGCGCAGCGGGGGACACGAAAAGACGCTGGAGGCGATTCAGGTCTGCGCGGGTCTGACCGACCGGCTGCTGGATTCCGGTGCGAAACCGGACCTGATCGTCTGGCCGGAAACCGCAGTCCCCGTGCCGCTGAACTCCGCCGGTCCGCTGGCCGATCACTACCGGGCGGAAGTCTTTCGCCTGGGACGCAAAGGCGATCTGCCGCTGCTGCTGGGGTCGATCATGCTCAAAAACGATCCGGCCGAACCCGGCGGCGTGGGGGTTTACAATTCCGCCGTGCTGATCCGGCCGGGACTGAAGATCGCCGATACCTACAGCAAGGTCCATATCGTTCCGTTCGGGGAGTTCGTTCCGTTCGGACGTGAATTTCCCGTGCTTCAGCGACTGGTCGGCATGGGGCGCAATCTGTCGCGCGGACCCGAAATCCGTCCGCTGGAACTCCTGAGCGGGTTTCGTGCCGGTATTTCGATCTGCTACGAGGATATTTTTCCGTATATTTCCCGGGCACACGCGCGGGCCGGAGCCAATCTGCTGCTGGTGGTCACCAACGATGCCTGGTATCCGACCAGCAACGAACCGGTCCAGCACTTCGCCAATTCCCTGTTCCGCGCGGTGGAAACGCGCCTGCCCATGGTTCGGATCGGCAACTCGAATTACAGCGTCCTGATCGAGCCGTCCGGACGGGCTCGCGGACTCTCCGATTCCGAAGACCCCGGCCTCCAGAAAAGCACTTGCGGACAGTTGACCGTGGAGTGCCGCGCCTTTCCGCAGCCGACTTTCCTCACCCGGTACGGCAATGTGTTCATCGGGGTCTGCGCGGCGCTTTTCGCGCTGCTGCTGGCCGCCGCGCTGCAGAACTGGCGGACCTTCCATCAGGCGTTCGAGGACGCCCGGAAAACAATCCGCTGACCGCGTTGCCTCCGGAGAACATTTCTATTCTCCGCAACAGCAAAAAAGATTCGCTTTTTTTCAAAAAGGGGCTTGCATTTGCCGAATTCCGGATTATAATATAGTAAAATGTTACGTAACATTGCGAAAAGATTCAGATGAAAAAAGAACAGCCTTCCATGTTGAAAATTGCGCACCGGGCGCAGGTTTCGGCCATGACGGTCAGCCGGGTGCTGAATCATTCGGCTGCGGTTGCCGAATCGACCCGGACCAAGGTGCTGGCGATTGCCCGCGAGATGGGGTACCGGCATTACCCGAATGCGATTTCCCGCATGCTGCGCGGCGAACGTTCCCGCAGCATCGGCGTGCTGGCGTGTTTTGCGCGTCCGCATCTGGCGGGGGAGGCGATCCACCGGATCGGCAAGGAACTGTTCGATTCGGATTACGTCAGTTATATCGTGGATACCTATTCCGATCCGGTGGTGGTCCTGTGTGCGCTGAAAACGCTGGCCGAACGCCGCACGGAAGGCGTGATTTATTACGCATATTCCAATGACGAGATCGACGAGGATATCTCCCGGCTGCTCCGCCAGATCGGTTCCTCGGTCATCGTCACGCACGTGCGGCAGGAGATTCCTTTCCATCAGATTTACTGCGGCTGGGACCCCGGAGTTCGCGAGGTGGTGCAGTATTTCGCCGCGTGCGGCAGTCATTGTCCGGTCATGCTCAAGGAGAGCCGCAACGAGGAATGCCGCCGCGTGTTCGAGTCCGCCTGCCGGGAATTCGGTTTCCGCCGCTGGAAAGTGATCACCTGTTCCGCCGACCGGCTCGCCGATTCGCCCGATTTCTGCGAGGGTCTGCCCGGCGATGCGATTTTCTGCAGCAGCGAGCGGTTCCGTCTGCCGATCCTCGAACTGACCGACGGCGGCCGGGCCGTTCCGGTGGTGATGCTGCTGGATGATTTCCTGATCTCGCAGCTGCGTCCGGATTATCCGGTCCTGCGGCGGCGGGAACCGGAGGCCGGCGTGCAGGCTGTGAGGCTGCTGCTGGAACAGATCAACGGCCGGGCGGTCGAGCCGCAGACGGTTTCTCTGCCGATGCAGTTTTTGGAAAAGGCGGCGGCCTTTCCCGAAAAAAAGTTGAACGCGCTCGAATGAGGGAGGGAATATGAAAATCGAACTGTCGATGATGATCGCGCTGCTGTCCGGCAGCATTCTGCTTTCCGGCGCGGAGTGGGAGTTGTCCGAAATGCGGGTCAAAGCCGCTTCGGAGAAACATGCCTTTGCCGCGCAGGAATTGCAGAAACATCTCGAACTGGCCGCCGGGAAAAAACTTTCCGGTTCGGGCAAATATCTGCTGCTGGTCGGGAAAGCCCCGGAAAAATTCAGCCTTCAGCCGGGGGAATCCCGCTGGATTGTCAAGGGCGACACCATCTGGTTTTTTGGCGACGACAACCGCCGCAACGGCACTCTTTTCGCGGTTTACGGTTTTCTGGAAAACAAACTCGGAATCCGCTGGATTCGTCCGGGCGACGAATACATTTATGCGCCGCGCCGGCAGTGCGTGACGATCGGGGAAAACGAATCTTACCGCCGCATTCCGCCGTATCTCTGGACCGGCGTCCGCAGCGGTTACTGGTCCCTGCGCCGGAACAATTTTGCTCCGCCGGAGTTGCGCCTTACGGAAAAGGAAGCCGAAGCGGGACATCGGGACATCCTGAATTTCAAACTCCGGATGCGTCACGAGCAGTTGACCCTGTTCCGGTACGGACACGCTTTCATTCGTTGGAGCGGCCGATTTGAAAAGAGTCATCCCGAATATTTCGGACTGAGTCCCTACGGTACCCGCGGCGTTCCGGGAGTGCCGGGGAAAACATGGAAACTCTGTCTTTCCAATCCGGCAGTGATCGACCAGATCATCGCGGACTGGAAGAAGGGCGGGAAAAAGAAATATCTCAACGTGTCGCCCAACGACGGCACGCCGGGATTCTGTCACTGTCCCGACTGCCTGAAACTGGATGTCCGGCTGCCGGGCGAGAACTTCTATTCGCACCTGACCGACCGTTATCTCAATTTCTGGAACCGCATTCTGGACCAGGCGCTCAAAATCAATCCGGAGGTCATGCTGGTGACTTATGTTTACAGTTATTACCGCTATCCGCCGCGCCGGGAAGTCATCAAATACCCGGACCACATGATCTGCGGTCTGGTGCCGTCTCTGCTGGAAGATTCCGGCATGCTGTTCGAGGCATGGCGGAAGGCCGGCATGAAATATTGTTTCCTGCGTCCGAACGATCTGTGCTGGAGCGTCGCCATCCCGCGCGGGGCGGAACGCCGAATCTACGAAAAATTCAAGCAGGTGAAACAATTCAAGATCATCGGCACCGATTACGACGGTTCGCCGGGCAATCGCGCGATCGATCTGGAAGTCTACACGGTTTCGCGCATGATCGCATTCCCCGAACTTCCTTTCGAAACCATCGTCAATGAATATTATTCCGCCTTCGGTGCGGCTGCCCCCGTGGTTCGTGAATTTTACGAACACCGCCGCAAACTCGGCGAAGCCGATCTCCGCCGGAAGGCGAAACAACTGTCGGAGACCAAAAAACTGATGCTGGATGATTCCGAGATCGAGGTGGATTCGGACGAGGACCTGTGCAAGACTCTCGTGGAGGAACGCCGGATTCTGGACAAGGCGGACGGTTTGAAACTCGATCCTTTCGCGGCAAAACTCTTTTCCGATCTCAAACTCATGGCGGACCATGCGGTTCTCACCGCCCGTTTCATGGCGGAAGGCGATCTCAAAGTTCAGGGAAAACCCTCCAAGCTGGAAGAGGCTGCCGCGGAACTGCTCCGTTTCCGTATTCGGCATAAGAAAGATTATCCGCAGAATTGGAGCAGTCTGTTCGGACGGAAGGAGTATGCCTATTGGCTGCTTACCGACTATTATCAGAAGAATGTGGCGAAAACCGCCGTCGATGTGAAAGATCCCGCCGCCGGCTGGCGCAGTTCGTTCGATCAGCCCTCGACGGATGGCTGGAAACGCCGCGACGGCATGCTGAAGATTACCAATCAGGAAGCCTCGTTCGACCGCTTCAGTCTGGAAATCAAACCCTGCGAAAAGCGGCAGATCGTGATCTGGCGTCCCCATGTCCCGGTCACGCCGGGCGCGGAGTATCAGCTCTCCTTCGACGTCAAGACCGCCGGACCGCAGCAGGGGGTCATCCTGCGGGTCGTCCGGAACAACAAGACGTTCAAAATGCTGAAGAACGCCGCGGAGCCGGGTTACTGGAAACGTGCCGAGACCACCCTGAAGATACCCCCCGATACGAAAGAGCTGACTTTCTATCTGCTGGCGGAATCCTCTTCTTCCGCCCGCTGGGTTGACAACATTCAGTTCATCCGCAAGTGAGGCTGGGAAGAAGTTAGGCTTTTTAACTAAAATCATATTGGAAAAAGGAGATCGGAAAGATGAAAAGAGAACTTAATGCAAATCCATCATGGGAAAAGAGCTCGGCGTGGCGTTTTACGCTGATAGAACTCCTGGTGGTGATCGCGATCATCGCGATTCTGGCCGCAATGCTGCTGCCGGCTTTGAACAAAGCTCGCGAATCCGCCAAGGGCATGCAGTGTCTGAACAATGTCGGCACCATCCAGAAGTCAGCGTCGAATTACAGTGCCGACTACAATGACTGGATCGTCGTGCATACCTTGAAAGGTTCCGGCGCAACTTGGAAGGATTACTGGGTCGGACAGCTGCTCTGGCTGGGATATGTCAGCAACATTCCCGCGGAGACGGCGGTCAGCCGGTCCTGGCCGAAAGTGAAAGATATTTTCGTTTGTCCGACTGCCCGAGCGAAAGGCAGTAATATCGGCTATAAGGGCCTCGGCAACGGCACCGGCACCAGTTACGGCATCAATCTCTATCTCACCAACGGGCGCAAGCGGATCGGCACCTGGGTGTGTGCTCCCTCGCAGGTCCCGTATTTCGCCTCAAATGCCCAGTATGGAATCTATCCGAAAACCGGTTCGACCGAATGGGACAAGCGGACCTATTTCCATCTCGGATCCGGTTCGTATGCCTTCCTTGACGGCAGCGTCCGGAAAATTTCCCGGAGCAATTCTCATCCCATGCATCTCAACTACTGGTATTACGGACGCGAACCGTGGAAATGACGGGAATGATGCAAATGAAAAACCTGTTACTCTTTTCACTCCTGACCGTTTCCCTGCTGCTTTCCGCCGCGCAGCAGGTGAAGATCGTGGCGCAGGATAAGGAGGCCGGCGAATTCCTGAAGTCCAAATTGAGCCGGATCCTCGGGCAGACCGATTTCAGCAAAGGCGAGATCACGCTGTATGTCGGACGGACTTCCTTCGCCGCTCAATCGAAAGCGCTGCCCATCGTGAAAAAACACGGCGATTTCGGCTACCGGATCTGGAGCCGCGACGGCAAAAACATCGTCATCGTCGGAACGACTCCGACCTCGACGCTGTTCGCCGCCGGGGATTTCCTCAAACGGTTCGCCGGCTGGCGCGTGTTCTATCCCGGCGAGACCGGCGAAGTACTGCCGAAACTGGAAAAACTCGATCTGCCGGGGAAAATCAACATTTCCGAGGTCCCGACCATTCTTCATTACAATTCCGCCTGCGGCAGCCGGGATGAGATTTTCGCCCGGGTCAAGGGACGGAATATCTATTATGCCACCAATCACGCGATGAACCGGATCGTGCCGCCCGCGAAATATGCCAAAACACATCCGGAATATTATCCGCTGCGCTACGGCAAACGGGTCGATGTTTCCAAAAACACCCGCGCCATGGGCTGGAATCCCTGTATTTCCAACCCCGATATGATCGGGCTGATGCGGGAATATCTGAAACCGCTCGCCAAAAAAGGCGTCCGCAACATGACCTTGTCCGTCAACGACGGCGGCGCGGACTGCCAGTGTGAAAAGTGTCAGGCGCTGTTCGACAAATACGGCAACCAGTATGCGGAATTCTACAAGGCGTGCAGCGACGAGATCGGCGCGAAATATCCGGGCAAACTCGGCGTGTTCATCGCCTACGGGGTCCGCAGCAATCAGGCGCCGAAAGGAATTCAGCTCGGTCCCAATCTGCTGACGGTCGTCTGCGGCGCCCGGCCCGGCGTTTACGACCGCGAACTCGACGCCTGGAAAAACGCCGGCATTTCCAACGTCGGCATTTATGATTACTATTACACCTTCGGCTCGGGTTATATGACGCCCCGTTTTTATCCGCACGACCTGGCGGAAAAATGGCGCCGCGCTTATCCATACGGACTCAAGGCGCTGATCTTCGAGGTCTATTCCTCCAGCTCGATTCTGGATGCTCCGCGGCTGTATGTCATGGACGAGCTCGGCTGGAATATCCATGCCGACGTCGATGCGCTGCTGCAGGATTATTACGTTTCCATGTTCGGCGCCGCGGCCGCGCCCGAAGTGAAGAAGTTTTACGACCGGCTGGAAGAGATTTTCCGCCGCAAAATGCTGCCCAGCTATTATCACGACCGACGGAAAGCCAGTCAGTTCGACAACTACACGCTGGCCGATCTCGATTACCTGCAGGGTTGTCTGGACCGCGCCCTGAAAGCCCCGCTCGATCCGATGCAGAAACGCCGTCTCGAACTGCTGAAAAAGACTTTCTCTTTGTCCGCGCTTTGCATCGAAGTCGCCGTCCGCGGCCGGGAAGCGGTCAATCAGACCGGTTCGCCCGAGGAGATCGCCGATTATGTGACGAAGGGGTATGCCGCGCTCGAAAAGCTGCAGAAATTCACCATGACGCCCGCCGAAGAAAAGGAGATTTTCGTTCATGGACCCGCCCGCTGGCAGCAGCGTGGGATTAATTCGATTGAGAAGTTCAAGCGCTTCCATTTGGAATTTCTGCTGCAGCCGATTCTGGACAACGGCGCGATGACCGCATTCGACCGGATTTCCGCGAAACTCGATCCGGATTCCGCCCGGAAATTCTGGGCGAAATATCCCGCGCTTTCTCCGGCGAAAGGCCAGCTGGCGCTGCTGGACCTGAAAGCGAAAAACCTGTTGCCCAACCCCGGTTTCGAATTGCAGGAACCGTCGAAAGACGAAGAGAAAGGTGCGGCGGACTGGGGCAAATTCCCCGCTTCGTTTATCGGCATCTGGTCTTCGGTCGGCGCGGATTTTTCGCTGGTGGAAAAGGAGAAACACAACGGAAAATTTTCCGGACGGATCGCCCGGACCGGCGGTTCCTCCTGCTTTATCGGACGTTCCAAACTGATCGCCCGGCCCGGCGCCTGGTACCGGTTCAGTGTCTGGGCAAAGAGCGAAGGGAACTGTTCGGGCGGTTTTTCGGTCCGCTTCTTCATCAATGGAAAACGCGGTGAAGGGTATCCGCCGGTTACGGTCGCAGGGGAAGCTTTTACGCCCGAATGTGTCGGCAAATGGGTTCGTTATTCGCGTTATTTCCGGGCTCCCGCCTGCAAGGATGGAGTCATTACCATGAACTGGCTGATCGGACCGGGTCCGCAGAAAGACGGCGACGCCCTTTACATCGACGATCTGGAACTGGTGCAGATCACAAAATAGTCAAATGCCCAGAAACGTGCGGAAATTGTGTTCCATCCGCGCGGCGAGCGTCTCCTCGGGTTCCTGCCGCAATGCCGCGGCTCGGCGGTAGATTTCCGATAAGGGCAGGGTGCTTTCGTCCGTTTCCAGGAGGAATGCCGAATCCTCCAGCCAGTCCGGGAATGCGGTCAGGTGCATCAGCCATACCGGCGAGAGCGAAAGCAGACAGCCCGCGTTCAGCAATGCTTTGCCGATTTCCGGTTTGCCGCGGAACCCGTGGATCAGCCACGGCGTCCGGGCACGGGTCTGCTGCCGGAGCCGGATGATCTCGTAATATTTCCGGACGCAGTGGATCACCATCGGCCGGTGCAGTTCTTCCGCGAGTTCGATCTGAGTCCGAAAGATTTTCTCCTGAATTTCCGGCGCCGTTTCCTCCAACGCATCCAGTCCGCATTCGCCGATCGCGGCACAGGGGATGTGTTCGAGCGTGTTCCGCAGTTCCTCCGGAGAATACCGGCCGATTTCCGCCGGATGTATTCCGCAGGAAAACCAGCGGTTTTCTCCGCGTCCGGCAGGGGATTCTCCGGGACGGAGATTCACCAGCGCGAGCGTGTCCGACGATTCCGGCAGGGCGTGGGTATGGGCATCGGTCAGACGCATGATCGTTCCGCCAGTTTCCGGCGCATGGCATCGAGCAGTTCGTCCGGGACGCTGAGTCCGCCGCAGCCGGTCCCGAGCTGAATCCCGGCATGGACCGAGCCGTGATAATCGGTGCCGCCGGTGCGGAGAATCTGAAACTCCCGCGCCATCTCTTCGAGCATCGCGCTCTGGGCCGGGGTGAAGATCGGGTAATACGCCTCGATTCCGTCCAGTCCGGCCGGGACCAGTACTTTGAGGAAACGTCTGACCATGGCGCGTTCGCTGCGGACGCCGTGGACCGGGTGCGCCCAGAAAGCGAGTCCGCCGGCCGCATGGATGGCTTCGATACATTCCGCGGGCGGAGGGAGCTGACGCGGCGTATAGGCGCGCGCGCCGCGTTTCAGACAGCTGTCGAACGCTTCCTGAACGTCGTGAAAGTAACCTTTTTCCACCAGAATTTCCGCCACATGGGGACGGCCGATGCTTTCGCCGCGGGCCCGTTGATACAGTTCCTCCGGCGTGATTTGATAGCCGATGGCATTGAGTTTTTTCAGCATGGTCCGGTTGCGGAGATTGCGGTTTTCCCGCGCGGCTTCCAGAAAATCGTTCAGCACCCGGGATGCCGGATCGATGAACAGCCCCAGAATATGGATTTCCTTATGGTAGAGCATGGTCGACAATTCCACGCCGGGAACCGCGACGACAGATTGTCCCCGCGCGGCGTCCAGAAATTCCGCCAGCCCCGAAACGGTGTCGTGATCGGTCAGCGCGACCGCGGTCAGCCCGGTCCGGACGGCTGCATGAAGCAGTGCCGAAGGCGAGTCCGAACCGTCGGACGCATTGCTGTGCGTGTGGAAATCCAGCATCAGAACCGCTCCGTTCAGCAGGAAACCGCATCGAGCCAGCGGTCTGCGATCAACGCATGTCCGGCGGCGGTCGGGTGAATGCCGTCCTTGAGCCAGAAGGAGTTTTCCCTCCGGCAGGCCGCGGCGGCAAAAATGCCGTCCAGCGGAATCAGGGTACAGGAAAATTCCGCGGCCAGATCACGCACCGCCTGGATTTTCGGATTCAGATCGTCCCGCCAGACCCGGAGCTCCTCGCGGAACGGCAGCAGGAACGGTTCCATCAGCACGATTTGGGTTTCCGGCAGTTCCGTGCGGGCTGCTTCCAGCATTCTGCGGTAAACGGCGGCGAATTCGAATGCGCCGACCGCCGAAGGACTCTTATAGCGGTCCGCGGTGTCGTTGATTCCGATGAGAATGGAGAGTATCTGCGGACGGTGATTGAGCACGTCGCGCTGCCAGCGTCCGGCCAGATCGCCGATGCGGTCGCCGGTCCGGCCGGTATTGACCAGCGTCAGTTCCAGTTCGGGGTGCCGGACTCCGAGCAGGGAAGCGATGAAAACCGGGTAGCCGTGACCGAGAAAATTGATGTCGTCGGTCAGCGAACTGCCGCAGTCGGTGATGCTGTCGCCGGTAAAAAGAATCTTGTCGCCGGGATGGATTCTGATCATGGCAATACCTCCATTTGTTTCCGGACCGCGTCGGCAGTCCGGCATCTCTGATGGTATTGTAACGTGTAAAACGAACTTTTCAAGCCAGGAAGAGGACCGGAAAGCGTTTTTTTTGCCGAGTTCGGACCGGAACGGCGAAGATTATTTTCCTTCGGCGGCCTGCTTAGCGGCGGCTTCCTTCAGCCTGGCGCTGATCCGGACCGAACAGAATTCGGGTCCGCACATGGTGCAGTATTTGCCGTCGTGCGCGGCCGCGGCATGTTCGGGGGAACTTTCGCGGAGCGCTTCGGCACGGTATTCGCGGGCGCGTTCGGGGTCGAGCGCAACGGCGAACTGTTTTTCCCAGTCGAATTCGGCCCGGGCGTCGCTGATGGCATCGTCGCGTTCGCGGGCGCCGGGTTTGTTCAGACCGATGTCGGCGGCATGGGCGGCGATCTTGAACGCCATCACGCCGCGGCGGACGTCTTCGTTGTTCGGCAGACCCAGATGTTCTTTCGGGGTGACGTAGCAGAGCATGGCCGCGCCGTAATAAGCGCCGAGCATGCCGCCCATCGCGGCGACCAGATGATCGTAGCCGGGCGCGCAGTCGGTCACCACCGGACCGAGGATGTAGAACGGAGCGTCGCCGCAGACTTCCCGTTCGCGCTTCATGTTCATTTCGATTTCGTTCATCGGGACGTGGCCCGGACCTTCGATCATAGCCTGGACGCCGGCTTTCCGGCAGCGGAAGGCGAGTTCGCCCAGCGTGTCGAGTTCGGCGAACTGCGCCGTGTCGCTGGCGTCGGCCAGACAGCCCGGCCGGAGACCGTCGCCCAGCGAGAGCGTCACATCGTATTTCAGGCAGATTTGCAGAATGTCATCGAAAAATTCATAGAAAGGATTTTGTTTTTTGAATTTGGTCATCCAGCCGGCCAGCAGCGCGCCGCCGCGGCTGACGATGCCCATTTTCCGTTTCAGGGCCAGCGGGACGTATTTGTCAAGCAGTCCCGCGTGAATCGTCATGTAGTCGACGCCCTGCGCGGCCTGTTCCTCGATGACCTGGAGCAGAAGTTCGCGGCAGATTCCGTCGGCTCCGGCACGGGCGACCATTTCATAAACGGGCACCGTGCCCACGGGAATGGTCGATTTCGCGATCAGGTTGGCGCGGATCTGCATGATGTTGCCGCCGGTGCTCAGGTCCATCACCGTGTCGGCGCCGTATTTCAGCGCCGTGCCGAGTTTGGTCTGTTCTTCGCGCGGGCAGCTCGAAAGCGAGGAGTTGCCGATATTGGCGTTGATCTTGGTGTAAAGTTCGCGTCCGATGCCCATCGGGGAAAGATTTTTGTGCATGACGTTGGCGGGGATGACGATGGTTCCGTCGGCGACTTTGGCCCGGACCCATTCGGGATCGCGGCGTTCTTTTTCCGCCACGGTCTTCATTTGAGGCGTGATGATTCCCTGTTTCGCCTGCAGCGGCTGCGTAAGCACCTTCATGATTTGGTATCCTCCAGAACGGTTATGGTTTTCAGTAAAGCTCCGGCGTGGACCGCGATCGCTTTGGACGCATTGGCCCCGAGTTCCCTCCGGTATGCCGGATCGCCGCAGAGCCTTTCGATCGCGCCGGTCAGTTCCGTATCGGATGTCAGCGGCAATACGCCTCCGCCGGAACGCAGAGTGGAAAAGGCCTGTTTGAAATTCCGCATTTCCGGACCGGTCACGACGGCTTTTCCCAGCGCGGCCGGTTCGATGATATTCTGTCCCTCGTTGTTGCCGCAGAAAGTCTTGCCCATCAGGACGATTTCCGAGGACTTGATGAATTTGAGCAGTTCGCCGGTGGTGTCCGCCAGCAGACAATCGACTTTCCCGGCCGGCGGTTTGCCGGAGGTGCGGCGGTAATACGTTATCCCCGCATTCTGAAGCAGATTTTCGATTTCATTGCCGCGTTCGGCGTGCCGCGGCACGATGACCAGTTTGAGTTCGGGGTGTTTCTTTTTCGCTTCGAGGAACGAGTTCAGAATCAGTTTTTCCTCCGGCGCGTGCGTGCTGCAGGCCAGCACGGGAACGAAGTCGCCGTCGAAAAATTCCGTCAGGTCGATCCCCTTCAGATCGGCCGGCGGGGTCTGATCGAATTTGATGTTGCCGGTCACCGTGACCGGCAGGTCCGGTGCAATGGCGCTGAAGCGTTCGGCGTCCAGTTCCGTTTGAGCGCAGATTCGGGTGAAGCCGCGCAGCACGGGCGCGAAGAATGCCCGGAAGCGGCGATAGCCGTCTGCGGAATGATCGGAGATCCGTGCGTTTGCCAGAAAGACTTTTGCACCCGATTTCCGGGTCAGCAGAATCAGATTCGGCCAGATTTCCGTTTCCATGATGACCAGCGCCGAGGGACGGATCAGCCGGAGCGCCTTTCTCACGAACGGAGTGAAGTCGATCGGACAGAAGAAGACTTCCACGCCTTGGGGCACTTTGTTCCATGCGATTTCCTGCGCGGTGGTCGTGGTGGTGCTGAAGACGAATTTCCGCTCCGGTTCGGTTTCGCGCCATTTTTTCAGCAGGGAGAGCGCGACATTGGTCTCGCCGACGCTCACCGCATGAATCCAGACCGCACCGTTCATGCGTGACAACGCCTCGCGGCGGTCCGTGCTGAACACGCCCAGACGTTCGGCATAATTGCGCTTGCGTCCCGGCCGCCGGATGAGTTTGATCACCAGACCCGGCAGAAAGAAGAGAAACACCAGCGGAAAGAACAGTCGGTATAGGAAGATCATCGTCGTATTCCTTTGCGAAAAAGCCGTTCACAGCAGGGCCGGACCACCGATCCGGCCCCGGCCGGTCACAGCTTGGCGGACATGGCCTCCTGTCCGAGCAGATAGGCTTCGGAGTTCATCTTGACGATTTTCTCCTTGCCGGCAAAACATTCGGCGAACCCTTCGCGGGCCGTCTGATCGAATGCGGCGGCATCTCCGGCGGAAAGATACTGTTTCTTGAGGATCGCCGCCAGCGCGCCGAGCATGACCGCGTTGGCGCATTTGAGATTGCCGTATTTTTCCGCGATGTCGGAACCGTTCAGCGCATAGACCTTCTGACCCGGTTTCACGGCCGGCGCTTCCTTGATCGTGGAGCTGTCATACAGCAGAATGCCGTTGTCGCCGAGTTCGGGCAGATATTTTTCCATCGACGGACGGTTGAGCACGATCAGCAGATCGCAGTTGCTGTCCACGATCGGACTGCCGATGGTCGACCGATTGACGATCAGCGCGCAGTTGGCCGTGCCGCCGCGCATTTCCGGACCGTAGGAGGGCAGCCAGGAAACATTGAATCCGGCCTGTTTGCCCATCGCGGCCATGACCAGACCGAGGCTGAGCAC
>Ga0079305_1000850_pt1 | contig 53063 bp, 52 predicted proteins | sample LMS_cellobiose_e_FD_79183 | JGI IMG/M metagenome (GOLD analysis project Ga0079305, IMG submission 79183) | Rumen-fistulated moose microbial communities from Alaska, USA - LMS_cellobiose_enrichment | ecosystem: Host-associated > Mammals > Digestive system > Stomach > Rumen fluid ...
CCCGCAGGTTCCGTTCTCAGCGGGTCAAGTTTTTAAACCCGGCCCTCGATTTTGCTATCGGTCTGTGTTTGTTTGTTGTGGTAAACTTATATCACAGACCGCTTTTTTAATGGGCGGCATTTCTTCCCTTATTAACGAACATAATGCGTTTATATTCAGTAACCGTACAGATTTAGCATGGGGAACATTGTTGCAATCGCGTGTAGCACCAGACCCGACGGAAGTTCCGCGAGCCTTACCGATGCTTTCTTGGACGGTGCAATGGGTCTATCAACCAATATAGTCACCCTCCACAGGCCTGCCAAGTTCAAATCCATACAGGATTGTAACTACTGCCTGAACTGCAAAGCCACAGGCAAGTGCATCCTGAATGATGACGTCAAGGAAATACTGGACGATGTCATAAAGGCAGATTGTGTAGTCTTCTCCACACCTCTGTTCTTCGGAGGACCAAACGCGCTGTACAAACTCATCGAGGACAGGATGTACGCATTCCTCGATTCCTCAGGCAAATCCATCCTCAGGCCCGGAAAGAAGGCGGTACTCATCATCACGTGTTCGGAGCCGGATCAGGAGATGGATGCGCTCGCCAACCTTCTCTCGAAGAATTTGGAGACGTTCGGCTTTGAGATTATGGATGTCATAAAGTACTGCGACAACTACGGGAAGAATCCTGCCAGTGAGAATTCCGAGCTCGTCAAGAGGGTCAAGGAACTCGGGAAGACGATGCGTAATACCCCGACGAAGTAAGATCGCTCAACAGCTTTTCTTGTCATCCCTCTTCTTCCTGTGCGGGATGGTTATGATGTAGACCACGACCAGTGACAACACTGGTATGATGGCCTGGGTGACATCCCCAAGGAGATGGTATGCGACGATCATTCCCAAGACTCCGACAACACCGAACCATCTGAAGATGGCCCCTCCTCCAAGGAGCAGGATGAACAGGAGCATGACCAGAACAATGAGTACCTGGATGAGCGCCTGGGAACCAAGGAACAGGAATGTATTGTCCCCAACGACGCTGATGATATACGGCGTGATGTATGTATCGCTCACATAAGGCACAACGATAACGAAGAGAAGAGTCATCAGGATTCCTGCACCGAATTTTACCAGGATGTTCATGCCAGTCAAATGCAGGAACTAGGATAAGGCATTTTAGATTGATAGGCCATGACGTGAATGATGACCGGCGATTTGGCATACGAGGCCTGCAGCAAAGCGAAGAGGCAGTACGAAAGCGGCAACATACAGGGTGCCGTCAACACCTTGGAGGATTATCTGAAGACCGATCCCCACAACTGCAAGGTCAGGCTCCAACTCGCCCAGCATATAATCTACGGACTCAAGGACATGGACTACGGCATGATGCAGCTTGATGCGATCATGGATATCGATCCCGAATATACGGATGCGCTCAAAGCCCAGGTATCGGTCATGGCCCAGGACAAGAAGAACAACAAGGCCACGAACGAGAAGTTCCTCAGACTGATCGAACTGGACCCTTCTGCGGATATGTACAACACCTATGCCAGGTTCCTGAGGAACCAGATGGTCGATTTCAAGAAATCCGCGGAATTCTACGAAAAGGCTATAGAGCTGGCGCCTGGTAAGTACGAATATCACCAGAACTACTCGGCACTCCTCTTGAACGACCTCAAGGACTATCAGAAGGCCAAGGAGGAGTTGGAGATCCTCATGGCGATGAAGCCCAACGACTACAGCGTGAAGAGCAACTACGATCGTCTCATGAGGGAAAAGTTCGACAAAGACGGCAACGTGAAGAAGCAGCGTTTCTCCTTGTTCAGACGTTGATCAGAGTTTCTTCTGGCAGTGGATGCATTTCTTGACATCGCGGTTGATGTAACCGCAGTTCTTGCATTGTGGGAAACTGTCGACCGAAAGCGGATTGACGCCGTCCCCTCTCCAACCGGATCTGGTTATGGCGGAATCGATCTCCGCTTTGTCGGTGCTCATCTTGTTGTTGTACCTGAGGAGATCCTCATTGAACATCAGGATAGCAGCATCCCTTTCCTTGTCGATGATGTCCTGCTTCCCGTAGATGTCCTGGAGCTTGTCCAATTTCTTCTGTGTCTTGACACGTACCATTTCAATGGGCTGAGTCTTCAGGACGCGGGACAGTTTCTTGATTTCGGTATCCATCGCGGCTTGGAACTGCTCAGGGGAGATCTCATCAAAAGGACTCAGACCGAGTAGCCAATAGGTATTGAACCTTCTGTCGATGTACAGTTCGTTGCCTCCAGTCGGCAGTTCGACCTCTTCCTTCTTCTTCGAAAAGAATCCCATGATTCGATGACGTTGTTACCCACGTAAATAGTCTGCGAGAGTACGCGTCACCCATGTGTTCAAATAGTTATCTATAATCTGTTACCTAGGAGCGATGCCCCAGCGCAGGAATGTGATTCACCATGGCCTTCGAGAAGAAAGAACGCAGAGGAAGTCCCAAACGCTTCGAGCACAGGGATGGCGACAAGAAGGGCAGCGGAGAGTCCAGAGAATACAGGCCCCGCAGGAACTTCTCCGACAAGAGGTCCGGGGATAAACAAGGCAGTCGCAGGCCGTTCAAGCCCAGGGACGGACCTAAAGGCAGAACCCAGGACAGAGGCGACAGGCCCCGCAACAGGAATGATGGGGACAGGCCCCGCAAGGATTACAATGGCAGACCGGCTCGCGCTGAGAAAGTGCTCAACGAGGACCAGGAGCAGGAACAGGAGACCAGGAAGCTGGTCCTGCCGCAGGATGCATCCAAGCTTCTTTACAGAGGTATCGACTACCTCGAGAAGGGCAATACGAACGTCGCCATGATAATGTTCCTCCACGGATCCGTCATGATGAGCGAGGGGTGCGAGAACAACGCTGAGCGCATCCTCAAAGGTGTGGGCAAGTCGGGATATGCGGCTATGCGTACGGAGATCGGACCAAACTGCAGTGAGGATGCCCTGACGGAATTCGATTATCTCTGCATCAAACATTCAAAATCATACGATCGCACGTTCTTCGACAATGAGTATGCCAAGGGCAACACCCACGCGATATACCGCAGGATATGCCTGGAAGAGGTGGAGGGCGATGACCCCGTAATCGATCGGTTCGCACTCAGGTATGCGGATGAGGGGGAGAAGATAAAGAAAGGGCTGGAACTCCTCAGCAGGAAGAAGGATTCCGAATCCGCTTCCAAGCAGCTCTCCAGGATAGAGGACGCGGATCAGCTTAGGAAATCCATCTATGTCCTGTTCACCCGTTCTATGAACGGCGATGCTTCAGCAGTCAGGCAGCTCAAGGAACATTCCAAGACGGTCCCCGAGGCCGCATTCTTCAGCGAATATCTTTCGGCAAGATCTGAGGGGGGCGCCGAGGAATGGCTTAGGTCCAAGTACCCTCAGTACAAGGATCTGATAATATCAAAACAGGGCGAGTTCAAGATACAGGACACACCGTTCGGTCAGTACCTCAGGGCCAAGAGCCTGGAGAAGAAGAAAGAGGAGTACATGAGTGTCATGCTCAATGCCGCTCGTGCAGGCTCCGAGGAGGCCATCGACGAGCTTTCCAATAAGTTATTCAGGAACGACGTCAGAAAGTGTCTTGCCGGCATCCATCTGAAGAACAACGACCTCCCCAATCTGGTGCTCATATACCAGGCAGGACTGGACGATATGTACTATCTCGATCAGTACTGCGGCACAGATGAGGAAAAGATCATCGAAGCCGGAAGGGAATTGGGCAAGCAGAGCATCGGAAAGGAGATAGACTGGCTGAAAGACCATTACGACAAGGGGATGGACTTCTGCAGGGATGCGTTGATAGAGAAATCCCATGACGAGTTCTATCAGAACAAGAAGATGGTCTATGCTCTGCACGACATCGGCTCAGACATGGAGGCCGCCAAGCTGTATTTCGAGATGGAAGGAAATCCCGAGGCCCCGTCGGTCAAATGGCTCAAGAAGGTATGCGTTGACGACGAGGTCAAGGATTTCGTGAGGCAACACTTCGAGGAGAAGGGCGACACGGAGACGTTCGATTCAATCTTCGCCGACGATGGATACGAGAGGAGGCCGAAGCGTCAGGCCAGCGGCCGTAAACCCTTCGGTAAAAACAAGCGCAGATTCCGATCGTGAATGCCGGGCCGTTTAAGCCGTGCGGAACAGCCAAAGCGATAGCATTTATATACTGATTATAAATGCAGTTATCTATGTGGGACCTTCACGTACAGAACATTGTAGCATCGACACAGCTTTCGGACGGATTCGATCTGAACAAGATCATGGAGGGTCTAAACGACTCGAAATACGATCCTCACACATTCCCCGGACTTGTCTACAGGGTCAAGAGCCCCAAGACGTCGGTTCTCTTGTTCAGGTCCGGAAAGGCAGTTTTCACCGGTTCAACCGACCTCTCAATGCTTGAGGCATCGGTCAAGAAGGTTCTCACCGATCTGAAAGCCATAGGCCAGGATGTCTATGACAATCCAAAGACAGAGATTCAGAACATGGTCTCATCCGCTGATCTCGGTTCTGAGGTCAACCTCAACACAACCGCTATCACACTCGGTCTCGAGAAGGTCGAATACGAGCCCGAGCAGTTCCCCGGTCTCGTATACAGGATCAACGATCCCAAGGTCGTCATCCTCCTGTTCGGATCCGGAAAGATCGTTATCGCAGGGGCCAAGAAGCTCGAGGAGGCTGGAAGGGCCGTCGACAATCTGGCAGCCGAGCTCCGCAGCGCGGGTCTCCTTCCCTGATATCGAATAAAACAATCGTGTATACGAGAATCAAAAAGACCTCGGGTTCATCCCCGAGGTGTTTTTCAATTTGTAATTGTGCTGAGACCGTCATGTGTCTCGCATCTGGGGCATAATTCCCTACCGTTATCTTCCGTTTTTCCAGAAGGATAGTAGGCCTTCTTTGTGCGGCGTGGGAAAGATTCGCTGATCGCCAGGAAAACCTCCAGCAGGATAACCAGAGGTATCAGCACAACCTTCACCACAGTTGAAACCAAATGGAGTAACGTGTTTCTCATATTCTTCCTTCCTACCCCCTAGGGGTATATTTACATGCCATTTCGAGTATTAAAATATACCCTTGGGGGGTATATGTATATTGACAAAAGCGGGCGCCTTTTGGGATTTGTTTATCAACTTCGACGGCAATCATAGAATCATGTGGGATGCTAGGTTCGATATCATAAGGGACCGCAAGTTGAATGAATTGGTGATATTCTCCGCAATGGTGCGTACCGACCCCTCCAAGAGGAGCGAATGCATGGATATCATCATGAAGATCGGTAAGGATCTAGAGGTCCTGGATGCTCTGTCTGCCGGTAAGCCCGTTCCCAAAACCGAGCCTATACTTTCCCCCTTATACCGTGGAAGGCTCTCCAAATACGAGTCCTTGGACGAATATGTGATGGACCAATGCAGGGAAGTCAATTCCGAAGAAGCTATCGAGAGGCTGGGGGCAGCTCTTAGACTGTCCGCTCCCGACAGGATCTCCTATCCGGAAAGGATATCCGCAGCCCCGGAGAAACTCAGGCTCCCGTCGGTCGACAGGCAGGAAAGGCTCGAAGCTCCGGAGGATTCAGGTATGATCCAGGCCCCGGAAGAGCCCGAGAGGATTGAAGCGCCCGACATACATGACATGATCCAGGCCCCGGAAGAACCTCAGAAGATCGACGCCCCTGATGTTCAGGATAGGATAGAGGCTCCGGGTGTCCAGGAGAAATTGGAAATGCCAGAAGAGAAACCCCTTGTCGGAGCGGCTCCGGAGAACGATTCTGTATTCGATCTTCTGGTCTCGATCGATGATGCGGTGACACTGAAGAAGGTCAGGGCCATGAAGGACGGTAAGATAGACTTCTTCATAGACGCGGAGATGTCCAGACGTTTCAAGGATGTTGCGTGCGAGGATGTCATCTCCTTCCTCAAGACAGACATTTCATTGATCGACAGCATCTTGTCGATAAACATCACCAGTGTCAGCGACATAGAGGACAGTATCCGTAAGATTATCGCACTGGTCAATGATGCTGAGGAGCCGAAGCACCAGAAGATCTACCTCAACGCGCTGGATTATGACGAGAAGGATCTCGAGGCGGAATACAACAATGTCCTGAGGAGGTTCGAGCAGAACCTCAAAGAACGCTATTCCCACATCCTTTGGGATACCGGTTCGCTGTTCTTCAACGATTGACGGTGCTGATGGGGTCAGATTACTGTCCCGTGTGAACCAACAGTTATCTATCAGTCCTGTGTTTCATGCATCATGGAAGAGCAACCCAAGCCGAAAATGAGTAAACACGTCTGCGCGTGCGGACCTATCCTCACATCCGTTTCAGCCAATCCGTTGCTCGATATCATAGCCGTCCTCGACGACGCAGATTCCTTGGAGATGCTCAAAGGTCTCATGAAGAAGGAGGCCCGCTCCCCGTTCCCCGACGGGCTATTCGGAATGGATTCCAAGAGGACCAACAATGCACTCAGGAATCTTCTGAGGTCCGGGCTGGTCAATAGCCGCGTCGAGGGGCCAGACCACATCTATTACATCCATGTGGAGAGGTTCAAGATCCTGAAGGAATTCGTGGACGGATGCGTGGAGAATCACGCCGAGAAAGCCTGATCATCTGTATAGTTCAGGTCTTCTTCTGTCGAAATAAGAGATATTCTTCATTGTCTCCGGCCCGTCCCTAGGCAGTTTGCCCCCGATCTGGACAGTGATGGCGTGTTCATCGGTTCCATAGTACTCGTTTATGACGCGGCCTTTGGGATCCAAGGCTATCAAGCCACCGCCGAATACGGTCCCCAGACCATTATCCCCTACAGAACTGCAAGCGGCCACGAACATCCCATTATCGGACGCCCTTGCGGGAAGATAGCTATGCCACACTTCTTTCCTCTTATCGCCCGTTATGCCTGTTGAAAATGGTATCAGGACGAGTTCGGCCCCTTTAGATCTCAGGGTCTGGCTGATGTCCGGAATGTGAGATTCGACACAGAGCTCCAATCCGAGGCACACCCCCTTTACATTGAACACGGGGATCTTCTCGCCCGCCGAGAAGAACTTGGCCTCATCCGAGCCCAAGTGAGTTTTACAGTAGATGCCTGCCGCACCGTTGCTGTCGATGACCATCTGTCTCAGGATCAACAGACTCTCAAACTTTTCGATGTATCCGAACACGATCGCTGTGTCCGTCCCCCTGGCCAAGCGACGCAACTCGCTGACGTACGGGTTATCGGATTCCAGTGCGAAGCGCTCCGGCTCGGAAGTGGAATAACCGGACAGGCACATCTCAGGGAAGCATATGATGTCGGAATCAGTATGTTCCATGATGTGGCGTTCCATCTCCTCCAGATTATGGTCCGGATTCCCGACCAGACTTTTCATCTGCACAATGGTTAGGCGGATATCCCTCATCGAAGTCCCCGTCCATATATCGTCTCAAACGATAATACGGTGTCGATTGTCTTACGCATCCTTCATCACAGATCGAACGAGGAGGTCTCGAACCTCATCTCCAGTGGCTGTCCGCACTGCATGCATCTCGAGAACGGATTGAGATCATCATTGACATATCCGCAGTAACTGCACTTACATCCCATCATAATCCGACCACCGGTCGGAGGCTATATAAAGTTAAGATGGGGGTGACCGAAAGTGGAACATAGGTTCCACTATGCTGGCTATGATTATTTAGAGGCCGAAAGTGGAGGAGGTAACCTGTCAGTTCGTATGCCTATTGATGAAGTTCTCGACCTTGTCGAAGGCCTCTTCAAGAGTCGGCTTCGGTGCCAATAGGATGGATCTGAAATGATCTTGTCCGAACTCCTCGCAGAATCCGGAACCGTGGACGAAAACGACCCCCTCTTCCTTGATCAGGTCTACCACGAAGTCCTTATCCGTCTTCCAAGGGGTGCCCTTGAGGTCGATCTTCGGGAACATGTACAGCGCTCCCTTCGCCTTTCTGGTCTCTATGCGCGGAATCTCATTCAATCTCTTGTAAGTAAAGTCGGCCCTGTCCTTCAGTTTCCTGTTCATGTCCACGATATAATCCTGAGGTCCCTGGAGCGATGCCTGGGCGGCCGCCTGGCACGGAACGTTCGGGCAGATCCTTGCCCTGAACTGTTTCATCATCCCGGTGCGGATCTCGTCCATGATCCCGTTCTCATCCATGAAGTAGCAGTAACCCATCCTCCATCCAGGCATCAGGTTAACCTTGGAGAATCCGTTGAGGATTATCCTGGGCACATCGGATTTGAGCTTGGAGGCCGAATGGAACCGTCCGTCGAAGACTATCTTGTCGTATATCTCGTCCGAGATGAGCGGTATCCCGTACTCGGCGGCAATGTCCCCGAATTCCTTGATGTCCTTTTCTGTATATACTCCGCCTGTGGGATTGTTCGGGTTGATGAGAATCATGGCCTTTGTACGGTTGGTGATCCTCTTGCGGATCATGTCCATATCCGGCTTCCAATCCTCTTCCTCTATCTGTCTGTATGGGACGGTGCGTCCTTCGAAGAAATGTATATACTGCATGTACGAGGGATAACCGGGGCCGGGAACGAGAACCTCATCCCCGGGTTCCAGGAATGTACCCATCATGACCTCGATGCATTCGCTGACCCCTGCAGTCACATAGACATCATCCGTGGATATGGTGATCCCATTCTTCTCCTTCTCCCTGTCCACGATGGCCTCCCTGAGGCTCATCTCCCCCTGAGAGTCGCCGTATCCGTTGTCAACACGGTCAACAGCCTCCCTCAGAGTCTGCTTGAAGTATTCGGGCGTCTCGAAATCCCACTTATTGGGGTCTCCGATGTTGAGCTTGTACATTTTCATCCCGGTCTTCTCCGCTTCTGCGGCCGGGACGGTGACCTCGCGGATCGCGTAGTTCATTCCCAAAGACCTTCTGGACGCCCTAATGGTTTTCATTGTATCGATTAGTGTTCAGACAAAAGGGTGTATTTATATGATGGTTCGAGAAACCCGGAGCCAACATCTAAGGTGTATCATAATGAATAGGTCCGACCCGGAGGAATGAAGGGCCGGACCTTGTTGTTTATAAGTGGTTCAGACATGTATGTACTTGGCATCCTTGAACGTACCAAGCTTCTCTATCTTGTTCTGCTCCAGCAGATCGGATAGGACGACATCGGCAGTCCTGATGCTCACATCCGGGATGCATGCGCATATGTCCTTCTTCTTCACAGGATACGAGGATGTCTCGATGATGTGAAGGATCCTGTCCCTCTTCTTCACCTTGCGGTTCTCGATAATCGGGTACCTTCTATCCAGTTCCTTGTACGAGGTCATAAGGGATTGGAGAAGGGGACCTTCCATATCCATTCCGACATAGATCGGTGCCACATACCCGTTCTTCAGCAGAAGGAGTGTGGTGACGAGCGCCCTCATCCTCTTGTTCCCATCCCTGAAGGGCGAGATGCGTATGAAGTTGTCCATGAGCCTGGGCAGGAAGGATAAGACCTCCGTCCTCTGGGTGATATAATCATCGAACAGGAACTGCATGGCATTGTCGCAGCCGGGACGGAATGTCCCTTTCTCGCACATGAGGTCAGAGAACAGGATGCGGTGCAATGTCAGGAGGCTCTTCTCGTCGAAGGATAACCTGTCGTGGTCCCTGATGACCATGTTCATAGCTTTGTCAAACCCGGAGATCAGACATTCGTTATGGGTTCTGGGAGAGTCACCGTCCAATATGGCCCTGATACGCGCTTCTCCGACCTGGATGCTTTCCACATCGTGGAGCAGGGCATTGGAAACCCCGACCTCCTTTGTCGCAGCGTTCAGTTCTTTACTGTAGAACGAGCCCCTGATCCCATCCAAGGCACTGATTGTCCAGATTTCTCTCATCAGATTGAAATCTGCCTTGTCAAGAGATTCATTCGTCAGCATGATATCAAAATTATATTGTTTTCTTACTATAAAAAACTAATTTATAGTATGTAATTTTTGAATCATGCGATTTATCAATAAAAAATAGTAGATAAATGTCAAAAACGACAAGAACGGTTCTCGAGGTCCTCAAAGACGATACATTTTGCCGAGTGGCTACCACCGAATGTCGAAAAACAAGGGCTTTATCAGTCCCAGGCCGGTTTTCTTACTTACCATGATTATGGATATAGGGGCGTCACAATTTCGATCATTAGTGCGGTCAAATTTTAGTTAATAAATGATTTGAATAACGGCCATATTTGACCATCCAGAAAAGTTGTTTCATTTAATGTCCAAGCTAAACTTAATGCACGAGAATAGTATGTATTAATATTAATTGGACTATACATCCAATTAAAGTGATTGCAAGTATTATTTACTCATGAGACTTGACCTCTAAAGTCAAGAGGTATGCTTAGCAATTACCTCGGTTGGGGGAATGAAATGGAAATACAGGATTGGCTTGGTGCGGACAATCAATTGGGAATGGACATTTGGACGAAGAAGTATTGCCACGATGGTGAATCCTTCGACCAATGGCTTGACCGTGTCAGTGGCGGAGACTTGAAGATCAGGCAGATGATCGAGGAGAAGAAGTTCCTCTTCGGAGGAAGGATCCTCGCGAACAGAGGTTTGGAGAAGACCGGAAGGAAGATCACTCTCTCCAACTGTTATGTTCTGACACCTCCTGAGGATTCTATCGAATCCATCTTCGAGACCGCAGGCAAGCTCGCCCGTACGTTCAGTTATGGGGGAGGAGCCGGAATCGACATCTCGAAACTCGCACCACGCGGAGCAAAGATCAACAATACCGCTTCGCAGACATCGGGAGCCGTATCCTTCACCGACCTGTTTTCCATGGTCACCGGTCTGATCGGGCAGCATGGACGTCGCGGAGCTTTGATGCTCACAATCTCCTGCGACCATCCCGATCTAGAGGAGTTCATGAATGTCAAGACGGACCTTGAGAGGGTCACAAAGGCGAACATGTCGATCCGTGTAACTGACGACTTTATGGGATGCGTCAAGCAGAGGACCATGTTCACTCAGAAGTTCGACCGTCCTGAGAGCAATGAGCAGATCAGGAAGGAGCTCAACGCAGCGGAATTCTTCGAGAGGCTATGCTACACCAACTGGGATTACGGTGAGCCTGGATGCCTCTACTGGGATAGGATCTCCAGCTGGAACCTCCTCAGCGAATTCCCCAACTACTCTTACGCTGGAACAAACCCCTGTGCAGAGGAGCCCCTTCCCGCAGGAGGAAGCTGTCTGCTCGGAAGCATAAATCTTGCCAAGTTTGTCAAGGACGGCAAATTCCTTAACGACGAGTTCGTGGAGGCCGTCAGGATCTGTGTCCGCGGCCTCAACGATGTACTCGACGAGGGGCTCCCACTCCACCCGCTCCAGGAGCAGAGAGACTCGGTCAGGGAATGGAGGCAGATCGGACTTGGAATCATGGGTCTGGCCGACATGTTGATCGAGCTCGGATATACGTTCGGATCAGAGGAATCCATCGTATTCTGCGACAAGCTCGGAAAGCTCATGGCTGATACCGCACTGAACGAGTCCGCCATCATGGCAAAGGAGTACGGAATGTTCGAGAAGTGTGTTCCCGAGCAGATCCTGGCTGCACCATATTTCAAGGCCAACGCATCCGAGGAGACCATCGAGCTGGTCAGGCAGTACGGTCTGAGGAACTCCCAGCTGTTGACGATCGCACCCACCGGAACCCTGTCCACCATGCTAGGTATCTCCGGAGGAATTGAACCCATATTCGCACTCTCCTATGAGAGGAGGACAACATCCCTCAACGGGGACCAGGACAAATACTACAAGGTATACACCCCGATCGTCCAGGCCTATATGGATAAGCATCTGGACATCAAGGACGAGAAGGATCTCCCTGAGAGGTTCATCACCGCACAGAGCCTTGACTACAAGAAGAGGGTCGACATGCAGGCCACATGGCAGAAGCACATCGATGCCTCCATATCGTCTACGGTCAACCTGCCCGAGCAGTTCCCCGAGAAGGACGTCTACAACATCTACATGTACGCCTGGGAGTCCGGATGCAAGGGAATCACCGTATTCCGCGACGGATGCAAGCGCCTCGGTATCCTGTCGACCAAGGAGAGCAAGAAGGTCGAGGAGGAGCCCAAGGAGGAGAAGAGAGGTGTCGTCGATGTCGTCGAGGACAATGTCATCGGAAAGAAGAGGAAGCTGATGACCGGATGCGGTTCGCTGCACTGCACGGCATTCTTCAACCCCGAGACCGGAGAGCTCATGGAAGCCTATCTCAACAAGGGATCCACCGGCGGTTGTAACAACTTCATGGTAGGTCTCTCAAGGATGATCTCGCTCGCAGCCAGATCCGGATGCGGCATCGAGGCCATCGTTGATCAGCTCAAGTCCACCGGTTCGTGCCCGTCATATGTGGTAAGGACGCACACCAAGAGGGACACCAGCACGGGATCGTGCTGTCCCATGGCCGTCGGATGGGCTCTGACCGATATGTACAAGGAGATGCAGGCACAGCTCAAGGGCGTAAAGACAGAAGAGCCCGAGGAGTCAAAGAGGCAGATCATCAACCCCTGCCCCAAGTGCGGAGCCGAACTGGAATTCCAGGGAGGATGCAACGTCTGCAAATCCTGCGGTTGGACAAAGTGCGAGTGATTTCGCAAACTTCAAAGCGGGGTCCTGTACCCCGCATTTCTATACAACGCGTGGCCGACCACCAATGCCGCCCCTATACCGGATAATATGCCGAGGGAGAAGCGCAATTCTTGAGAATCCAACACTGCGGCCTGTTCCATTATCCATTCAATAGCGGTAAGGAGCATGAACATCAATCCAGTGAACAGGAATCTCCTCGAAGCCAATTCCATCTTAAGTTGCGAGCCCACAGCCAATCCGGCGGTGAATCCCATCAGAAGGCCGAGGTCCCTAGCGCATACGGGTAGCTGCGATCCGTTAAGCATGAACGATCTGGCAAGTTCCTGGTGGCATAGCAGGTCCCCTAAAGCATACACGACTCCGGCAACCCCGTACCCCGACCAGTCATGGTCCATCACCGAAGGCGAGCCGTCCAAATGAAGCAATTCCCCATACGGCAAGGCGAAAGGCGCCGCCAACATGATCAATGTCAGAATCGCGAACAGCACGAACAGGCCTTTCAGCAGCGTATCTTGGATCACAACTCTTCATGTTGGGCGGTCTTTATCATATTTTTCCAACCATATTGACTTAGAAACATCAAAACGACAGCGAAGAGCACAGCGTGAACACTATCAGGGATACAGGGCACATGTAACAGAATCTCCAGACCATCTTCATCAGATTCTCCCCGTTACCCAGGCTGGATACCAGGACGGAGATCAACGCGCACAGCTCCACGAGATACGTTCCGAGGATCATGCACGTTCCCTCCTGGGAATCGAATCCGGTCAGATGCGATAGGGGCTCCAGCATCGAAACGCTCATCCCCAGCACCATGGGTGCGAAGAACATGGCCGTCCCAACCATCATGTCCGTTGTGGATTTCAGTTTCAGCTCGAGTTCCTTCTGGGCGGAGGCTCTGTTCTGGAATTGCTTTCCCAGCGTAACGGCCAATCTTCCGGCATCGTCGTTGTCCTTCTCCGAGCAGAGGCGTATGTTGCGGAGACCTATCGACATCTCGGCCGAGATCGGCTCCACAGCTTTGGTTATGGCGGACGGTATGTCCCCTCTGCACAGACGGTATTCCCTGGATAGGGTCTTTGACAACTCGCCACACGCCTCCCTTCCTGCGATCGATTCCACACTGGCAGTCTCAAAGTTCTCTCCAGATAACATTCTGTTCCCCAGATCGAAGACGGTATCTTTGAGGGATTGTTCGCATCTGATCCTCGAGGATTCGTAGCGTATCGCATCATACATCAGGAACGCCGAGGCCAAACAAGCCGGGAGCAGAGCGAAGAGGAAAGTCCCTCCGTACATCCTGCCCATGTCGGGGCACACGACGGCTAGCGGTATCGATGCCAGCAGAGGCACTGCATACTTCAGGTCAGACAGTGAGCTCCCTGTCGCGAGGAACGGATTCCTGTTGCGCACATACAATGCGACGGCAGATATGGCGGACGGGATAATCACCAGCGTGATGATGGTGATGGTACCTTGGTCTATGGTCCTCGAACCGAACATGCCTCCTATGCCCAGCATAGGGAGGATGCTCATCAGTATCATAGGGACCATGATGCCGAGTCCGAAGACAGTCATACATGGTACAGTCAAAGAGGCCCCGTAGGACTCCCCCATAGTTTTGACGGATTCCAAAGCTATTTCCGCGGAATCCCTGAGCATGCGATCCATCGTTTCTTCGTCCGAAGAATCCGAAGCAGACAGGGCCATTAGAACAGCGCGTGTGTATCCCGATACTGCTTGGGGGAGGCTGTTGACCACATCGGAAAGCGCCTGTCTGACCGAGGACGACTTCTTGGTATCTGCCATCCAGACGGCTTTCCCGAACAATTCTTTGGAATATCTGGGCCCCGACTTGGATATGTCCCTGATCGATATGTCTATCGAGCCTCCTGATTGGAGAACGGACGTCATCATCCCTATGACAGCTGGACATTCGTTCATCAGCCTTCTATATTCCATCGGATCACATCCCAAGTCTGGCGCGGAGCCTGTTGGCCATCTCCTCTGCCGAAAGGTTCCTATCGCACTTGGCAAGGATGTCGTTGGCAATCTGTATCCATTCCGGACCCAGATACTTGTCGTCAGTCCTACCGGCTTCGGCCAATATTGCTCTCATAAGCGACCTGGCCCTGATATCCTTGGCGATATCCCTCTTCCCCATCTGAGAGGATTTCATCGCACGCTTCACCACAGGGGATGCCAGCAGCTTCTCGGTATCAGATACATCCAGGAATTCTCCGGGCGATTCGCCTGTCGACTTCATCTCGTCCAATCTCCTGATGAGATGTCCAGACCTCCTGTCCTTGACCGTGCCCATGGTGACGACTATGTCTGTGGCCATGAATGCTTCCGGTGAAACGCCCATGTCCCCCACCACCCTCTGATAGACCGATTCGGCGGAATCTCCGTGGATGGTCCCCAGTATGGAGCTACCAGCACGTCCGGCCCTCATGCTCTGATACAGGGTTTTGGCCTCATCGCCACGCACCTCGCCCAACACTATCGCCGATTCCCCCATCCTCAGGGAGACCCTTAGTGCCTCATCGGACCTTGTGGCCTGATCTCCGCCCATCCTGTCATCAACCAATATCGACTGGACCTTGTATCCGAGTCTCCTCATGGACTCTCCGGGAAGCTCTATGGTGTCCTCAATGGTAAGGATCCTCTGTTCCTTGGGGAACTCGAACATCATTGCTGAAAGCAGAGAGCTTTTGCCTGCCCCTCTCGGTCCGCATATCAGGAAGGTGCAGCGGTTATCCACAAGGAATGACAATATGCCGGCCGCTTTGGGATCCAGTGTCCCGTTGAAAACCAGCCTGCTGAGGGTCCACGGCCTTGTGGAGTGCTTCCTTATGGCCACCGCGTAGCCTCTTGGGCTCATGGGGTAGCCTACGACAGTCGCTCTGGCATCATAGTCGGGGAAGTCCGTCTCCAGGACAGGGTTGGATTGGGAGAATCTCAATCCGCTGGACCTCTTGAGGATGTTGATGAGGTTGCTCACCTCCCTCTCCTCGACCATGAGATTGGTCCTGCATCTGATATGGGAGTTGATCCCCTCCACGCCGTTCAATGTGACGTAGATCCTGTTCATAGCGCACGGAGCATCGATGTATACATCCTCGATATGGGGGTCCGTAAGAAGTATCTCGAATATTCCTGGCCCTACGGAGTATCTGTAGACGATTCCGCAGAGGTCATCAACAATCCCATCGATGTCGGTGTCGGGGCCGCAGGTCTCCTCGATGGAGGCCATCTCATTCACGATAAGGCCTCTTGCCATGGATGTGACGGAATCCCTGTCAAGGGCCCCTCCCTCCCTGCGATACCTGTCGCGAAGATCCTCGATGACCCTCATGACTATCTTGTTGAGGCTATCATCGTAGGAGTACTCCAGAGGAAGTACGTGGTATTCCAATTCGCCGACCATGCTGTCGCCTATCGTGACTCCGCAGCACTGGGTGCGGTAACTGGCGATCTCCTCGAAGTCGTCTGGCGGGTTAAGGACCCAGCAGTCGGTATAGGACGGTTTCATCCTCGCATCATTCTATACCATCCTGGAGAACGCCGCAAGAAGGTCCGCATCGTTCGGAATGGAGTCTGGATGCGGGATCTTTTTAGGCTCCATCTCCGAGACCTTGAACGAAGCTATGTTGGAGGTCATCCGGAACCACCTATCATCTAGGATCTTACGTCTTCCAAATCCCTTTCCAGCTGTTCAAGCGCCCTCTGGGTCGACCTCACGCATCTTTCGCACGATGCATCGCCAGGTTCGGAATCCACCATGCTCCTGGCAGCGGAGAATCCGGCATCCGGGAAGGAATCCCATACAGCATCCATGACGACATTCCTTGACATATTGCAGTTCCTGCATTTTCTGCCCTCTTCGCGGACGGGGGCGGAGTTCCTTCTCAGAGATGATATGCTCCTGATCATCTGGCTTGATTTTCCAGAGATCTCCAGGTCCTTCCCTGCCCTGAGAACTATCCTGCTGGTGCTGCCGGCAGAGGCCATGGTTTCGACCATGCACCTGAAACACTCTCTGGATCCGGGTATCGGGGTATAATCACAATCGATACAGCCTATGACCAGCGCATCGCCTTCTATATGATTGGCAACGGCATTCTTCTTATTGGCAGGGATATTCAGCATCCCCTTGATATCTATGTCCATGACCGTGCTTTTCAATCAAGGTATTTGAAACACGGATGCTACGGTTAATGTGCCCCGGTCATGTACAATATCCGAATGACTGACAACAAGCCCGATCACAGATGGTTCGGCTGCAACCAGAATCCATGATATCATTTGATAATCGTTATTGAAACTAAACGATAGCTGGCTGATAACCAATATTTATACTAATTGATTTAACCCTCCCCCCCATGGTTTTTTTTGAGCGTCTTGGAAACCCGCAATCGCTTTTATACGCGGTGAGAATAGGATAGTTTATGGAGATACTGTCGCCTGTCGGATCACCCGACAGCCTTGTGGCCGCCGTCAAGGGTGGAGCAGATGCCGTCTATTTGGCAGGGAAGAGCTTCGGCGCCCGTGCTTTCGCCGGAAATTTCACTGATGGCGAGCTGGAGGGCGCGGTAGGTTACGCTCACGACAACGATGTGAAGGTCCACGTGACCGTAAACACCCTGATAAAGAACTCCGAGATGGAAGAGGCAGTATCGTTCGTCAGATTCCTAAAGGACATAGATGTCGATGCCATCATCATCCAAGATCTAGGTCTTCTCAAACATCTCACGAACATCGATATCGCAAAGCACGCTTCCACACAGATGCAGATACATTCTCTGGAAGGTATCAAATGGTGCTCCGAGTACGGACTTGACAGGGTCGTACTGGCCAGGGAGCTGACCATGGAGGAGCTCAGGCAGATCGTACCCGAATCGCCCATCGAGACTGAGGTCTTCATCCAAGGGGCCCTCTGCTACTGTATGTCCGGAGGATGCCTGTTATCGAGCTTCATCGGTGGCCGCAGCGGGAACAGGGGCTCTTGCGCCCAACCTTGCAGGAAGCGCTACGAGCGCGAAGGCCAGATCGGATATTTCATGAGCTGTGCGGACATATACGGAATGGATCATCTCAAAGACCTATCCGAACTCGGGGTCACATCGCTCAAGATCGAGGGGCGGATGAGGTCTCCGCCCTACACATACCTGGCTTCCAAAGTCTATTCGATGGCGTCCAAGGGAGAGACGGGAGAGGAATTGGATGAGGCCATCGGACTCCTCAGGACAGTGTTCAACAGAGGGACGTGCGACGGATATCTTGGAGGAGTTGTATCACCGGTACAGTCCCTCTACCCCGACAACAGGGGATTCTATATCGCAGACGTGAGGGTCCAGGACAAGACGATAGTCACTGAGCTCGAGGAGCCTGTCGGATTGAAGGACGGACTGTCCATTTTCAAAGGGGATGAGAAGATAGGCGGATTCAAGGTCATGGACCTGGATCCGATCCATATACCGTTCAAGATCCCGGACGGGAATTACCAGATCTATCGCACATACGATCCGCGCATAGACGTGATAAAGAACGATCTGGGAAAGACCCCCAGATTCAGAGGGGAGACCGTCAGGAACCCGATCCATCTGAAGCTGGACAAGCAGCCCATAAGGGACCTGAAGCCCGAACTGTCATTCTATGTGAGCTCAATGAAGGGTATCGAGGCTGCGTTGCCGTATGCGGACAGGATATACTACGACAACATGGACAAGCTGGACGAGGCCTCCGAGGTCGCAGGCTCGACCGAATTGGTAGCGCTGTTGCCCAGATTCGATGCCCTGGATGAGTTCAAAATCACAGACCGCCCGGTCATGGTGAACAACCCTGGACAGTACAGGGCATGCAAAGGGGCTCCCAGGATCTACGGCAGCAATCTCCTGAACATGTTCAATTCGAATTTCCCTCTCAACCTCTACCAAACAACCCTGTCCGTCGAACTGTCAAGGAATGAGGTCTCCAACCTGATGTCCTACTATCCCGGAAGGGCCGAGGTCATGGCCTTCGGCAGGACCGAGCTGATGTACACCAGGGATCCCGGGGCAGAGAACGGGTCGCTCAAGGACGAGACGGGGGCATCATTCCCCGTGTACAAGGACAACAGGGGATTCGCACACATCCTGAACTCCGTGGACCTGAATCTTCTGGACCTCATACCAGAATTGGGACGTTCCGGAGTATCCTCTGTGGGATTGGATCTCAGGAAGAGGCCGTCATCCTTGGTAAAAGCGGTGGGAGAGGTATGCAGGAACCCTACAGACAAGTCCAAGGACAGGCTCAAGGAGATGTGCGGAGGCGTCACAACCCGCGGACTCTATGCCCGCAAGGTATGACGCACATTGACCGCAACAAGTCTGCTTTATATCCTCGTTGACAGAACACCGTGTCATGATATCGGACCGTCACGGTGAGATGGGATTCATGGAATCGATGGTATCCATGATGGCCGTAACCATAGTCATAGGACTGTACATTGCTTTCGTAGCGACATCCGCAGCAACAACATACGCCCCTTTGAACGACTTCGACCCGAAGTCGGCTGAAATAACCCTGGGTGATGGAATAGAGATGTCGGAATCGTACCTGTACATGTTCCTGGCTACGGGGAAGGTTGATGGGATATCCGTGACGGTATCGGTACCTATTTTCTTCGAGGAGAGCAGGACGTTCACCGTAGGTGATACTAGCGGTCCTGAGTACTCGGCCACATACCTCCTGCTGCTGGACCATTCCGGCGGCAGGAAGGTCCCCGCGGTGGCAGAGGTGAGAGCATACCTCTGAACAGCAAGGGAATGACCGCTTTTGCCGATGCGATGGTGTTCCTTGTGGTGATTATGGTGGCGATATCTGTATCCGTGTTGCATAGCCCGACCCATGATTCATCCGGGATAGGTCCGGATGATTTCCTGGATGTGCTCGGCTCGATCGAGGTCAAACTGTCAGACCTGACGGATGTGGACGATGATACCCTGGTGTACCTGATCGACGTAATGGCGCTATCGATGTTCAAGGATAACGGAGTGACCGGATATCTGGAGGATATCCTGGAAACAATCTATGGCGGGGACGGATACACTCTGTTCATGGAATTCGGTTCCGCCAGCTCATCCATAGGGACGGAACGTCAGATATACCTGGCCGAGGATTCGCGCTCATACCCCGTTTCGACCGGCGGTGCCCTCTACGTCACTCTGCGTACCCTGTGAATATTTTTTATCCAATGCCCAGAATCATGGGAACATGTTCGCGGAACTTCCCGATGTGAAAATGTATTACGAGGTCGAGGGCGACGGAGAGCCTGTGATCCTCATAGCTGGTGTCGGTGCCAATCACCGTTTCTGGAAGGGTATGGTGCCTTTGCTGAAAGGTTACAAGGTAATCACGCTGGACAACCGTGGAGTAGGCGAAACGGAGTACAACGGGGATGTGGAAGTGGACATCATGGCGGACGATGTGATCCATCTAATGGATTATCTACACATCTACAAGGCACACATCGTCGGATGGTCCATGGGTTCGCTCATAGCAACATCGCTCGCACTGAGATATCCCCAGAGGCTCCAGACATTGACGCTGGTATCATCCTATCACTACAGGCCCCACAGATCCGCGTATTTCATGTATCTGGTGACAAGCGCCGCGGCAAGGGGAGAATGTTCAATGGACGTAGTGAATGTCATGCTGAATTCTTTTTGCTTCCCGGAATCCAAGTTCGAGGCATTGGCGAAGAAGGATGTAATCATGCCCGTTCCGAAGCATCCTGAGGAGGCTGCCGAGGTCCTGAAACAGATGATGTCCATGAACAACTTCGATTCCACAGAGAAGACCAAGGACATCAGGACCCCCACACTGGTCGTACACGGTGCCATGGACATAATGGTAGAGCCGCTCAAGGGAAGGGCCATGGGGGCATCGATACCCGGATGCAGGTATATGGAGGTCCCCGGAGAGGGACACACCATCGCACCTGAGCTCTATGCCGATGCTCTGAAGAGCCTCATGGCAGAGCACAAGATGTGATCGCAATATATTCTCAAAAACGACCGACATAGGACGCTCAGCGTCCTATGGGGTTCCTTCGGGTTTACGGTTAGTTCTCTGTTCCGAGTCTGATGCAGAGCCTGTTCTTGTCCAACAGATCCATCTTCTTCGCGGGGATGGTCTTCTGGAGACCCTTGTCCAGATTCTCCGGGCTGCAGAATCCCGTCTCCTTGAATAGCTTTCCGAGGATGACCATGTTGGCCGCTCCTTTGATCCCCGCATCCTCGGCGATACCGCTTGCAGGCAGGTATATGGTCTTGACGTCAGTGCGCGAGACCTTCTTCTTGATGATGGAGCTGTCGACGATGATGATCCCTCCGGGAACGACCTCGTTCTCGAACTTCTCCAACGAGGGCAGGTTCATGGCGACGAGGACATCCGGATTGGTGACCAGGGGAGAACCGATGGCGTTGTCGGACAGACAGACGCTGCAGTTGGCGGTCCCTCCGCGCATCTCGGGCCCATAGGAAGGAAGCCATGAGACCTCCTTGCCCTCCATGAGGCCAGCGTACGCGATGACCTTTCCGGTGAACAGAATGCCCTGTCCCCCGAATCCGGCAAGCAGGATGTTCATGTCGGTCATTGCTCTCCCTCCCCAACGTCCTTGTAGACGCCCTGCGGATAGTACGGGAGCATGTTGTCCCTGAGCCACTGGATCGAATCTCCGGGCGACATCCCCCAGTTGGTTGGGCATGTGGATACGACCTCGATGATGCAGTAGCCCTTTCCGGCCATCTGGTATTCGAATGCCTTCTTGATCGCCCTCTTGGCGGCCTTGACATTCTTCACGCAGTCGACGGTCACACGCTCTGCAAGGGCGACACCGTTCACCGACGAGAGCAGCTCACAGACCCTGATGGGGTTCCCGGCAACGCTGGTGTCCCTTCCGTACGGTGTGGTCTGCGTGACCATTCCCGGAAGTGTGGTGGGTGCCATCTGACCTCCGGTCATTCCGTAGATGGCGTTGTTGATGAAGATGGCGACGATGTTCTCTCCCCTTGCCGCAGCATGTACGGTCTCGCCCATACCGATCGCGGCGAGATCCCCGTCTCCCTGGTATGTGAATACGACATCATCGGGTCTTGCCCTCTTCACTCCAGTAGCGACAGCAGGTGCACGTCCGTGAGGCGCCTGCACCATGTCGCATCCGAAGTAGTTGTATGTGAAAACAGAGCATCCGACGGATGCTACACCTACCGTCTTGCCTTCGATGCCGAGTTCGTCGATGACCTCGGCGACCAGCCTGTGCACGATTCCGTGCGTGCAGCCGGGGCAGTAGTGGAGCGGTATGTCCAGAAGTGCCTTCGGCCTCTCTCCTATGATCTTGGACATCAGCAATCGCCTCCGTTCAGCTTTACGATCTGACCAAGCACCTCTTTGGGTGTGGGGACGACGCCTCCGGTGCGTCCGAAGAAGTGAACCGGTCTCTTCTCCGCGACGACCATCTTGACATCCTCTACCATCTGGCCCATGTTCATCTCTACGGACAGGAATGCCTTGGCGTGACCGATGTGCTTCCTGATGTATTTCTCCGGGAACGGCCAGAGTGTGATCGGCCTTATGAGGCCGGCCTTGATCCCCTGCTTCCTGGCCATATCAACGGCCGAATGGGAGATCCTGGAGGAGGCACCGAACGCGACGATGATGATATCTGCATCGTCGACAAGGTATTCCTCCGCCCTCTGCTCCGTCTCCATGATCTTCTTGTATCTCTCGAACCTGGCGATGTTCAGGTCCTCCAGCTCCTTGGGCTCGATGTAGAGTGAGTTCACGACGTTGTGCGTTCTCTTGCCCTGGTGTCCCTTGGCTGCCCAATCCTTGTTGTCGACAGGTTCCTTGGGTTCAGGCAGTTCGACGGGCTCCATCATCTGTCCGAGCAATCCGTCGGAAAGGATCATGGTCGGCATCCTGTATTTGTCCCCGAGGTCGAAGGCATCGGAGATGAGATCTACCGTCTCCTGTACGGTCGAAGGTGCGAAGACCAGCATATGGAAGTCCCCATGTCCTGTGGCCTTCGTCGCCTGGAAATAATCTGACTGAGAGGGCTGAATCCCTCCCAGACCGGGTCCTCCCCTCTCAACGTTGACAATGAGACAGGGCACGTCCGATCCAGCTATGTATGAGATCCCTTCGGCCATCAGACTGATCCCGGGGGATGATGTGGATGTCATGACCCTCACGCCGGCCGCTCCGGCTCCCAGGACCATGTTGATGGACGCGACTTCGGATTCGGCCTGCAGATAGACTCCTCCGATCTTGGGCATCCTCTTTGACATGTATGCGGCGACTTCTGTCTGAGGTGTGATGGGGTAACCGAAGAAATGTCTGCAGCCAGCCGCTATAGCGGCCTCGGCTATGGCCTCATTGCCTTTCATGAGGACTTTCTCCGACATTCAGTCCACCTCCACCTTGATCGCACAGTCCGGGCACATGATGGTGCACGAGCCGCATCCGATGCACGCGGATTCGTCGTTCACGTGAGCAGGGTGGTATCCCTTGCTGTTTGTCACTGAATGGTCCAGAGACAGGATCTTCTTAGGGCATGCGATGACGCACATCTCGCATCCCTTGCATCTGTCATTGTCAACGATTACTTTCGGCAAATCAATCACTCGCCTTTTCCCAAGGTGCCTTCACGTAGACACCTATTGGGTACATATTTGGTATTTTATTTAAGAGGTCAACCCCGACAGGAGTCGTGGTGAATCTGATGGGCAGTCCTGTCATCTCTGACACATCCTCTGCGAAAGGCACCGAATCGAGTATGGTTTCGGCGGTTGTGTGCTGCTTTAGATGAGAATTATTGACGATACATGACGCCCTTATGCGTGCCGCACCTTCGATCCCCCTCAATATGCCGACTGCCTCTTCGGCAGACGTGGTCTGGGATCTGTACCTGTTGATAACATACATCACGTCGGGTTCGGAATTCGCCAGCTTCCTGCTGTAGACTCCGAGGGCCGTCGCCCCTGCATCATCTCCTCCGACATCTATGATGACCCTTTCACCGTCCGATATCGCATCACCTATCGATGCAGGCAGCGAGGGCGTATCCAAGTTGGAGTTGGCGAAGTTCGGGCCGAGCACACGGATCCCCTCTCTGGCGAGGATGTCCGCATAATCGGACGATCTGAAGTATGGGTTGACGACATCCATGTCGATCAGCGTGACCTTCTCGCCACCTCTGGCAGCATCCAATGCCAGATTGATGGAGAGGTTGGTCTTCCCTGTGCCATAATGGCCACAGACGACAGTCACTCTGTCGGTGAGAAACTTCATAGACTGGCTTATATCGTAGCCCTATAAAAGTAAAGTTGTAAGAACGAAAAATTTTTTATTAAATCGTATTACCGACATACGAGGCAATATAATGGCCGACATGAACAAAGTAGGGAAGAGAATCTGCAAGTACAGAGAACAGATGGGGCTCTCTCAGGAAGAGCTTTCGATCAACTCTGGCATTAGCTTGGATTCTATTAAGGAGTACGAAGCTGGAATATCATATCCTCCTATCGGCTCTTTGATTAGGCTCTCGCGTTCGCTCGGCCAAAGGGTCGGCACGTTCACTGATGATCAGTTCAACCCCGATCCGATCGTCGTCAGGTTCAAGGACAGGGAGCCCGAAGCATCGTCTCACGGCGACAAGGGCGACTACCAATACTTCCCTCTCGGGAAAGGAAAGACAGACAGGCATATGGAGCCTATGTTCATCCGTGTCGGAGAGGAGGAGATGCCGGAGCTCAGCACCCACGAGGGAGAGGAGTTCATCGTGGTGGTATCAGGCAAGATCCTGTTCATATACGGAAAGGAGAAGAGCATCCTCGAACCGGGTGACAGTGCCTATTACAATTCAGTCGTGCCCCACTATGTGGGTGCAATAGACGGGCCCGCGGAGATATACGCGGTCCTCTACACGCCGCTCTGAGGTGATATCTTGGTTTGCGTTCCAAGAAAGAACATCACGAGCGATGAGAGGTTAGGAGACCTCCTCGACAAGTGCATAAGAGAGCATCCAGACAACGATGCGATCGTCTATGTGGACAGGGAGCTCCGTCTCTCTTGGACACAGTGGGGTATGGAAGTGGACCGTGTGGCCAAAGGGCTCATGGCCATGGGTGTGGAGAAGGGCATGAAGGTCGCCGTCTGGGCCACCAACGTCCCGGATTGGATCACCCTCATGTTCGCCACCGCCAAGATCGGAGCGATCCTGCTGACGATCAACACCAACTACCAGTCGGCAGAGCTCGACTATGTGCTCAAGCAGTCCGACATGGATGTGCTGTTCCTTATAGATGGGGTCAGGGACACCGATTACGTACAGACGGTCTACGACCTGGTCCCCGAGCTCAAGACTCAGCCCAGGGAGAACTTCCACAGTGAGACGTACCCTTATCTCAAGAAGGTCGTCTTCCTCGGTCCTGTGAAGCACCGCGGGATGTACTCTATGACGGAGGTCAAATCCCTCGCCGTCACGATCAGCGACAAGGAATACCAGAAGAGGCAGGACTCGGTCGATGTGCATGATGTCACCATGATGCAGTACACATCAGGTACCACGGGATTCCCCAAGGGAGTCATGCTCACCCATTTCAACATCGCCAACGACGGATACTGGCTCGGCGCGAACATGAACTACGGCCCCACCGACCGCCTGTGCATCAACGTGCCCCTGTTCCACTGCTTCGGATGCGTCCTCGGAGTCATGGCATGCATAAACCACTGCGTCACCATGTGCTTCTGCGAGGTCTTTGATCCGATCAAGGTCATGACCACCATCGAGGAGGAGAAGTGCACGTCGGTGTACGGTGTGCCCACGATGTTCATCAACATCCTGAACCACAAGCTGTTCAACAAGTTCGACTTCTCGTCCCTCAGGACCGGTATTATGGCAGGTTCCCCCTGTCCTATCTCCGCCATGGAGGAGGTCGTCGACAAGATGAACATGAAGGAGATCACGATAGTCTACGGACTCACGGAGGCATCTCCCGGAATGACGCAGACCACCTATGACGAGCCTTCCCTCGAGAAGAAGTGCTCCTCTGTCGGCAAGAAGCTTCAGGGAGTAGACACCGTGATCCTCGATCCGGAGACCTACGAGCCATGCCCTGACGGCGTGATCGGAGAGTTCTGCTGCAAGGGTTACAACGTCATGAAGGGATACTACAAGATGCCCGAGGAGACCGCCAAGGTCATCGACAAGAATGGATATCTCCACTCCGGAGACCTGGGATACAGGGACAAGGACGGTTACTTCTACGTCACCGGAAGGATCAAGGACATGATCATCCGCGGCGGGGAGAACATCTATCCCAAGGAGGTCGAGGACTTCCTCTACAAGTGCCCGGGCGTCAAGGACGTACAGGTGGTAGGGGTCCCCAGCAAGAAGTACGGCGAGCAGCCCGGCGCGTTCATCGTGAAGCATCCGGGTTATGAGGATATGACCGAACAGGACGTCATGGACTTCTGCAGGAACAAGATCGCTTGGTACAAGTCACCCAAGTATGTCGCTTTCGTGGACGACTTCCCGATGAATGCGGCTGGAAAGATTTTAAAATACGAATTAAGGAACATGGCCCACGAGATGTGGCCTGATGCATGAGGTGAAAATATGGAGCCAATAATAGCTGAAGTAGCGGAGCGTGTGAAAGCAATGCGTGAGATGTGCGACATCTCTGTAGAGGAGATGGCGGAGATCGTTGGCAAGACTCCCGAGGAATACCTTGTGTACGAGTCAGGTAACATGGACTTCTCGTTCACGTTCCTGTACAAGATCGCCGAAAGGTGCGGAATCGATATGGTCGAGCTGCTCACAGGCGAAAAACCCCATCTTGCGGAATGCACGTTCGTCAAGAGCGGCCAGGGACTCCCGATAAAGAGGCGTCTCGGATTCGAATACCAGCATCTCGGATATACGCTGACCAACAGGCTCTCCGAGACATTCGTCGTATTCGCACCGTACATCGAGGGGGACAACGACACTAACGTCCACCTGTCATCCCACGCTGGCAACGAGTTCGACTACGTCCTTGAAGGGACCATGAGATTCGTCCACGCTGGGCACTACTACGATCTGGGCCCGGGGGATTCGGTCTACTATAACAGCGGACTTCCCCACGGCATGTACGCTACCTCCAAGACAGGATGCAAGTTCATAGCCTCCGTCATGAAAGGTGATGGGCAATGAGGAATCTCAATCTGAGATACGTCGACGAGGAGTACGACGAGAAGGGGATCCTCAAGAAGGTCAGCTACCACTATCCGGACAACTACAATTTCGGATACGACGTGGTCGACGAGATCGCAAAGGAGGAGCCTGACCGTCTCGCTATGATCTGGACCAACCCTGCCGGCGAAGAGAGGAGGTACACCTTCGGGGACATCAAGAGGATGTCCGACAAGACCGCCAATTATCTCCTTTCGCAGGGGATAAAGAAGGGCGACATGGTAATGGTCATCCTGAAGCGCCATTACCAGTTCTGGTATGTCATAGTGGCCCTGCATAAGATCGGAGCCGTCATAGTCCCGGCGACATTCATGCTCACCAAGGGAGATGTCGAGTATAGGGTCAGATCGGCCTCGATCAAAGCGGCCATATGCACGGACATGAACGGTGTCTGCGATGCCGTGGATTCCGCGGAGGACATACCTACGCTGCAGATCAAAATGATCGCCAATAGCAAGAGGGACGGATGGCTGCAGCTCGACGAAGGAATAGAAGCGGCATCCGACAAGCTAGACAGGGTCGAGACCCATGTGAAGGAGCCTATGCTTATGTACTTCTCATCCGGGACCTCCGGATATCCGAAGATGGTCCTCCACGACCACCTATACAGCCTCGGGCATCTGTCCACGGCCAAATACTGGCAGAATGTGGATCCCGAAGGCGTGCATCTCACTATCGCAGACACCGGATGGGGGAAGGCCGTCTGGGGAAAACTGTACGGCCAGTGGCATATGGAGGCCGCCGTGTTTGTATACGACTACGACAAGTTCGAGCCACACGAGATTCTCGGCATCGTCGAGAAGTACGGAATCACATCCCTCTGTTGTCCCCCGACCATGTTCAGGATGTTCATCAACGCCGGACTGGAGGGCCATGACCTCTCATCGCTCAAGTACTGCTGTATCGCAGGCGAAGCGCTCAACCCGGACGTGTTCTACAGCTGGTACAAGGCCACGGGCATCAAGCTCATGGAGGGATTCGGCCAGACCGAGACGACATGCACAATTTGCAACATAGTCGGCATGGAGCCCAAGCCCAGTTCCATGGGAAAGCCGTCGCCCCAATACACGGTCAGGATCGTCGATCAGGACGGACAGGAGTGCCCCAACGGACAGACCGGGGAGATCGTTATTTCATGCGATCCCAAGCCCCCAGGACTCATGATGGAGTACTACCGCGACCCGGAGAAGACCGCCAAGGCCATGCATGACGGATGGTACCACACAGGAGACGTCGCATGGAGGGACGAGGACGGCTACCTTTGGTACGTTGGCCGCAACGACGATGTGATCAAATCCTCAGGATACAAGATCAGTCCTTTCGAGATCGAATCGGTATTGGTAACCCACCCTGCGGTGCTGGAGTGCGCCGTAACAGGTATACCTGACCCCGTCAGGGGACAGCTGGTCAAGGCCACCGTGGTATTGAAACCGGGATACGAGGGAACGGAGGATCTCAAGAAAGAGCTTCAGAATTTCGTGAAGCATGAGACCGCCCCTTATAAATACCCCAGAGCTATGGATTTCGTATCCGAGCTGCCCAAGACCGTCAACGGCAAGATTCAGCGTGCGGAGATCAGGAAGAAGGATAACCAATGACAGACGAGCTCATAAGGCGTACCTTCACCACCAGGACCCCGGACAGACCCGGAGCGTTCATGCGTGCGTGCATGGTCATAAAGGATAACGGCGGGAACATAACCCGCGTCAGCTACAAGAGGGGAGGCCTCAACCTCTTCATCGAGGTCGAAGGTCTGAAGGCCCAGCTCAATTCCATCGAGAAGGGCCTCAGCGAGATGTCCTACGTGGATGCAGAGGTAAAGGTGCCTACCGTCCTGGTCATGGAGGTCAAGATCCCCAACGAGCCCGGGATGCTCTTCCCGGTGCTGGAGATCATCGATAGACACGAGGTCAACATCTCATACCTCAACTCCAGGGAGGAGAACAGGGGATTCCAGAACTTCAAGATCGGAATGGAGGTCAAGAACCCGACGGTCTCTAAGCAGATCCTCGAAGAGGTATCGGAGATATACCTGCTGAATGTGGTGTCATATAACGGCAACTACGATGTGCTGGATATCACAGTGGGATACATCCGTCTCGCCAACATGATACAGAAGCTCTTCAGCCTGGGAGATGACAGGGTCAGGGAGTTCATGTCCGAATGCAAAGGCGTTACCAGCCTCCTCATCGAGAGAGGCCAGGATCCAGCAGTCGTGTTCGACAAGGTCCACCAGCTGGCCGAGTTCATCGCATACCACAGGGATCTGAACTTCAAGCCCCGCATCACGCAGCACCAGATCACCGAGGAGACAACTCTGGTGGTCATAGAGCCGCCCTGCGGCAGCAACACCTATGTCCTCAGGAACAACGACAGCCTGCTGTTCGTGGATTCCGGGATGGGGATCTTCTCGGACGAGATGATCACCGAGCTCAGGGAGATGTTCCCCGCGTTCTTCAGTATGGAGAAGACCATGCTGATCACCCACGCGGATGCCGACCACTGCGGCCTGCTGTCGGTCATAGATAACGCCGAGATAATCGCTGACAAGAGGACAGCGGACAATCTGTTCGATATGGCCAGGCCCATCAACGATGCAGATGCCTACAATTACTGTTACGGGCGTCTCTGCAGGATCATAACCGACTACGAGGCCCCGGACGGTTCCAGGATCCGCATCATCGGGAAAGCCCCTGAATCGCATGAGGACTTCGTGCTCCTGGACAAGCTCAGGTTCGGGGACATGGAGCTGGAGATCTACGAGGGCCCCGGCGTGCACACCAAGGGTCAGACCGTGATAATCTGCAAGCAGCCGAAGCTGCTGTTCACAGGAGACCTCTACTCCAACATTAACGATGTCACCTCCGAGAGGGGCGAGTACAACAGGATCGCCCCGTACCTCCCGCAGGACTCGGAGGAGGATCTGAACAGACTTACGGACACGCGCTCCAAGCTCGGCGCGATAATGGATTCCATAGGAAGGAGCGGAATGATCGTCTGCGGCGGTCATGGAAACATAAAGACTCTGAGGTGACCAGATGAACAATTCATTCATTTCGGACCGTATCCGCGCTATGAGGGACCTCACCGGTCTCACTACAAAGGACATGGCAGAGGCCACGGGAGTCAGCGAGGAGGAGTACATGAGGTGCGAATCCGGACTCCAGGATTGCACGTTCACGTTCCTCAGCAAGTGCGCCGACAGATTCCAGATCGACCTGGTCGAACTCATAACCGGAGAGAATCCGCGTCTGAACGACTATATAGTCGTGCAGGACGGCATGGGACTTCCGATTAACAGGCGCGAGGGTCACGAGTACTATCATCTCGCCGCCTACTTCAAGGACAAGCTGGCCGAGCCTTACCTGGTCAACGCGCCGTACATCGAGGCCGAGCAGGATGCTCCGATCAAGACCTCGGTCAACGACGGTCAGGAGCTGATCTATGTGATCGGGGGAAGCATCAGGTTCGTCCACGATGACCATGAGGAGAACCTCATAGCAGGGGATTCCGTCTACTATGATGCATCGAAGCCCCATGGCGTCATCGCCACCAGCAAGGACGGGAGCACGTTCCTTGTGGTATCCATGAAGGGGGTAAAGAGATGACAAGGGATATAAACCTCCGTTACGTCGACGAGACATACGACGACAACGGTCTCTTGAAGACCTACAGCGTCCACTACCCGGACAATTTCAATTTCGGATACGACATAGTGGACGACATAGCCGTCAACGACCCTCAGAGGAGGGCACTGATGTGGTGTGACGACAGGGGACACGAGAGGATGTTCACCTTCGCCGATATCAAGAGGCTGTCCGACAAGACCGCCAACTACCTCACCCAGAAAGGGATCAGGAAGGGGGATATGGTCCTGGTGGTCCTGAAGCACAACTACCAGTTCTGGTATGTGTCCATAGCGCTGCATAAGATGGGTGCGGTCCTCATCCCTGCCACATTCATGCTCAAGAAGCATGATATCGAGTACAGGATCAACTCTGCCTCGATCAAGGGGGCCATCGTCACATCCGACGCCCCGGTTTGGCAGGAATTCGACCTGGCGGAGAACATCCCCACCCTGAAGTTCAAGTGCATGACCAACTCCCAGTACAACGGCCCGTGCCCTCCCGGTTGGGATGACTTCGATGCAGGTGTCGAGGCCGCATCCGATAAGTGGGAGCGCGTGCCCACGCATGTAAGGGACATGATGCTCATCTACTTCACGTCGGGTACATCGGGCAACCCCAAGATGGCTGTCCACGACTATTCGTATCCCCTAGGCCACATATTGACGGCAAAACACTGGCATTGCGTCGTCCCCGACGGGCTCCACTGGACGGTAGCCGAGACAGGATGGGCGAAGAACGCGTGGGGGAAGCTGTACGGGCAATGGATCATGGAGGCAGGACTGTTCGTGTACGAGAACAACAAGTTCGACCCTGTGGCCGTGATGAATCTCATCGAGAAGTACAGGATCACGACATTCTGCTGTCCTCCCACGATGTTCAGGATGTACTGCAACGCAGGTCTGGAGGGACACGACCTCTCCTCACTCACGCACACCAACATCGCCGGAGAGGCGCTCAACTCGGATACATTCGAGAAGTGGTACGCAGCGACGGGACTGAAGCTCATGGAGGGATTCGGACAGTCAGAGACCACCGTCCTTGTGGGCAATCTCAGAGGGATGACCCCCAAGCCCGGATCCATGGGGAAACCGTCGCCGCAATACAGGGTCGATATCGTGGACGAGAACGGTAATCCGTGTCCGCCCAGCGTTGTCGGGGAGATAGTGGTCGGCATCGACCCGCATCCCGCCGGAATATTCATAGGGTACCTGCATGACAGGCAGAAGACCAGGGCGACCCTGTTCGGAGGATTCCACCACACCGGGGATCTGGCATGGAAGGACGAGGACGGCTACTACTGGTATGTCGGCCGTAACGACGATGTCATCAAGTCGTCCGGATACAGGATCAGCCCGTTCGAGATAGAATCCGTGTTGCTGAAGCACCCATGCTGTCTCGAGTGCGCTATCACCGGAGTTCCAGACCCCGTCAGGGGACAGATCGTCAAGGCGACCATCGTCCTCAGGGACGGGTACGAGGGCACCGAAGATCTCAAAAAGGAGCTTCAGGACTATGTCAAGCACGAGACGGCCCCGTACAAGTACCCGAGGGCCGTGGACTTCGTGAAGGAGCTCCCCAAATCCATCAGCGGAAAGATCAAGCGTGTCGATATCCGCAACAAGGATAAGGAGCTGGCCGACAAAAACAATCAGTGAGCGTCGGGAAGGATCACATCCTTCCTGCGCTCCTCTATCTTGGCCTTCACCGTTCTCTTGATGACCTTTGTGCACGGCCATTTCATGTCCATGTACGAGATCAGCTTCATGATGTCCGCATCGGGGTTGGTGAGGGCCAGATACACCCTGCTCATGAACATGGATACGGCGTAAGGGAAGTCGTCGCAGATCTGAGGGCGGTCCTTCCATATCGTGCACCTCTTGTCGTCGCCCAGAAAGGGGCAGGGCCCGTCGTTCTGCTTGTTTATCAGGAACCTGCCGTCAGGCATTTCGACCACGTAGTTCCTTGTGAACATGAAAGTTGTGAGTTTGGCCGCGGAGGCGACTCTGTCTATCTCCTCCGGGCGTATGATTATGTTTGGCTGGTGACAGCATCTGCCGCACATCTCGCATGGGAAGCCGCCCCTATAGGACATGCATATCTCGTAGGCGATGTCGAGATTGTGCTCCATGTCAGGAGTGATCTCGTCGAGACCTTCGAGAATGTACTTCCCACGATAGACTGCCATCATTCACACCAGGAATGCGATACTGTAGATGAACGCGACGGCACTGAGCGCAAGTCCAGCCGCGCTGAGCGCCATGGGGACCTGCCTGTTTTCCATCTTGAGGAGCCTGGGCGCGTTGAAGGAATATCCTCCGATGATCAGACCGATGGCGCCGACGACGGTTGAGACAATGTACATGTCTTTGAGGACTATCGGGATGATGGCTACGATGCCGATGGCCAGAGCAAGGGCCGACAGCATGGTACGGTTGACCTTCATCTCGGGTATGTAGGTCTCGCCCAGCTTCCAGTCGCACTTCTCGCAGAAGATTGCTTCCTCGGGGTTGTTGAAACCGCATTTCGAGCATTTCATAGGGCTGGGGATTGATTGCCCGTTTTTATAATTTCATAAGAGCCTCGACCCTGGACCTCACGGTTCCGAACCTGGTGGAGTCCTCGATTATTTCGCAGGAGATGATATCGAAGCCTTTGAACGCATCCTCTATGCTATCTGTATCGTAGAAGCGGTAGCGTATATCGGACCCCTTCCTTTTATCCGAGCGCATGTCGTTCTCGGTGAAGCTGCGAACGAATACATACCCTCCGGTCTTCAGAACGCGCCTGATCTCGGAGACCGTCTCGGAGAGCTCAGAATCGTCCAGATGTTCTAGCACATGGACCGCGGTAACATAGTCGAAGGAACAGTCCTCGAACGGCAGGTCACAAACGGAACCGACTACGAACGCCGAATCCGGGAAGCGTTTCCTGCATTGCTCGATCGCCACGGCTGAGAAATCCACGCCTGTGACAGAATACCCGCCGTCCAGCAGCGTCGACGCGGTCTTGCCGTTGCCGCACCCTAGGTCCAAGGCCCTGCCGGAGTTGGGCAACGGTATGACCGTGTTTCCCCTCCACGCGGTGCTCTGTTTGGAGTAGAGTTCGTCCCAGAGGTCTGATTGTTTCATTTCTTGTAGGCCTCGCTAACCTTCTTCAGCCATTCATAGAACAGTTCAACCGCCTTCTCGGATAGTTTGACGAACGTGGTTGAAGGGCCCTTCATCATCCTATCTGGCCGCATGGATATCTTCAGATCCTCCAGCTCGAAGACCATCGACCTGTCGGCAACGGAGTTGTTGTGCATGACAAGGTTCCTCATGAGGAAAACGGAATCCCATTCCTTCAGCTGTTTTTGAGACACCAGCCCCTTCTCGGCTGAAGCGTAGATTATGTACCTGAGGTAGAGGTATGAGCTGTTCTCAAGCGCCTTTTCCTTGATGTCGTTCATCCAGTAGGCGGGGATACAATCCTTCGCGGCCTTCTCTATCGAAGACATGGTGTCAGTGAACAATCCTCTGGTGACTATCATCAGCCTCTCCAGCTCCTGGGATTCGTTGCTCTCCTCCTGGAATGGTCTAGCCGACTTCTCCAGGAGGGTGACGATCTCCCTGGTTAGGATCCCGCGGTTGTAGATGTTATAGAAGCACATGGAACGGAAGTCGTTCTGCCTGTTGGCGAAATGGGATTCGACATCCTCTATCATGTTGCCGACGCCGTCGATGAATACGTTCAGTTCCTCGGTAACCGTGTTCACGTCCAGGGGTAGACCGTCTCGATAGAAAACTGTTGACTCGGACGGGCCATGGCATCTTTCATGGACACATCTGCCTTCCAATCATATTTTTATTATAAACAACGATTTCGAGACCGTTCTCAAAGGTGCATGGAATGTCTACGAAACTGGACCTCTACGATAAGAAGTACTACATCAACAGGGAGATGTCATGGCTAGAGTTCAATCAGAGATGCTTGGACGAGGCCAATAACAGCGAGAACCCTCTATTGGAGAGGGTGAAATTCCTGGCCATCTGCTACAACAATCTGAACGAGTTCCTCATGATCCGCATGCCGGGACTCATCAGCAACACGCCTTCTATCGCACAGAGCGCCCCGGACTACATCCACAACGACAAGATCGTCAACATGGTCTCGGCCAGGATGAACAAGCTCTATTCTGATTACGAGCAGTGCTGGAAGAACCTGAAGAAGCTTCTTGCCAAGGAGAAGATCCGCATAAAGAAGATAGACGAGCTCACCGATGAACAGCTTCAATGCGTGAGGACCTACTACAAGGAAAGGGTCCACATGATGCTCACGCCTCTGGCCCTGGATATCTCCCACCCGTTCCCATTCATCTCCAACAATTCGCTGAATGTGGCCTTCAGGCTTAAGGGGGACGAGAACGGCGTGGTGTATGCAAGGGTGAAGGTCCCCGATTCCCTGGACAGGTTCGTCCGCATATCTGCAGGAAAGAGCAAGACGGAATATGTTCAGATCGAGGACATCATCAAGGATTCCGCGCACCTGCTGTTCCCTGGAATGACCATCCTGGGTGCCTATTCGTTCTGCATCATAAGGAATGCGGATGTGAAGATCACCATAGATGAGGCATGCGACCTCATGGATGCGGTCGAGGAGAGTATCAACGGCAGGGACATGGGATACCCGGTCGCAATGATCGCCGATGCCAACATGCCAAAGAACATGCAGTCCAAGTTCCTGAAGAATCTCAACCTCTCCGATGACCAGGTTATAACCACCAAGGACGCCCTGGCGCTGTCCAGCCTTTGGCAGCTTTACGGTATCGACCGCCCCTCCTTGAAAGAGAAGGCACTGATACAGACCACTCCTGCCGACCTTCAGGAGGACGGGGACATATTCGAGTGGATCAGGAAGAGGGACAGGATACTGTACCACCCCTATGAGACGTTCGCGAACATAGTCAAGTTCATGAGGCAGTCCGCTATAGATTCGAATGTCCAAAGCATCAAGATCTGCCTTTACAGGCTCGGATCCGACCCATCCATATTCGAGGCCCTTAAACTGGCCAGGATGAATGGGAAGAGTGTATCGGTCCTGATGGAGCTCCGTGCCAAGTTCGATGAGGACCGCAACATCAAGTGGGCCAAGGACCTGGAGGCCATCGGGGTCCATGTGGTGTACGGGCCGGTCAACCTCAAGGTACATTCCAAGCTTCTGCAGGTCGTAAGGCTGGAAGGCGGCCATCTGGTGACCTACACCCATCTGAGTTCCGGAAACTACAACGTCAGCACCGCCAAGCAGTATTGCGACATATCGTTCCTGACCGTCAACAAGGAGATCGGAGAGGATGTTTCTGAATTGTTCAACGCCTTGACCGGATACTACGGCCAGAGGAAGTACAAGCACCTTCTGGTGGCACCCGCTACTCTGAAGACTTCGCTGCTGAAGAAGATCGATAACGAAATCAAGGTACACGAGTCCAACGGTAACGGCCACATAATCATGAAGGCCAACGGGCTCATCGACCAGGATATCATCGCCGCTCTGTTCAAGGCATCCATCGCTGGAGTGAAGGTTGACCTCAACATCAGAGGACTTTGCTGTCTGCGCCCGGGTATACCGGAGGTGTCCAAGAACATCCGTGTCATCAGCATCGTAGACAGATTCCTGGAGCATTCCAGGATCTATTACTTCCACAACAACGGCAAGCCCGAGATGTTCATGGGATCGTCCGATATGATGCCCAGGAACCTGCTGGCAAGGATAGAGGTATTGTTCCCGGTCCTCGACAAGGACCTTATGAAATCTATCAAGGAGAACATCCTGGACATCCACTTCATGGACAACGTCAAGGCCAAGGAGCTGAAGGACGACGGGGTGTATGTCCCTGTCAAGAAGGACGGCAAGCCTCTCCGCTCGCAGCAATGGTTCATCGAGCACAACGGTTGCTGGCAGCTCAAGTGAGCCGCTGAAAATCGTAAAAAGAAGGAAGGGGGAGGCCCCTTCCTGTAAAATCATTCCAGGTATTCTTCCAGCGTTTCGATGATGGTCTCCAGGACCTTGATCCTGGCATATCTTTTATCGACACCGGGAACATCGATCCAGGGCGCATAGCTGGTGTTGGTCTGCTTCATCATACTGTTGATGTACTTCTCGTAGACATCCCACTTCTCCCTGTTGCGCCAATCCTCATCAGTGAGCTTCCAGCTTCTGAGGGGATCGTTGGCGCGACTGTTGAAGCGCTCCAACTGCTCCTCGGGCGTGATGTCTATCCAGAACTTGAGTATGATGACATGGTCGTTGTAGAGGGCGGACTCGAAGAAATTGATCTCAGCCGCTGCACGAGAGTATTCCGCCTCTGTGCAGAATCCTTCGATGGGCTCCACCATCATCCTTCCGTACCAGCTCCTGTCAAAGATGGCGATCTTTCCCGGATCGGGCATGTTCTTGGCGAATCTCCACAGGTGGGTGTGGGCCTTCTCCTCCGCAGTCGGTGCGGGAGTGGGGAAGGTCTTGTAGCCGCGTGGATTGAGCGCCTGTGTGACCCTCTTGATGCATCCTCCTTTTCCGGCAGCATCCCATCCTTCGAAAGCCAGAACCAAAGCCTTGTCGCTCTCTGCAAGTTCTATCTGCAGTTCGGACAGCTTGTTCTGCAGCTTGCTGAGCTTCTTCTCGTAATCCTTCTTAGAGATCTTCTTTGAGAAGTCCACATTATCCCTCGGGTTGGGGAATATGTCCAGTATGTCGAACTTCTCCGGCTCCCATGGCAATTTGAGAATCTCCGAGAACCTTCTTTCCAAGATGTCCGCAATGTCCCTTACGGTCTCTTTGTACTCCTTCAGCTTGACGATATCCCAATTGGCATACTGGGTGTTCGTCATGTCGATGAGGTTGTTCATCTTGGATTTGGAGAACGGCTTGACCTTCTTGCTGTACCCGAAGACCATCTTCTCGTTCCCGATGTCGACCGGGTAGGTCTTGTTGTACTTCTTCATGTCTGATTCGCTGCAGTCCAGGTAGATCTTGATGACCCTGATGCCGTTGTTGTACAGGTATCTCTCGAAGAAGTTGGCAAGATTGATGTTGTTGGCCATGTTGCCCTCGCCTTCGGACATGATGCCTGAATACCATCCCCTGTCGAAGATGGATATCGTCCCTTTGGTAGCAATGTTCAGGAGACAGTATTTGATCCAAGGCATGTCTGTGGTGCTTATGCTATGGTACTTGATGTTCCTGGGCTCGAAGACCGCAACTATCTGGTTGACGATATGCGGCATGGCCATGCTGTCGGTTCCTTCGAAAAGGATGACGGTGCCGATGCCTCTTGCGCTGAGTTCGTGCTCCAACTGTGTGAGCGTGTTCGCCTTATCCGAACTGATAAGAAGGTCCATGGGGCCGAAATCAATTGTTCCGATTTAAACAATCATCATCAAATAATGCATCCAACCGCCCAATTACGAATTTCGTAGCAGAAACGTCTTAACCGTTCATCATTCTTTGATTTATATACTCTGTAATTCAGTGAGGGCTAACCTAATTAAATAGGAGTAATTTAGGAAAGCGTGGTGAACATGTACTGGAACCCGAAGATCGAATGCATGCCAGTTGAGGAGATGAAGCAGCTCCAATACGAAGAGTTGAAGTCGCTGATTACGAAACTGTACGAAACCAATCAGTTCTATCACGACAGGATGGAGTCCAAAGGAGTGAAGCCAGAGGACATCAAATGCCTGGAAGACATTTCCAAACTGCCATTCATGTTCAAGCAGGATCTCCGTGACAACTATCCGACCAAGATGTTCACCGTGCCCAATAACCAGATTGTCAGATACCACGTATCGTCAGGCACGACCGGCAAACCGACCCTGGTCGGATACACTGAGAACGACCTCGGATATTGGACCGAGGCACTGGCCAGATCGCTAACGTCTGCAGGCGTCGGACCCGAGGACACCCTCCAGGTCTGCTACGGATATGGATTGTTCACAGGAGGTCTCGGCCTCCACTACGGCGGGGAAAAGGTTGGTGCAACGGTTCTTCCCGCCAGCACAGGCAATTCCGAGAGACAGATCGAACTGATGATGGATCTGGGCGTGACAGCCATCGCCTGCACACCGTCTTATTTCATCCACCTCATAGACGTGGCCAAGAAGATGGGAGTCGATTTCAGGAAGGATACCAAAGTCAGGGTCGCATTCCTGGGAGCCGAGCCGTGGTCCGAGTCCATGAAGAAGAAGATCGAGGATGCCACAGGCATAGAGACCTTCGATATCTATGGGACCTCGGAGCAGGCCGGACCTATGTTCACCGACTGCGAATGCCACAATGGCATACACATCCCCTCGGACATCATGTACGTCGAGGTCATCGACCCCGAAACCGAGGAAGTGCTGGCTCCCGGAGAGAGGGGGGAACTGGTGGTCACCATGCTCAAGAAGGAGGCGTTCCCGCTTGTGAGGTACCGTATCAAGGATATGACCACCATCCTCACCGACCCATGCCCCTGCGGAAGGACATCTCCCAGAATCGCAAGGATCACAGGAAGGGCGGACGATATGCTCATCATCCGCGGAATCAATGTATTCCCCAGTCAGATCGAGTACACTCTCATGCAGATCCCCGAGGTCGGGGACCAATACATGATCTATGTGACAAGGGAAGGTGCCCTGGACAACTTGAAGATCCAGGTCGAGATCAAGCCCGATGCGTTCAGCGATAACATGGAGGACATGTTGAAGCTTAGGCACAAAATCGAATCCGCTTTAAAGAAATACCTCAATATCGCAGTCACGGTGGAACTCAAGGCCCCCGGAGAGCTCCCCAGGTTCGAGGGCAAGGCCAAGAGGGTCATAGACAACAGGGTGATCTGATGTCCAACATAATCAAGCAGCTTTCAATATTCGTGAACAACGAGCCCGGGCGCCTAGCCCACATATCGGCAGTACTCAAGGAATGTGGAATCAACATGAGGGCATTCAATCTCGCTGAATCCACAGAGTTCGGCATTCTCAGGACCATCGTCGACAACCCCGACACCGCCTTCGAGAAGCTGAGGGAGAAGGGCATCATCGTCAAGAAGACCGATGTCATTGGCGTCTATCTGCAGGACACGCCCGGCGCGCTTTTCCAAGCGGCGGATGTCCTCGGAAAGGCAAGTATAAACATTGAATACGGATACGCCTACACCTACAAGGACAAGGCAATCTTCTTCATCAGGGTCGACAACCCCGAGAAGGCTGTCGATGTCATTGGTAAGGCGGGCATTAGACTGGTGTCCGAATCGGAGATATGATCAAATGGGCAACCTGAACATCGCTGTACTTGGAGCAAAGGATTACGCCGGAAAGATTGGGAAGAAGGGCACCGTCACGGATATGACCTTCTATGAGTACAAGGACGGGCACGACTCGTTCACGCTCATAGAGCCTTCGAAGTTCCCGGAGAAGCTCTCCTCTTTGTTCTATTCAGTCGCGATGTCGGAATTCGTCGTCCTTGTCGTTGACAAGATAGATTCCTTCCTCGGAGAGACCATCGTCATGGTCGACTCCCTGGGCATCGACAAGGGATTCGTCATTCTCCAGAATTACATCCAGCCGGAACAACTGGCCCCTCTGCTGGCAGGCACATCGCTGGAGCATTACGAGCAGCGTGAGGACGATCCCATCAAGCTCAGAGAGGAGCTCATCGGGATGGCGAAGGCGCAGGCCAAGGCGGCGGGCGACGGCACATGCGGTTCATGCCCCGTTGACAGCCATTTCAATGTCAAAGGCGTCGGAACCGTTGTTCTGGGATCCGTTATCGACGGTTATTTCAAGGTCCATGACAAGATGACGGTCTTCCCTACCAAGAAGGAGGTCATCCTCAAATCCATCCAGAAGCATGATATCGATGCTCCGGACGGGATCAAGGGGGACCACGTCGGCCTAGCACTCAGAGGCATCGAGTCTGAGGAGCTGGACAGAGGTTTCGTCGTCACGACAGACCCTTCGGTCAAGATGAGCCGCTCAGTCTCAGGAAAGGTCTCCCTTGTCAAGTTCTGGGCCTCTCCCCTCAAGGAGGGAATGGTCGTCCACATCGGACACTGGATGCAGATGGTCCCGTGCAGGATCACGGCTGTGGACAACGGCGATGACTTCAGGTCGGCACAGGTCACATTCGAGATGGATGACGACATGATCCACAAGCCCGGAGACAAGGCAATCATCATGTACCTCGAGGGCGGTAAGCTCAGGGTAGCAGGGTCAATCGCACTCCCTTGACGGGATAAACCATTCAGCGCCTCAGGCGCTATGTCTAATTTTTATATGTGAGTCAGATTATCTGATAATGCCGTGCTATGTGATAGCACACAACATTGGTGTTCGAAATGGCTTTCTGGAATGAAGAAATTGAAACGATGCCCCGTGCAGAACTCGAGAAGATGCAGCTCCGTCTCCTGAAGGAGAAGGTCACCGAGATGTACGGGAAATCCGAATTCTTCAGGAAGAAGATGGATGCCGCTGGTGTTAAGCCGGAGGATATCAACAGTTTCGAGGATTTCAGGAGTGTGCCCTTTATGGTCAAATCGGACCTGCGTGACAACTATCCTGACAAGCTCTTCGTGGTCCCTTACGACGATATTGTTAGGATACACGTATCGTCGGGAACTACAGGAAGACCCACGGTCGTCGGATACACCAAGAAGGATCTGGACAATTGGACCGAGGCTCTGGCCAGAGGGATGACCGCATTCGGGCTCACCAAGAAGGACATGGTCCAGAACATGCACGGGTACGGATTGTTCACCGGCGGACTCGGAGTCCACTACGGTGCGGAGAGGATCGGGGCTACGGTCCTGCCTATCAGCACCGGCAATACAAACAGGCAGATACAGTTGATGCAGGATCTGCCAGTCACCGCATTGGCCGGGACCCCGTCCTATTACTTCCATATCGCCGACGTCTGCGACCAGATGGGAGTGGACATAAGGAAGGACACCAAGGTGAGGAAGGGTATAGCGGGAGGCGAGCCCTGGTCCGAGAGCATGAGGAAGAAGCTCGAGGATCGTACGGGCATCAAGACATACAACTGCTACGGGGCCAGCGAGTTCTATGGCCCCATGTTCCTCGAATGCACGGAGCAGAATGGGCTGCATCTCTGGGCGGACCTCGCCTATGTGGAGATACTCGACGAGAACGACCAGCCTTGCAAGGAAGGGGAGAGGGGGGCCATCGTAATCACGATGCTCCAGAAGGAGGCATTCCCTCTCATAAGGTACAGGATCGGTGACATATCGGCCATAGATTGGACTCCCTGCAAGTGCGGAAGGACCCACCCAAGGCTCATGAGAATATCGGGAAGGACCGATGACATGCTGGTAGTACGTGGCGTAAACGTCTTCCCCAGTCAGATCGAGAGTGTCATCGGCGAGATGAAGTGGCTATCGCCCTTCTACCATCTCACGCTTACCAACGAGAACTATATGGACAACCTCCTGGTGGAGGTGGAGCTTGCCGAGGAGTACCTTACCGAGGACATGGTAGAGCTTGGAAAGATGTCCGGGCAACTCTCCAGCAGGCTGAAGGATGTGCTAAACATCAAGGCCGAGGTGAAGCTGTGCCTTCCTGGTTCGCTGCCAAGGTTCGAAGGGAAGGCCCAGCACGTGACCGACAAGCGCAGTTACGAATGAGTCCAAAAGATCGGATTCTCATCCTCGGTAACCAACATGAATTCGTCCAGGGTGGTCTTTATACCCTGCCATTTGTAGAGTTCTAGGTCGCCTCCCGCAATCCTCTCCATGGTGCATAGCATCTCTCCGAACTTCTTGCCCTTCTGAGTGAGCTCCAGGACCGTGTAGCTGCTGCTGTTGCCGTTGACAGGCTTCACGAGGCCGCTCTCCATGAGGCGGTCTATTTTGATAGGCATGCGAGGATTCGTTGATACGTTCTTGTAGATGGTCGTTCTGTTGGTGGGACCGAAGATGTAGAGATAAACAATTATCGCTACTGTGTTCTTCTCACTCAATAGGTCGTTAGTTCTTAGATGACCGAACATAAACCCTTACATTCGCATCGACTTTATAGAACAATGCCTGCGCTTTAAGTTTCTTAAATTAACATCGTTAACAATTTGCTTATAAAGTGCCCATAAACGGTACTATAAAACCATAAAAGGGGGCACCATTTCCACTGGAAACAAGCATCGATATTATGTCTCTCAGACCTTGTAGCGAAGTATCGCTCCCATGCCGCCGAGGGCTGCGAGTTCCTTCCCGCCGTCGTGCTGCGAGGAGACGATCACTACTGACCCTTTCTGTGATTCGACCGCGCGCACTATGTCATCCAGATCCTGTTCGCGCACCTTCGTATCCAGAATCAAAAGCTTGTCAACCGCACCGGACATAGCGGCGTTCAAAACTTCGTTGGGGCCGTACGTCCCTAAACCGTCCTTAGCTATCGCGGTCATGAGCTGCTCGACAGCTTCCAGTTCGACGCCGACAGACGATTCCCTGAGGACGTCAGCACCCATCCCCGCCTTCATGAGCTCGTTTATCCCTACCATGCCTGACTGGCCTGTGTGATATACGTAGATCTTCTTGTAGGCGTCCGGATCGATCTTTTTCAGATCCTCGGCCAGAACTTCCTTCTCGAATCCCGGGCCGAGAAGGACCAGCGGCATATTGGGTTCCATCAGCATCTTGAGCTTGGAATGTATCTCGCCATGGTAGCCGTCCACGGACGGTTTCTCCTCGTACTGCTTCCCGGACCTACCGGAACGAACGGTAGAGATCTCTTTGAGGCCGAACTGTCTCAATACTGCGATCGTGGCCTCGTCCTGGTCCAGGGACACGAAGATAATACGGGGTTTCTTGGAATCAGTAACGGCCCTGTGGACCCTCTCGATCTGAGTCGCTCTCCATTTCTTCTTCTGGATAGTCATGGAGTCCCCGTTCTCAAATATCAGGGTGTGATGCTGACCGATATCTTGGGGGCCTGTCTCTATAGTCCCTAAGAGCTTCAATCTCAGGTCATCCTCGGAGAATTCTATCTTCTTGATGCGGATGCCTAAGGTCATGCGCTTCTTCTCCATCTTCTCCGCCCTGATCTTGTCCGCGGATTTCTCCTCACGTCTGGTGGTGGATGCGGTGACAAGGTCCTCGACCTCGATGATGTTATAAAGATGCCACAGATCCTCGTCGGACTCCACTTGGAGCCTGACGCTCTCATTAGCAGCATCCTCTGCCAGTATGCGCATGCGACTACGATGTGTTATCCATATAACATAATTATCGGCAGTACCGGCGCGATGGGCGTTAGCGGGTCGGAGGAAACCTTTGAAACTTGTGCGGAGGGTCTGTGCCAAAACTGACAGAAATTGGGGTTTTGTCTGAAATCCGACATAAGAAAAAATCGTGTGTAAATGTCAGAGACAAGGAATTATATACGCTACGTAAATCAATAGAATCTCGATGACAGGAGGCTACCTGGTCCTGGAAGACGGGACCGTATTCGATGGACAGCTTTTCGGTGCCAGCATCGAGAAGACTGGAGATGTAGTGTTTTTGACCGGAGGAGTCGACGGCTATCAGGAAACGATAACCGATCCCTCGAACAAGGGTAAGATAATAGTCTTCACCTACCCCTTGATCGGGAATTACGGCGTGAGCGATGAGTTCAACCAATCCGACAAGGTCCACGTGAGCGGGATCGTCATGAGGGAGCTATGCACAGAGCCCTCTCAGTTCTACAACGGAACGCTCCTCGGGGATTTCATGGCGGATAAAGGTGCCGTTGGATTGACCGGAGTGGACACCCGTGAACTGACCCTCAAGATCCGTAACATGGGTACGATGAAGGGTAAGATTGTCAAAGAGGGCACGGACATAGAAAAGGTTGTGGCAGAACTCAAGGCCTGTAAGATCGATACATCCGTCAAGGATGTTTCGCCCAAGGACATGCTCAAACTCGACAACGGCAAGGACTGCACAGTCGCCGTCATAGATTTGGGTACCAGGTGCGGGCTCTACGAGATACTAGGTCAGTCATTCAACGTCATAAGGTTCCCTTACGACGCCAAGGCAGAGGATATCCTCGGATCCGGTGCAAAGGGGGTCATCGTATCCAGCGGGCCGGCCGTACCCACATCGGACGAGCTCAAGTGCACGATAGAGACGATCAAGGCCGTGTCGCAGAAGCTTCCCGTCATGGGAATCGCACTGGGATGCGAGCTCACAGCACTGGCATTCGGAGCGAAGCTGAATAGGATGAAGGTAGGGCACCACGGCTGCAACCAGCCTGTCAAGATCAAAGGCCGCATTTGCATGACCTCCCAATCGCAGGACTACTCCATCGACCCTGCAAGCATGGAGGCCGCTGGCCTTGAAACAATTCAGACAAATCTCAACGATAACGTGATCGAGGGCTTCAAACATTCCAAGCTCCCGGTATACGGATACGAATATCACCCGGAGGGCGGAACCGGACAGGGGGACACGGTGTTCCTCTACGACGACTTCCTCGCCGTCATCAAGGGGGCGTCCCAATGAGAAAGGATTACAAGAAGGTCCTGGTTATCGGATCCGGACCCATAGTCATCGGGCAGGCAGCGGAGTTCGATTTCTCCGGAACGCAGGCTTGCCGTTCGCTCAGGGAGGAGGGTTACAAGACCGTCCTCGTCAATTCGAACCCCGCCACAATCCAGACGGACACAGAGACGGCCGATGCGGTCTACATCGAACCGCTGAACGCCGAGACAGTCGCCAAGATCATCGAGAAGGAGGGTGTTGACGGTGTCGTCTCAGGAATGGGAGGACAGACCGGACTGAACATCTGCTCCGAGCTGGCCGAGAACGGTACGCTGAAGAGACTCAACTGCGAGCTCATCGGAACACAGCCTGACGCGATAGCGAAGTCCGAGGACAGGGAACTGTTCAAGGAGGCCATGATCAAGATCGGAGAACCCATCCCCATGTCGGAGAGCGTGAACTCCATAGAGGAGGCCCTCCAGGCGGCTCAGAAGATTGGCAGGTATCCTGTGCTGGTCAGACCCGCATTCACACTGGGAGGTACCGGAGGAGGTATAGCCTACAACGAGAAGGAGCTGAAGGAGATCACCGCCCACGGACTCGCATACAGCCGTATCCACCAGGTACTAATCGAGGAATCGGTCCTGGGATGGAAGGAGATCGAGTTCGAGGTGATGAGGGATTCCAATGACAGCTGCATCATAATCTGTAACATGGAGAACATAGACCCCATGGGAATACACACAGGCGAGAGCATAGTGTGCGCCCCCATCCTCACGCTTTCGGAGAAGGATGTGGACAAGCTCAGGAACTCAGCAATCAAGGTCATGAGGGAGCTCAACATCGAGGGAGGCTGCAACGTGCAGTTCGCCTTCAATCCCAGGAACGGGGACTACAGGCTGATCGAGGTCAACCCCCGTGTCAGCCGTTCATCTGCATTAGCCTCCAAGGCTACCGGATACCCCATCGCTAGGGTCTCGATGAAAATCGGTCTGGGATACACTCTGGACGAGATCCCCAACAAGGTCACCGGGACCACCATGTCTGCTTTCGAGCCCTCGGTGGACTACGTCGTTCTGAAGATCGCAAGGTGGCCCTTCGACAAGTTCCGCACAGTGGACAGACACCTGGGAACGCAGATGAAGTCCACCGGAGAGACGATGGCCATCGGAAGGACGTTCGAGGAGGCGTTGCTCAAGGGCCTTAGGTCCCTGGAGATCGGTGTCAACGGACTGGACAGGTTCGACGTCCTTGACAAGGATATGGAAGATCTCCTCAGACATGCCACGGACCAGCGCATATTCGTGATGGGAGAGGCACTGAGGAGAGGGTGGACTCCCGAGAAGGTGGCAGAGCTCACCGACTGGGATGTCTTCTTCATCAGGAAGCTCCAGAACATCGTCAAGATGGAATACAAGATCAAGGCCGGACTCACACCGGAGGTGCTGAAGGAGGCCAAGCTCATGGGATTCTCAGACGAGACGATAGGAGAACTCTCAGGCAACCCGTCGCTGGACATACGCGACATGAGGAAGAAGCAGGGATTGGTGCCCGTGTTCAAGATGGTCGATACCTGTGCCGGAGAATTCGAGGCGAAGACACCCTACTTCTACTCCACATACGGATGCAAGGCCACAGAGACCTTCAGTGTCAAGGACAGGAAGAAAGTGGTCATAGTCGGAGGAGGCCCGATCAGGATAGGTCAGGGAATCGAGTTCGACTATTGCTGCGTCCACGGAGTCATGGCATTGCAGGAGGAAGGTGTCGATGCGGTCATAGTCAACAACAATCCAGAGACAGTATCCACAGACTTCGATATGTCCGACAGGCTTTACTTCGAACCGCTGACACTGGGCGATGTGCTCAATGTCATCGAGGCCGAGGATGCCGACGGTGTCATCTGTCAGTACGGAGGACAGACATCTGTCAATCTGGCAGTGGACCTGGAGAAGGCCCTGGCCGGAACGAAGACGAAGATCCTCGGAACCACTCCTGACGACATGGATGTGGCCGAGGACAGGCGCAGATTCTCCGCTCTGATGGATCAGCTCAAGATAAAGCAGCCTGCATCCGGAACCGGATACTCATTCGAGGAGGCCAAGCAGATCGCGGAGGACATCGGATATCCCGTCATTGTCAGACCCTCATATGTCCTGGGAGGAAGAGCGATGGAGATCGTATACTCAACGGACGACCTCAAGACATATGTTGAGAGCGCCGTCAGGGTATCCAGGAACCACCCCATCCTCATCGACAAGTATCTCACGGATGCTATCGAGATCGATGTAGACTGTGTCTCCGACGGAGAGGATGTGTATGTCGGAGGTATCCTGGAGCACGTGGAATACGCAGGATGCCACTCCGGTGATGCGACCATGGTCATGCCTCCAAAGATGATTGGGAAGGATACCGTGGATGAGATACTGGACATAACCAAGAGGGTCGCCATAGCCCTGCACATCAAAGGTCTGATGAACCTCCAGCTCGCGGTCAAGGGAAAGGAGATCTACATGATCGAGGCCAACCCCAGAGCATCCAGGACCGTTCCCTTCATATCGAAGGCTACCGGAATCCAGATGGCCAAGATCGCCACCAAGATCATGCTCGGTAAGAAGCTCAAGGACTTCGGACTGAGCGGCTACAAGCAGCTGGACCACTACGCCGTGAAGGAAGTGGTGTTCCCGTTCCTCAAGCTCCCAGGAGTCGATACGATCCTGACTCCCGAGATGAAATCCACCGGAGAGGTCATGGGAATAGACGAGGACTTCTATGCGGCGTGTTACAAGGCGCAGGTCGCCGCAGGATGCAACTATCCAGTCGAGTCGGGCGGCGTGTACATCACCGTCAACGACAACGATAAGGAGAAGATCCTCCCTTCGGCCAAGGCCTTGGACGAGCTGGGATTCACCATCTATGCCACCAAGGGTACCGCCAAGTACCTGATCGACCACGGAGTGCCCGTCATGACCCTGTACAAGGTCAGCGAGAACATGGCGCCCAACGCGGTCAGTACTATGAGGGAGGGCAAGATCCAGATGATCATCAACACCCCTACCCAGAAGTCCGGTGCCATCAGGGACGGCGCAGCCATGAGAAGGCTCGCCGTCGAGCTCCAGATACCGATAGTCACCACTGTGCAGGGTGCCGAGATGACAGTAGGCGCCATCAAGGTTGCTAGGAAGGGAGATACCGGTGTAAGGAGCATCACCGAGTACCACAGATTGGTTAACTGATCACAAACGAGGGCCTCGGCCCTCAATTCAACATTGGTGCGAGGGAAGGGATTCGAACCCTTGAACCACTAAGGACAGGATCCTAAGTCCTGCGTCTTTGACCTAGCTCGGCAACCCTCGCTTGCTGCGAGTTATCCTCTACCATTTTATTAGGCTATCCCTCGCAAGGGATTCTGGTATCTTCCGCGCGTACGCACAGTTATTAAAGGGAAAGAAAATGGTGATGCCATCGTAAAGGTGTTCAAATGCCAAATCTACTTGCTGAAGGGGGCAGACAGCTCCTCCTCGGGAACGAGGCCATCACCAGAGGATTGATCGAGGCCGGCACGGGCTTCGCATCCACATATCCCGGTACGCCGTCTTCCGAGGTTGGTAACATACTCGAGAAGATCTCTTCTGATGCGGGGATGTACTTCGAGTTCTCCACGAATGAGAAGGTGGCCATGGAAGTCTCGGCCGCAGCCGCATCATCCGGTGTCAGGTCATTCGTGTTTATGAAGCATGTCGGTCTCAATGTAGCCGCCGATCCCATGATGACTCTGGCCTATGCAGGTATCAGGGGCGGTATGCTGATAATGTCCGCTGACGACCCCTCATGCCACAGCTCTCAGAATGAACAGGACAACCGTTACTATTCAACGCTCGCTCTCATCCCCATGATGGAGCCATCCACGCCTCAGGAGGCGAAGGACATGGTCAAGGAGGCATACAGAGTCTCGGAGGAACTCTCTTTGCCCCTGCTCTTCAGGACCACCACCAGGGTGAACCATGCCCGCGGGGTCGTCGATCTGGGGAACAAGGCCGAGCCGAAGACGGTCGGTCATTTCGACAAGGATGTGGCCAGATTCGTCAACATACCCGCATACGCCAAACAGAACAGGGTAAGGCTCCTGGACCTGTATGGCAAGGCGCAGGAGCTTTCCGAAGCATCCCCCCTCAACTACATCGAGGGAAGCGGGGACATCGGAATAATCACTTCAGGGGTCTCGTACACATATGTCCGTGAGTTCGTGAAGGGCGTATCCGTTCTGAAGCTCGGATTCACCAACCCTCTTCCGGAGAAGAAGATAGCAGACTTCGTCAAGGGGAAGAAGTTCGTGATAGTCGTCGAGGAGCTGGAGCCCTTCGTGGAAGATCAGGTCCTCAGGATATGTGCTCAGAATTCCCTTAACGTTCCCGTTTACGGTAAGAGGTCCGGACATCTTCCCAGGCAGTGGGAGTTTTCCCCGGATACTCTCAAGGGTATCAACGAGCTGGTAGAGGTCGAGAGCTTCAAGGAACCAATGAAGAAAGTAACAGTGGAGCTCCCGAGCAGGCCTCCGACCCTGTGTGCCGGATGTCCTCACAGAGGTATGTTCGCAGCGGCCAAGAAGGCGGCGGGCACCTCCGACGTGATCTACTGTTCGGATATCGGATGCTACACCCTGGGCGTGCAGCCTCCTTTCAAAGCGGCCGATTTCATCATTTGCATGGGCGGAGGCGCAGGGGCGGCAGGAGGATTCGCCCAGTCCACCGATCAGAAGGCGATAGCATTCATGGGGGATTCAACATTCTTCCACGCAGGCATTCCGCCTATGATCAACGCACTTTTCAACAACCACAAGGTGGTGATCGTCGTGTTGGATAACCGTACCACGGCGATGACCGGCCATCAGCCCAATCCAGGTACCGGAAGGGACTTCGGAGGGGTGTCCACAGAGGCCATAGACATAAAGAAGCTGGTCGAGGGAGTGGGCGTCAAGTTCGTCGAGGAGATCAATCCCTACGATGTGAAGGCCGCTACAAAGGTGATGAAGGATGCTCTGGAGTTCGACGGTGTCGCCGTCGTCATATCCAAGTGCCCCTGCCCTCTCGAATTGAAGAAGCAGAAGCAACTGGTCATCAGGAAGGTCGTCGTCGATCAGGAGAAGTGCGTAAAGTGCTACAACTGCGTCAGGACAATAGCATGTCCCGCACTGTTCAAAGGAAAGGACGGCCAGATAACCACCGATCCGACTCAGTGCATCGGGTGCGGAATGTGCGCCAATGTATGTCCTACCAAATCTATCGAGGTGAAACAATGAGGTACACCGTCCAGATAGTCGGAGTAGGGGGACAGGGAGTCCTCCTCGCATCCATGGTGCTCGGAAATGCGGCAATGGACATGGGATACAAGGTCGCAATGAGCGAGGTCCACGGCATGGCACAGAGGGGAGGCAGTGTCCTCTCCACTCTCCGTTTCGGAGACGATGTCATCAGCCCGCTGGAAGCTAACGGTTCGGCCGATCTCATCATGGGATTCGAGCCTGCGGAGACCTGCAGGAACCTCCCGCTGGGGAACAAGGACACCATCGTCCTGATGAACCTGGATCCGGTCCTTCCTTCGATGGTGGCCGCCGGATTCGAGGAGTATCCCGATGTTGATAAGCTCAAACAGGCCGTTCTCGAACAGAACAGCAACCTGTATACTCTGGATGCTACCAAGATCGCCATCGATGCGGGAAAGGCCGTTGCGGCCAATGCTGTCATGATCGGTGCGGTAGCCGCCATGAGGGGATTCCCCATACCAAAGGAAACCCTGCTCAAGAGCCTGATGGAGCAGGTCCCGGAGAAGTTCAGGGATCTAAACGTCAAGGCCTTCGAGATGGGCTACTCCGCGATGAGCTGAAACATAAAGAAGCCGGGGGTTTCCCCGGCGTTTTCAAAGATCCTTCTTGTATACGATTATCAGGGACAGTATCACGAATACTATGCCGAAAGCCAGGCCTGAGCCGAGGGCCAGGGTCATGTCCACATTGCTGTATATGGAGAGCAGGCTACCGGCGAAACCGGTTATGGATAGTCCTGTGGATCCGAGGGAATACAGAGCCAAGTCCGGCAGGCAGGTAGGCATCAGGTAAAGATATGGTACCACCGACGAGAACATGGAGTACCCGAGCATACTTGCAAAGCTAACGGACAGCACGATTATCGGCAACAGTATGAAGGTCACCAGTATCCCGGCCATGTTACCGTGGTTGGTCACAACCCCGAGGAAGAATGCTATCGCACTAAACGAGAACGTGGCCATAGTCAGGTAGATGATGGCGTTGGCAAGCGATCCTCCATCCACCGGTCCGACCACGATTATGCACGCAAGAGCACTAAGCAGTATCGCCATCAGGACGAATGCCAAGGATATCAGGAATCCAGCCAAGAACTTCCCGATGGTGAACGATGCCCTGTTGATCGGATACGATAGGTTCATGTAGGCGGTTCTGGACTTGATCTCATTGGCGATAAGCTTCCCGGATGCTCCGGAAGCGATCAGAGAGACCATGAAAGGCGCCATGAACATGGACATGCCGAGCAGACTCATCGGACCGTCACTACTGTCGCTGTTAGCTACGATGACTACCATTATGGCCGGGATTATCGCCAGCACCAGAGTGATGTAGACTGCCCTCTCATGCTTGAACAGGTAGAATTCGTTGATGATGAAATGAATCGTCTGAACAATCGCCGAAGGGGGCCTGTATTCGACATCACGGTGGGCTTCCTGGTCCGTTGCGCTGTATTCCTGGGGTATCGGAGGGTAAGCGGCGACCCCATTGTCTTTGGGGGACCTGTTGAGAAGGCTCATGATGCACCCTCCCCTTCTGTGAGCTTCATGTAGAGGGACTCCAGATTCGCCCCCTCCTCGTTAATGGACAGCAGACGCAAGCCGCTGCCACCAGCCATCGAGACAAGATCGGCCTGTTGCTCCAAAGTGCCTTCGAATTTCAGTTTGATGCAGCGTTCATCGATCACATAATGGCTAGTGACGCCTGAGCAGCCGGAGAGGTCATTGATGAAATCGGCCGGCATCTCATCCATGAATCTGAGCTCCAGCGTAACGCCGTCGCTTCTGTTGCTGTTGATAAGATCCGAAACCGCCCCGGATTTCATGATCATGCCGTTGCGGATCACCGTGACCGAACCACAGATCTCGGACACTTCACTTAGGATGTGGGTGCTCAGGAGCAAGCTCCTGTCCCTCTTCCTCAGTTCTGCCAGTATGGTCCTTATCTCGACCATACCTCTGGGGTCCAGCCCAGATGTAGGTTCGTCGAGGATGATTATGCGGGGGTTCGGCAAAAGCGCCTGGGCCAGAACCACGCGTTGCTTCATACCTTTGGAGAAACTGCCGATGGTCTTGTCCCTCCAATCCCACATCTTCATCTCCTCCAGGACATCCCTGGTACGGATATCGTTCTCCTCCTTGTTCATACCATAGAGGAATCCTACATGTCTCAGATACTGCCTGGGAGTCATCTCACGGTAGGGTTCTGGAGTCTCTACAATCGATCCAACGTGTTGCATGGCGCGCCTATGGTCCTTGATGTCGACCCCTTCGATGAGAATGCTGCCGGATGTGGGCTTCAACAAACCTGTGACGGCCTTGAGCGTAGTGCTCTTGCCGGCTCCGTTAGGTCCGAGCAGGCCCATGAAATCGCCCCTGCGGACGGTGAGACTGACGTTGGAAACCGCGGTAAAATCCCCATATTTTTTCACGAGGTCTCTGACCTCGATGGCATTTTGGGCATCGTAATCCATGTCACATGTAATGGTTTTAGATTATATCAGACTTAAGTCAGTGAAGATTGACCAGCCATGATTTTCAATGCCTTGGATGCATATCGCACTGCCAAAATGAATAGAAACCAGGACGTCAAAATGACCAGCAACAAAAACGAGCGGCAAACTCCTTGAGGATGAAACGCAAAGGATGAAGAAGTGCGACATTCATTCTCAATCGCTAAACAGAGGAATGCCGCATGAGATACATTGGGC